>JAABUM010001815.1_pt1 | contig 30567 bp, 38 predicted proteins | sample 5559161 | NCBI WGS metagenome assembly JAABUM01 (sample SAMN10711868, study PRJNA513369) | rock metagenome | isolation source: Antarctica rocks | place: Antarctica: Victoria Land, Siegfried Peak nord
CCCTCCGCGAGCGCATCCTGGAGTTCATCGCTTATTTCAACCGCACCGCCGCACCCTTCAAGTGGACCTACAAAGGCCGCCCGCTTCGCCTCTAACCCGGCACGCTCTTCCGCGACCCTGTACTAGTCTGTCCGCACAATAGTGCCGGGTGTGGCAATGGGTGATGTGGGGAGGGCGAGACGATGGCGCACGAGACGATCTTCATGATGGATACGTCGAGCATCAAGTACGGGCCGGGCGCGACGCGCGAGGTCGGGGAGGAGTTGCGGCGGCTGGGCGCGCGGCGCGTGCTGGTGGTGACCGACCCCACGGTGGCGCGGCTGGCCCCGGTCGCGACGACGCTCGACGCGATCCGCGCGGCGGGGATCGCGGTGGAGCTGTTCGACCGGGTGCGCGTGGAGCCGACCGACCTTTCGTTCGCGGAGGCGATCGCGGTCGCGACGGCGGGGCAGTTCGACGCCTACGTGGCGGTCGGCGGCGGGTCGAGCATCGACACGGCGAAGGCGGCGAACCTCTACGCGACCTATCCCGCCGACCTGCTGGCCTACGTGAACGCGCCGATCGGGCGCGCGGAGCCGGTGCCCGGCCCGCTGAAGCCGCTGATCGCGATCCCGACGACGGCGGGGACCGGCAGCGAGACGACCGGCGTGGCGATCTTCGATTTCCTGGAGATGGGCGCGAAGACCGGGATCGCCCACCGCGCGCTGCGTCCGACCATGGGGATCGTGGACCCGGAGAATACCCGGACGATGCCGCCGATGGTGGCGGCCTGCTCCGGGCTGGATGTGCTGAGCCACGCGATCGAGTCGCTGACCGCGCTGCCGTACAACGAGCGCCCCGCGCCGGATGGGCCGGGCGTACGCCCCGCCTATCAGGGGAGCAACCCGATCAGCGATCTCTGGTCGGCGCAGGCGATCAGGATGGTGGCGGCGAACATCGTGCGTGCGTGCGGGCCGGACGCGGACGACGAGACGCGCGGGCAGATGCTGCTCGCCTCGGCCTTCGCCGGGATCGGCTTCGGCAATGCGGGGGTCCACCTGCCGCACGGCATGTCCTATCCGGTGGCCGGGCTGGTGCGCGACTTCGTCCCGGCGGGTTACGACGCCGATCACGCGATCGTGCCGCATGGCATGTCGGTGATCCTCAATGCGCCCGCCGTCTTCCGCTGGACCGCCAGCGCCAATCCGGAACGGCACCTCTACGCGGCGAGCCTGCTCGGCGTGGATGTGGCCGGGGTCGCGGACGACGAGGCGGGGGCGCTGCTGGCCGACACGCTGATCGACATCATGCGCTGGCTCGACATGCCGAACGGGCTCGGCGCGGTCGGGTACGGGCCGGACGACGTGGATGCGCTGGTCGCGGGGACGCTGCCGCAGCACCGCGTGACGAAACTCTCGCCGCGCCCGGCCGGCCCGGACGAACTGCGCGCGCTCTTCCTCGATGCGATGAAGTACTGGTGAGTGGGCGGGCGAAGGGTCGCCGGTCGCCGGTCGCCGGTCGTCGGTCGTCGGTAAGGATGAGCAGCGGGCAGGAAGGGCGTGGCGGTTCTTCGCAAAATATGGTCATCGGGGGAGTGGGGCGGCGATCGCGACCGCACGCGCAGCACGGCGGCGATCCCGAACGGGGTACGGACGGTCGTCGGCGCCGCAGTTCTTCCGTCAGATCGGCGGCACCGTCGGCACCGCGATCTTCACCTCGATCATGCTCGGGCGCTTCGGCAGCCACTTCACGGAGGGGGTACCCGCCGGGACGCCGCCCGAGAAGATCGCGGCCTTCAAGAACCCGCTGCAACTGACCCAGATCCTGCCGCAGTTGCAGCAGCAATTCGGCCTGACCCAAGCAGGAGCGCAGCCCCCGCAAGTGCCCCTCCTGAACGTGAAGGACTCGCTCGTCTCCGCGATTCAGGGGATTCTCCTCCTCGGCGCGGTGCTGATGGCTGCGACCTGCATGGCCAACTTCTTCCTCAAGGAAGTGCCGCGTATGCACAGCCCGGCACTCGCGTGGCGCTACCGTGTTGGCGGTGGCATTTCCCCGCACATCCGCGACGCCGCTCACGCCGGGAACAGACTGGCTGACCCGCCGACCGCCGCTTTCATGGTGCACGGTGCCGTACTGCGGGAGCAGGGGCTTGTCGGTGGGCAGGGCGAGATCAAATGCTTCGATAGGGGAGGGGCGCAGCATCGATGCTGCGCCCCTCCTCGGTTGTACATTGTAGGGGCGGCGTGTGTCGGTCCCCTACGGCTCCATGAAGTGCTGCGAGCCACGGTCGATAGCCGAGACGAGGTCGGTGATGCTAATCACGTCGATCGGGGCCTGCGTGCCGCCGCCATTGACCTGAATACCCGGCACCTGTCGGTCGGCGAGGGACGGGCTGCGGAGTGCGGCGAACGCCTGGGCGACCGGCAGCTGCGTCTCGATCCCCGGCGGCAGATTGTCGAGCGTCAGGAAGCGGTCCGGCGCACCGGGTCCGAGGGTGTTGCACTCCGAGGCGTAGAAGGTCTGCAAGTTCTTGACGAAGCGGGCCGGATTCTGGCGGAACTCGAGCAGGATCGCGTTCTCGCGCAGTTCGAAGGCGTTGCTCGGGTTCGGCTTGCCGTTCGGGCCGTAGAAGGACTGCCAGAGCGCCGACCCGACGAGGAAGCCGCGCAACTCGAAGGCGTAGCACTCGTTCGCGGTGACTGGCCCGCCGGAGGCGGTCAGGTCCATCGCGTGCTGGGCCTCGTGTCCCATCACCCCGGCGAGGTCGTGGTCGTCCAGCTTCGTGAAGCCGGTATCGAAGAGGATGACGTGGTAGCGCTCGGAGGTCGCGCCGTAGGCCCCCTGGCTGGCGATGCCCTGGAGCAGGAGCTGATAGCGCCCGCCGGACAGGTTGCTGATCAGCTTGCGGAAGTCGGGGCGGGCCTCGTAGATCAGCGTCTCGGCCTGGCGCAGGACCGGGTCGAGGCCGGTCTGCGGGTCGGACGGCACGACGGCGTCGTAGCGCCAGTGGTAGTACTCCAGTCCGACGTTCCCCATCTCGACCCGGGCATCGGCGGTGTTGGCCGGGTTGTAGGTGAGGGTGCGGCGCTCGAAGAGCTGGATCAGCACACGGGTCGGCTTACCCTGCGCCTGCACCGTGATCCAGTACGGCTCGCTGATCGGCAGCCCGGTCAGATAGAAGGGCGGGTCGAAGAGTTTGCCGTTCGTCACGCGGGTCAGGTTGAGGAGCGGGCCGGTCTGGTCGAGGTAGGCCGCGAAGGGGGCGGCGATGCAGTGTTTGGTCGCCGCGACGACCGTACCGCAGGTCACGCCGCCCGCATCGGTCGCGCTGAGCGCGCCGCCGCGATCGAGCGCCTGCGCCACCGGTGCGCCGACGGCCAGCGGCGGATCGTTCAGGCGCCCGCCGAACGAGGCGAAGGTCGGGCCGGTCGTGTCGCTGAGATCGCCGAACGGGATCTGTGCCGGGCCACGATCGGTGAACTGATCGGGCTTGACGCCGACTTGCAGGCGTCCGGTCACCATCTCGGAGACGAGGCGGCCATTGGAGACGTAGTAGGCGTCGTAGTTGGCCCTGGTGTCGTTGATCTCCATCCGGCCTTTGTCCCAATAGATGACCGGACGGAGGCCGGTGACACCCGCCAGGGGCTCATAGATGATCGGCAGGAGCGCCTGTGCGCCCCAGATGTAGGGGCGGGTGCCGCGCACCGTCGCGCTGTCGGTCCGCTCCCAGGCGCGTTGGAAGGCGACCGTGGCGCTCGGCGCGGGGCTGGGTGTGGCAGCGGCGGTCGGGGCGGCGGGCCGGGTGGCGGTCGGTGCGGGGGTGGCGCCCGGTTCGGGATCGTCGGCCCGTACGGTCGGTGTGCCGACGGCGACCGCCAGCGTCGTCAGCAGGATCAGCGCAACCAGGATCACGCGCGCGCGCATAATAGCACCCTCCCCCTTGTCCTTCGCCGTGGCATCCATTTTTTGAACTGTACCAGTGGATGACAGGATAGCAGAGAATGGCACGCCGCGCGAGTGGTTTGCTCCGGCATTATCGGCTATCGCGCGATGGGCGCAGCTGTCTCGTCACCTGCGAGGGTTATTTCACCCTATCCATCCGTGGAGGCGCGCGACATGGCAGCGGTGAGTGACAAGGTGTACGCACGGGCGGGCTACACTGCCGCAGTCACTGCTAAACCAAAGCCTCGATGGGCGGCACGTCGGCGGCATGGGAGCGCCGTCGGGCTGAAGTACCCTGGAGGCAGTGCGCCCTTCACGGGTGGCGGCCACTGCCCTGACCGGCACCGACATGGCGTGTCCCGCCCGGTCGTGCCGACAGCCGCCTCGGCGCGGCGATGGCGTGGCTAGTCGGCTTCGACCAGGATGTACACCGAGGCGGTGTAGTTGAAGGGGAGGCCGGCCACCCCGACGGCGGTGCGCGTGTGCCGCCCCGCGTCGCCGAACACCGCCACCAGCAGATCGGACGCGCCATTCATTGCCGCCGCTTGCCCGTCGCAGCCGGGCGCGCTGTTGACGAAACCATGGACGCTCACGACCTGCCGCACCCGGTCGAGCGAGTCGAGCACCGTCAGGAGGGCCGCGAGGCAGTTGATCGCGCAGGCACGCGTCGCCTCCCGTCCCGCATCGACGCCCACCTCAGCCCCGAGTTGCCCCGTATACTCCCGCCCGCCCGCAACGGAGACCTGGCCCGCCGTGGTGACGAGGCTTCCGAGACGTTTGGCCGGAACGTAGTTGGCGATCGGGGTCGGGACGGTGGGGAGGGTGATCCCCAATGCGCGCAGCCGGTCGTCGATGCGGCCCATCATCGTCTCCTCCTCTTGTCGTCTGCGCGCCGATATCGCCCCGCTTGTCGCCGCACCAGGCATGCCGCACAGTGTGCCGGGCAGGGTGACGGGAGCGCGCAGCACAACTACGCCGTAGACAATCAGCACCGCTGCGGCGAGTTGGCCGTTGCGTCGCCAGGCCGACGGCGACTCCTCCGCGCTAGAGCAGCATCGTGGGCGCGGCCAGCACGGCGCTATTGGTGGCCCACCACGCGGCCACTACGCTGGTCTGGTACGGTGCCATTATCGCGCGCACGGGCCACCCGTCAAGAGGGCTGGTGGCGCGGCGACAATCGTCCGCCAGCGGGATAGGCCCAACGACGGATACCGTCCTCTGGCGCGATGCAATACATAGATCAGGTCGTAATCTTTGGCTTAATATTCGAAAGTCGGGCGGCTGGTGGTGCGCCTACCAGCCGCGTATTGTGCCGACTGTTCGGGCTTGTGCAATGCCGCATGGGGACCATTTGGTGATAAAGCCCCGCCATGACCAGGGCGCTTACGGTAGCTGGACCATCTCGTGTCCGCCTGCCGTATATCCTGGGGGTCACAATGACCACACTCCTGGTGTCCGCCCTCATCGTCCCCACCCTGCTCGGCTATGCCTGCCTCTGGGTGCGCGTGGCGATCGGGCAGCCTGTGCCATCCAATGCGTTTCCCCCGTATGCCCGATAGACGCTTCGACCCGCTGGCGCTACGCTCGTAGTGGCAACCATGCCGCATGAGCACATCGCTAGGGGGAGATCAGCATGCCCGACGATCAGACCCGCACCGAACTGGCGCAACTCCGCGCCCGCCTCGCGACGCAAGAGGCCGACTTCGCGGCGCTCCGTGCTCGCCTGGAACGCCCGCACCGTCGTCTGCCGCGCCGTCCTTTCCGTGGTCGGTTCCTGCCGCTGGCGCTCGTGGCGCTGCTGGTGATGCTGACGCCGCTCGCCACGTTCGCCGCCAACCCCTTCACCGACCTCACCGGCGGCGTCCACGACCCCAATATCGCCGCGATCTATAACGCCGGGATCACCACCGGCTGCGATCCCAACGTCGCCTACTGCCCCACCGATCTGGTGACGCGGCAGGAGATGGCCTCCTTCCTCGCGCGTACCGCCGGGCTCGGCACCAATCCGCCCGTCGCCAACGCCAAGACCGCGCAGACCGCCGCCCTCGCCACCAACGCGACCAACGCGACCAACGCGGTCAATGCCACGAATGCCACGAACGCCACGAACGCGATCCATGCGACGAGCGCCGACACGGCGACGAGTGCCACGAACGCCACGAGCGCCACGAACGCCGGGAACGCGAATACCGTGGGCGGGCTCGCACCGAGCGGGCTGGTGCGCGTGGCCCGCGCGTCGGTTCTCAGCCTCGGCAGTGGGCTCGCTACCACGAGCCTGATCACCGCGCAGATCACCGCCCCGGCGGCCGGGTTCGTCCTGGTCAACGGCACGACGAACCCGACCGCGTTCGGTTCGGGGAATACCTGTCCGTGCCAGGCGGTGGCCAGGTTGCACCATATCATCCAAGGGGGTACTCAATCGCCCGACGCGATCGTCTACCTCCCTAATACGCCGATCGGGAGTTCTTCCGGGGGCAGTATCGCCCTCACCTGGATCTTCCCGGTGGCGGCCGGGGTGCAAACCTTCGAGATCCGCGTTACCGCCACCACCACGCACTATAATCCGACCCTCACGCTGCTCTACGTCCCGTTCGGGTCGACGGGGGCCGGGGCGCTGGAGGCCGGGGGGGCGACCGATCCGACGCCCGCCCCACAGATGGTCCCTTGAAACAATCAGCGTGCCCCATCGCGCAGCGTCTGAGCATCGTCGCCGTAATCGGCCCTGACCCGGTCACATTCTCCTGTGTGGTTTCGTCAGTGGGTTGACGGGCCACGCGAAGGCCCTGGTGGCGAGCCAGACGAGGCTCAGATGGGGATCAAAGGAGATCATACGATGAAGATCAAGCTGACCAGCATCTATGTGGACGACCAGGAACAGGCCCTGCGCTTCTACACCGATGTGCTGGGTTTCGTGAAGAAGGCCGACTTCAGTCAGGGGCCATTTCGCTGGCTAACGGTGGCCTCGGCCGAGGAGCCCGACGGCGTCGAGCTACAGCTGGCGCTCAACGACAATCCGGCGGCGAAGGCATACCAGCAGGCGCTGTTCGGGCAGAGCCAGCCTGCGGTCATGTTCTATACGGATGATATCCAGGGCGATTACGAGCGCAGCAAGGAGCGCGGGGCCGAGTTCACCATGCCGCCGACGCAGGTCACCGGCTCGACCATCGCGATGGTGAACGACACCTGTGGCAACCTGATCCAGTTGGTGCAGCTGTCCTGGCAGGGTTAGCGGGATGCTCATGATGTTTGGCCCGGTGGACCGGGGGGTAAAACCCCCCGGCTGCGGGCAGCCATAAGCGGCACCGGCGAAGCACCCATGAAGGGCAGTAGCTCCCACCCATGAAGGGCGCACTGCCTCCGGGGGACAATGCCCGCCTGCGCGGGCTGGGGCGGGCGGGCCAAGCCCGCTGCCTATACGTTGCGTCGTGGGTGCAACTTTCGAGATGACATAAGCGTGGGCGGGTCAGTGCTGACCCGCCCACGTACTCTTTACTGCCGACTGCCGACTGCCGACTGCCGACTGGCGACTGCCGACCGCCGACCCCTTAGCTACTCGCCCGCCTTGCTGCGCTTGATCTGGATTCGCGCAACCTCCAACCTCTCCAATTCCTTGAATATCCATAGACATTTTTCTGTGTGTATTTGCATAGGAATAGCCTCAAGAAACTTGATGGCGCTGTGCGCTGAGAATCCATCGAAGTACCATTGTGTCCTGTTTCGTATATCGACTTGGCTACACGCTTGGCTACACGGCGATACTAATTCATGTCCTGCGGAGACTTTCCGCGCTACTCCTCCGCGCTGCCATCCCACCGCTCCGCAACTGCGCGCACCACGACGACGGAGACTACATCCACTCGTCATCGCACCAATCATCGTGTCCTAGCCCACAAATGACTGCGTATCGTCGCGCGTCGCCTCCTGACTCCCTTATGCCTGTCTAGTTGTGAAGTAGACGCTGGTTCGTGGTGGACAGCGGTACACACGATAAGACTGGAGGGATGATGGACAGGCTGCTGCTGACGGTGGAGCAAGTCGAGGAGAGCACGGCGATCTGCCGCTCGAAGCTCTATGAGTACATGGCTTCCGGCCAACTGCGCTCGATCAAGATCGGCCGCTCGCGCCGTGTGGCGCGCACCGACCTGGAGGCGTTCATCGAGCAATTGCGGGCCGAGCAGTGGCCCGAGCCGCCCCCCGCGCTGACGTCGATTCGCAGCGCCGCGTAGGAACGGTAGACACGCCGAAGCGCCCCCATGTTTGCCAGCAGGGAGGGCGGGACGGCGAAATTATAGCGGGCTGGGAGAAGTCTACTACACTCCCAGCCCTCACACCAAGGAGGGCTGAAGCCCATGAGTATCCACACGAGCCGACCGCACCCCGACGCGTCCCGCCCCTACCACCTGGACCTCGCCACCCTCGACCTCACCCACGAAGATCTGCTGATCAGGCGTCGCCTGATCGCGGTGGCCCGCCCCACCCCGCGCGACATCGAGCGCCTGGCCGGGATCGCCGCGCGCCTTGAACGCGAGGCGGGGCGCTGATGGCGAAAGTGTATCCGACCGCCACCGAGCTGCTCGGCCGCACGGAGTTCCTCTTCCCCTACGACCCGGCGATGGTGGAGGACATGAAGGGCGTCCCCATCGCCTTCCGCACCTACGACCCCGACGCGCGGTTGTGGACGATCAGCGTCCCGTATGCCGACCGCATCCTCGACCTGTTCCTGCGCCGCTTCCCCCACGCCACGGTCAATGCCTACGAGACGCGGGGGCGCAACACTGCGCCCCCGCCACCGCCGAAAGCGCCGGTGGCGGGTCCGCACGCCACGCTCTACGTCCTGCCGTCCGCGCCGCGCGAGGTGATCGACGCCTCGTACCGGGCGCTCGTGAAGAAGTACCACCCCGACCGGCTCCCGGAGCCCGAGCGCGCCAGGGGCAATGCTGTCCTGGCGAAGATCAACGTCGCCTACGGGCAACTCACCGGAGGGAGCCGATGACCGCGACACCGACGCTGCTCGACCACCACCGCGCCCAGCTCGCCGCCTCGGGCATCGACCCGGCGATCATCGCCGAGCGCGGCTACTTCAGCGCCACCAAGATCGCCGAACTGAAGCGCTACGGCTTCGGCGAGGTGCAGTGCAACGTCCCCGCGCTCGGGATCCCGATCTACGGGCCGGAGGGCCGGGTGATCCTCTACCAGAGCAAGCCCGATAGCCCGCGCATCGGCGAGCGCGGCAAGGCGATCAAGTACGAGACGCCGCGCAAGGCGACGATGGCGCTGGACATCCCGCCCCGCGCCCGCGCGTTCATCGGCGACCCCGCGACCCCGCTCGTCCTCACCGAGGGGGTGAAGAAAGCGGACGGCGCGCTCTCCAACGGCTTCCGGTGCTGCATCGCCCTGCTCGGCGTCTGGAACTGGCGCGGCACCAACGACGACGGCGGCAAGGTGGCGCTGGCCGAGTTCGAGCGGATCGCGCTGAACGGGCGCGACGTCTACCTCGTCTTCGACAGCGACGTGATGACCAAGCACGCGGTCTACGCCGCCCTGCGCCGCCTCGGCGGCTATCTGGGCTATCAGGGGGCGCGGCTGCATTACGTTTACCTGCCCGGTGCGGCGGACGGCGCGAAGGTCGGGCTCGACGACTTCCTCCTCGATCACACCGACACGGATGTGCTGGCCCTGGCCGAGGACGAGCTACGCCCGCCGCCCGCCGACGCGGCGCGGGAGGGCGAGCGGATCGTCGGGGCGTACAAGGAGACGCCGGGCGGGATCGTCCACCTGCGCGATACGCGGGAGGGGCGCGTCGAGACCCCGCTGACCAACTTCGCCGCGCGCCTCGTCGGCAACGTCGCCGAGGACGACGGCGCGGAGATCCGTCGCATCCTCGAGGTCCGCGCGGTTCTGAAGGGCCGCGCCCTGACGACCCGCCTCACGCCGGAGAAGTTCGTGGCGATGGGCTGGCCGATCGAGCTGCTCGGCGCGAACGCGCTCCTGTACCCCGGCCAGTCGGCCAAGGACCACACCCGTGCGGCGATCCAACTGTTGAGCGAGGACGTGCCTGAGCGCGTCATCTACGCGCACAGCGGCTGGCGGGAGCACGAGGGGGCGTGGGTCTACCTGCACGCTGACGGGGCCATCGGTGCGCGCGGGGCCGTGCCGAATGTCGAGGTGGCGCTGCCCGGCGACCTGGCGCGCCTCGCGCTCCCCGAACCGCCGACCGGCGACGAATTGGTCGCGGCGATCCGCGCCAGTCTCAACGTCGCCAGCGTCGCCCCCGAGGCGTTGACGCTCCCCCTGCTCGCCGCCACGTACCGCGCCGCGCTCGGCGGGACCGACTTCTCCCTCTTCCTCGTCGGCCCGACCGGGATCGGCAAGAGCGAGCTGGCCGCGCTGGCCCAGCAACACTACGGCGCGACCCTCGACGCCCGCCACCTTCCCGCCAGTTGGAGCAGCACGGCGAACGCGCTGGAGGGGCTCCTCTTCGCGGGGAAGGACGCGCTGGTGGCGATCGATGACTTCGCACCGGGCGGCAATCCGACCGACGTACAACGGATGCACCGCGACGCCGAGCGCGTCCTGCGCGGGCAGGGCAACCACGCCGGGCGGCAACGCATGACCGCCGACGCCCGCCTCCGCGTCGCCAAGCCGTCGCGCGCCACGCCCCTCATCACCGGGGAGGACATCCCTAAGGGGCAGAGCGCCCGCGCCCGCGCCCTGATCCTGGAGGTCGGCCCCACCGATCTGCGTTGGCCGCGCCTCGCCGTCGCCCAGCGCCAGGCCGCAGATGGCGTCTATGCAGCGGCCATGTCCGGTTTCCTGCGCTGGGTCGCCGGCCAGTACGGCACCGTGCAGGCGACGCTGGCCGCCGAGACCCTGCGCCTGCGCGAGCTGGCGGCCGCGTCCGATGCCCACCGCCGCACGCCGGGGATCGTGGCGAGCCTCGGCGCGGCGTGGCGGCTCTTCCTCGACTACGCCCTGGAATCAGGCGCGATCACCGCCGCGAACGCGGAGGCGGCGTGGCGGCGGTGCTGGCTGGCACTGGGGCAGGCGGCGGCGGCACAGGCGCAGCACCAGGCGGCGAGCGAGCCGACCGCGCGCTTCCTCGAGCTGCTCGGCTCGGCGCTCGGCAGCGGCAAGGCGCACGTCGCCGACCCAAGCGGCAACGCGCCGGAAGGGCAGAAGAGTTGGGGCTGGCGCTCGGTGGTGATCGGGACCGGGGAGTATGCGCGGCAGGAGTGGCGACCGCAGGGCGCGCGGATCGGCTGGGTCGAGGGCGCGGATCTCTACCTCGACCGCGACGCGGCGCTGGTCGAGGTGCAACGCCTCGGGCAGATCACCGGCGACGGGATCGCCATCACCGGCCAGGTGCTCACCAAGCGCCTGCACGAGCGCGACCTCCTCGCCAGCACCGATCAGGCGCGGGAGACGCTGACCGTCCGGCGTAAGCTGGAGGGCAAGCAGCGCCGCGTGCTGCACTTCGCCGCCGACACGATCGTCCCCGCCGAGGCAGAGGAAACGGGCGAGACCGCCGGGGAGGAAGCGGCCGCATGACCACCAACGCCGCGCCCCGCGCACACCTGGAGGGGGTGTATGCCGTAGAAACCCGACATTCCCGACATTCCCGACATTCGACCCCGGTTTACCTAGTGATAGCGCCGAAACACCGATGTCGGGTTTTTCGCGAAACCCCGAAAATGGCCGAGAAACCCGACATCAAAACCCGACATCGGGACGAAAGGAGCGCCGCGATGGCCCCGACGAACCGCACCACCTAGCGCCCGACCTTGATTGGCACTGTATCGTTCGGTCTAGCAAAAGCGCCCCGCACAGGTCTAGTTGTGGAGTAGACGCTCGTACCACACGGGCTACCCATAGGAGCAGCGCACATGGTCAATCCGCTCCAGGTTTTGTTGGACGCGCAGCAACGCATCCGGGCGCTGCCAAGCCCCGTGCGGCAAGCGCTCGGCCTCGACGCGCCGGATTTGCCCGGCCCGCTCAACACCCTCCCCGCGCCGGTACGCCAGGGCCTGGGGGTCGTGTCCCCGCTCCTCCCCGGTGGCCCGGTGGGGGCGGCGGTGGGGTCGGCGCTCGCCCCGCTCGGTCTCGCCAACGCGCAGGCGGTCGCGCAGCGGGCGGGGCAGGAATGGCAGAGCAGCGATCGGGATACCCTGCCGAACCCCCTGCTGGCGCTGCTCCAGGCACGTGGCATCAATGCCCCCGCCACGCTGCACTACAACCCCCTGTCGAATGTCCCCGTGGTCGGCGGGCTGATCAATCGCACCGTGAATGCGCCGCTGCACGCGCTCGGGCTCGGCAACGAGGTGGCGCAGGCCGCGACCCACGCGGGGTACGGCGCGCTAGTCGGGCTCGGCGGCGCGGAGACGGCGCGCTACTACGATAACCACCCGAACGAGACGCCCGACGCGAGCGCGCGGGAGATGCTCGGCGCGTGGCAGGCCTTGCAACGGGGCGACCCCGGTGCCGCCGCCGACGCCGAGGCGCGCGTCAACCCGCTGGCCGCGCTGGTCTCCGAGGCGCTGCTGAACCCGCTGAACTACGCCGGGGGCGTCGGGCAGGCCGGGCAGGCGCTGGAGGTGGCCGGGCAGGCCCCGGCCCTCGCGCGCGCCTTGAAGGGCGTCGGACTGGCGGGGGAGGCGCTGAACCGCGCGCCCATGCTGCCCCTGGCGCTGCTCCCCCGCGCCCGCGCGGCGTTGCTCGATCTCCCCGCCTGGGCGAAGCCCGCCGAGGAAGCGGCGACCTCCCCGGCGCTGGCGCGCGCCCTCGCGGGGCTGCACGATCGTCCGGCACTCGACCCGAACGCGCCGCTCCCCCCGCCCGTGCAAATCCCCCTGCGCGCCGACACGGCACCCGCGCCGCCCGCCGTGCAGATACCGTTACGCCTGGGCGCTGGCGGGACGAGCGCGCCGCCGCTCACGCCGTTCTCGCCCCCGGCTCGCGGGGGGGCGGCGCTCAATCCCCTCCTGGTCGCGACGGAGCAGTCCGCGAATCAGCAGGCGGCGTTGCGGCTGGCCGTGGGGCAGGGCGGGACGCCGAGCGCCGCCGCGCTCCAGCGGGAGTTGGGCGTCGGCATGACCGAGGCCGAACAGCTGCGCGCCCACGCGAGCGGCGCGACCCCGACGCCGCCCGAAGCCCCGGCCCTCGGCGCGGCGAGCGAACGCCCCCCCACGCAATTGCTCCCCGAGGGCGCGGTATCGCCCGACGACGAGGCGGCGGCGCTGGCGGAACATCTGGCGACCGCGCACGACACGCCGCTCGGCCTGGGCGCTGGCACCGCCGCACCCGATCTGCCAGGGTATGCCGGCTCGCGCGATGAAGCGCTGGCGACCCTGACCACGCGCGACCTCGATACCTTGCTGGAAACGGCCTACGGCCACGACAACGCGATCGCCAACGCCATGATCAAGTACCCCGACCCGACCGACCTCGCCGACGCGGCGCTCGACCGCATCACCACGGATCGCGGGCTGGTGGCGCGACTGAGCCAGGTGAGCCCCGACCTCGCGCGGCGCGTGGCGTTCCTCCCCGATACCAACCCCGTAGGCGCGGTGCGCGGGCTGCGCGCGGGCACGCTCGGCCTGCTCCCCGGTGGCAGCGGGCTGCCGTCTGCGGCCCTCACGCGCGCCCTCGTGGGTGCCGGTGGCGGTGGCGCGCTCGGCGCGGTCGGTGGCGCGGCTGGTGGCGCGCTGGCCGGGGATCGCGGCGGCGATCTCCTCAACGATGCGGCGAAGGGTGCGGCGGTGGGGATCGGTGCCGGGGCGGCGGGTAGCGCGGCCTATCCGAAGCTCTTGCAGGCGACCACGGCGGGGCTCGCGGCGGTGGCGAACAAGGCCGATAGCAGCGCCTTCACCGGCGAGGGGCTACTCTCGGCGCACGAGGCCGGGATCGCGGCGATGCAGGCCAGCAAGGGGGCGAAGGGGGCGCGACTGGCCGACCTCCCCGGTGCGCTCGACGGCTTCTGGCGGGCGCAGGTGACGCGCACCGCGAAGAACTGGGCGCAGGACGCGGGCAACCTCGCCGTGCTGGTCAAGGAGTTCGCGCCCGAGTTCGGGGCCAACGGCGCGGCGGTTGACGCCACGCGCGTGCAGCTCCGCACGAATCTCAACAACCCCGACAAGGTGGCGCGCTACGGCGACCTGGGCACGCGCCTGGATAGCATGGGCCTGGACGGGCTGATCGACCAGGGGAAGGGGCTGGCGGACCTCCTGGGCGTGAGCCAGATCACCGAGGCGACGGGTCGCGGGACGCAACTCAGCGCCGGACAACGCATCGGCGCGGGCGCGGGGATCGGGCTGGCGAGCGGCCTCCGCAAGGTCAATCCCATCTCCCCCGCCGTGGGCGCGGTCACGGGCTACTTCGCGCCCTACCTCGACGCCTTCTTCGGGACGCTCAACCACCTGCAGCACGACGCCCCGCGCGTGGCGTTGCTCGACAGCGCGCTCGCCCGCGACATGCCGGAACTGGCCGACCAGTTCCTCACCACCCTCAACGGGCGCGGGATCAGCACGGGCACCCTCGCGACGCGTGGCGGGCAGTTCACGCCGCTGGAGGTGACGCAGATCGCGGGGCCGGTCGCGGGGCGGGAGTGGGCCACGCTGTCCGAGGGGCTGGTGCGGGACCACGCCGAGCGGATCGCGGGCATCTTCGGGGACTTCCGCGACAAGGGCGCGGCGGCGAGTCTGGGGGACAAGGCCATCGCCGCGACCAGCAAGGTGCTGCCCTTCTCGTCGTGGGCGTTGCGCTACGCCCCGACCCTCGCGGAACTGGCGGCGCGGCATCCGGTCCTGACGACCGGGATCGCGGGCGGGCTGGCCGCCGACGCGGTACGCGCGCAACAGGAAGGGCGCAAGGGCTATACGGTCGGGACGGTGCCGATCTCCACCGAGACGCCGGTGGTGGGCGGGCTGGCACGGGCGCGGCTGGGCGGCCAACAGGGCACGGTGCGGGCCGATCCGCTCGGCTGGATCGGGGGGCCGGTGGGCGGGGATTTGCTGGCCGGGCCGGAGCCGTTGCCCGTCGACGCGACCGGCTACCAGAAAATCAAGGCGGGGCTGGGGACGATCGGCCTCAGCCCCCACCCGGCGATCCAGAGCCTCGCCTACGTCACGGGGCAGGATTATCAGGGGCCGTCCGCCCTCAGCCGCACGGCGGGGCTGGAAGGACTGGCCGATGCGGTGCCGGTGGTCGCACGCGGCGTCCTGCGGGGCACGGGGCACGGCGACCTGGCGGGGCTGGTGCCGGACGTGGGCATCCCGAGCGGACGCGCCCTGCTCGACACGGGGCGGCAGCTGCTCTCGCCGGTCACCGGCGCGGGGGTGAGCCAGTCCGACCCGGTGACGCGGCGCTACGCCGAGCTGGTGCTGACGGTGACCGGGAAGCCGCTGCAAGATGCGGCGAACACCGGCTATCTGGCGACGATCGGGAGCACGGACAATCCCCTGTGGGAACAGGCCACGCTCGAGGCGCAGGTGACGGCGGCGGCCGGGAACGCGGTCGGCCTCGTCTCGCCGGTCACGACGACCGGGCAGACCCGCGAGGCGACGGCGGCGCAGCAGGCCCCCAAGCTACCCTATTCGGAGTACCAGATCGGCCAGGCCCCGGCGCCGTTGCAGGGCGCGATGCGGGCGGCGAATGCGGCGATCGTAAACAACAACCCGGCGAGCGCGACCTACCGCGACATCAGCGGGAAGGACCGCACGGCGCTGCTGATGGCCGAGTGGGAGCGGCAGAACGGGGGGTACAAGCACCTGGCCCCGAACCTCTACAACGAGCGGCGCACGGCCTACCAGCAGAGCATCGGGGGGCGCTAATGTCCGCCACAGTCGGCGATGACGCCCCGGAGGCGCGTCTCGCCCTGGATGCCAAGGTTGCTGGTAGGTGGACTGCCGGTGCCACCGCCCATGAGTCGCAGCTCGATCAGCACCCGATCGGGATCGCGCACGCTCTCAGGATCGAACACTTGGCCATATTGCGCGTAGCGCTGGCGTAATTCCTCGCAGGCGTTGACACGCCTGGTGATCTGTGTCGCGTATTGATTGGTGCGTTGCTGTTGCTGGACCGCCTGGGCGGTCTGCTGCAATGGCGGCAAGGTGGCGGTCGGGGCTGGCGTTGGGCGGGCTGGCGTCGGCGACGTCGGTGGGGTGCCGACGACCCCACACCCGCAGAGGAAGGCCAGTGCGATGACCGCCAAGAATGCGCGCATGAGTGGTCCTTTCGATGCTGGTTACCAGTGCATGCAGTGTAGCGTCCTACCGCACACGATGTAAACAGGGACGCGGCTTGTACGGCGATCGTAGGGCAATACGGAGGTAAGCATGGACGGAGCGGGCCGAAGCTCCCCGAAGCAATGCGCGGCAATGCGGCGGGATGGTCAGCCCTGCACCGCGCCGGTACCGCCCGACCGGGCGTACTGCTTCGCGCACGACCCCGATCGCGCCACGGAGCGCCAAGCCGCGCGGGAGAAGGGCGGGCGGGGGCACGGGACGGCGGCACGGGCGGGGAAGTTGGTACCCGCCCTTCTGCGCCCCGTCCTCGACACACTCCTCGATGCGGTGGAGGGAGTCAAAGCCGGCACGACCAGCCCGCAGCAGGCCTCGGCGCTCTCGTCTCTGGCTGGGGCGATCGTGAAGGTCTACCAGGCCGGGACGCTGGAGGAGCGCCTGACCGCGCTGGAGGCGGCGCAGACAGCGGAGGGGGGCAAGGCGGCATGATCATCGCGCGACGACTGGTGAAGCTCGAAGAGATCAGGGCGGCGCGGGCGCTGGTCCCCGAAGGGGTCGACTGGTGGGCACAGGTACCTGGCCCGGTGCGCGCCTACCTGATCGCCCAGGAGCCTGCGATCGCCGAGGCGTTCCTGGCGCATCTCGACGGGATGCTAGCGCTGCCCGGCAATCAGGACGGCTTCCGCTACTACCAGGTGCTGACGCGCCCCTGGCGACCGGGCGCGCGGCGGTTCGTGGCCCCCGCCATGATGGTGTGGGATCTCGTGTTCGCGCGGCAGGGGGCGCTCACGCTCGGCGAAGCGCAGGTGCGGGTGCTCGCCGCCGGCTACCACAACCTGCTCGACGCCCGGCGCGAGGCGACAACGGGAGAGCCTACGCCGCGACACGTCCGCGAAGCCGCCGCAGCGTGGGCGCGGGAGCAGGCGGCGGCGTGGGCGGCGCTGGCCGGTGAGCCGCTCTGCGCCCAACCCAACTGCTTGTGCTTCGCCCCGCATGGGTATCTACCGCGCTGTGGCGACCCGGACGGTGCGGTGGCGGCGTGGCGGGCCATGGGGACAAACGCCCCCGCCACGCTAGCCGCGCTGGGCTTCGGTGAACTTGAACTGGCGCTATTAGGGCTAGCGGATAGCGGCCAGCGTGGCATAAGCGAGGAGGGCGACGATGCGGCTTGAAAGCAGGCTCGCGAAGTTGGAGGCGGGCACGGGGATCGGCATGGCCCCGGCGGCGGTGTGGGTACATGAGGGGCCGGACTACTCGTATGCCTACCTCTGGGGCACGCAGGAGTGGGTGCCGATCGCTGAGTACAACCGGCGCTGGCCGGGGCACCCGACGCTCAAGGCGTACACCGACCGCCGGATGGTCAACCTTCTCGACGCGGACTGGGGCGATGCCCCGGCCCCGCGCAGTTCGGCGGATGTGTAGCGGAGACAGGAAGGAGCGCGAGATGGGCTTGCAGCAACGGCTGGCGAAACTGGAGCAGACGCAGATTGGGGACGAGGGTGCGGGGGTCATCGGGATCCGCGAGGTGGACCACGACACGGGGGCGCGGCCGGACGCGGTGCGCGTGGCCGCGACGGGGGAGACGCTGATGGTGGCGGTGTTCGGGGCGCGTTATCCGCGCGGGATACTCATCGCACGGGTGCGGTATGGCAAGGCCCAGCCCACGTGACGCAGCGCACCGCTGCCCACAAAAGCGTACGCCGCGCCGCCTATCTCGTTTGGGATAGGCGGCGCGGATGGAGTGGCCACGTTAGCGGCTTTACGCGCGGGGGCGAAGCGGCGCAAGCTGCTCGTGGTCATCGCCCACCAGTGCCATCATCGGTGACAGACTAGGCAGCACGGCGATTGGGCGCGCCGGTGGAAGAACTGCGGCGGGGCGCAGGCGCGGGCAGAGTAGGAAGATGACGCGACGGCGTACGGGGAGCAGTTCGCTCGCGATCTCGGGTGGTAAAGCTTCAATGTCCATAACCAAGGAATAGTAGTTGCTCTAGCAATAAGCGCTGTACACGTTCCTGGTGGCAAGTTATCCTTTCGTGTAATATGCCACTCGCTAAGTGCGCCGGAAATTGCAAGTCAGGCAACTTCTCGGCAACAATTACGTACATATTCATAGACACCCATATTGGACTCGGCTAAGTGGGCATAAGAGTTCGATACTGAGGGAGCTAAAGCACTAATGCCTCAAACCTATACAAACGCTCCAATTACCGAGGCAATAATCGACTTCAGGGTCACTGTATCGGACGATTGTACCCTCGCTCATCTTGCCAATATTCATGACAAGGTGCGTGCTCATTACCCAGTAATGGAGCCGATCCAGATAAGTTCTGCTACTGTTGAGATACAAGCTCAATCTGAGCCTAGCGTAAGTTCTACATACCAACACAATGGATATAGCTTCAGATCTGAAGACGGACTCTATGTATTCCAGGCAAAGCTCGATGGCTTTACCATGAATAGACTTGCTCCATACGAGAGTTGGGAACGTTTCCTGGGTGAAGCTACGTCTTGCTGGAAGGAATACTGTTCGGCATGTCACCCAACAGAGGTCACTCGTGTTGCAGTAAGATATATCAATAAATTGAATCTGCCAGGGGAGGATAAAGACGATTCAGTGGAATTGAATCACTACCTAAAAACTGTCCCGGAAATCGGGAGTGGATTCCCGCAACTGATGACTAACTTCTTTATGCAGATTCAATGTCCACAAGAGGACATTAGCTCGATGCTTGTTATCACAGAAGCGTTGTTCCCGAATGGTCCACAAGGAATGTCCTCAATTCTGTTGGATCTCGACCTGTCTCGTGAGTCCATATGGACGATTGAGGAACAGGAGAGAATATGGCAAGCGCTTGAGGTACTGAGAACCCGTAAGAACGAGGTTTTCGAGGCTAGTATTACCGATGCAGCAAGGAGGTTGTTCAGCTAATGGCGACTTTGACGCTGACACCTGAATATCTGCCACTCCGGCCGTCAAGGAGTGTCCCTCAAGGAGTTAGCGCTTCGAGTGACAGTATAACTCGCCGAGGGATCCAGTCTAGGCAGCGATTCTATGAAGCATCAGCAGCATTACGATCTTACCCGGATCCTATTGTGCTTGATTACTCGCGAGTCTTCTCCAATCTGATTCCTACGATAAATGCCATTGGCCTCCTTTTGGATCGCCCAGAGGGGTGGAATGGTTATGATGTTGCGGCACCCGATTGGCATGCCATAGAAAGGGCCAAGATATGGGTCGCGACATTGTTTGCTGAGGTCCTTCTTAGTGAGCGAGCTTGGATCCAACCACAGGTTAGCTCAGGGAGAAATGGCGAAATCCTGCTAGAGTGGTGGAAAGGTGATCGCAATTTAGAGGTTTACATCGAGATCGATCGAGTGGAGTCGCTACAGACCTTAGCTTCCGATCCAGATGCTGACATCATAGATGCAGACGCATCACGAGGGATCGTGCGGGCTGAGATCTGGCAGTGGCTAAACAACGATTAGAAATGTCAGTAGATCGTGTGGATAATAAAGAAGAGCTCTATAGGCGCATCCCGCAGAATCTCAAAGATCCGCTTTATGAGATTCTGAATGATGGGTCAATACGCTTCCACAGCCCAGCATTTGCTGACCGTCAAAAATGGCGTCCATCAGTTGATCGCAAGTTGAAGTGTGGTACTGGGGCGACCCACGCACAGGAAGAAGCGTCAGACGGCGTAATTAGCCTGCTGACAGAAGACGTACGTAAGATTCAAGGTGTTACACAGAATAGCCGGAAGGGTGCCATACTTCTAAGCTGTACGGTAGATGTTGAGCCCAAACCCATTCCAGTTGGTAACCCTGAAGGCGCAAAGCCCAACCCTGCGCACGCAGAAATATTTACTAAACCGGACCCTCCAGACGAAACGGTTTACCGCAAACTATGCAAGAAACTCGCGTTGCTCGCGTCGAATAAATCGTGGGAAATCCCCCCACTTCATCTTCGGTGACCTTACTCTCTTCGTGGTCTGAGTTTGAACGCGATCACCTAAAGCCTGGGGGCATCGTCCCAAGTTTCCCCTTTGCGCGTGTGATGCCTCTCCCACTGCGCGCGCCATTCCCGCCATAACTGATCGTATGGGATGAAACCCTCCCCTGCGCCCTCCGCGCGGATTTCCTCATCCCGCACCTTGTAGAGACGCTGTACCTGGATGTGTTCCACGGTCAGCCAGAGGCGTGCGCCGCTCTCCCGCTGTGTTCTTGCCTCCTGCGACCAGAGGGTATGGCCCTTCTCCTCATATGGGCAGCGGGACAAGAAGCCGAGCCATTGCAGCGGTTCGGCCAGGTTCCAGCCGACCAGCATTGTGGGGTTGATCGCCTTGCGGATCTGCGTCTGCCGTCCCGCGAGGATCGCCTCGACCTGCTGATCATCGAGATGGATCGGGTGCCAGGATCGTCTTCCCATACCCCCACACCCGGTCGTTAGCGACGCGTCTCGTCGGGGCGGAGTCCACGCGTCTCGCTGTAGCGGTACTGGTAGGTCTGGGTACCGTCCCTGTCCTCGGCCTGTTCGCGCAGATAGACGGCCACCTGCGGTTCGGGCGTGTTGCCCGCCTGCGTTGTCGTGATTGGGACGGCGATCACGAGATGCTCCGGAGGATGGGCCAGGGCCATCTCGTTCGTTTGGCCGTCGAACGGGCCGCCGATCAGGGGGAACGTGTGTGGCGTCTCCATCGGGCCTCCTCCTTCGTTGCGCGGATGATGTCGCGCGTGTTATCGCCGATCGCAGCAACCGGCGCAACTGCACGCAACGAAGAGCCCGGCTGGTGCCAACCGGCCGGGCTGGGGCTGGGGATGGGTGTAGCGTAGCGGATCCGCAGCCGCGCACCTAGAGCCGAATGGCCGGGACGATCGGCGCTGGTATTGCGGCACCCGAGCTGTATCCGCTCGGCGCGGGCTCACGTAGATGCCCGGGTACCCGGCGCGACGACGCAGCCCGGAAAGCAGCAACAGAGAGGAAGGTCCCATGCCGATGACCGAGGCGCAACGCGCGCAACTCCGGCCGCTCCTGACGGATCTCCGCGCGCGCTGTGAGGATCTGCCGCTGCCCGAGCGGGCGATGCTGATCCGCCGGACGCTGGAAGGCGCGAGCGTGAGCATGACGTGGGAGGAGTGGGACGCCTTCGTGCGCGCCGAGTTCGACACCGTCCCGGCGGCGCTCGTGCGGCCCGACGAGCCGGCCTGACCCGGCCGAGGGGGCATCGACGTTGGCGCCCCCTCGGCTATGCCACCACCGCGCCGACCCAGGCGCGCACCTGGTCCCGGTAGGCCGTGATCGGCGGGTCGGGAGGCGCCACGACGACGGGCGGGCGATCCATCAGGTCGCGCCAGTACGCCTCGGCCAGCCGGGTCTGCGCCCGCAACGCCGCGTACTCGGCATCGGCGACGGGCAGGCGATCGAGGCGGTATTGCAGGCGCTGATAGGCGGCGTATGCCTCGCGTTGGACGTGCTTGCGCCCGGTGTCGTGATCCATCGTGGCCCCTCGGTCCTTCCTGCGCGGCGGCCCCGCACCGGCGTGCGGCCCGCGTCGCGCGGTCGCCGTCCCTGAATCCCGCGCAGGGGGGTATCCTGTCCCGACCACCGCGGGCGATTCGGGCCAGGACGCACGGTGCGGGAGACGCGCCCCCGGCCGCGCTATGTTGTCAGCGAGTCTCCGCGACCGATGAATCTGGGACGGGTCGGTAAGGGATCGTGGGCGACACCGCGGGGGCATCACTCGCCGAGGCTGTAGGTGTCGAGCATGTGACTGAGCGTCGCCAGCCATTGTCGTTGCTTGCCCCCTGGCCAACTGGCCCACGCGCGTCGCGCCTCACTCAGCCAAGTGGTGAGCGGCGCCTCGATGTCGGGGGGCACCTGCTCCGGCACGGGCACTGGTGCGGCTTCCCGAGGCGGCGGGGGCGGCGGATCGGGCACCGCCACGAATGCCGCTGCTGGTGTGATCGGGGCCACCTCGCCCGGTGCCGATGCTGTCCCGCCGGCCGGGTCGTCCGTGGCCACGAGTGCGTCGGGCGGGATGGTGAGCCGCCCCTCCCGGTCGAAGAGCCCGGCCTGGGCCGCCGCGCGCCGCACCACGCGTCCCACATTGCCCACCTGCCCGGCACTGACGCCCAGCTCCTCGGCCAGGACCCGGCGCAGCGCGGCAGCATCGGGCAGGGGCTGGTCGCGGTAGCGTTCGGCGATCGCCCGGTGCAACGCGACGTTGAGGAAGGCACAGGCACGGGCCGTGGTGGCGGGCTGGTCGTCGAGCGCGTCGAGGAGGGGCAGCACCACCAGATCGCTTGCACCACCCGTCGCCCCAGGTCGCAGGGCGACGAACCCATACCGCACCGCCGCATAGATCTTGTGCTCGCACGTGGCCACGCTCTGCCCCGCCGCGAGGGCGGCAGCCACAGCGCGTAGCGGGGCGGGGGTAAGACCGCTGTCGCGGACCTGGCGGGCCACCGCCAGCGCGGTCTTGAGGTCGTAGCCCGTGTGCTGGATCACGGACTTCCCGCGCGGTGTCGCGGGCGGGGGCGTCGTACGCGGACGTGAACGACTCACGGCATCCCTCCTCTGCTGATTGTGGTGGTTGGTGAGGGCCGGAGTGTACCACAGCCGGCGATCGGAAGTGCGGGCACGGGCTGCCATCTCGCCGTGCTGCCGGGCCAGACGATCGTGGTCGGGGTGAAGCGCTTCTGCCGCCCCTTCCGCCGCTTCCGCCGTTGCTTCCGCCGCTACCCTCCCGTGGGCAGGTGGACCATAGGTCCGACCGAGGGGCCGTCCCCTGGACAAGTGGGTAGACATCCTGTCCAGGCGGCTGAGCAGCGGGGCAACGGCGGCGATGACGGCGTGCGCCTGCTGCGGCGACGAGCGGTGATGCCACCCCCACCCGCGCTGCACAGCAACATCCCCTCCTGTTGTGCCGGGCTACAGGCATGGGGGGGGGGTGTTTGGCGTTGCGGGGCGGGCGCGGCACAGACACTGCATGAACGGGCCCAAGGCTGTCGCCCGGCGTGGAGGAGCCCGCAATGTTTGCCCACCGCTCGCCCAGGACCTTCCAGGTGTCCGACCAGATCTCCCGGCTCATCGAGGCGTTGGGGGTCGCGTTCGACCTGACCAACGCCGACGTGCTGGCCCGCGCGGTGGCCGAACTGGCCGAGCGGGCCGGGCTCGCCGTCGCCGCCGCCGACGAACCACCCCCGCGCCCGCGTCGCCCGCCTGCGGACCGCACGGTGGCCGACCCGCCCGGCCCGATCGGTGATCGCTAAGAACAGCGCCTCGCGATCACGGTGATCGCGAGGCGCTGTTACGTTCTGGCTTGGTGCGCTACGGCCTGGGTCGCGCCGGGCCTTTCACCGGGCCACCGGGGCGGGGCGTGGGCGGCGACTGGTGTTGCGGGTGCAGCGCGGGAACATTCATCGGGCGGACCTCCTGGTGTGTGGCGCGACCGGCGACACAGGGACGCCGCCCGGCTTGTTGGGGGGCCGGGCGGCGTGCTCACCCCTGGCCGGGAGTCGCCGCGTGGAGAGGAGCGCGACTGCGACCGGCGCGGGGATGATAGCAGAACGCCCCCTGGCCCGATGTGGCCGGGGGGCGTTGCTGTTCTGTAGCCAGTGGTTCAGTCTATCTGCGCGATCGCGTCCCGTACAGCGTTCGTCTGCCAATCCAATTCGCTGGCACGTTTGGGTCCGACAGCATCACGCCAGTCCGCTCCCAGCAGATGATCACGTCTCTCGGCTGTAATTGCTCCCTCTTCGACCAGTGCGTTAAGGAGCAGGTCGAATCGCGCAGAGAGGCCCTTCACTATCTCGATGAGGTTGTCTTGCGGTATGCCTTGGGCGAAGTCGAGTTTTAGTTTCGACTTCACCTCTCCGATCGGGTAGAGTCGAATGAGCTGCTTGTAGTATTCCTGGCCGTCTTCCTCGTGACGTGACCAGTAATTGTAGCGCCCGAAGCGGGCGGTAAATGGCTGCTCGTCAACATCGACCCGCCGTACCTGCAAGGGTTTACCCTCGGCGATCACCTGGCGTAATCTGGATAATTCGTCGGGTGTGAGCCGCAGCACGGCCTGGCGAGATGGTCCATTGTCGCCCGCAGACTCGGTGTATGCCAAAACGGTGAATTGCTGCCCGTTGATTTCCAAGAGGCGCACTTCAGGGGGCGTGTCCAGCTCGCGGACTTCAAATCGGTAGTGGCGGCGCGGCTGCCCCTCCTGATAGCTTGATTGGCGTAAACGCATGGTCGCACGATATGCCCGATTGGCGAAGGGGTCACGCACGTCAACCTCAGACCGCTTGGTCAGCCCTTCGATAACTTCCGTCGCCTGCTGGCCTGTGACCGTGATCTCGAAGTCAATGCCTGCTAACGGCCTGACCGCAAGCTTGCCTTCGTTCGTCATTGGCGTACCGTATTCTAGCCCCAGCGCGACGTCATCAATGACGATCGCATCTGTTCGGATTGCGTCCTGTTGCTGCCCTTGCTCGGTCATTGTGCCTCCATATCTCGATGCCGCACCCGATCCCCGCCCTTGCCCTATTACACCCCAGGCAAGGGCGGGGGCGTTTGCTCTGTCAGCGTTGGCGATCAGCACTCCATATTGCGCGAGACATGATCGCGCACCATGCGGATGAACTCGGGCAATGTCTCTTCGAGTTCGTCCAGCACCGCCATGAAGGCCAGCGGCGGGTTTTGCAGTTGCACCGCCTGTTCATGTAGCAGCGCGCACATGCCATCGGGATACAGGTCAAACAGATTCGCGAGGAACTCGTCCGGCCCCTGGACCTCGATCCCATAGGGGTCGAGGGCAGGGGCCGGGAAGTCTTTTAGGTTGTATGTCACGATCACTTCCGCCCCGCCCTTGACGGCAGCGGCCAGGACGTGCCGATCCTTTTCGTCGTTCTCCATCGAGGGGATGAGCCCTTCATAGCCCACCACCATCGCCTCGGGGAAGAGCGTGCGAAGCGCGGTCATGAGCCGTTGCGCCTGCGCCTCGGGCTTCTTATGTCCGCGCTTCGCAAGGTGCGGGATCAGGTTCCGCTCAACTTCCACGAGGATGTCCGGCGTCCATTGCGCCCGGAACATGCCCGCCCGATGGGCGCGCAGCAGCGTGTCGCGCACGCTGGCGCGGAAAAGGACATTGGCATCGATGATCGCGGTGAAGGTACTCATCTGCCCCTATTCCTTGGGGAAGTCCTCGTCGTACAACCCCAACTCGTCGCTCAACCGAGCGAGCTGATCCAGCCCCGCCCCCCGCTGCTGATCCCGCGCCTCCTTATACGCGTGCAGATCACCGAAGCGGACCCGACGATGTTTCCCCACCTTGGTGTGGGGGATCGCTCCCTGGTCGAGGAGTTGGACCAAGTATTGGCGCGACACGTTCAAATAATCTGCCGCCTCTTGCGAGGTCAGTTCTTTGTGCAGCGGCACCACCGCCACGGCCAATCCGCGCGACATGGCATACACCACCTGAACAAGAATTTGGTTCACTGCCTCCGGTAACTCGATCACCTCCTGGTCTGGTCCGACCAAGCGGGCCATCGACAGACGGCCCTTGTAACGCTTGATGACGCCTCGCAATAGTTCGCTATCGGCAACGGTCGGCTCGATAGTCTGGCGCGTCATCATGGTGCTAGACACGGTTCCCTCCTGCCCCGACGCGGTTCTCTGACGCATATCTCCTTACTGATAGTCCGATGTACTCCAACCCCACTCCACCTCACCGCGGCACCGCGTCCGTCCCGCTACAGTACTATAGCGAATAATCGACGTAAACGCAACCTTTTCGCTATAAACGCAAGTGACGAAACGCCCCCGCCTCGGGGTGGGGCGGGGGCGTTCGTCGTCTCGGCTACTCGGGCACCAGGGCGTGCATTACATCAATGATTGTCGGCATGGCATGGACTTCCTCGCGTGCGTGATCTGCAACACGTCTTGTTGATCACCCGGCACGCCACAGCTTGCGGCGGCTGTCGGCGTCGGCGTCGGTTTCGTGCCAGCCGTTCGGCCACGCGCTCGGGTGTTGGGTGCGGATCGCACGGGCCATGTCCAGCAGGTCGCGAGCCATGCCGATGATCTCGCGCCGCGAATTGTTCTTGATCCCGAGTAGGCCGATGATCACGTGCGCGCGGTCCTCAATGTTTTGCAGGAAGTCGCGTTGCAGGCAGAGTCGGGCAACGTCCTCGCGCGTGGTCCCCATGCCCGACTCCATACCATCCATCAGGCCGCGCAGATACATGTCCTGCGCGCGGTGTGCCTGTTCACGCTCGTCGTCGGTAAGGTCGAGGTGGCGACGGACAGCGGCCATGCTGGATGCGTGGCGCTCCCCGTGGCGTGCGTCGACGGTTTCCCAGGCGGCGAACACGCCGCGCACGGCGGCAAAGGGGCGGTCCTGCTCGGGCTGCGCATTGTCGGGGTTGTTCTGCTCGGTGGCGACCATGAGCGGCGCTCCTTCCTGTTGTGGTGAGTTGTCGACAAAAGGGGCGGCGCTCAGGCCGCGAGGGGCAGGGCGACGGGGGCGAGGGCGGCGGAGCGGCGTCGCCGCCACTCGCACCGTGCCGCCGTCAGGGCCACCATGTCGGCGGGGAGTGCCCGCCCGGTGCGCGCCCGATAGGTGTCCACGCACAGGCGGTGCTTGCGCCCGTAGCGGTAGAGCTGCGCGTCGGTGAGCCAGCGCACCTGCTGCATCGCCGGGGAGGCGAGCCACGCGGCCGCGATGTGGTCCTGATGCCAGCACGCACGACCGCACTCCGCGCCCCGACAGTCGCAGTAGGTTTCGCCGGTCAGGGTGTCGATCGCGGGGGTATTGGTGCGCGCGGCGTCGTGGAGGGAGCGGACGGTGAAGGCGGCGATCCCGGTGGTGTCGTCGCAGCCGAGGAAGGTCAGTTCGGCTGGGGTGTGCTGCGGGGCGGTACGGGTGCTCATGGTTTAGAATCTCCTTGGGCCTCGGCCCGCTTGCGGCCTCACGAGTTGCTTTGATCGGCTAGGCTCGTGGGGCCTCTTTGTGTGTGTAGCCCTCGATTGCTACAACCTTATTATAACCCTAGAATAAGTACTTGTCAAGGGGTTATAATAGAGATATACTAAGATCGAAAGGGGGGTTATGGTGGATACGATAGGAACACGACTACGCCAGGCGCGCGAACGCCGGGTTATCACACAAGAGGATCTCTCGCAGCTTTCAGGGGTAACCGAGGCGACGATCTCGCGCCTCGAGAATGACAAATCAGGCCCAACACGCCAGAGCACCGTACGCAAGTTAGCAGCCGCACTTGAAGTTGAGCCACAGTGGTTGCTTCTCGGAGAGGATGAGCAGGCGGGAAAATGGGCGGCCTGAGCTAGCAGGCCGCCCGTAGGCTCGTGGTGCCGTGAACACCGGCGAGCGGGAGGATTGTAACAGGATGAGCGACCAATCTGACGGTCCGGAGGAGGTCGGCATTGCGACGCTGGCTGAGCGCGCGGTGGCCACGCAGCATGCGGCACAGGTCGCGCAAGAGACGAATACCATACCGCTAACCACCGCCCGCGAGGCGTTACGACATACGCGCGCATGGTTGGTGACGGCCCGGGCGTATGATCCGCCCGGGAGCACGGCCCCCGACCCGTTCGCGCTGGCCGAGGCGATGAAGCATCTGCTGGTCGCGAGCGAGGCGCTGCTCGTCGCATTGGAAGCCCGTACGCCGTGAGGAGTCCGACGATGGCCGAGATGGTCAAGTTGATCGACACCAAAGGTGCCCTGCATTACGTAGCCTGGGCGCGCATCGTCGATGCCTCTTGCCAGGCGCATGGCGAGGCCTTCCGGGCGCTCCTCGAAGGGCGAGTGTGATTGGCATGGACGAGCTGCTCCCGGATCGTTGGGAACGCTTAGCGCACGACTATAGCCCCGCGTGGATCGCGGCAGTGCGGGCGCAGGGGCCGCTCATCGCCGAGGTCGCCTATGCGGCGGCGCAGCAGCACAGCGCCGGCGTCGCCGAGGACGTGGCGATCACCCACCTGATCGCGGCCCATACCGGGGTAGTACGCCGCGATCGTCCTCATGCCGACGCACCGAACGGAGGACTTCAGGCGATCCGCGCCCTGCGCGACGAGGGCTTGTGGCCCTGGCGACTGGTGCATTGACGAGGATCTCCCTGCCCTGGTCGGGTTTCGTGGTCGGGTTTCCCGCGATTGGTCGGGTTGGTCGGGTAGCGAAACGGCCTTTTCTGAAAACCCGACCAGGACGTTTCGTTGCTATAGCTAGGAAAAATATACTCATTGGTCGGGTTGGTCGGGTTGGTCGGGTTCTAGAGATAAGACATTCCCTGTAGCGAAGAGGGGCGCGGGCATGGTCAACGAGTGCAAGGCAGCAGAGACGGAACTGGCGGCGCTGCTCGGCTTCGGCTGGCTCGGCGTCGCGGCCGAGATCGTCGCCTACCTCTTCCTCGGCGAGGCGGGATGGGCGATCGTCACCGGCGGGACGCTGCTCACCGTATCGGCCGCCATGGCCTACGTCTGGCGCTGGTGGCAGCTACGCAAGCGAGAGGCGCGATGACCGGGATGAGCCAGGAGAAGGCGCTGCTGCTCGAGGTGCTGCGCGGGAAGGGCTACCGGGATACGCTCGTGCTCGGCCCGTTCGGCGGCACGACCAGCGTGCGCGAGTACATGGTGCCGCTCTACGAACAGGACGGCCAGACCTACCTGGAGACGCTGCGCGGCACCTACGAGGACCTGATCGAGGAGTTCAAGGCGCTGCCGGATCGGGCATGACCAGACCCGATGTCGGAAAAAACCCGACATTGAAGGACCGAAAACGAAAAACCCGACATCAGATGTTTCCCTTCCCAATACGGTAAAAAGATACCCAATGTCGGGAATGTCGGGAATGTCGGGTTTCTGTGATAAGACATCTCCTGTAGCGAAGTGGGGCGCGGGTATGCCGAGCAGGCGGGGACACGGCGAGGGCAGCATCTACCGGCGCGCGAGCGACGGGCGCTGGTGCGCGGGTGTAGATCTCGGCTGGGTGGGTGGCAAGCGCAAGCGCAAGATGCTCTACGGCAAGACCCGCAAGGAGGTCGCCGAGAAGCTGAAGGTCACCCTGCGCGAGCAGCAGCAGGGCCTCCCGGTCGCCACCGAGCGGCAGACGGTCGCGCAGTTCATCGACTGCTGGCTCGCCGACGTGGTCAAGGGCAGCGTGCGCGAGCGCACCTACGAGAGCTACACCCAGCTCGCCCGCCTCTACGTTCTGCCCGCCCTCGGTAAGTACCAGCTCGCCAAGCTGGAGCCCCAGCACGTCCAGGCGATGATCAACGGCCTGAGCGGTCGCGGGCTGGCCCCTGGCACCGTCCGGCGTGCGCGCTCCACCCTGGCTCGCGCGCTCGGCCAGGCGCTGAAGTGGGGGCTGGTGCCGCGCAACGTGGCGACGCTCACCGAGCCGCCCCGCGCCGAGCGCCACGACTCCGCGATCCTCGACCCGACCCAGGCCCGGCAATTCCTCGACGCGGTGCGCGGCGATCGCCTGGAGGCACTCTACGCCGTCGCCCTCTCCCTGGGCCTGCGGCAGGGTGAGGCACTCGGCCTGCGCTGGCGCGACGTGGACTTCGAGGCGGGGGTGCTCCACATCCGCATGGCCCTCCAGTGGATCCACACGCAAGGGCCGCGTCTGGTCGAGCCGAAGACGGCCCGCAGCCGTCGCACCCTGCCCCTGCCTACCGAGGTGGCGGCGCAGCTCCGGGCGCACCGCACCCGTCAACTGGAGGAGCGCTTGAAGGCCGGAGCAGACTGGCAGGGCGAGACGTGGGAGCTGGTCTTCGCCGATGCGTTCGGTAAGCCGCTCGACAGCCGGATGCTCAGGCATTGGTTCAAGGGGCATCTACAGCGGGCGGCGCTGCCGGACATGCGCTACCACGACTTGCGGCACTCCTGCGCCTCGCTCCTCGTCGCGCAGGGCGTCCACCCGCGCATCGTCATGGAGATCCTCGGCCATACCCAGATCGCGATGACGATGAACACCTACAGCCATGCGATCCCCGAGTCGACGCGCGAGGCGTTGGGACGACTCGATATGCTCCTGGCGGTGCCCCGTTGAGCATTTCTGCGGGTTTGGCTACATTGTTGGCTACATTCGGCACGAGAATGGCGGGTCGTAGTCAGCCCGCCTCGCCAAGAATCTTTGCTATTGCTGGAGAATCGCTAATGTTAGCTCGCTACTCGCCCGCCTTGCTGCGCTTGATCTGGATCAGCGGGCCGCTGGAGCGCCGCCCGCCGGTGAGGCTCGCTTCGAGGCTGAGGCGGCTGGCGATCGCCTGCGCGCTCTGGCGGAAGGCGGCGGCCTGCGGGGAGTGGGCGTCCGCGATCACGATCGGCTGGCCGTTGTCGCCCGCCTCGCGGATGGTCCGTGCGAGCGGGATCTGGCCGACGAGCGGGACGTTGTAGCGC
>JAABUM010001817.1_pt1 | contig 30560 bp, 45 predicted proteins | sample 5559161 | NCBI WGS metagenome assembly JAABUM01 (sample SAMN10711868, study PRJNA513369) | rock metagenome | isolation source: Antarctica rocks | place: Antarctica: Victoria Land, Siegfried Peak nord
CATCGCATTGCCGGAATTCCACTGCGCTGGACTGTGCTGGATTCCATCAATGGAAGCTCTGGAACATGCTGGAACAGCTTTACGCTGGAATTCCCAAGCTGGAATCCAGCAAGACCAATTTTCCGACTGGCAGTGCTGGAGCAGTGCTGGAGCACAGCGCCGCGCTGTTGAACATGGGTGAAGGCTGATGGTGTGGCGTTGAAGGAGATGATGGCGAATGACAGAAGAGGATCAGAAGCCCAAGACATGGCGGCAGGGAAGCTCTGTGGATGGCATAGACTATATGTGCAAAAACGATTGACGATGGCCGCAGCGGCAAAAGTCTGGTGGCATACCGCAACAACTCCTTTCGACTCATTGTCGAACAGGGTTTGGCCGATTCGGATTTCTCAGCCTGATATCTCTGAACGCTAATCAGCCTGAGTGAGGCTCTGAGGGGACGGAACTTGAGCGGCGCAGCATAGCAGCTGCTTTGCGGACCGCCTGACGGACATGCATGTCCATATGGAGGCGGCAATTGATGCTACAGTTTCCAACTGCGTTATGCGGCACATGTGCACCTGCTGTTGTTGCTATCTAGGCAGCGTCAGCGGGCCGAACTGCAGCGCCGCATTAACAATTCGGCAAGACTCATATTTGTCAAGATCAGAGGCTCCAATCACACCGCCTTCCTGCAGACATAGCAGGTACATTTGTTGTACTATGCTTTTCAAACTCATGCAAACGAAAGTCACAGCGCATCTGGAAGCGCCTGAGGAACAGCCGCACTCGGCTGCGTGGCAATCGTCTGCAGATCGAGCTTCTGCAGCTCTGGCGGCGCTGCCAGAAAATATATTTTATTTTTTTCTCTATATAGCCATCGACACCTGGAACAACCGTTTAACGCCTGAGGCTATGGGATGTGATGTGCGTGCCCGCCACAGATCGATTGGACCGCCGCATAACGCCCAACAAATTGCTGGGTGACGCAGCAACTGACGCACTAGTAGTGCCGATTTCGGACGACGATCAGCACAGTTTGAAACCCTTCAGACCTTGCCGAGGCCCAGGCCCAGCCGAGCTGCTGAGTCGCGGCTGTGTCCGCTGCTTTGGTCCGTCGCCACCAAACATGCGCGACCAGGTCTTTGATATTCGGTATCACATCCCCAGGTCCAAATGGATGTCCTCAGCTACATCTGCAGGCTCGCTCAATCGTCGCTGTTTCCTCGCTGAAGTTCGAAAAACAATCTGCCACATCGAGCAGGCTGCTGATGCTTCTGCAACTGAGGCGCTGTGCTGTAGCAGATCGCCCCGACAACAGGTTGCTATTTCTAGAATGAACGCCACACATCTGACGAGTGGCATGCAAGTTGGTGCCGCAGCAATGTCCGATGAGATCATCAAGATGCAAATCTCCGAGGCCGGCCTTGTCAGCATGCAGACACATCTTCACACGGCACAGCATGTTTCTGTAGGTTGAACGCCGTCATGGCTTGCAGAAAGGCTTATTGGAGCACACGAGGCAATGCCGTATGGAAATCAACGATGCTGGGTTGCGCCCAAAAATGAACCCATCATTACGAGGTTTCGCTAAATAGAAGGTCTGCTCCGAGACGTCGGCAGTGCGCAAAGCCAGCAACATGGCATCATCTGCTGGTGATAGGGGCCATGCCGCTGAGGATTCCGCCGCCGAGCAGGTGCAGAGTGTTCGCCGAAAGTCTGTCTCGATTCTGCCCTCGACTCCTACGATTGGACCCTCTGACATCTGCAGTGATCATCTGCTAAGCTTCAATACTGCACCAAGCCTCGTTATCTGCTGGAAGTTCGCTTCGAAGCTTGAGGTTCATGCATGAACCTCAAGCTTCCCTATGGCGCAGTTGCAGCACCCTACATTGCATGCACTGCATGGCCCAACCACATGCAAGTGTGACATTCCGAGGGTATGAAAGATGTTGGAATCCGAACCGACTGCAGGAGGAAGACAAGACTCCGGGTGTGTTCAGCAGGCTGTTCGGCCTGCGCTCTCCCCGCCGCCCCAGCACCCCGGTGCGCGAAACTTGTCAGTCAAAATCAGCCGTCGTCAGCAGAAAACATCGTGACGGAGCTCCCGCACAATCAAGACTCGAACTCGATTATCTATACGTCTACATTGAGGCTCCTTTGGACGCCTTGCATTTCCGTTGCTGCTGCCTGCTGCAGGTGGAACCGCTGCCGTTCCCAGAGGTGTCAATGGGAGACGAATCTCCAGCAACAGCAGCAGCGACGGCAGTGGCAGAGGAACAGCAGGGCGCGCTGTCGGGCGCGCCGCCTGCCGCCGGAAATGAAACTGCGACGCCTGACAACGAGGCGCCAGCGTCCCCGCCGATCTCTGAGCTCCGCCAGGTGCGATTGAAGATGCATATAGGTCAGAGGAACTGGTTACAATTGGGTGCAGACAATGCCAACAGGCTTCGTGAGAGAGGCATCAGTCGTGGAACAAGACATTGGCACAACTTGGGCAGTCTGCAGGGGACTTGTAGAGCGTATGGGCTCCTGAACAGCGCTTTTGGTGAAACACACCACAAGCGCATGCACAGCTTACAGATGCTGACTCAGCTCAATTGAGAGGTCTATCTGACATCACTCTGCGCTAAATATGTCTCAGTTTCCAATTGACATTGTCATGTGGTAAGGTACTGGCAGCGCTAGGGGGCTGCGACACTGAAGCATTAATATTCATATGCACGAGCCTCTGTGCAGCAGGGGGCCATCATTGAGGACAGACAATCGTAGCAGAGAACCTAATCTACTGGGTATGCAGACAGCTGCTGGCCAGCGACCTGAAACCTGCTTCCCTGTCCTTCGCACTCTGGTTTCTGTATTGCGTGCGACGTGTGATAAAATCCCTTTGCTTCCGGCTGCTCATTCACCTGGGATCGTCAGGAAAGCGGCCGGCCACAGTAGTGACCGTCAATCTTGCCTCTCTGATCATAATTTCCCAAGTCCCACACGAAGCTAAGGCAAATCCGTCTGCAAAGTCACAGTGAACCACGAATGTTTGCTTCTTTGCAGGGCCCGCCCGAGTTCAACCCATTCCCCGACCGCGGGTCAGGGGACACCTTCACATCGGAGGACGCACCAGCCACCGACGCTCTGCCGCAGCCGCCGCTGTCCTTCGGTGCCGCCTCCGCTCACATCTCCCCTCCGCCTGCGACGCCGCCGTCGACGCTTGTTGCCACCAGAGGCGCTACTTCTGCTACTTCTGGTACTTTCCCAGTGCCAGGCAGCGTAGCCGAGGCGGCAAAGGCGCTGCTGATGACACCCGATGAACAGGCGGCCGCCGCAGCGCCCGCTCCCACCGGCGCCGCGCAGCCCGCTGCCGCTGCTTTCGGCCTCCCTCGGAAGATGCCTGCGGTGGCTCTGTCGGACACTCCAGAGGAGCGCCCCCACAGCGGCGTCGCCGCCGCGCTGCAGCACACCGACCCTGCCGCGAGCACCGCGCAGCGGGACTCGGGCAGCAGCGCGGAGCGATCGTCCCGCTCCAGCGATGAGACTCTGCGCTCCATCAGCGTTGGGTCCCGCGTCGGCGCCGCTGGCGCTGCCGGCGTCCGCACCCGTTCTGGCGGGGCCTTGCCACTGGCTTCGCCCCGCCGTCTGTCCTCGCTCGCCTCCGGCGCCGGCCGTGAGTCCGGCAGCGGCAAGGGTTTGCCGCTCGGCGGCGCCGCCGGACCGTCTGAAGCCGAGGCAACGCTGCGCCCCTGGGTGGCCGCAGGCAGCCGGCACCAGCCCCCGAGCTCGGCGGCTGAAGCTGCGGCAGCTGCGGCAGGTTCGGCCGGCGGCAGCGACCGTGGCGGCAGCTTCTCGCTGGCTCTCAGTCAGCCACGCCGCGACGCCGGCGGCCCCCGCACCCCCAAGGTCGACCAAGTCGCCGCCGAGGGCTCTGCGGCAGAGCCTGAGGTGGACGACGAGGCGGCGGCGGCGGCGGCAGCGGCCGCCGCGGAGGCGGCGGCGGCTAGCGGAGCTGACAGCTTCAGCCTGTGGGCGCCGTTACCGGCTGCGATGCGGAAGAACGGCACCGCCGACAAGGTTTGAAACAGCACACCTACTCAAATTGTATTTCTGAACCAAGGACCACACAAAATTCAAATCAATGCGTGAATGTGCTTTTGCTAAATCAATCCATAATATGGCCACCTGGCCTGCAAGCTCCAGTACATGTCCTTGGACCTCAATCAAAAGCACCGCCACAGTTGTGCAGGATAAAGCACAGCCAACCTGGCCACTGTGCCAGATGCAGTCGTCCATCTCTATCATTCGATCATGCTGCAAAGCTGCTCAATGTTTGCTTTCCTGCAGAACGACCGGCAGCCGGGGGGTGAGCGCGATTCGCTGGAGAGCCAACGGCCCGGCTTCAAAGCCAATTTCATGTAAGGTGCTACTCCAGTTCGAGGAGACATAGATCCTTTGTTCGCTGCAGGGGACGCGCCTGCCGAGAAGCGCGAGCCGCCAGGGAGCCAGCGGCCCGGGGAGCAATCGCCAAAGCAGAAAACAGGCGTGGAATCAATGGCGGGTCAGATAAAGACGATATTATTCTGCTCAGCAAGGGGACCTGCCGTCCGGGGAGCGCAACTCGCTAAAGAGCCTGCAGCCGGGTGTGCGCGCCGCTGCACGAAATCCCAAGGTTCAAACATTGCGTCCACGCAAAAACATCTGGATTCCGACCTGCAGGGCGACGTGCCAGCAGGCGAGCGCGACTCGCTGGAGAACCTGCGCCCCGGGGTGCGTGCGACCACCACGCTGGGCGGCCCCAAGATCGGGCTGCGGCGGGCGTCGCCGCCGGCGTCACCCTCCGCCGCTGCGCCGGTGGCGTCGGCTGCGCCCGGCTATTTGCCCCGGCAGGTGCGCAAGCTGACATCATACCCGATAGCAGATCACTACATCGGGCTGCAGCGGGCGTCGCAGGGCAGCGTTGCCTGCTGCGGCGACTGCAGCGCCCCGGCAGGTGGGTAGACTGAAATCAGCACGTTGATAGCTTGCCATCACATTTTGGGAGTAAGAGGCAGATGTGATGAGCCTACGCGCACACACCATGCTGGCATCGGAACTGCTGGGCTAAATACGAACAGCTCTTCAGGGACGCAATGTCAGTCTGGTGTGTGCAGGCCACAGTCCATCAACCACTCGCGATTGGTGCCTGGACATCGGAATGCCATTCAAAGCTGTCCTGCAGCATCTGTCTGGCAGCACCTGCCTGGCAGCACCTGTCTTGCAGCACCTGTTTGCTGTGCACTGCAGGGGCCGCCTGCTCCTTCAGCATCACAGTGCTTTTGCACCTTGGAGTGTACGTCCCTGCTTTGCATTCCTCCACAGGTAGCACAAGACACAAGTGGCGCAGCCCGTCCTGCCAAGCCGTCAGTCGTCGCAGCCGGCGCCTCAGACGCTGCTAAGGCTGCCGAGGGTGCGTCCTTAGCCGCACCCCGCCTGCTGTCAATCACTGTCACTGAAAGTCACTGCAACAACGCTAACACCACCTGCAAGTTGCGGGGCGGACCGTGCCGCTCTGCAGACTTCTGTCTGACGTGCGAACCTGCAAGCTCTGAGACCAATTTACACTCTTTCTCTGGCAGCCAGGCCCATGACTTTATTCGACGGTATGCTCCAGACATTGCCAACGCTAGAGGGCCGGTACTGCGAACTTGGCAGGCTGTTCTGCGATCATGCTTGTTACCTTCAAATGGGTTGTGGCCTTTGCCAAGCTCGAGTCAAGGTTGCCTGGTTTCTCAGTAGAGTCGTGTGCTCTCTGAACGCAGGTTTGATCATCAATCGAATTTGCCAGGACGCGTCCCCAAGGAGCTTTACAGCCTTGAAATTTTCAGGACTGCCACGACGTTGCAGGATGCGAGTGTGAGAGACTGCTCAGGCAGGGCCACTGCCCTTGTGCAGGTGCCGCCCATGCGCCAGCCTCCTCACAGCTGACCGAGACCACCCGAGCCACCTCGGCGCCACACCCATATTCGGGTGCTGTGCGTGTCGCCGATGGTGGTGGCGGCGGCGCCGCCGGTTCCCACACCCCGTCCAACGACGACTGGCTGCAGGCGGCGCAGCAGTGGCGCGCAGACGACACGGCGGCGGCGGCGGGCGCCACGGCGGCGCCGCAGCAGCTGGGCGCGGATGCGGTGGAAGGCGGAAGCGGCACTGTGCCGCCGTACCCGCCACCGGAGGCACTCACAGCGGTGCGCATCGCGTCGGACGAGCGGCTCCAGCTGGCGGCGGCGCGGGACGAGGCCGCTGCCGCCGAGCCGCATCGCTCCAGGTACATGGGTTCACACACTCGTATAAAGATTCACAAATGAGAAATTGAAATCATGGTGTAGTGTCATCAGCTGGAGACGGCGCCGGACGAGATGGCGAACAGGTGGCGAACGGGCGATGGTTGCTGTTTTCCAGCTGCTGAGATTTAAGCTATCAGATCTTGGTCTCACCATGCTTCTTACATAAGCAACCCTCCGTTCCAAAGGCCCATAGTCAACAGACAAGCGGGCCCGCAGCAGAAGGTCTTGTCTCTGTATACCCAATCATGTATCGACGAAACGCACAGCGATAAGGCCCAAAGCGACAGCCACCATATCCACCTGCGTGCACGGAGTGCAGGGATTGGCGGGGGCACCGTCTCGCGTGTCACCTCCTGCAGGGAGAGAATGAAGGGGGGAGCGGAGTGCGTCAATGCACTTGGGCAGGTCATATCTCACCAAAAGCAGACCTGAGCCAAGACCCCTATCTCACGTTGTTTCGTCGGCAGTGAGCTGCAAAGCTGGCTGGGGCGCCGCCGCATGCATCGTTCAACGCTGCGTACGCAATTGCAGAATTAGTTCTCTGACAGTAAACTGTTGGAATATAGAGTTGAACCAGCGCGTGTGCACCTGCAGGGAGCTGTAAGGATGGCAGGTGCACTGCCAGGGAGCGACCCACATGCTGTAGGTTTATGACAGAAGGGAATCCATACTTTTGCTTCCCACCTGCAAGAAGCTGCATGAACTGCAGGGAACAGCGCCGTGCGCGTCGCCACCGCCGGGGAGCTGACCTGTCACAAGATATGTGCACTGCTGCAGGGGTTGCGAAGGCGTCACTGCGCTACTCCTGATTCCCATCCCTACAATGGCGTTCACGCAGATGGTACATGGCATCATCTCTATCTGCGATTGTTGCAGGCAGCTGCAGGGGCTGTCGGCTGACCGGCAGCGCGCGTCGCCGCCGCGGGGCAGCGACTCGCCCGACGGCCACCGCTCGCTCACCACCCTGGCGGCCCTGGACCTCTTTCAGGTTTCATCTTCATCTCAGATTTCTATGTCTCAATCCCCTCAATCCATGTCTTCAATCGTGATTATTTCGAATTTCGTGCAACAGCACCTTCTTTAGGTTGGCCTGGTTCTGGCCAGGCACCCCGGAATTGCACTTTCGCATATCTGCTCGGAATATTGTGCGGCCAGCTGGATTGCTCGCGTGTGTCCTGGCAAAGGCTGAGCCCTAGTGTACTCACCGACGCCGGTGCTTGGCTGCCAGATCACATTATGTCTTGCATTGACACGCATGGGAAAGGTTGCATCAACTCCTTTGATCCAGGTGCTGCCAGGTGGATGTGGTGAACACATCTGATCCACTCGGGAGCTGCGGAACGACTCCGACCTCCTGATCGTTACCTGCATGGCTCAGCAACTTTTCTTTGACATACGTCTGGAGCTCGAGTCCGACATTGGCTATTATCTGCTGCTGTCGCCCGCTGGCATTTTGAAATCGTGACAACGCACCCGATTCTGGTGTCAACCACATCAAGTTGATTGATACTTGCAGGAGCCGCGCACGTAGCAAGAGCCACAGACGCGTACCTGGCCGCGCCTGCGCGCCTTGCCGCCATCCGAAGTTGATGTGTCATCATAAAAAACTTCTGCTGATGGACTTGCAGGCACCACCTCCGGCGTCGCGGGAGCCACTCACCCGCGCCTGGCCCCGCCTGCGCGCCTCGCCCCCGCCTCCCACCCAAGATCAAGCCCCGGCGCCGGCAGCTGCCGTGGCAGCGAATCCCGCAGAAGCCGCTGAGGCAGCCGATGCCGCCGATGCCGCCGGCGCCGCCGGCGCGCCAGACGCCAAGCCCGCCGCCGTGGCAGACGCCAACCCCCCAGCGGCGGCGGGACCGGCGGCGGCGGCAGCCTCAGCGGCGGCGGCGGATGGAATTTTCTCAGCGCCGCAGTCGGTCGCGTCCCCCTCAGTCCGCTTGCTTGCCAGCGCGCCGCAGGAACCGCCTGCAGACACTGGCAACAGCAGCGGCAGCGGCGCCGACGCCACGGCGCCTGCCATCGAATCTGTGGCTGTGCCCACTGCCGGCCAGGCTGCAAAAGCAGCAGCCCCGTCCGAGGCCACGCTGGCTGCGCAGTCCGCCGCAGCGGCGGCCGTTGCGGGCGCAGCGGCAGTGAACAGGGCAACGCCTGCACAAGACAGGCAGCTGCCGACACAGACCCCACTCGCTGCCGCAGCCGCGCGGGCGAAGCGTGCCGCGCAGCCAGCGCCGCCCATCGGGAGGCCTTCAGAATCCTCGATTGCAGCTGGAGGCGGCGTCGGTGGCCCGCCGGCGGTGGAGCCGCTGTCATTTTTGACCGGCGGAGCATTGCGAGATGCCACCTCCGCGGGGGCGGCCGCTTCCGCCGTGTCCGCGCCTGCCCCCGACACCGCTGCGCAGGCGACTGAATCAGCTGCGGCCACCGAGCAGGTGACATACCTCCCTCAAATAGCAGTTTAGAGATCAAACAAGCTTGTAGTAGCACGGTCAAATCGCCTAAGACCGCAGCGTTTGGTGATGCGCTGGCACCGTTGTAATCGTCATCGTACACAGATCAAAAAAGGAACCGGGTTTTGGGGGGATTTTTGCTCTTGGGGCACAAGTGCATGACCACACCCCAGGCCACAGGCAGGAGTCGCTGTGCTCAGCTGTGCTCAACATATCACACACATAAAACAGCCGTCACAATGTGCAGCTGCAGCGGAGTGAAAGGTTGTCCGGGGATTATTCTGGTTGCGTTTTTGTGGCAGGTCAGGCTGACTGGCCTGGCTCATCGTGTCGAACTCCGGACCCTTTCTTTCCACCTCGGTAGTCTACACCATACTACAGCAGCAATCAATCTCACGCAGGGCCCGATCCCCATGGACACGGCAGAGCCGCGCGATGCCCCCCGCGGCGCCTGGGACCCAGGCGTCATCATGTCGCCCGAGGAGCACCGATTTGCCGCCCTGGCGGCCGCCGAGGCCGCAAACACCAGCAACCATGCCCCGCAGTCGGCGGCTGCTTCTGCGGCCGGCGGAGAGGCTGCAGTGCCGTCTGCGGCGCCGACTGATGGCGATGGCTGGCAGCAGGACACTGTGGCAGCGGCGGCGCCGGCGGAAGCTGCAGAGAAGCTGCCAGTGTCAGGCGTGCAGCCCGGCAGCGGTGCGTCCCTGGACACCTTCCGCGACGCGCCTCCTGCGCTGACGGCTCGGCAGGCACCGGCGGCTACGGGCAAGCTGCCAGCGGGCAAGTCGCGCCCGCCGCTGCCCAGCAGCTTCCTGCTGCCAGGCAGGAAGCTGGAAGGCGCAGAAGCGGTCGCGGCCGCTGCGCCCCCCGTGACCGTCGTGGGCATGGTCACGATGGGCGGCGGCGGCGGCGGCGGCTTGGACGCCGCGTTGGGCGCCGGCCAACTGCCTGCAGGCGCAGCACGCCTGACTTCGGCGATCCGCCGCTGTCCCCCAAGCCAGATTCCCACCCCGCAGCGTCCGCAGCCGCAGCGCCTGTCGCCATGCCTGCCGGCGCCAAGATCGCAGAGGCCGGTGCCGGGGCCGGCGCCACGGCGGACGCTGCCGCGCACGCTGACGGCGGAACCGCAGCGCCGGTCGCGGCGTTAGGCGCCGCCACTGGCGCCGCCGCCGGCGCTGACGCCGATGCCAGCCGCCTCAGCCGCGCGTCTTCCGAGCAGCAGCCCGGCGGCGGCGCGGGCCGCGGGCGCGACAATGTTCGGCGCGCCGCCAGCGGCATGAGCCGCACCGCTTCCGGCGCCGGCAGCGTCGGCGGCCCTTCCTCCCGCGGCGGCTCCCCGCGTTCCGGCGGCGGTTTCAAGAGTAAGGTCGCCGGCATCTTCGGCCGCCGCAAGGCCGCGCCGGACGACGAGGAGCCCCTGGTGCGACTGATTCTCGGACTTCCGACAGCATTTGCGAATGCAAAGTGATGGCAACCCCACCGTCCATGCAGGCTGGCAGTTGGTGCATCAGGCATCTTCTTTGCTGGAAGTGTACTACAGTTCCAAGGCAGCACCGTGTTGTTCCACCGGCTGTCAAGGACATGTGCCAAACACCCTAGTAGGCCGCTGTGCGGCCAGCTGGTGGGCTCACATGGCCCGGCCTTGCCCTTGTAGAGTGTGGGGTGGATTGTCCAGCCTGGACCCTAAACTTCAGGAACATTCACAGCAATGTCACACAGGACGTTTGTTGTGATCTGGGATGTCCTGCGGCATCGATTGTCTGTTCCAAGCTCAGAGCGCCATGTCACATGTTTCCAACCTCCAGAACAGAAAACAGAACAGAAAAAGGAACGCTGTGGTCAGTCTGGCTTTTGCTCTAGCCGCAGGACATGCGGCTTTACGCAGTCTTGTGCCAAGTGTGCAGTCAGTCATGCTGGCAGTGGCACCGGCGGCCATAGGGCCTTCGTGGGCGCAGGCGGCGCACAGCGGCTGTTTGTTCCGTAGACTTGACAGGTTGATATGCAGTCTGTTGGTGCTTCCAGTGTCGGCCGACTCAGGACCTGGCGACGGCGCAGGCGGCGCACGACCGGGCGGACGGAAAGCCCACGGCGCACAGCTGACACTCGCCACACGAAGAAAGTTGCAATGCAGCTGCTACTAAATTTGCACTCGTCAGTTCCCGCGGTTGGGGGACCTGGGTATCGCGCAGGCGGCGCGCGACCGGGCGAATGCGGACCTGCAGGACCTCAGTGGGCGCGGCCGGCGCTTTTTTTCATATGAAAGTCGAATATACATGGGGTGCCTCACTGTTGTGCACTTTCATCCATGCAGTCGGAGGACCTGGCGACGGCGCAGGCGGCGCACGACCGGGCGGACGCCGAGGTGCAGGAGCTGATCCGTGCCAACGCCGCCCTTGGCAAGAAGGTGTTATACTGCCTATATTGCTCATTTCGCAAAGGCAAAGGGTCGGTTTCATACAAAGGCAAAGGATCTGTATCATACCAAGGCTCTTTTTGCTGCGGGAGCTTCTCCAATTTCCGTCGGCGCCTCTACTACTCTGCCAGTCATAGTTCTGTACGCTGTGTCTCAACTTTGATGTATCCAAATGAACCGCCTTCTCTGCAGATCAAGCGCTCGGAGCGGGCTGAGATGGACATTGAGGCACGGCTCCAGCGTCACAGTTCTGCTATCGTGTCCTGTGCATGACAGTCCTCAACAAACAGCCTTCCCTGCAGAACAAGCAGTCGGAGCGGGCCGCGGCGGATGCCGAGACGCGCCTGCAGCGCCACAAGGCGCACCTCGAGTCTCTCAAGGCCCGCGACGCCGCACCGCCCGGCAACGGGACGGCTGCGGCCGCCGCTGCCGCCGCTCCTGCCGCTGCCATCGGCGGTGCGGCTGCGGCGGCAGGCGCAGCGCCGGCTGCTGTCAACGAAGCGGCTGCCGCCAGCGAGCCGGCGGCGGCCGCTGCACCTCCCGCGGAGGAGGCGCCTGCCGCTCCCGCGGCACCACCAGCCGGCGCCGGCGCCAGGGCCTCCCTGCTGTACCCCTTCGATGCGCCGGCACACGCACGTGACCCCACCAAGCCGCCTCCCGCCGCCGATGACGCCCTGCTAAGCATCAAGCCGTTGCCAGCCGCGGAGCCTGCCCCAGGCCAGCGGCGCACCGAGAGCTTGCAGCGTGCAGAAGGTGCAGCCACCGCTGCAGGCGCCGCCTCCGCCGCCGCCGGCTCGACAGCCACCCTCGGCGCCGTGGCCGCTTCCGAGGCTGCCGCTGTAGAGCGCCAGGCAGTGGCGCCCCAGGCCGCAGCGCCCGGCTCGGCCGCCACTGCGGCGCCCGTTGCCGGCGTACCGACCGAGCTGTCGCCTGCGCTGGCGGCAGCCATAGCCCCAGCTGGCGCAGCCCGACGCACTGAGGCGGCAGACATCGAGCCGCCTGAGACCTCGCCTGTTGACAAGTCGGCAGCCTCTGCCGGGGCGGACGCGGCGCCTGCCGATGCTGTGCTGCTTCCAGCTGCCGTGTCCGCAGCTTCCGCCAACACTGGCCCTCAGGCACCCATGACTCCCGAGAGAACGCTGCCGCCGCCGGCGACTTCTGCTGCAGACGCGCCGGCAACGCCTGCGGCCGCCCGCCGCCTCCACGAGTCTGCCGCTGGCATGGCCACATCCAGTGAGGCGCCTTGCCTGTATTGTGTTGTGTTCCGACAGGGAGTTCGCTTCAAGACAATTGCACCCATCTGGAACGAGCATTGAGACTTCACAGCCTGACAAGCTGGCTCTGCTGGCTGGATGGCACAAACTGCATTACACAAGGGCAGGAAGCCTCGCCAGTGGATTGTGACCATCCGAGTGTCAGCCGAGTGTCAGCTGACACTGCAGTACTTGATTTACGCTCGCTCCTGGCGCAGCGCTGCACGTCTCGCCGCGCACCGCTTTCTTCATGGATATCTACACCGAGGAGGAGGGGGCCGAGCTAGAGGTGCCGAGCCCGCTGGAACGCCCCACCACCACAGGCACGCTCATGTCATCGACGGCAGCATTGAGGCTCGATCCTTGGGAGTGCTGTCATGACACCCGTCTTGACGGCAATCGTTGCATACCTCACACGCAGTAAACTGCCCGGTTCTGGCAAGGCAAGCACAGCAGCGTTCTGATGTGTGTGCAGCGGATCTTCGACGCCAAGTCTGGCAGGCGGCTGCGACACAACTTTCCAACGAACTGTTCGAGGTTCGATGTGTGCAGATAAAGAAATTTTGGGACCGCGGTGGTCCAAAGCCCATTCCAGGCATCAAGCACCAGCGATTTGAGGCTCACATTGGATTGATGATCTTTCGAAATAAAAGTCTCCCCAATCTGCCTGAATAGGCAGGCTCGCTGGCGGCGTGCCGACGAGGCGCAACATGATGCCGTGTGCCGCGATGACCCGCCACCTGGCGCACCTGGACACTGATGCCTCACAATCGCGGTCTGACCTCTTTTGTCTCCGTTTTCTTGTATTCATTGAGAAACTACAATGCAGGCTCGCTGGCGGCGCTGCCGACGGGACACGACATGACGCCCCGCGCTGCGATGACGTGTCACATGGCCATCGATATCGTGATCATCCAACAAGTCGTTGCTTCTTTCTATCGCATAAAGTGTTCATGGTGCTGCAGGGTCACTGGCGGCGCTGCCGGCTGGCCGCAACATGACGCCGCGCGCCGCGATGACGCGCCACCTGGCCCACATGGCCATCGATTCTGGCCGTGCCGCGCCGTCGGCGCCCGCGCCGTCGGCGCGCTTCTTCCCGCTTCCCGTTGGCCCGCCGAACCACTTCCCGGCCGCGGGCGGCGTGCCGGTCACTGCGGCGGCGGCGGCAGCGGCTGCGGAGGCGCCGGCGCCGACGGTGGTTGATAACACGCTGCACGGCGGCAACCCTGCGGGGATGCCACCATTCACGGCCGCAGGCGACGCGGGCCCCCTGCGCCAGCGCTATGGCACGGGAGCCGCGGCGGACGCCGGACTGGTTGCCGGTGGCGCTGCCTCGACCCAGGTGCTGTGTCCTTGCAGCAGAAACTCACAGCCTGCATGCTCGAACAAACATTGAGCTCGATGACAGTCAAGTCACTCAGCAACACGCAGTCCTCGTACACTGTGCGCCACCGTGGGCAGTCTAGTGTTGTCTGCTCCTGCTGAGCGGACGATAGCAGACATGCTGTTGTGCAATTGTCCGCCGGCAAGGGCTTGGGCTCCTGCCACAATGCACTAGAGGCACCAAATACACTAGTATCCTAGGGTGTATGATACGGTCCAGGTTCCACTGTATGCTGCAGCTGAATCTGAACACGCAGAAACGCTGCAGGGTGGCCTGGTGGCGGCAGCTGAGGTCGACGCCGCCCTGTGGGACGGCTCCTGGCGGGCATCTGCACAGGCGTCCATCGACAAGGCCCGCCAGGTGAGCATCAATGTCTGTGAACTCCAGGTTGGCTGGGATTTACACAACCTTTCCTGCACAACCAGGGGCAGATAAGATCAGAGTTTCAACACAGCCGAACAGCGCCATTCTGGCGATTCTGGCTCTCCTCAAGATGCACATGCATGTGCAAGAGAAGGGCCAGGCGTCAACAGGCTAGCCGGCGACTGTACGACTCTCGAGTGGCTCAATGGTGGTGGCCTCCTCCCTGTGAGCCGAATCCCGGGCGGTACCCTCGCCGGCAGTATGCGCAACCCTTGTCACACCTTCATTGAGGCTGTCGCTTTGCATTGGCTTCCGTTTCCGCACCGCATCTTCTGGCTCCTGACTTTGACAGGCAGCTGCAAGAATGCAAGGGTGGCAATGCTGGAGGAACATGTAGGCGATATGCGTTAGGCAGTATGCACCTGTTTTGCGTGCTTACATTGAGCACTGTCCATGTGGGTGCTGGGTCGTACCCGAGCTGGCAGGACTTACGTCGTGCAGCTTGTGTTATGCTGTCGTCTTTGTCGCAGGTGTCCCTGGAGGCTGCAGCCGGCACGAGCGCAGCCAATGCCGCCACTCCGGCCGCGCCTGCGGCTGCGCCGGCAACCACCGCCTCCTACTGCGCAGCTGTGGTGGCGGCAGCAGGCGACACGGCAGCCATCGAGGCCATCGCCCTGGCCGCCGAGGCCGAGGCAGCTGCAGCCGGCGGTCCTGCCGCTGGCGAGGCGGCCGGCAAAGCCGTATACTCCGAGGCCCGGGCCGCCGCCGCCGCAGCGCCGCCTGCCGCGGCCGCCGCCTCTGCCGCCGCCAACGACAGCCCGATGGCGGCGTCCTACCGCGAAGCCGTCGCAGAAACCCGCGGCAACGCCGCAGCCATCGAGGCGCTCGCCGTGGAGGCAGAGGCCGAGGCGGCAGCCTTCGACGGCGCCGTGGCGGGCCACGAGGCCGCCACCGCCGTGTATGCGGCGGAAAAAGCGGAGAAGGTGGTGGCTGAGCTCACTGTGGAGGGCATTGCGGGGGATTTCGAGGCGGCCGAGGCGGCCATCGCGGCCGCGGAAAAGGTGGCGGTAGCAGAGGATCTGACGCTGCCGGCGGCCGCCGCAGTCGACCTGCCTGCCGCGCCCGCGGCGGAGGCGGCAGAGACCATGCCCGCAGGCGCCGCTGCTGCAGCTGCTGCGGCGGCGGCCGAAGCGGAGGCGGCCGAGGTGACAGTCATCGCGGCGGAGGTGCCTGCGGCGCCGATGGCGCCTGCGCCATCGCTGGCGCCTGCGCCTTCGCTGGCTCCTGCGTTGGCGCCAGAGGCTGCAGAGCCAGCGGCTGCGGCGGAGATGGCGGCGGCGGAGTGCGTGGTGGCTGAGGCTCCGGCGCTGCCGCCCATCGTGGTGCCGGCGCCAGCGCCGGCCGCGGCGGTCGTCTTCTCCGAGATCGCGGCCGTCGAGGTGGAGGAGGCACCGGCGCCAGCTCCCGGAGGTGGGCCTTTCAATGCATCTGCTGCTGACAGATTCGCAGTCTGCACGGCTCATCGGCCGTCTGCCTACACAACCATGCCAATTTGTGAGCAGATGCATATTCTGCATCGCACGATGCCTTTTGTGACAGTGGCAGTTCTGCAGCGACCGCTTCGTTGCACCACACAGTGATCGTGATCAAACGCTCCTGGCTGCAGGCGCCGGAGCTGCCTCCGCTGCCGCTCCCGCGGCTGCAGACACCAAGACTAAGGACCCGGAGGAAGACCTGCCCTGGGTGCGTTCAGCGTACTCACAATGTCGCAAGTATGATATTCATAATGTTCCATTGGTCCCTGTGCAAAACAGGCATACAATCACCTATCAATGCGCTTCGTGGTGAAAGAAATCTGCTTGTGCACCTGTGTGCATCTTGCATTTTGGGCAACGTGAGCAGCAAGGCGACATCTCGCCCGCGCCAAAGGTGTCCCAATCCAAGCCTATCTGCAGGCTCCAACGTTCATAGCAAAGAGCACAGTGACCTGTTTCTTTATTCGCTGCAGAATTTGGATCCGCCAATGGACCCAGAGGACGCTCCATGGCCATCCGGCTTCGAGCCGCCGGCAGCCCCGCAGGTGAGATATGCAGTGCTACAGGATCGTACGATACTGGCACGGGTGAAGCTTGCGACTGGCCCACGAAGCCCTGTCCTAATCAGCCAGCAGCATGGGATGCAACGCTGTTGCTGGTTCTGTGCATGTTCGCCCGCTGGCAGCACCAGTGCACCAGGCCTGGATAGTAAAGCACGCAGCACATTTGCAATACACCCCCAATGCGAGGCGCTTCGACCACTGGTTGCTACCATGAAAGCTTTCACAGCAGCATGCATCTGGTGGGTAGGGCATGCAGGATCAGACTCGTATACCCTGACACTCCATCAGAGTCATGGCGCTTTGTGCTCAACGTGCTGCACAGGCGAGTGGCATCGGCGCGGCGCCTGCGGCGCCGGTGGCGTACGCGTTTTCGTTCCTGGAGGACGCCCCCTGGCCCAGCGGCTTTGCAGCTCCTGGTGCGCAGTGACCGAGGTTTGCGAGGTTTCGGTAGTTAGATTTTGCACTGCATCCAGCCACGTGGTCAAGTAGTTTGTGCTCGGCTCGTGGTGCTGTGGTTCATGCCCAGTTTGTGAACACCCTGGTCGGCAGGGTATAGCTCTCCGGCACTCCTGTGCAAAGCTCAGATACCACAGCTTCTGCATATTTCCAGCTCGCACACAGAGCATCCATGCAGCAGCGAGGAATGTGGCCAGCCTTTGTGCGTGCGGTGGACATTCTGTGTTCGCCCAGAACATCTTACAAAAGCTGCGACCTTTCTACAATGCTTTATCAGGGCGGTCATGCGAGGTCCATGCGACAGCACTCCTCAAACACAGGATTCATCGTTACAACCCTTCCATGCAGACAGAGAAGGGGTTGTTGACGATATGAATATGGTAACTGCACGGTATGCAGATTCTAAGGCTGAAATGCCACTGTTTAATTTAAGCTGACACATGCTTTACACTGTCCGCAGGAGCGGCGGCAGCCATCGCGGGCTGTACAAGGCCGCGGTTTTTAAAATACTATAACAACTCTAAATCATTAAGCGCCACCGGCAGGCGGCCATGCTGCGGCTGCGCGGCGGCAGTTCCCTCGAGCTGCCTTGTCCCATTCGAGATGCCCCAGTCCAGCTCGGAATCTTTCTCGCGATGCTGCTGTCCAACAGAATTAACAATTGCGGAGTCATTCCGCAGGCGCGGCGGCAGGCATGGCACGCATGACATCGCCGCGGCGCCACCGGCAGACGTCACGCCGCAGCTGGCCGCCGCCAAGTCTCCTGGAACTAATACGGGAACTGGATCATCATGCTGGTATGCAGCAGAGCTGACAAGATACAACTTGACCTGCAGGCGCGGCCGCTGACACAGCGGGCATGACGTCGCCGCGGCGCCACCGGCAGGCGCCGATGCCCCGCCTGGGCGGCGCCGAGTCCCCCGGACTGGACTATCGCCCTGCCCCCTTCGACATGGCGTCGCAGCTGGGGCTGTCGCTGCCCTCCCTGCCGCACCGCCCCTCCCCCAAGTGCGCTGTTGTGTAGTCCACTATTCATTGGGTGTTATGATACCTTGACAATACCTGCCCCCTTCGACATGGCGTCGCAGCTGGGCCCTTCCTGCCGCTTCGCCCCTTTTCAAAGTGCGCCTTTTTGGTTTGACTGTATTTGGCTTGTTGGGTGCGACCGTGCCGCCAGGTGTGTATCCAACGCGCATCTTGGACAATACGCTCCAGGAATTGTCCCAAAAGGCCACGCCGTCTTGGAGCCTGCAAACCATAAGACATGTACTGCCTTCGAGCCGTCACAACGTGCAGCTGGGATCTGCCTCTCCCACTAATGCCTCCTGCCTTCTTGGGGCTCCAGACTGTATTGTGTTGGAGACGACCCCAGCATTCGTTGATGTGGGTGGTAGTCCATGCCGGCAGGAAGCAGCTTCAAATTCTGTTGGAAACATGAGCAGGAAGCAGCTGAGCCTGGACGATATCTGGCGTCGACGTCAAAGATGCAGAAGTGATGATGCAGCAGCACATTTCTCATGAACATGTGCAGGAAGCAGCTGAGCATGGACGACATCTGGCCGGGCGTCGTGTTCGAGGAGGGCGACGCCGATGGCGGGCCCAACTACGAGAAACCCGCCGTTATGCGCTACGAGTACGGCGGTGAGCTGGCTGCTTCCTCCTGTGGCACCGCATATATGGAGCCAAGTTGAAATGCGAGGTCAAATTGGTCTCGTATCCGCCTGAAAAAGCGTTCCTGGATGGGAGTCACAAGTCGCCAGCCCTGTGCCAGGTTGGTGCAGCCACATCTCAAAACGGAGCCTAATGGTCTTCCCAGCGCAGCGTATTCGTGCAGTTTGACAGGCAGCTCGTCTGGCAGGCCGTTGGGCGCTTGCATTGTCTGGTGATGTATCAAAGAATGAAGCCTCCAAACCGACATGAGGGCTTCGCTTGCATTGCACAGGCGGCCTGGGGACCGGCCTGCCGCTGCAGCCCTGCAGCCCCGACACCGTGTTTGGCTTCAGCGCCGCGGCCCGCCGGGCCAGCAGCGAGGACGACAGCTTCGGCCTGCAGTTCACAACGCCCGACTCTAAACTGGCGGCGGCGGCGCCGCCGGCACTGGCGGTGGGCCGTGCGCCTGCAGCGGCGGCGGCGGCAGCTGCGGCCGGGTGGGCGATGGCGCCCGGCGGCGCCTCTGCTGCTGCCTCCTCCATCCTGACGCCGCCCGGACCCCAGGTACGAGTGTTGTCGATCCAAGTGCCGATCACAATTTCCTCCAACCTGACGGATGCAACCTCATTCATTCAGAGGTCATGCAGCAGTCAGTATCTGTATCTGTATCTGTATCTGCACTTTTGGGACGGTAGTGTAGCCAGAGTAAAGTATTGTTGATCGCCTCGGACAACCCTGGCGCAGAGCACGGACGACATGGCGGGCATCATGCCGGGTGGCTGCCGCCTGGACGCGAGCGGCTGCCTGGTGCTGGCCTGGAGGACTTGCTTCCACCAGTGCGCCCTCCACATTTCCACTGCCCTACTTTGGCGTCAGTGGAAATTATGTACCCAGGCTGCCTGGTGCTGGCCTGGAGCGCCGCCCTGCAGGACTCTGCAACCGCGGCGCTCTGTCTTGGATGTCACCACAAACATGTCTTTTTGACGTCAGTCGAAACCCTGCATTTTTGCCGTTATTCCATGCCGGCAGTGTTGAGGGGACGAAAATACCGCACCCTTGCTCACGTTTAAGTAGATTTTACTGTGATTTGCATTGCCCCGTGATGTTGCCAGCTGCTCTGCGCTGTTTAAGCACGCGTCGCACATGTCTCACGACAGCCTCGCCGCAAGCATGCAGCCTCGGGCACCTGGCCTGCGCGAGTCCAGGTTCGATCCTGGCCGGCGTGTCGCTGGCTGTTATTCACAATGCACGACCATGTCACGGGAGCGGCCGCTGCGCCCTTGGCACAATGCATGTCTGCAAAATGGGAAAGAGAATCCGAAGACTGCTGGCGCCAGTGTGTCAAGTTCGGGTCGATGACGGTGAAAGCCACGAGTCGGGTCACCGCCGAACTTTCTGTCTGCTGTGATGCAGGGGCTGATGGCGCTCTGCACACGGGACTGCCAGAACACACGGAATCAATCCAGCACGCCTGCCATACCGCACCCTGATTGCGCCGCTTAGATTTGTGCACCGTAATGCATTTGCCAGCCTCCTGTACAGGGAGGTGACGGCAGCAGCTGCGCCGGCGCCGCCGCCTCAAGACTGCGCCGCCGCTGCAGGCGACCCGCTGCTGTCTGCTGCCAAGCGCCGCACAGCTATGGCGCCTGCCTCTCCGCTGGGCGCCGGCAAGGTAAACTTCGGAGCTTCGATGACCCAGCCGGCAGGGCAGCCAGTTGCAAACTCTCCCTGCCTTAATTACGTCAATGAAATCAAAGCCTGAACGACTGACTCCCATGGTGCTCTCAGAAAATTCAGGCCTGAAATGTTCAGCCCCTGAGCAATCATCCGGCAGTGGAGGTAATCACAGCCGTCGGATGAGCCACACTGTCAATTGCTACACCCGCAGGCGGCCGCTCCAGACCCGGTGGCCACACACCCGGCGGCACCAGCGCCTCGCGGCGCCGTCCTCGCTGCCGCGAGCTCTGCAGTGCCGCCGCAGGCCGCCACAGCGCTCAATGGCACGGCCCCCGCCGCTGCCGACGCGGACGTCGCCGGCGTCGCAGCGGCGGAAATGCCCGAGGACGCGCAGATCGAGCTCGCGCGCATTGGCATCGCCGTGCTGGGCCCCGCCGGCGCCGTGGCGACGATGTGATTTAGACCTCCTATTGGGTCCATGAGTGGTGGGGCTTGTTGAGGCGAGTGGATCCTTCGATATCGGACGGGGTTGTTTGCAGGAAACTTCGCATATGCATGAAGTTCAGGTGCTGACAGCAGGGTTTACATCTGGCTTCTACATGGGTTGCTGCTAGTCGTTTTCGGCCAGTTTGGCATGTGTTGTTCCGCAGCGCAGATGCGCACAGCTGTCTTTGAATGTTCGATGGTGATGGCTCTCAAACGTTGCATGCTGCCGCTTTGCAGAGCAGCGGCAGCGCATGCTGTACGTTGACATTCGTTTTGCATGCACGCACATTTCAGCAGAGGGTCAATTGTGCTGCGGTCGCTGCGTTTCTGGCAACGTTGAGACATCAGCTTCCGCCGCATGCAGTTGTTGTTCAGCACGTCGAAGGTTATCACAAGTTTACTATCAACCCCGCATAAGCCTCGTCGAACCATCAGGGAACACTTCGTCTGGCAGCTGTCCGGCTTGCTGCTGCAAGCTTTATCAGCTGTTCGTCAGACCTGATGAAGCGCGGCCACTGCATCGTGTTGCCGTGCAAGTGGGCTTCATATGTATGCAACACACAACAATTATATCTGGCCGCCTGACTGGCATACACAGCATTTGCAGTCGAGCGGCGGCATGTCCGGCGGACTAAAAGCCGCAATGGTACTTCCTGCGGCTTCCTGCTGCCCAAATCTCCGACACCCGTCAGCCCAAGTGATTATCGCCGCATTCCCGTGCGTCCGCTTCGATCGATTTGATGCACTGCCTTGACTCCACCTCTACAATCGCTATCCGCCGCAGCACAACACGCTTCGCAACATTCGACAGCGATTCGAAATCCAGTCGGTCCAAAGCAACAGCCACGCAGAGCTACAAACGAAGCGCAACGACAATTTCGATACCTTCTGCTGGTTGTGGATGAAATCGCAGCTCGTTTTGAGAGTTCAGCGACTTGCATTTCGGCTCTGCAATCGAGTTCGCCGGCATCGGAAGTTCGCCTGAGCCTGGGAACAGAGGCTCGTTGAGGGTAGACTCGTTCCGGGTATCGACCTGTACGTCTGGCTTGAGCCGGAAAGGCCGGCATGCATTCCCTTCCGACTGCCAATAGGCTCGGCGCCTGCCAGCCGTCGCGTGAGTGCAGCCAGTCGTCACGCACACTGCCCTGCAGACAGCGGCAGCTGCGGCATCGGACCCAGAGCTGTAGCTTGCTCAGAAGCCGCGCTCACCTCGCGGCCAGCCGACCAGCCGCCAGCAGCTGCCATCATGCGGCATTCCTGCCCGGTGGCAGCGGCATCGGCAGCCGGCGGCGGCGGCCCGCGGCGGCAGCGGGGCATGTAGCGGCGGCAGCATTAAGTGCGCAGGCGCCGGAGCACAGGCCCAGCACCGCGCAGCCCGCCAAGCTGGCGGTGTTTGTATCCGGCGGCGGCAGCAATCTGAAGGCGCTGCATGTGGCGACGCAGGACGGACGTATCAATGGCAGCATCGTGGTGAGTGGCGGGCTGCTGTTTCGAAAGTCCAGGAAGTATGTGTAACATGGTGACAGCAGGCGCAGCGCGACTGGTGGAAAAGAAATCGCGCTGCGCCTGCTGTGCCCTGCATGATGCGCGGCTTGACGTGTTTAACGCAGATCGGAATGAGGCGGCGCTGCGCCTGCCGTGCCTTGCAACACGCTCTTGACATGACACCTTGAGAAGGTGTTGCGCTGAAGGTCTGCAATTTCACCGCAGCAGCCCAGCAGCCGGATGCGACAGCAGCACATGCGGCAGCACGGTCGATAGTGACGATTTCCTCTAGCTAATGCTGCACAAATACGTCGTGGTCGCTGCACCACCACCGCTGTGACGCTGCGCCTGTATTCCCCATGCCAGGCGGTGGTGGCGGCTGTGGAAGGAACCAGCGCTACCATGCTGATTGCTTTTCGGCCTGTTTCTCATCGTGTCACCCCGTTCCTTCCAGGCGGTGGTGGCGGACAACCCCGGCTGCGGCGGCTGGCGCTTTGCAGAGGAGCACGGTATGGCGACGCTGCAGTTTCCCACCAAAAAGCACGCGCCGGGGCCACACGCTGTGGCGCTGGAGGAGCTGCCGACGGCGCTGCAGGCGCTGGACGTGGACTACATCTGCCTCGCTGGCTTCCTGAAGGTAGATATACGAGATCTAGATATACACTGTTCCCAGAGTGCTATTGTGTGACTAACGGTCGGAAGGTCCAAGCGTGGCGCAGGATGAGCTGCCGACGGCGCTGCGTGCGCTGGATGTGGATTACAGCTGCCTCGCTGGCTTCCTAAAGGTAGTCTGTCACATTTGCGATAGATAAGCACCATGTTTCTTCCTGAACGTCCTGGCAGCGGCGCTGCAGGCCCTTGACGTCGACTGCATCTGCCTTGCCAGCTTTCCAACGGCGAGCTGTCCATGTAAAGCATTGGCCTCAGAGTTGCAATGTTCGGGCGCCAGCCATCGGCGGGGTGGTAGAGTCTGCAATGGCGGCAGCGGCAGCGCTGCTGTCCCCTCCCTGGCTCGCAGGAGCGCATGTGCGCTTGGGCGATTATGCGGTGTCAGCACTCATTCAGGCGCGTCAGCTTGCGCCTGAGCAGACCAATGCATTGAGGCCGCAGCTCATCCCGCAAGAGCTGGTGCACGCTGTTCAGTATGGACAGCGGTTTCCGAACGTTTGCAAGAACGACCAAGCCCTCTACTCGTTGCGTCACCTGTTTGGGCTGCGGCTCACACTCGGGGAGCCGGCGTGCGCCTTCCAGCGCGAATAGCAGTGTTCGTTGTCAAACTTCCCTCGGCCCGCTTCTCATTGCGTTGGTCGTTTCTCTGCAGCTCATACCGGTGGAGCTGGTGCGCGCCTTCCAGCGCCGCATCCTCAACATCCACCCCGCGCTGCTGCCGGCGTTTGGCGGCGCCGGCTTCTACGGCTCCCGGTGAGACTGTTGCGTGCAGCCCGTGCTCATTTCCACACACCAATACGTTTTGGTGCTGCGACCAACTTCCTGGGCACTCCCAAGGGTTTTGCAGCACCTGTTTGCACATGAGTGGTTCTGTATGGGTGGTATTGATTGAAGATCGCACAGCACAGCGCACAGGTGGAGCTGCACAGGCAGGAGTTGCTGTACCTGCATTGCTGAAAGTGGCTTGGATGCACTTGTAGACTGTCCTGCGCATTCGAATTGCGCAACGTGAATGAGACGGTGGATGTGTCAAGGGCGCACTTTGCAAGCCCAACAATCCACTTCAATCATGAGGGCGCCGACTGTGATGGCAAAACATGTCATCTTTGCAGGGTGCACAAGGCGGTCGTGGCGTCAGGGGCGCGCTTCACGGGGCCCACCATCCATTTCATCGACGAAGGCTACGACACGGGGCCCATCCTCGCGCAGCATGTCGTGCGCGTGTCGCCAACGGACACCCCGGAGCAGGTGGCGGCGCGAGTGCTGGCGGAGGTGAGATGCACGCTCTGGACATCAGCAGATTCGGCATTCAGAAGCGGCCTCTTGCAGCGTGTGTCGCGCGCTGCCAACTCGAGTGCACTGACAAATGGACGCCGCGGCAGCGCCGCACCACTGCAGCGCCCAGCGAACGAGTGTCATCCTGTGCGCCGTAGTGTCCCCTCAATTGCATCTGGGCTTCTGAAGTTCACGAATGTGACCGTTTTCTGCTGGAAGGAGCACAAGCTGTATCCCGAGGCGGTGGCGGCGCTGTGCGACGGCCGCGTGACATGGCGGGAAGACGGCGTGCCCATCATCTGGGAGGCGTACTGACAGGGTGCACAGTCGGGGCCAGCGCCTGCCCGGCGGCGGCAGCGGCAATGCTCATCAGCTGCTGACAGAGTGCCAGCGCCTGCCCGGCCATGCGGCGCCGGCAGCGGCGCTGCCAAGCATCTGGGCGGCATGCTAACAGGTCAGCGCCGGCTCGGCCATGCAGAGGCGGCGGCGGCGCATAAGAACGACGTCAGCGGGCGACAGCCACCTGAGAGCTGAACCGGCCATGCGGCAACACGGGTGACTCGGACTGGTTGATTGTGAGCGTGACAGCTACGGTAGGCTGTGGCCCCGTGCAAGGGTCTGGCAGAACCTCCCAGTGGGACAATGAACTGGCGGCATCCTGCGACGCCCGCCGCCATAGCGGCCCTCCCGCCAGACATCAGTGTCGTGAAACTTCTGATCAAGAGGGCAGTCTGGCCCTTGCCGATTCAGTACAGACGACCTTTGACGCCTGTAAACTGGCTCAGGAAGCGGGACGCACTTCTGGAGCTCCATCATCGTGCTGCAAAGTATTCGACATTTCGGGCTGTACGGGCTGGAGGGCAGGACTCTGCTTCAGTTTGTTTCCACCAGCTTCCCGACACTCACGTTGCGACATCGAAGCCTCCAGAGCTGGCGCGCAGGGGTTGCCGCGCCTCGAAAGGCACCTGCGCCTCGGTGACGACACAAATCGAAGCGTCGTAAATTGGCACCAGGCGTTTTTCCGTGGCAGGCTTTACTGCTACAGAAAAGTGACAGGTCCAACCTGCGGATCTGCAAGGGTGACATATCCCCAGGCGGGAAGCCTGTTGGGTGATTTTAGGCTGAACGCCATCGCAACAAGCAAACTGCGTTTCGCACAGAGAGGGGCCTCACACCCGCAAAGGATGGCTGCAACCGATGTTTCAGTCTCTTCTCGCTGGTGGTATGCGACACCAGCGCCTGACGCTGCGAACGGGGCGGGTGCATACCGCGGCGTCGCCGCCAGCGACAGCAGCAACGGCGGCAGGTGAGCGAGCCCATGAGATGCTCGTTGGAATGATGCCGGGCCTAATCAAATTCCCCTAAGTTGTACATCCCTGAAGCTCATCCCCTTGCATATTCATACAATCAAAAATTTGTACCACTGCGCACATTGCAGAACCATGCTATCGTATCAAGCGGTGGCTCTGTGCAATTGCATCGCAGCAGCGGCAGCGACGAAGAGGAGGAGGAGGAGGATACTCCGCTTCAGCTGCAGAAGGCGCATGCGGCACGTCTGGCTCAGGGGCGCGCCCGACACCGCGCCGCAGCGCAGCAAATGGCCGACCTGCACCGCTACAGGTGAGGAAAACATGTCACATTACGATCCAACACGACTAGAAACTAGAAGCTTTATCGAACAAGGCCAGCACGTCAAAGGGCATGCGCCCGACGCGCTCCGCTCAGCAGCAAATGGCCGACATCCACCGCTACAGGGGAGCAGATTATGTTGTACCCAGACAATAACCCACAAAAGGCTTATCAAACAGGCCTAGCACCCCAAAGAGGGAGGGGTGTGGAGTTGCGCAGTGGACGCGGTTCACCGCAGCCATCGCCATCACCGGGCTGCTGCTTAGGAGTGTCTGCATTTGATCCGAATCAGTTCCATGGAGCAAGTCATAACAGTGCTGATAAACAGGATATCATGAGTTGTTCGACACGAGATCAAGTACCCGCGCTTGTTGATTTGCAGGGTGCAGCAGCAGCAACAGGCCGGACAGCAGTGGCGAGACGATTTTGCCGCCGAGATGAGCAACACACTCGCGCCTGTGGCTGCGTCGGCGGGCGGCCACGGCGGTGCAGCAGACGCTCTGCAGCGGCAGCAGTACGAAGCCAGGTGGGCTGCCTGCCTGGGTGCCAGAAAGCCGGAAGCGGCTGCGTTGGCGTTGCAATTGGCACCGCAGTGTATCACGAAATCTGCCTCATTACCACAGAAACACGAAGCCCCAGGAACGAATGGCAGATTCGTGGTACAGGAACAAGGCCATCAAGACCGTCTGTCACTTGCTGTGTCAACGGTGCAGGTGGGCGGAGTTTGAGGCGCGGCCGCCGGACACTGTCACCTGCGCCAATATCCCCTGGCCGCCGTCAGCGGCCCAGCTGCTGCAGTGGCTGGCAGACGCAGCGCAGCTCCAGCCGCCATACCCCTCGAGGGCAGCTGCATCATGTCGCCACAGTACAGCACCCCAGCATGAGCAGCCGCTGGCAGGACGGCAGAATGATGCGCACGCGGCAGCGCAGCGGTCGGCGTTCCGGCAGGCGTCGATGCGGTGGCACCCCGACAAGTTCGAGTCGCGCCACGGGCTACGTATCTCAGCAGAGGAGCGGCCGGCCGTCACAGCGGCGGTGCAGGCGCTAATGCAGGGCATCAACGCGGCAGGCGCGGCGCAGACTACCGCTGCGAGATCGTGATCGGTCAGCGCAGTTGTTGACAGAGTGGCCGCCGCTCTGACACACAGCTGGCAGCAGGAATCAATAGGTTTGTGTGACACTGTGTGATCGGACACTGAATTCCTCGTTGAACATCATTTTGGCTGCCTTCGCTTCTCTCCAAAAGGTCTCGGATGAACCGAACTTCCACCTTCCCGTGCACATGGCGCACCCTCGCTCACACACTGAGCCACAAATTCGTTGTAGCAGACGCAGTGTGGAATTTTCTTTATGCAGCTTGTTTGCACGGTCAACAACTATACGCAGCACGGATAGACACACGTTTCTGGTTATTCACCCCCACGATTCGTTGTGGCGTCCACAACCTCGGCCAGAGTGACAGCCCGCGCCTTCAGAGGCTGTTAAGTTCATAAAGAAGCAGTCTTCGATCCGCGGCCATCCCTGCAGGTGCGTGTGCCGCAGTTGCGTTCATGCTTCGAAAGTGCCGACTTGCACGACGCCAAATCTCCAGTCGCAGCACACCTTCTTGCCGCAGCGCTGGTGCCAATGCGTATTATAAACAATATATTACGCTGCCTGCACAGATGGGGTACTGGAAACGGAAGCTGCGACATGCTCTGCACCTGCGCGAGCCTGCCACCAAGCCGCACAACGCAGCGGCGGCAGCGGCAACTGCGACAGGCCACGGGGCGACATGGCCGAAGGCCGCCCGCACCGTCCTGCCGGATGCGGTCGGCATGTCCGCCAAGAGCTTTGGCAGCACCAAACCTGCTGCCGGCGACGGCATAACTATGACCGCAGACAGCTCCTCGGCGCTGCTTGCGTCTCCTGTTGCCTTCGCCGCACCAGCCACATGGCCATCTCTGCAGCTCGGAGAACCGCCAGTCTGGCAGCCTGATGCTTCCTGTTTTGGCAATGGCGGCAACGGCGGCAGCGATGCAGTGTTGCCAGCCGCCGGCGCAGCCCACAGCGTAAGGGAGGCGCCCGCTGCAGAGGCTGTTGCAGCAGAACGTCAGGGGCGGCTGCCGCCGCCTGTCAGTCCGGTGCTCAGGAGCCTGAAGTCAGAGGCCGTCAGCGAAGCAGGCAGAGGTGACAGCAGCTGGAGCAATGTCGGCAGCCGCGGCACCAGCGCCAGCAGCAGCAGCAGCGAAGCGGTCACCAGCCACAGCAGGGCAAATTTTGACAGCTGCAGCGAAGCGATAAGCTGCGCCAGTGAGCTCCCTGCGCTGCCAGCAAGCAAAAGCCTGCTGGCGGGTGCAGTGCAGGAGCCCGATGCCAGAAAGTCTGCAGACCGGCCGCCAGAGTCTCGCACGCAAGGGCTGCCTTCAGAGGGCGGCAGCAGCGGCAAGGGCCACCGGTGCACCGCTGCCGCTCTGGTGGCGACAGTGCTGGCGATCGCCGCACTGCTGGCGCTAGCTGCGATGGGCGCCTGCGGCGGCAGCTGCGCAGCGCCACAGGCTTGGTCGGCGCAGGCCACCGGCTGCTGGCAGCAACAGGCGATCGCTGCGCACGACAGCAGCAGCCTCTGGGCAGCAGTCGGCATTGATAGCCAGCCGACCAGCTCATTCCCTATAGCTGGCCAGAGCCTGCCAGCAACATCCAAACTTGAGCTACAGCTGGCGCCGCAGCCGGCTTCCGGCCCGCAGCGCGATGCTGGCACATCTGCAGGCGCTGCCTGGCTTCCGCTGCCTCGATTATGCCCAAGAGTATGCGCCGCGACCTCGGCAGCCGGGCGGACGCTACGGGCGATGGCGGGGCTGCTGTGGCGGTCGGCACGGCCAGCATTCCAGTCGACCGCTGTTCTTGCCATCCGCGTGGCGGTGGCGGTCGGGCGGGAGGCGCCAATGGCGATGCGTCGGATTTACATCGCCGGCCCGTCGCTGCTGGGCTACACGTTGGACAGCACGCGCATGGTGCAGACGGAGCTCTGGCCACTTGTTTCCTGCATTATGTCCTCAGAGACTTGATCAACTTCCATTCTGAGACTACGTGATAGCTTGCCAGAGTTTTGAGAGCAGATTTGATTGTATGTGGGGTGTCTGGCTGGTTTCACAATCGCAGGTCCACTACAATCTCAGTAAACGATGCTGCCACATGTTAGGATTATGTACGCTCAGCAACCATGTGTTGAGAATCACCCCCTGGGAAGACCCCTCATGAAACAGGATTTGCCTGGTGCTGTGCGGCAGGTCTGGGCGCTGCGGGAGTCGGCTCAGCTGGCGCTGGTGGCGGCGGCGCCGGTGTCGCTGTCGGCCTGTGGCGGCGTTTGCTTCCTGCTGCGCTCGGCGCGGCGGCCGCTGCAGCGCAACGGCGGCGGCGGCGCCGGCAACCACGCGGCTCTACTCCAGTGGTGCATGACCAGGTGACCGCATTCATCCCTTGCTGCCATTTGCACTGGCTCCGAATGAGATCACGAAGGCCCCTCTGATTGGAGCTCTAGGATGAAGCACAGAATGACGGGGTCATCTTGAGCTCAGGATGCACGGGTCCCGCTTAATGTGATTTCCATCCCAGAGGATCAACACTGCCGTGTACATGTCGCAGGCTGGGGTCTGTGGCCATTGTGGCGCGGCGCTATATCATGGCCGCTGTGCCTGCCGCCGTCTCTGCGTTCTTCATGGTCTGGGAGGCCTATCAGGTGCAACAGCCGTTCACTTCCATGGCATGCAGCTCCTGTGCCACTATACTGCAGCAACTCCATTACAGCAGCGTCCGGTGGGCGCAGCAGAGATGTGTTGCGAGGGCACTAGAAAAAAAGGAAGACTTCGGTTGAAAAATTGGACAAGAGAGCGACGAAACTGTTAATTCTGCGCAGATGGTGGTGCCGTACGTGTCTGAGGTGCACCGCTGGGCTGAGTTTGTCTTGTGGCCGCTGGTGCGGGATGCTGCAGCGGGCACTGCCAAGCTGCTGCAGGTGTGTTGCAATTCCTGGGACTGCACGGGCTCATTGGCACCGACCTTGCTTGATTGGCGCGGCAGCTGCAGTGCTGCACCGCTGCTCACAAATGAGGGTTTATGGCGACGCTCCGGCCTGCCAGATGTTCCCAGGAACGTATGGGACGAATTGGATGATCCTCGTTGCCGCAGGCGCTGGCAAACAGCGTCCTCGCCATTTCCGGCTCACTTTTGAGCGTGCTGCATGGAAGCGCTGCCGGTCAGGCAGCCGCCGCGCAGGCGCACATCGCGTGGAATGCGACCGCCAGCGTCTTACTGCACAATTTCACGATGGCACCTGCTCACGCACCAGGCTGCTGCCCGGTTTTTTTGTTCTGAACAACATGCAGCAGCACCCCTTCATGTTGACGCGCTGCTATTGCCTATTGACTTGTGTTGCAAGACGGGCAACAAGTTCAGAATGTCGAACTGTCGATGCGCCAACCGTGCTCGTTAATTTGTCCGGCCGGTCAGTCCAAGCTCCAGTCAGCAAAGAATGGAGCCGAACAACAGAGTCTTGGTCTTGGTGGGGTTGAGCTGGGCGCCGCTGGCGGCGGTGAAGACGGCGACGGGCCCCGCAATGATCTTGTCGCAGTCGGCAGGGGACGCGGCGTGGATGGTGGTATCGTCGGCGTGCATGTGACAGAGGGGGGCGGCGCCGCCGAAGGGGAGGGTGACGGGTTGCACCGCGCCGGTGGCTGCCATGCGGCGGATGAGGGCCAATAGCGGCTGGGCTTGGATGAGGTAGAGCAGCGAGGACGGAGGTGAGCCCTGGACGGCGCCGGAGAGGATGGGGAAGGGGTCTGTGGGGGCGCCGTTGACGCGAACGCGGCCGAGATTGTCGGTGAGGAAGAGCTCGGCCCAGCGCCGGGCGCCTTCTCCGAAGCGCATGGCCTCCATGACCCGGAAGGTCCAAGCGCGGTCCATCCAATCGAAGGCCTTGGCAAAGTCGAGGAAGAGCATGGCGCCGT
>JAABUM010001818.1_pt1 | contig 30558 bp, 36 predicted proteins | sample 5559161 | NCBI WGS metagenome assembly JAABUM01 (sample SAMN10711868, study PRJNA513369) | rock metagenome | isolation source: Antarctica rocks | place: Antarctica: Victoria Land, Siegfried Peak nord
TTCGCATAAAAAGGTCCCGCACCGACCACCTGCCCACGGGCTTCTGGGGCCAACGGCGGCGGCGCACGGCCCCAGAAGACCCTGCTTCGCTTGACCTAGCCGCCTGATGCAGCGGAAACTAGAGATCTATTCGCTTCATTCCATATTGGGGGTTTCTGCATATCCCCCCGAAAAGGTGCAGTTAGCTGTTTCTGTAGCAGAAGTGATCAAGCGCTGAGCTCATCCCTGAATCATTGCGCCAAGAATGCGGTCTCACAAGGTACACGTTGCGGAACACCGGGCCTGTCGTGTCGCAAAAGTCGTCTCAAAACGCCCATCTCGTGGCATCTTAGACATTCTGAGACGCCAAACGCCCGGCTAATCCCCTTAATGCACCTTTTCGGGGGGATATGCAGAAACCCCCATATTCTACTCTGGCTACGTCCACCGCTTTCTTTGTGGCGTCAGCGAGTGGGCCGACCATGGACACAGGATGCGCGCTGCGGCGCACGGAGAAACCGCGAGGCGCTAGCACGCCGCGGCGCGCGGTTTTGGTCGGTGGCGTCCTACTCGGTAGCCGGGGGCATACCCGCCGCTGTCCCCGGACCGGGCGTGTCCGACATGAGGGGTGGGATCAGGGTCAGGGACACGCCGATGATCCAGACGAGCGCGCCCGCCCAGCCGCCCAGCACATCGCTCGGATCGTCCGCGCCCAGGGCCACCCGCACGACGCCGACCAACACGATCAGGGACACGGCCAAGGCGAGGGCGGGCCACTGCCATCGGGTGGGCCAGGCCAGCACGGTCAGCGCGGACAGCAGGGCGAGCGACCCCATGGCCGCCGGGCTGAGATACGTCCCCGCCGGGCCGGGTCCCGGCTCCCCCCACCCCACGTTAATCGCGGAGAAGAACGCATTGACCGTCAGGTTCGCGGCCAGGGCGCCGCCATAGGCCACGCCCAGGTAAAGCGCCGCGCGCCCGCGCCGCCGCAGGGACAGCACAAGGACGGCGAGCGCGCAGAGCGGGATGGTGGCGTCGAGATCGCCGAGCGTGGCGATGGCCCGCGGCAAGGCGGCATGGACCGGGACGGCGAGCCCCCGGACCGCCCGCAGGATGAGGCGATCCCAGGGTGCGCCCTCCTCGGTCCCGCTATCTACCACGAAGACCTCAAAGACCACAAGGGTGATCAGGAGACCCCCGAACAAGGTGAAGAGCGACCAGCGCTGGCGCCACAGGAGGGCGCCGGGGGGCGTCGGGGGCAGGACGTCCGCTTGCTCTCCCGTGGTCTCCCGTGTGATCCCGGCGTGCTCGACGCAGCGCAGGCAAAGAGACCGCTCACCGTCGGGTCCCCGGACCACGTACGCGGTATCGTCGAGGATCACATCGCCGTGGCGCAGGCCCGCCAGGGCCGCGGGATCGGAGTCGACGCGCGCGGGATCGAGGATGCGCGTGCCGCAGCGGTCGCACCGCACGGACTGGCTGGGCGCGTTGCGCGTCGCGACCGTGCGGACGAGGGTATAGGCGTGCGCATCGCGGATCATGGCCGGGCGGGGTCTCGTGGCGGGGTCTGGCGGCATAGATGTCTTGTCCTTCGGGTATCCCCGATAGAGAGGTACCCCTTCAGCATAGACGCGGGGCATGAACGCCGCGTGAAACGCGGCGGCGGACGGGGCGCGCGTGGGGCCGAGGGCCGCATCCACGCACGTCGCTCCCTCTCGCCCGTCCGGCCCGTCATGACGACCGGTTCCCATCGCGGGGCGCCTCATCACACGGCCCCGCGCACGAGCGTGTAGACGATGTACGCGACGTAGAGGATCAGCAGGGCCACGCCGGTTCGTCGATGTAAGGACGGCTGCCGGAAGAGCAGGGTGACGAGGAGGGTCGCGGCCAACAAGAGGGGCACGTCCACATGGGCGACGGTCGGCGCCACCGCCAGGCCCGCGCCGCCGGATAGGGCCGCGAGGCCGAGCACCAGCGTGAGCAGGAAGATGTTGGAGCCGGTGGCGTTCGCCGTGACGACGCCGCCTTGGCCGCGCAGGCCGCCGATCAGGCTGATTGCCTTGTCGGGCAGCGTCGTGCCGATCGACACGACGGTCGCGCCGATGGCGTATTCGGATAGGCCGATCCGCTGCGCGATATGCACCGATCCCTGCACGATCAGTTCGGCCCCCACCGAGATGACCACGAGCCCCAGCACGAGGACGGCGATGGGGCGCAGCGCGGACCCGGCCACCGGCGCGTCGTCGTCGTCGTCATCGTCCTCCGGGGGGCGCAACCAGCCGCGCCGGATGACCACCAGGACCGAGGCGACGTAGACGACGAAGGCGGCCACCAGCGCGCCCCCTTCCGGCCGCGTCACGCGGCCACCGAACGCGAAGAGGCAGGCCAGCGCGGTCACGCCCAACATGACCAGGCCGTAGACGCGGGCGCTGCGGTCGAGCACGAGGGGCCGCGTGCCGAGCAGTCCCAGGGGCATCGAGCCAATCAGGTTGGCCAGGCACGAGCCGACCACGTTGCCCACGGCGAGCGCGGGATGGCCGCCCGCGAGCGCGAGCGCGACGACGACCAACTCCTCCCACTCGCCGCCGGCGGTGAGCAGGCCAACCACGCCCTCGGAGGCGCGCAGGCGCCGGGCCAACGCCCCGATCGCGCCGGTGAACCGCTCCGCGCCCCATTCGAGGACGATCAGGCCCACGACCAGGGCCGCGACGGCGAGCACGCTATCCATCGATCCCTAGTCCCCTTTCGCTTTGCGCGCCAGCGGCAGCGCCCACCACAGCGCGCCCAGGATCAGGGCGACGCCGACCGCGATAGCCGTCCCCGCGCGCTGATCCACGACCTCCCCGACGATCAGCTTTGCCACCAAGATGAGGGCGACGGAGAGGGGCACGAGGCCCGCGATCAGCGTGTGCGTAGCCTCCCTCTTGAAACGCGCGCGATCGCGCAGGGGCCGCTCCAAGCGGTGCTGGGCCGCTGGCGCCGCGAAGAGGATGAGGCTCACCAGCGCGCAGATGAAGGTGATCAGATAGATGCTCTTTTCGCCCTGGTCGATCTTGGTAAACCCTTGTTGAAAGGGTAGGATGATCAGGAACGCCGTCAGGACCTGGGAACCTTGCAGCAGGATGCGCTGCTCCTGCAACAGCTCGTCCAGCTCGCTTCGGATCATCTGTCCCCCTTGGGGGGCGTCCTCGTCGTGCGCGGGCGCGGGTAGCGCGTCCATAGTGTCTCTCCTCATGCTCATCGCCTTAATCCGCAGCCGTCGAGCCTTGCGGCACGAGGACCCTGAGCGCGTCGCGCGCCTGGGTGAAGAGGACGGGCGTCTGATCGACCAACTCCCCGTCCACGTTCGTCGCCAGCGTCCGCTCCGTCTCGATGCGCACGGACGACGTTTCGTAGTGGTGGACGTTGGACAGCCGGACGAAGCGCCCGCTCCTGAACGCCAGCGCTACGCGCGCGAGGTCGCCCCAATTCCTCCATTCGATGGCATACACATCCAGGGTCCCGTCGTCGATGCCCGCGTCGGGGGCGACCACCGCGCCGCCTCCATAGAAACGGCCGTTGCCGACGCCGATCTGCACGAGCCGCGGAAACGTCGTCGGCGGATGGTCGCCATGCGGGAAGGTCAGGGTCGCGGCGAACGGATGAAAACCCACCAGCGCGCGGGCGGCGGCCACGGGGTAGGCGACCGTACCGGCGATCCGCTTGAGCCGCGGGGAGATCCGCGTGATGACCCGCGCGCCGAGCCCGATGGAGGCCACGTTGACGTAGTAGCGGTCGTCAGCGCGGCCCAGGTCCACGTCCACGACCTTGCCGCGTGCGATGGTGGCGCAGGCGCCCTCCAGGTCGTCGGGGATGCCCAGCGTGCGCGCGAAGTCGTTGGCTGTGCCCAGCGGCAGCAGGCCGAGGACAGCGCGGTGATGGGCCAGCAGGTCCACGACAGCGCTCACCGTGCCGTCGCCGCCGCCCAGGATGATGAGGTCACAGCCCGCGTCGAGCGCCGCGCCCACCGTGGCGGACAGGCGCGACGAACTGCGTAGGGCATAGGTCTTCGCGATCGGGACGCCCGCCGCCGCGAGCAGCCGGCGGGCGTGAGCGACCTGTTGGCGTCCCTGGCGCGCCCGCGTGTTCACGATCAGACCGGCGCGCTCGAATCGGGCGACATCACGCGGCGCGGTCGTGGCGCTCACGGCGCGTCCCCGGCGATGCCCACGCGGTTCCATACATCCTCGGCCAGCGCCCCGAAAGCCCACAGGGGCACGCGCACGCCCAGGAACAGGGCCAGGAGCGGCACGCGGTCTGCGCGTACGAGGGCTAGCCTGTGCGGCTGCAGCGAGGCTGTGGCCCACCCCGGCCGGGGGCGCGTGGAATCGCGGCGTGCATCGCGTCGATTCATGTCATTGCGTCCATATCTAACAGTCGTTACAATGCAGTATAACAGCAGTTTAGGGGATGCGTCATGCAGGAGTGGCTGGTGCTCGTCTACAAGATCCCGCCCGAGCCGAGCCGGCTGCGCGCCGGCGTCTGGCGTAAGCTCAAGGCGGCCGGCGCGCTCTACCTCCAGAACGGCGTGGCCGCCCTGCCCGCCGGGGCGGCGAGCGAGCGGGTGTTGCGCGTGATCGCGGAGGAGGTGGGCGGGATGGAGGGTGCGGCGCAGCTCTTCCAGGGGCGGCTGCTCGGCGATGAGGAGGCCGTGCGAGGGCAATTCAACGCCGCGCGGGACGAGGAATACACCGAGTTGCTCACCCGCTGCGGGGAGTTCCACGCCGAGCTGGCCCGCGAGCGCGCGGCCGGCAAGTACACCTTCGCCGAGTTGGAGGAGAACGAGGAGGATCTGGCCAAGTTGGAGGCGTGGCGGGACAAGATCGCGCGCCGCGACAGCTTCGGAGCTGGCCTGGCGCGGGAGGCGGCGGAGGCGCTGGCCGCCTGTCGTGCGGACCTAGAGGGGTACGCCGGCGCGGTCTACATGGCCGCCGACAATGGGCATCCCGCCGCGCCTGACGGAGAGGAGAGGAGTACGACATGAAGAAAGCAGTGCTGGTATGGGCGATGCGACGCATCGCCAGGATCGTTATGAGTCGCCGGGGCAACGTGGGCGGCGTGGGCGGGTACGGGCGCGACGCGCGCGCCGGGTACGGCGGGGCTACGCCTCTCCATCCCGAGCGGGACGCCCGCCTCGACGGCCTGCTCGCCGAGGCGAGTACCCTGTTGCGGACCCTGAGCGGCCAGCTCGCTCGGCTGCGGGACGAGCGCCGCGGGCCGGGGGACATGCGGGGCGACGCCGTGTATCGGGGGCGCGGGGGGTCGGAAACGCGGCCGCTGTAGGCGTTGGAGGCCGTGGATAGGTGAATCGGGGCCGGCGTCCCACACACCGGCCGATGAGGGGAGCGGTGCGCACCCCTCTCGCGCAACGAAGGAGACGACGAGCTATGTACCCATTCGACCAGAACAATCGGCAAATGTACGAGCAGTACGCCCAGGCCCATGAGTCGGGCAATCACGAGGGGATTGACCCTCAGCAGGCGTACGGGCACGTCCAGCAGTTCATGCAGCAGGCGCCGCCTGAGATGCAGCAGCAGGTCTATCAGCAGCACTTTGAGCAGATGCCCTACGATCAGCGCCAGCAATTCGCCCAGCAGGTGCCGCCGCAGTACCAGCCGTACATGGACCCGAACAATCCGCAGCAGATGGGGCAGGGCTTCTATCAGATGGGCCAGCAGCAACCGGGCATCCTCCAACAGCTCCTGGGCGCGGTCGGCGGACGAGGGGCGCAGGGAGGCGGTCCGGGCGGTGGCATGGGCGGGCTCCTGTCGAACCCGATGGCCAAGGCCGCGCTCGTCGGGATCGCCGGCCTGGCGGCCAAGCAGCTCCTTGGCGGCCACCGTGGCGGTAGCGGGGGATTGGGCAGCCTGCTCGGCGGCGGACAGGGCTACGGTCACGGCTACGGTCGCGGAGACCGGGACGACCGCGGCGAGGGCTGGGGCGGAGACCGGGATGATCGCGGCGATAATGGCGGGGACGGCGACTGAGCGGCGCACCGTCAGAGGGCAGGTCCCACCGGCATACCGCGCCGAGGGGGGCCGGCCAGGTGTGACGCGCGCAGGCGTGCGATGCGCGCGGTCAGAGGCGGGTGCGTACGGAACAATTGGCGCACCCGCTCCCCTCGGTGCCCGCTTGGGGTTGGTGGCCAGACGCGTGCCATCACAACGAGGGCGTCGGCCAGGGCGAGCGCGTCGCCGTTGAGGTGCGCGCTCCCCGTATCCGCCGCGTACTCCCGCGTGCGGGAAACGGCGCGTTGGAGCAGCAGGGCCGCGAGGGGCGCCACCAGGAGCTGGGCCAGCGTGTCGGCATCGGGACGTCCGACGAGCGCCATGATCTGCTCGACCCCGGCGACGGCGGCGCTGACGACCGCCAGGGTCATCGCCACCGTGCCCAGCAGGGTGTCGCGCCCCCGAACGTGCGCCAGTTCGTGCGCCAGGACGGATCTTGCGCATATAACGTGAATCGAGCCCTGCGAGGGTGATGATGATGCCGCTGGCGCTGCCCTCTCAGGTGTGGTGGACTCCCGTTTCGGCTGGCTTTCCTGGCTGACACCTTGCGTACCCCACCCCCTTTCACGTTATATGCGCAAGATCCCCAGGACGCTGCGCACCGCGCGCGCATCGAGGCGGGCCAGGAGTCCGGTGGTGACCAGGATGGCCGCGTGTGCCGGATCGCGCCCAGTGTAGAGGGCGTCGGGGGCGGCTGTGTCGATCACGGCGATCCGGGGCACGGGCATCCCCGCCCGCGTCGCCAGCTCCGCGACTAGCGCGTACAGCTGGGGCGCATCGTCCGGCCGGAGCGGCCGGGCGCGGGTGAGCGCGCACACCAGCCGGTCGCTGCACCAGTAGGCCGCGCCATTGAGGGCCACGATCCCGCCCAGACCGACGACCAGGACGGTAGACCCACCGCATAAGAGCGTGGCCACGGCGCAGAGCGCGACGAGGGCGAGGAGCAGCGCGGTGGTCGCGCGTGTCGTCACGCTGGGCATCGTTTCCTCCCGACGGCTTGGGACATCCTCCCGTGTAAAGTATAGGGCAGCCGCATGAGCATGCGCTGTGAGGGGTGGCCTCTCGTGGTCCGAGCGCCTGTGCTGGCGCCGTCACGCCGGCTGTCGCACGTCGTTTTCAGCCAACGCCGCGTCCTCTCCCCTGTGTGTCTCGCCACCGTGGTCCCCGTTTCTGTCGCGGGTGTACTACAGTAAAGGGGGACTGTGCGGGGCGGCGCGCCGCCCGAGGGGGCGCGCCGCCCGAGGGGGCGATGCGGGGGAGTATGACGGAGCGGACGGAGCGTATCCTGGTCATCGACGATGACCGCAAGATCACCGACGCCCTGCGGCGCGGCCTGGCCTATCAAGGGTATCGGGTCGATGTGGCGCACGGCGGCGACGAGGGGCTGGAACTGGCCCGGCGTTGGGCGCCCGATGTCGTGATCCTGGACATCCTGATGCCGGGGATCGACGGGCTCGAGGTGTGCCGACGCTTGCGCGCGGGCGGGGACGTGCCCGTTCTGCTCCTCACGGCGCGCGACGCCATCGAGGACCGCGTGCGCGGCCTGGAAACGGGCGCCGACGATTATCTGGTCAAGCCCTTCGCCTTCGCCGAGTTGCTGGCCCGCGTGCGCGTCCTGCTGCGGCGGCGTCAGGGCGACGCGCCGCCGCTCCTGCGCTATGGTGACCTGGAGATGGACACGGCTGGCCGCACGGCCCGTCGGGGTGGCCGCACGATCGCGCTCACTACCACTGAGTATGAGCTGCTGGATCTCTTGCTGCGCCATCCCCGCCAGGTGCTCAACCGCGACCAACTCCTGGACGGGGTGTGGGGCCGCGACGCTGCCGTCGACCCGCACGTCCTGGAGGTGTACATCGGCTATCTGCGGCAGAAGATGGAGGCCGCCGGCGAGTCGCGCCTGATCCAGACGGTGCGCGGGGCCGGCTACGTCCTGCGCGAGCCCTGACCCATGCGCGCCACCGCTCGCCTCGTCGCCTGGGCCGCGTCGCCCCCCGCCTGGTGGCCGTCCTGGCTGCCGGTGGCCTCGCTGCGCTTCCGCCTGACCCTCTGGTATACTGCCGTCGTCGCCGCGACCCTCCTCCTCGCCGGCGCGGCGCTCTACATCCTCCTCCTGCTCACCCTGAGCGCCCAGGCCGATCAGGTGACCGCGGGCCTGGCGCGGGACCTCGCGCGGGCGGTGCAGGTCCGCCACACCCCACCGCCCGGCGTGCTGGTCGTGACGCTCCCGCGTACGAACGTCTTCGGCGCGGCGGACACCTTTGCCCAGGTGGCCGATCTGCATACAGGCCGGGTGGTGGCGCGCTCGGCCACCCTCGGCGATCAGACCTTGCCGTTCCTCCCCGATGCGCTGGCCGCTGCGGCACGCGATCAGGCGATGGCCCGTGTGCGGGAGCCCGAGGAGAATCGCTTGCACGTCTACAGCGTGCCCCTGCGCGTCGGGGGGCGGGTCGTTGGGGTCATCGAGGTCGGGCACGCCCTGGCGGGCGATGAACGCTTGCTCGAAATCCTGCGCCTAGTGCTGGGGCTCATCGCGGGGCTGGCGTTGCCGATGGCGGCCATGCTCGGCTGGATGCTGGCCGGGCGCGCCCTGGCGCCGATCGGCGAGTTCGCGCGCACGGCGGAGGTGATCGGGCAGGCTCGCGACTTCTCCCGTCGCGTCGCCCATCACGGCCCCCAGGACGAGGTCGGGCATCTCGCCGTCACGGTGAATGGCATGCTGGCCGCGTTGGAGGTGACACACCGCGCCCTTGAGGCGGCGCATCGCGACCTGGCGGACGCCAACGCGCGCCTCGAGCACGCGCTGGCCGTCCAGCGTCGCTTCGTAGCCGACGCCTCCCACGAACTGCGCACCCCGCTCACCATCATCCGGGCCAACGCCGACGTGCTGGGATGGGCCGTCGCGGGCGACGCGACCGAGCGCGCCCAGGCCGTGGCCGACCTCGCCGACGAGGCGGAGCGCATGGGCGGCCTGGTCGATGGCCTGCTGACCCTCGCGCGGGCCGACGCGGGGCAGGAACTGGCGCTGCGGCCGACGCCGGTGCTCCCGCTGCTGGAGGACGCGTACCGCCGGGCGCGGACCCTGGCGACCGGACAGCGGATCGCGCTGGAGCGGGCCGATGACGCGATGGCGCTAGCCAACCCGGAGGCTCTCGGGCAGCTCCTGCTCATCCTGATCGAGAACGCCCTCAAATATACGCCGCCCGCTGGCCGCGTGGCGCTCGCCCTCTGCCTCGACGGGACGCAGGTGCGCCTGTCCGTGGCGGACACGGGTCTAGGCATCGCCCCGGCGGACCTACCCCATATCTTCGAGCGCTTCTACCGCGCCGAGGCCGCGCGCGCGGTGAGCGGCAGTGGGCTCGGCCTCGCGATCGCGCGGTGGCTTGCCGAGCGGCAAGGAGGCCGCATCGACGTCACGAGCACGCCCGGACAGGGGAGTATCTTCACCGTCGTCCTTCCCGCCGTTCACCCCCGTTAGCCCGCCCCCCGCCACATTCTTACCTTATTTTGAGGGTCCTCTGAGGGTGCGCTGAGGGAGGCCACATAGACTAGAGGTGTGGGCGCGTCGCGCCATGGGGTCTGACGTGGACGGGATGCGAGGACGCCGCCATGACACCGCCCCCCTCCCCTCTGTATTGGTCCCCAGGAAGGCAACACACGACCGCTATGCTCCACTTCGCCACACACGATCTGACACATTTACTCAACGTCTACGGCTACTGGGCCGTGCTGATTTTCGTCGCCATCGAGAGCACCGGCATCCCCTTCCCCGGCGAGACGATGCTGCTCGCCGCCGCCATCTACGCCGGTACCACGCACCACCTCTCGATCCCGTTCGTCATCGCCGCCGCCGCCGCCGGCGCCATCCTCGGCGATAACCTGGGCTTCTGGGTCGGACGCGAGGGCGGCTATCGTCTACTGCGGCGCTACGGCCACGTTATCCGCCTGGACGAGCGCAAGCTCAAGCTGGGCCAATACCTGTTCCAGAAGCACGGCGGCAAGGTCGTCTTCTTCGGGCGCTTTGTGGCGGTGCTGCGCGCCTGGGCCGCCTTCCTGGCGGGGACCAACCGCATGCCCTGGCCGCGTTTCCTGGCCTTCAACGCCGCCGGCGGCATCGTGTGGGCCACGGTCTACGGGCTGGGGGGCTACGTCCTGGGCGACAACATCCACCGCCTCACGGGGCCGGTGGGCATCGCTTTCGTGGTCCTGGCCGCCGCGGTCATCGTCGCCTTCGTCGTCTACTTACGACGCAACGAGAAACGGCTGGAGGAGGAGGCTGAGCGGGCGCTGCCTGGGTCACTTGACGCCTACCAGCCGGGCGGCGCGCACGACGGCCACGACGGGCGGGGAGAGCGGCAGGTCCACGACGACCCGGTCGGGGTCATGGACACAAACAGCGCGAGGGTGAAAGAAAGGGTAACGCACGATGCATGATACGATCCAACAGGCGGTGGAGGGGCTAGCCCTCCACAATACGGTGGCCCGGGTGGCTCTCATCCTTTGCGGCGGCGCGCTCATCTACCTGGTCGGCCTGGCGTGGCTGGTCGTGGCCGGGCGCCAATGGCGGCGGGCGACGCTGCGGACGGCAGCCCGCCTTATCGTCCTGGGGGTGTTGGTCGTCCTGGGTTCCAAGGTGCTTACCCATGTCATCATCGACCCGCGCCCCTATATCGTCACGCACACGCGCCCGCTCATCCCGACGTCCCACGACAACGGCTTCCCCTCGGACCACACGCTGCTAGCGGCGGCGCTTACGGCCAGTTTGTGGTGGCTCGACCGGCGCTGGCTGGGCGTGTTCGCCCTCGGCACACTCCTGGTCTTGCTGGGGCGGTTAGGCGTCGGAGCGCACCACACGCTCGATGTAGTCGGCAGCGTGGCCATCGCAGCCGTGGCGGCGCTCGTGTCGCGCGCCGTCCCCCTCCCGGCGACATGGCGGAGGCCGGTGCTCCCCGTTCAAGGTCGCGTGGCGGACGTGATGGCGCGGCCGGGCGCGCGGCGTGATTCCCTGACGTAATCCCCGTAGACGGCCCACACCTGAGGAAAAGAGACGATGGAGCACGGTATCGCGCAGTTTGTCCTGACCCTGTTCACGGCGCTCGGCTACGGCGGCATCGTGGTCGCGATGGCGATCGAGAGTTGCTGCATCCCGCTGCCAAGCGAGCTCATCATGCCCCTGGCCGGCTTTCTGGCCTTCCAGCACCGCTTCAACCTGTGGGGCGTCGCCTTGGCCGGCGCGGTCGGTTGCGTCATCGGCTCGCTCGTGGCGTATGGGATCGGATCTGTCGGAGGGCGTCCCCTGCTCCTGCGCTACGGCCGCTACGCGCTGATCTCGCCCCGCGACGCCGACCGTGCCGACGCCTTCTTCGCCCGCTACGGCGCCCCCGCCATCTTCGTCACGCGGCTGATGCCGATCGTGCGCACCTTCATCTCGCTCCCGGCGGGCATCGCGCGCATGCACCTCGGCACGTTCGTCGTCTACACGTTCCTGGGCTCGCTGCCGTGGTGCCTGGCGCTGGCCTTCGCCGGCTATGTCCTGGGCGCGCACTGGCCGGATGTGGGCGGCGCCCTGCATAGATACGACCTGCTCATCGCCGTCGCCCTCGTCGTGCTCCTGGCCCTGTTCGTCTACCGCCATGTCCAGCGCTCCCAGTCCGACGCGCGCGATGTCCGGACGCCGTCGGACGGGACGGGACGGCTGTGATGCGGCGAGGAGCAGCGCGGCCGCCGGTTCGCGCATGCCTCTGTGACACTCCTGTTCCTCGCCCCAACCGGCGTCGCTCGTGCGCGATCCTGCGTGCAGGATCGCGCGCGAGCGACGCGCCACGCATAGGGATCAGAGGCCAGACCCACAGGTAGGAGTATGGTGTAGGATGTGAGACCCGCGCGCCTCCACCTGTCCCTGCTCGTCGCCCTCGGGCTCCCGCTCCTGCTCTCCCTGAGCGGGTGTGGCCCCCCGCGCGGGACGGCCGTGCGTGTTGTCGTCCCGGCGCCCCCCTGGAGGGGCCTACCCTTGCGTTCCCGGACATCCGCGGGCACCCCCGACGATCCGATAAACCTTGGCGTCGAGGGCGCGCGCGCCGCTATTTTGGCCGCCTTTCAGAAGAGTGGCTGGGTCCCGGCCGATCCGCTCTCGCCGCGCAACGACGCGCGCCTCGCGCTGGACGTCGTGCTCCACCGATCCTACCCCCGCGCGCCCGTCAGCCGCCTCTACCTCTTCGGCCGCCCCGAAGATCTGGCCGTCGAGCATGAGTTGGGCGCGGTGTCGCGGCGCGATCACGCGCGGTTCTGGGACACGCACCGGCGGGACCCCCGGACGCATCTGGAACTCTGGATCGGCGACGCCTCCCGCGATACGGGCGTCGAGGTCGCGCTGTCCCATAGCATCCCGGTCGGGACCACCCACCACATCAGCCCCTTCGTGGACGCCGAGCGCCGCCGGATCGTGGCGACCTTGCGTCGGGCGGGGGTCGTCGCCGCCGTGGTGATGGAGCCGGGTATCGGCCCGACCCTTCTGGGGCACAACGGCGCGGGGGACCCCTTCGTGACCGATGGCCGGGCCGCCGTGATCGTCCTGACACAGCCCTACCCCCCGCGGGTGACGCCCGTGCCCGGACGCCAGGTGGACGTTGGCGAACGACAACCGACGGAGAGCCAAGCGCGCCGACTGGAGACATGGCGACGCCGCTCGGCTCCGGAGGGCCGCGTGCCGGGCGCTCGCCCCGTGCAAGGCCACGTTCCTGCGATACTTGGAGGATGTGATGCGCCTATTCTTGTTCTTGTCCGGCCGACACGGAGAATCCCGATGACCGACCACACGTTAAGGGACCCGCACCCCGACGCCGCGGCCTGGGGCAGGCCCGCCCACGACGAGCCGCGCTGGCCGCCCTCGCCCTGTACTGGTTCCTGCCCGAGCGGCTCACCCTCGGACCCACCTGGCTCCTCCCGGCCCTGGAACTGGCCCTGTTGGCGCCCCTCACCATCGTCGCGCCCAACCGGCGGCAGCATGAGCCGCCCTGGCAGCGGATCGGGGCCGTGATCCTGATCGCCCTGGTCAACGCAGCCAACGTGATCTCGTTAATCCTGCTCGTTCACGACCTACTGCAAGGCAAGGCCAACGGGAAGGCCATCGTCGGGCCGCAGTTGCTCTTCTCCTCACTCCTGATCTGGCTGACCAACGTGCTCGTCTTCGCGTTGTGGTATTGGGAGCTCGACCGCGGCGGCCCGGACGAGCGTAGCCACCCCGACCACCGGCAGCCCGACTTCCTCTTCCCCCAGATGGCCACGCCGCAGTGCACGCACGCGACGTGGTCGCCCTCCTTTATGGACTATCTGTACGTGTCCTTCACGAACGCGACGGCGTTCAGCCCCACCGACACGATGCCGCTGGCGCCGTGGGCCAAGGCCCTGATGCTGGTCCAGGCGCTAGCCTCCCTGCTCACCATCGCGTTGGTGGCAGCACGAGCCGTCAATATCTTGAGCTGATGGTGGACGTGGATGGCGTGCTCGCGCCGGCACGGGGATCATGACACGATGTCAGCTCCGCCATGCGAAAACGCGCGTGTCCGACGTTCAGAACCAGCGGTCGCGGTCGCGGGTGGCGCTCCGGGCGTACTCGCCCCGCGTGCGCTCCACAGCGGGGTCCATGAGCACATAGCGCGTCGTGCGCTCGGCGTAGTCGTAGGCGTGGCCCCGCTTGCGCTCCTCGATGCGCGGGCTGCCCTCGCGGATCGCTCCCATCAGCGCCTCCTTATCGGCCTCCGGATGCGCCCGCGCCAGGTCCCGCGTCACCATCCAGTCGAGCCGATGGAGGTCCGTCAGCGCGGCGTTGGGATACCGCTCTAACAGCCGTTGGGCACGATGCGCGTACTCGCGCCCCAGGGGCGACACAGGGCCAGCCGGGGGCCGGGAGAAAGCAACCCGCCGTCCCGCCCGGTCCTGGGGTGGCTCTCCCGCGACGCCGCCCCTTTTCTCCGCCGCTGCGTGGCGACCCTGTGTGGCCTGGTCTCGCGCCCGATCGAGGATCGCCGGGGCATCGGCGGCCCCCTCGCCGCCGGCGTCGCGCAGTCTGACGTAGGGGTAGCGGCCATCGGGCTGCCGATGCTCCTTCTTGCGATTGGTGAAGCCGGCCAGTCGCCCCATGTGCCGCCAGTTGGCCGAACTCAGGTCGCCGCCGAACCGCTTGGCCAGGTCGCGCGCCACGGCGGTCCCCTCCCCCGGCGACAGGGGCGCGTCCGACACGCGCACCCACGCCTGGTGGTTGCCGGGGCTGGTCTCGACGACGGCGGCGGGCGCGTAGCCCTCGGCGCGCATCCGCTCCACCGTCCCCGCGGGCACGTCGTCGACGATGTAGAGGCCACTATTCCCGCTCGGCCGGATGTAGATGTCCCGGCCCTGGGCGTTCATCACCTTGAACCACCCGACCGAAGCCTCGACCTGGGCGGGCGTCCACTCCCGGCGCAGCAGCATGGCGTCGTTCCGGCGGTCGTACACGCCGACGTCGTACCGCTCCGCGCCCATGCCGGCGAGCTGCGCCCGCACCGCCTCGGCCGTGCGCTCTCCCCCTCCCTTACGCGCCCACCTCGTCGCGGCCGGCACCGGGGTCATCCGCTCCGTCCTGTCCGTCCTGTCCGTCCTGTCTGGCTGCTCTGGCTGCGGCTCCTGCGGCTCGGTGAGTGCGGGGGCCGACCCGCGTGGGTCGAGCGCGGCCAGTTCGTCGCGCAGGTGGGGCCGGGCACCCAGCTCCCGGCCCACGTCCACCCGCCTGACGCCCTCCAAATGCTCCACCTGCGCCGCCAGCGTCGCGCCCACCGGCCGCCCCGCGGCATCCACGAACCCGTAGCGGCGGCCGTCGTCCGGGTGGACCCCCAGTGGGGCGCGCACCACCTGTTGCGCGGCCTGGTCGCGCGCCGGGCGCGGGTAGACCTCGACCTCCTGCCCGCGCGTCGCCAGGTGCAGGAGCGCGTGCAGGTCCTCCGCCGGCACGGGCGCGGCCGTGAAGACCCACAGCCGCCCGCCCTGGGGCGTACGCTCCACGGCCGCGTCGATGCCTTGCAAGGCCAGCCGTTGCCGCGCCTCCTGCAACACAGTGATGCCATCCTCGGGCGCCTGGTGGGGCCGGCCGTCGTCGTCGTATGTCGTGCGATAGCCGCCGTGCGCGACGAGGCCGACCGTGGCGCGGCCCTGACCGTCGCGCAGGGTCAGAGCGAGGGAGGTCTCGCCCCGGAGGTGGCGCGCCACGTCCTCGGAGTTGAGCGTCCCGGCCTGGCCGAACTGCTCCCGATAGGCGTCCACCGTCGTCCATCCCCTCGTCGCCTGTGTCATGTCTCTCGTGTCCGTCGTCGTCCGCTCCGCCGTGACCATCAGTCACCTCCTTCTTTAGGACCAGCCCACGGCCACGTCGTCGCGCCAGTCGCCTATCTCCTCGTTGAGCCAATCCGGCGCGGTGGTCGGGGGAGCCGTCACCGTCATTGGGACCGTCGCTGTCGTTGCCAGCGTCACCGCGCCCTCCCGCCGCTTGCGCTTGATCCCCTGTAGTTGCGCACCCAGGGGCGGGGTGGATCGCGCAGCAGCATGGTCGCCGCCCGCCGTCATCTTCGTCGTAGCAGCCGTCGCGGTCGTCGCCCGTCTCGTCGTCGCGGTCGTCGCGGTCGTCGCGGTCGTCGCCGTAGTGGGGATGCTAAAGGCCACGGCCGGAGGCGTGAGCGGCGTCGCGCGCGGCGGCCCCGCCGGCGGCACGGTCGCGCCATCGGCCAAGCGTAGCAGGCCCAGTCGCCGGAGGCGCGTCGGGAACAGCCCCAGCCGCTTGCTGTACCACCGCACCTGCGTCACCGCCGCCGGGGGCCTGTTACCAGAGAGGAGCAAGAGCGTGTTGGTCGCCATCCGCGTGACCTCGCCCGGCGTCAGCAGCGGCCGGCTCGTCTCGCTGTAGCCCTGGTTGCCGTGATCGACCAGGACCGCCCCGCGCTTGCGGCTGGCCCCGGCGTTGGCCGCGAGTACCGTCGCCGCCCCCGTTTGGTCGCTGAACCACTTGGCGTCCTCGTCCGTCGTCTTGGCCAGCGCGATCTTGACGTTGCACGCTTCGAGGATGATCTTCATGCCCTCGTCATCGTAGAGCTTCTTGAGCTGCGATAAGCTCTGCACCGCCAGAATGAAGCCCATGCCGGCGCTGCGTACCGTCGTCATCCACGTCGGGAAGTTGTAGATCTGGCCCAGGTTGCCGAACTCATCCAAATACCCCAGGATCGCGCGGGGCAGCACGCCGCCCGGCGAGCGGTCGGCGATCTCGATGACCGCGTTGAACATCTGCGTGAAGAAGCAGGCGGTCAGGGGTTTCAACTCCTGGCTCATGCGCCGGTCGAGCACCAGGTAGAGCGCGATCGGCTCCGCGTCGAGCGACGCCATCGCCGTGAAGTCGATGTCGTTACGGCCGGTCGTGGCCTGTACGCGCGGGTCGGCCATGAGTTGGAAGCGCAGCGGCAACTCCACGAAGATCGAGCCTTGCAGCTTCTCGTTGCGCGCCAGGTCGGCCGCGAAGCCGTCCATCGCCTCCTTCACGTCGGCGTTGGGGCTGTCGGTCAACGCGCCCATGATCGTCGCGCTGCCCAGCATCAGGAACTTGCGGACGTGCGTGAGCGTCGCGCCCCCCGCCTCCTCGTCCCTACCCTCCATCGTGGCGTTCAGGTGCAGCACGATGGCCGTGATGAGGTACTTGGCGGCGCTGTCCCAGAACGGCTCGCTGCTGCTCTGGCCGGTGTTGGCGATCCAGGTCTGCGCGAACACCTGGGCGTCGAGTGCGCTCGTGATGTGCGCGAGCGGGTTGTAGCCCACGCTCGTCGTCGGCGACACGAGGTTGAGCACCTGGCAGCGGTGATGCCGGCTCATGGCCGCGTAGGTGCGCTCGGTCAGCTCGCCTTTGAGGTCGGTCACGACGATGCTGCGCACGCCGCGCAACCGCCGGCGTTGCAGCCGGCGCGCGGCCCGGTTCAGTGCCCCGGCCGCGATCCGCCGGTCGAGGCGCGCATGCCTGCCGTCGCCGTCGCCGTCGCCCTGGTCACCCGTGCTCGTCGTCACGCGCGCCTGCGGCGACGCCAGCAGGACCGCGCGCCACCGCCGTAGACGCTCGATCAGCCGCTTGCCCCGGCCCGGCCCACGCTCGGCCAGCAGGTTGGTGATGAACAGACCAACCGACTTGCCGGCGCGCGGCGGCCCAACGACGAGGGTGCTTTGATATTGCTCCAACCCGCGCAGGGCCAGCAGCTTGCCGTTGAGCTTACCCAGGATGATCTGCGCGTCGCGGCGCGTCGGCGTCAGCTCGCGCAGGTCGCGCCACGTCGCCAGCATCGCCCCGCCCAACGCCTTGGACGGCTTGAGCTTCGCCATGCCCGTGGTCACGTACCACAACGGCCGTGACAACAATAGCACCAACAGCAGGAGCGCGCCGCCCAGCTCGCCCATGACGCTCAGGCGCAGCAGGGCCATGTCCTTGCCCGCCCTGTGGATGCGCGCGTATTGCCGCTCCGGGTCGCGCGTCCACGCGCCCCAGCTCACCAGGCGCGGCGATACGTGAGCTTGGCCCCCCTTGGGCATGCTGTAGAACCCACCCCCGCCCGCGCCGCGATTATGGGCCTTGAGGTAGGCCCCCAGGTAGATCCCCGCGTCCTCGGCCGGCCACGCCGCCGCGACGTAGGCCTGGTGGTAGCGCGCCGTCGCCTCCCGCACGCCCCGGTGATACCAGCCGCCCGGCCCCAACGCCACGGCGGCCGCGGCCATCAGCGCCAGCACGACAGCACGTAGTAGCTTCCACATCGTTTTTCTCCTCTCTTACTCGTGCTCGACGCCGGCGATGGTGCCGGCCGTCCCTGCCGCGACGTTGGACGCGCGGGCTTGCTGACGCCTCCACGTGGCGTAGCGCGTGTTCCTCTTCTTGATCTGGTCCCTGACGCGATCCAACGCCCCCATGTCGCGCACAAAGGCATCGTCGTCCATCAGTTCGACGATGACCTCATCGCGCCGCCGGCGGCGGCCCAGCCGATAGCTGGCCACGAGGGCGAGCGTCAGCAGAGGCATTGCCCCCAGTGCCACAGCCACGATCCATAGCGTCCCCAGCGTTCCCATTTGCTTTCTCTCCTCTCTCGCCTCTGCGCCTGTGCCCCTCGGGACCATTCCGCGCGGAATAACGATGCGGCCCTAGCGGTCGCCGCGCCCGTCGCGCTCTTCGTCCGCGCGCCCGGTCTCCGGTCGGCGACGTCGGCGTTGCCACGCGTCCGCCGTCCCGGCCGCCTCGTCGTCGCGCCCCAGCTCGGCGGCGAAGGCCTCGACGAGGCGGCCACCCCCGCTCACGGCCCGGTCGCTGCCGTGGCCGTGCTCCTGCTCCTGGGCCTCGGTCGCGCGGCGCGCTTCGACACGCCCCTCGGCCTCGGCCAGCGCCCGTGTCGCCGCCGGCGTCACCCGCCCCGCCTCGTCGCCCCCGCCCTGCACCGTGACCAGGGCTGTGGCCGCGCCCTCCCTTTCCCCGCGCGCCCCGCGCGCGCCTGTGTGGTCTCCCCCTGTGCCATGATCGACGAAGCCGGCGAGCGCCCCCGCGTGCGCCAGATCGCGCCCCTGGGCAGGGGCGTAGCGTTGCTGTAGGTCGTGCGCGGCCTGCGCCGCCACCTGCGGGTCCAGCTCATCGGTCGAGAGCCGGAGCCACGCCTGATAGCGGTTGTCGGTCGTCCCGGTGGTCCCGGTCGCGCCGGTCATGACGACCGGCGCGTGGCCCTCGTCGCGCAACCGGCGCAGCCCCGCCGCGTCGAGGCCGTCGAGCACGACCAGCCCACTCGCCAAGCCGTTGGCCGGGCGCACCGTGATGTCCTTACCCTCGGCGTTGAGCGCGACCAGACGGCTGATCTGCAACATGACCTCGGCGGCGGTCAAGAATGCCCGCCGCACCCGCGCGCCGTCCAGGTCATGCACGGCAATCTCGTAGCGCGCGCAGTCCAGCGCCGCCAGGTGCGCCCGCGCCTCCTCGGCCGCCACAGCGGCGGTTAGAACGGCCGGTGCAGTGCCACCGTCGCGAGCACCGCCACGGCAATCACCGCCAGCAGGCTCACCAGCGCGACCACCAATACCGCCCGTGTCGCGGCCCTCCGTACCCGCCGCAGCACTGCCTCCAACTCGCGCGCTTGCATCGTCACCGTCGCGCGCGTCTCCTCCTCGGCCCCCTCCCGCAGCGCGGTCAACTCCGTCCGCCGCGTCGCGATCTCCGCGTGCAGTTCCGTCAACGCGCCCCGGATCGCCGGCAAGCCCGCGGCGATCTCGTACCAGTCCGTCGTCATCGCGTTGTGCGCCCGCTGCACTTCCCGCAGGTAGTCCTCCTGGCGCCGCGCCACGGCCGCCGCCTCCTGCATCTCCGCCCGCACCGCGCGCAACTCGATCCGCACCCCCTGATGCAACCGCTCCACCGCCTGAAGCACCGGCAACGGCTCCACGACCTTGAGCACCGTCACCTCCGGCAACTCCGGCGGCTCCCGTGGCTCCGGCGGCGCGGTCTCCCGCTCGGCCTGGTTCATCGCCTCCCTCACGTCGTCGCGCGTCGCCGTCGCCATTTCGGGCGGCGGCTCCCCTGCCGGTGGTGTCTCGCGTCCCCACGCGTCCGCGGGTGGTGACGTTGGCGGGATCGTGGCGTTCGCCTGCGCCAACAACACGTCCATCTTGCCCATGTGCCCTCTCCTCCACGCGGCGCTCTAGCCGCATCCAGCTATAGTCCTTGCCGATCTGCGAGCCCTTTAAGATCGGCTGCATCGCGCCCTGATAGTCGGCCAGCTCGAAGCTCGCCCCGTTCACCCGGCCGGTCGAGGCGATGTTCCAGTGGGCCACAACGCCGACGCCGGCCAGCGCCCGGTCGAAGCCCTCACGCGTCCCGCCGCTCCGCGTGATCGCCTCGTCGATCCGCGCGGCGAGCAGGAGCTTGGGCGGGATCTCTCCCGTCCGCTCGGCCAGGCCGACCTCATCCCGACTCACCTGGGGCCGGCTCACCCATGGCTGGCCCGCGCCCTGGCCGTGCATCCGCTCAGGGTCGATGGCGTGCGACAGGCCGTACGCCCGCTCCAACTCATGCACCACGCGGTTGCTGCGTGGACGGTCGTTGCTGTCGCTGACCGTCTTGCCGTCGAAGTCGATGCGCGACGCCACGATATGCACATGGTTCTCGGCGTGCGCCACGACGACGTAGGGCACATTGCCGAAGCCCATGCGCTCCAGATAGTCGCGCGCGAACGCGGCCCACGCGGCATCGCTCAGGCGCTCACCAGGGGGTAGGCTGAGGGGGCAATGGTGGACAACCCGCGTCAGATCGCGGTTGAGCCGGCGCACATCACCGAACGCGCGTGCCAACTCGCGCGGCGTCGTGCCGTCCATGTTGCTCCCCACGATGCGCGCCGCGCCGTGCTTCAACTCCGCGCTCTCCGTGAACACGTAGTCGAGCACGCCCCGGAAACCCCGCCCGGTGATGATCTTCTGAATCACGCCTCGTCGCCCTCGTCCTCGTCCTCATCCCCATCACTGCCCGTGGGCTCGGTCAAGGTCAGTCGCAGCGCCCGCACCTCTGCACGCAGCGCGTCGAGGGCCTCTGCCAGGCGCGGCGTCCCCCGCTCGTCGAAGCGGCCGCCGCCATTGAGATGGGCCGCGATCTGGTTGACGTTGGCCGTCGTGCGCGCCAGTTCGGCCCACGCCCCCCGGTTGATCTCCGGCACGACGGCGCGCGGCGCGCGTTGCGCCAGCACCGCCCGGCGCAGGTAGGTCGCCAAGTCCGTCATCCCGGTCGCTTCCCCACGACGGCGCAACTCGGCGAGCTCGCCCTCATTGACGAACACGCCGATGAGGTGGGTACGCCGCTCGTGATCCGGGACGCGGGGCCGTCCGCGCCGCCGGCGCACCGAGCGATCGGAGGTGTCGTCAGGTGTCGTCATGACCCTCTCCCTGTATGGCGCGTGTCGCCCCACTGACCCTTCCGGCCGGTCGCGCGACGGAGAGGAGCACGGTCCGACCAACCCGACCGCAGGGAGGGTCGGGAGGAGTTTTGCTTTAAGCAAAACATACCTTGCTCCCCGCCCCACCGCCGCGCGCAGCGGTGACGTGGCGCGGTGTCGTCGGCCCCACACACAGGGCGCTGGCGCGCCGGGAAAACCGGCCTGCGGTAGACCCCACCAGCGCCGCCGTCACTGGCCGGTCCCCGTCACGGCACCCACCAGCGCACGCACGACGACGGTGACGATGCTGCCGGCCAGCACCATCCCCGCGGCCCACCACAGCAGCCGCACCAGGCGGTGATAGTCGTCCAGGCCCATGCGCGGCGCGGCCCCGCGCGCGAACGCCCGCCGGTCGGACCACACCAGAGCGAACACCGCCGCGAGCGCCGCAATGCCCCCGGCGAACCCCCACCAGACGCGCTCTTGCAGCCCCGCGCCGGTCGCGCCGCAGGCCAGAAACAGGGGAGCCTCGATCCGGTCGATCAGCTGAGTCAGGTCGCCCCTCTCCATCAGTCCTCCTCCTCGGCGTCGGCCAGCAGCCGGTCATAGGCGGCGTCGGACACCAGACCCCGCAGCGCGGGCAGCGCCGCCGGCGGCAGCGCGAAGTAGTGCCGCCCGTTGTCGGCCTCGACCGCGACGACGCGCCCGCCGTCCGCCGGCCCCCCCGCGATCGCGCTCTGGTAGGGCAACGTTACCACGTCCATCCCCCACTCGCGCAGGATCGCCAGCCAGTGCCGCAACGGGATGGGGTCGTGCTGCGGCAGCACCGTCAGTTCGTCCTCCCACGCGCTCGGCACGATCCACAGCACGGTCGGCTCGTCAGGTGTCCCTATCGTCGGCACGTCCATCCTCAGCCTTTCCTCTCGCGTCGTTAGACACACATCTAGCAGTCTCATCGCCGCCCCCTCTCCAGGAACTGGCGCGCGAACTCCCGCGTGTCGGGGAGCGCGTCGCGCCGCAGATCATCATTAGTCACGATCAAAACCTCCCATCCGGCCCCCTCGATCCGCCCCTTCTTCTCGGCGTCCTTGCGTTCACGGATGCCGTCCTTGTTGAACAAGGGGCCAAAGTGGACGCCGCCGTGGACCTCGATGGCGCGCCGCAGGCCCCGCCAGCCGAAATCGACGTGCGTGCGCGGGGCGACCCGCACCTCGCGGTCGAAGTCGATCTTGTACCGCTCCCCCAACTCCTGGATTAGCAGCGTGAACAGCGTGCGCTCGTCGCGCGACATGCGGCCGAGGTTGGCGCGGCGCGTGTCGGCAGCGCGGTCGAACGCGAAATCCTCGCCGTACTTGACGGCGGTCGCGGCCCAGCCTAGCTTGCCCGCCTCGGACAGGCTCCGGTGCGTGCGGAAGGATTGGACATACCGCTGATAGGCGGGGTCCTGTAGACGCGCGGAACCCAGTTCCTTGAACCGCGCGCGCTCCTCGGCGGTGAGCCACGTCGGGCGCTGCCGGGTGGCGCGATCGGGCGGTCTGCGGTCGTCCTCGCGGCCACCCCCGCGACTCATGGGACACCCCTCTCGCCCACGGGTGGAACAACGGTGTGGTCGGCCACGTCACGTCCCCCGTCGCACGCCCACGATCGGGGGCGGCGTGTAAGGGTTGGTAGGTTCATGTCGATCATCTCCTGTACGCGTGTACGCGCTGTGCGTGTGGTTGTCCTGGCGTGAGGGAGTCGCCGTTCACCGGCCGCGGTCCCCCTCACTCGTCTTCCGTGAACGCTCATGGCCGCCCGGTGGCCCCTGGCCCTGGCCCTGTGGGGACCGCGCGGCGGTCATCACTCTCGCGGCCGTCCGCGCGATGTAGGCCTCCCGCTCGGGCGGCGTGCGCCCCTGGCCCTGCCCCGACGCCCCACCCTTGTCGATGGCCTCCGTGAGATCATCCCGGGTGAGTTGCGGGTACGTGTCCACGAGCTGGTGCGCCGCGCCCCACTCGGCCTGCCGTTCGTCGAGCCGGCCATCGCCACCAGCGAGGAGCACCCGGCGCAAGCTGCCGAACCGCGTGGCGTAGGTAGGTTCCACCGGCAGTGCGGACGGCGACGACGGGGGCACGCTGGCGTCGCGCGCGGCCTCCCGGTGCGGCCTGTCGGCGGCTGCCCGTTCCGCCTCCTGGCGCGCGTGTTCCAGGGTCGCGTTGCGCCACCGCTGCTCCTCGACGATCTCCTGGGGGAGCGCCGCGCGTTCGAGCACCCAATCGGCCAGGTCGAGCGCGGCGGGGGCCACGCGGCTCTCGCGGTCGGCGTTCACGAGGGGGATGCGCCGGTCCGGGTCCTCGCGCGTGGTGAAGCCGGCGAGCGGCGCGGCCTGCTCCGCGCCGGCGGTGCGCGGGTCGCCCCCGTAGCGCGCGGCGATGACCTGGGCCATGGTGTCGTGCAACCCGCGCTGGATGCCCATGCTATCGAGACGCACCCAGGCGTCGAACCGCTCCGGCCGGGGCTCGGTCAGCAGCACCGGCGGGAAGCCGTCCTGTACGAGGTCCCCGATGCGGGCGGCGGGCACGTCGCGCAGCAACGCCAGGCCGGTCCGCGCGGCCGGCCGGATCGCGATGTCCGTCCCGGCCAGGTTGACCGCGCGCAGGTCGCGCACGCGGTCGAGGAGGTCGGCGGGCGTGACGTGCGCGTAGGACACCTGATCGTCGCGCGTGCGCAGGGTCAACTCGTAGCGGCGCTCGCCCAGCGCCTTGAGCTGCGTCGCCAGCAGGTCTTTGAGGTCGGCCACGTCGCGACGATCCTGCCGCTTGTCCTGGTCGAAGATCCACATAGCCTCACCCCCTACCCAATGAGCGGTGTATCAACGGCGAGGAGGTCGTCGAGGACCACCTGCGCCGGGGGCGGAAGCAAGAAATAGGAGCGGCCACGCGCGGTGTCGAGGGCCAGGACGCGGCCGCGATCGTGGTCCTGTCCGGGCGCGTCGATGGCCGGCGAGATGCTGGCCACGCGCGCGTCGTCGGCGCGCAACGCGCGCAGCCAGGCGCGCACCGTGAGCGACGCGTGGGCCGGGACCACGGCCCGGCCGGTGTCCCAGCGCGCGGGGTCGAGCCACAGCACCGTCGCGACAGTCCACGCGATAGTTCCCTCCGTCGTCTGTGTCATCTGTGTCGTCGTTGGCGTGTGCATCTCTATCCCTCCCCTAGCCGCGCGATAGGCGCGTGGTGCGCCGCCTCGGTGGTCCTGTACACCGCTGGCGCCGGCGCCGCTAGCGGCGCGTGGTGATCGTCGCCGCCCTCACCCGCGCCGTCGCCCGTGATGAGGAGCGCCGCGCGCGCGTCCCCGACAAGCCGCGCGAGCCGCCGCGTCTCGGCCTGGGCGACCGCACGGCCCTGGGGCGTGAGGCGGTAGTAGCGCCGCCGCTCGTCGTCGTTCGGCGAGGGGGGCCGCACGTCTGGTGCGACGAGACCGGCCGCGACGAGGCGCTTGATCGCCCGGTAAATCGTGCCCGCGCTGAGCGCGGTCGCGTCCATGATGGCGTACCCGTGGCGCTCCCCGGTAGCGAGCGCGAGCATGATGTGGAACGCGACCGGCGTGACCGGCGTGACGGACACGAGCGCGTCGAGGTCGTGCGTCATCGCACACCTCCCCGCGCGGATTGCCTGGACTGCGGCGCTGGCGTAGGCGGCCCGTCCCATAGGCGCGGGGTGCGCTGGGCCAGCGCGACGAGCTGGACCAGCCGCTCCGTCTCCGCCCGCGCGATCCGCTCGCCCAGGTCCGTGAGCCGGAAGAGGCGCCGCAGCGCGGGCGCGTCGTCGATCGTGCCCCGCGTCTCGCCGATCAGGCCGGCCGTCAGCAGCACGTCGAGAGAACGGTACAGCGATCCGCTGCCCACGCGCATGCGCCCCTCGGTGGACGCGACGATCGCGCGTCGGAGGCCATAGCCGTGCCGCTCGCCGGCGGCCAGCACCAGCAAGATGTGGTAGATCGGGTGTGTCAGCGGGAGCGGCACGGGGAGGTCGTGTGTGCCCTGGTTCATAGCACGCTCCCCGTTCCCACCGATGAGGCGACGAGGCGTACGGCCGGGCAATCTTTCCTGCGCCCCTGGGGTGTCCCTGTATGGGTCAGGGGCGCGGCGACACAGGGCGCCGCTGCGCGGCGGGGAAAGAGGGGTGGCGGCGTCGCGCGGAAACGCGCGTTCACGGGAAACGGTCGGCGTGCGAGGGAAAGGGCACGCCGCGCTTGGTCGGATGACGCGCGCCCGTCGTAGTGAGAGCCTACTGGGCGCGCCTCAACTGTATAGGGACAAGGTGAGGCTAGCGGATCGGGAGACGCCTCTTGAGGTAGTAGCAGAAGTGCTTGATCATGGCATTGCCGGGAGTGACGCTGACCAACTCCCACCCTTCGATACCAAGTCTGTTTAGGGACTCCATGTAGGCAGGAGTGCCCATATCCTTGGCATCCTTGACCACTATCTTGTACTCCCACTGTTCCGTGTCGGGAGCACCGGCGTAGGATGACGCTGGTGGTCCGAACGAACCGGGTACTTGATTGCGCATATCTAACCATCCTTCCTGCGTACTCCTAACACTATACACCCAACCCGAAGCGTGACGTGCTGCCACAGGGGCGCGCGGCGCGAGAGTCGCTTGACTGAGAGGAAAGCGCGGAGTTGGCGCACATCACCGCGGACCTCCTTGCCCCGTCCGCTGAACAGGACAAGGAGGCTGGCGAACGCGAGTACGAGCACGACATGGATGGGTCCAGTCAGCAAGTGGTGCCGCGCCGTTAGAACACCGACGAGCCAGAGGGTGACGCCGGCGGCCAGAAACATTCCCGCGAGCTTGGCACGAGGCACGAGCGCGGTCGCGTCGTCTTGCCAGCGTCGCCCACCACGAAAGAGGAGAATCAAGTTTTTCATCCTTGAGGTCCTGGTGCTTTCGCGAGGCCGGCGCCAATTGCGGTTGCGTAGCCACCGACGCCAGCCGTCGCGACCGTCGTCGCCGCACGGGTAATCGCCCCTGCAGGAGCATGTGCCCCAGCCGCGTTGGCGACAGCCCCGCCCGGATTGAGCGAGGCGATAATCTTGGGCACGCGGTAGAGCACGATCAGGCCAGCCAGGCCGACGAGCGATTGCAGAAAACCGTTCTCGTGCAGGCCCAGCTCCATCACCGCGAGCATCTTGAGCGCCACGGCATAGCCCACCCCCCACAGGCTCGTGTTCACGAACGCGGAGGCCCAGCCGCGCGCGAAGCCCGACGCCTCGGGCAACACCCAGCAGGCGATCATCAGCGGCGAGATGCCGTACAGCGTCCCCAGGAGGAACAGCCCGACCAGCTTGGTCAGCGCCGTCAGCAGCAGGATGATGAGCCCCACCGCGCCAAAGACGAAGCCGAGGGTCCAGGTCCAGGCCACCGCCCACAGCGTGCCGGCCGCCGAGCCGAGCATGTTGTGGGTGTCGAAGTCGAAGTGCGAGAGCGCGCCCGCGTTGAGCGTGCCGGTGTAGCCATTCACCGCCCCGCCCAGGTCATTGAGCCCGACGAACCACAGGTGCAGCGCCTCGGGCAGGATGATGACGGCAACCAGGCCCAGCACGGCGCGCCAGAGCACATCGACCGCCTCGACCACGTTGGCCCGGCCCACATGCGCCAGCCCGAACCGGCACAGGCCGATCAGCGAGAGCACACCGTAGAGCCCGAAGGCGAGGTCCTGCATGTCGCCGAAGAAGGTGTTGAGCTCGCCCCAACTCTTCTTGTCAGAGAAGTCCGGCATGCCGGTGAGCACCGTCACGAAGCCGTCGGCCACCTTCTGCGTCAAAGTGGTAAGCACGCCCATGATGCCGGACCCGACCTTGTTGAGCATGCCGCCGATGAAGCTCATCACGATGTTGCTGGGGTCGAGGCACGAGGGCAGGAACGGGATGTTGCCCAGGTGGATCTCATCGGCGGAGCAGCCGCCGTTGTCGCCCGTGGCCTTGCCGTCCGATCCATAGGCGCCGGCGATGGTGGGCGGGGCGGTCACGGTGTAGGGCGCGCCGGCGCTGGTGTGGTGGGCACCCACGGCGCGGATCTCGTGCGGCCCCACCGGGGCGTCGGGGATCGTCACGTCGAAGCGGGTGTAGCCCGAGTCGTCCACGTCCTTGCGCCCCAGGATGTGCGCGGTCTCGTCCCAGTAGAGCGTCACTGTGGTCGCCGGCGGGAAGTCGTCGACGATGGCGACGATGTGCGTGGCACTGATGCCCTGCGACGACGAGAGCGTGATGGCCGGGTGGTGCGCCGGCGTCGCCGACGGGTACGGGGTGTACGTCGGCTCCGGCGTGCCCGTGGCATACGGCGTGTTGGTCGGGTAGGGCGTCTGCGTGGGGACCGGCGTCTCGGTCGGTGTGGGGGCACCCGCCGCGTGGGCCGTCCGCGCGTGCGGTGCCAGCGGGCCGGCCAGCGCCGCCAGGACGCCGACGATCGCCGCGATGCTCCTTATCGTGCGGCACATACCTGCGCTCCTCCCTGCCCCCTCTCGGGCGTCACTATCGGCATGGTCATCTGCTCGGGCGTCTTGCCCTGGGCGAGCGCGTCCACCGCCGTCCACACCTCCTCCTGAGTGGGGTTAGTCCGGTCACGCGCCACAGCGGCGATCATGCGGTCGCGCTTGAGGCGCTCCGACTTGTACGAGGCGGTCATCCAGTAGTGGTGCCGCGTGGTGGGGAAGCGCACCGCCCCGTGCGCCGCCTGCCCCGCCTTGGTCTCGCGGATCAGGAACAGGTCACTGAACGCGCCCCGCTCGCTCTTGAGGTTCTTGAGCTTGGCGACCTCGTGTCCGGTCAGGTCGAGCGTGCCGGCGAGCCAGTCGAGCGCCTGTTGCGCCCCGCCCTTCTTGCCCCGGTCCTTCTGCCGGAACAGAATCTGGATGCTGGCCTGGTTGAACAGGGCCGCCGCGGCCGGGTCCTCGGTCAGGTCCGAGACCTGCTGCGTGATGAAGGCCAGGACCAGGCCCCAGTGCCGCCCCTTGCGCGCCAACGTCTCGATCCACTCGCCCGCGCCCTGGTACTTGACGACGTGCCAGCCCTCGTCGATGATGAGCAGCTCGCTCATGCGTTCGGCGTCGTCTTCGGCGTCCACGTCACGCCCCTGCGCCTCCACCTCGCGCAATGCCCGCCGCTTGACCGTCTCGGCGACGGCAAACATGGCAAAGGCATGCGCCGGCGTGCGCGGGCGCAGGTCACGCAGGTCGAATTGGAGGAACGGGGCCTCCAGGTCCAGCTCCGGGCTCGTGGGCCGGTCCACCAATCCCCCGTAGCGGTTGTTGTGGGTGTAGGGCCGGAGGTGGTAGGCCATGTCGGAGAGCGCGACGCGCTGGTGCTCCTTCCAGCGCGTGGTGTCCTCGGCCTGTCGCGCCAGCCACTCCACCAACTCATGCTCTAAGGGACTCGATTCATCCGCGTGGGCGGCATAGACGGCGCGCACGCCCTCGTCGATGGCTGCCGAGGGGAAGCCCTCGTAGCCGCCGGGGATCGCGGCCAGCAGCACCTCGTGCGCGTCGCACACGAAGGCGATCTTCTCCTCCATCAGATCCTCGTCGGCGGGGTCGATCCCCGCGCGGTCCCAGATGTTGAGGGCCACGGGCGAGCGCGGCCCCAGGCGCGCCCGCACACCGCCGACGACGCGCCGTGTGGTGTCGTAGTGGTCGGTGCTGTCGATCACCGTGACGCGGCCCCCGGTCTGGAGCATGTGCGTCGCCAGGAACTGCGCCAGGACCGTCTTGCCCGAGCCCGAGCCGCCGGTGATGCACATGAGCGCGTTGCGCAGCGAGGGGTCGGCCCAGTCGAGCAGCACGGTCTCGCGGCCCTCGGGCGTGTAGCCCACCAGCATCCCCCGCGCGGTGCCGGGAGAGCGTAGGTGGTAGGGCATCCCGTTGCCCACGGTCTCGGCGTACATGCGGTAGACGCTGCGCGCCTTGTCCCACCCGATCGGGCGCGTCGCCAGGTACAAGGGCTCCTGGTGCCCCTGCGCCAGCGCCACCGACGACGACACGGAGAGGATCGAGGCGACGGTCTCGGTGCGCTCGTCGAGCGTGGCCAGGTCGGGGGCCGTCACCGTGACGTAGACGCCGACGTGGGCCAACGTGTGCCGGCGCTCGCGCAGCAGGCGCGCTTCGTCGCGGGCCTCGCGCCGTGCCTCCTCCACGTCGGTCGTGACGTGCCGGCTGACCGCGACCTGATCCCCCAGGTAGCGGTCGCGCCGGGCCGCGCCCTTGCGCTCGCGCTCCTGGTCGAGCCCGCGCAGCGTCACGGCGAGGGTGTAGGGGACTTCGGCGCCGACGAGGGCCTGGGTCCAGCCGGGGTCGGTCTCGGGCGGCGGGGCCAGCAGGTAGAGCGTGCGCGCCAGCGTGCCGTCCGGCAACACGACGTGTGCGCGGTCCTCTTCGCCCGTCAGGTCGGGGACCGCGAAGGTGACGACGCCGCCCCGGTCGTGGGGGTCATGGCCCGGCGCGGCGGGCAAGCTGTGCGCCAGCAGCGCGGCCACCGCCGGGCCGTCGAGGCGGGCGGTGTCCACGCCCATGTTCGTCAGGTGGCGGGTCGCGCCGCGCACGGCCGCGTCGAGGGCAGCGCGCTCGCCGAGGCTGCCCGGCGCGTGCCGGCCCGGCAACGGCGACACCACGGCGTAGAAGTCACGTTGCGCCTGGTGGCGGTCGCGCAACTCCTCGGTCCACCAGGACCGATTGCCGGCACGGTACGGACGGAGCGTCGGCGGGCACGCCGCGGTCTCGGCCGCGACCTGGGCCAGGAGCTGGTCCCGGTCGAGCGGATTGCTGCGCACCAGCAGCTGAACCTCCTGTGTGGGCAGCAGGCCAGCCACGAGGGCAGCGGCCGCGGCGGCGCTCTGATCGCGCTCGTCATCGGATTGGGTGTCGTGGTAGACGCCGCCCACGGCGAGCACGGCGCGCTGGCGGCCGTCCACCCCCACCTGGATACCGTCCGGGTGGACCGCGATGGTCCGGCGGCGCGTCAGGCGATTGAACGGGCTCATCGGGACTCCTCCGCGCGCGGGCGCGGCCGGCGCAGACGCGCGATCACGCGGCCCGTCAGGTCGGTGGGCGGCGCGGGCGTCCGCGCGGACAACGCCGGGACGACCCGGTCTCCGGGGCGCGCCTGTGTCCCCCCGACGCGCGCACGGACGCGGGCGGGGGCGCGGCGCACGAACGCCACGGTGCGCCTGTGCAGGTAGCCGACGACCTGGCGCGGGTACGGCTCGGCCCCGTCCATGAAGAAGACGAAGCCGATCACGAGGGGCAGCGCCACCGCCGCGAAGATGGCCAGGAGGTGCAGCTTGCCGGCCTGTCCCCCGTAGGTCATACCCCCGGTGAGTTGGACCATGAGGTAGCCGCACACGGCGGCGGCGGCGATCCCGGCCGCCTCGGGGATGGTGCGCCCTAGAAAATAGCGGGGGCGCATGTTGCTGTACTGAGAACTGCGGCATTGATGAGCCATAGCGTTGGGCGTCCTCTCTCGGGTTCCAAGCGATAGAAAACGTCCCCGGCCTCCGCCGTCGGACGGCCGGGGACGCGGCGAACGGCGGGACGGGACGCCCCGCTACTTCAAGCCCTGG
>JAABUM010001820.1_pt1 | contig 30504 bp, 27 predicted proteins | sample 5559161 | NCBI WGS metagenome assembly JAABUM01 (sample SAMN10711868, study PRJNA513369) | rock metagenome | isolation source: Antarctica rocks | place: Antarctica: Victoria Land, Siegfried Peak nord
GCGCCGCGGGTGCCCTGGGCGACAACTCTGCCCTGCTCTACCTCGGGCTCGGCCTGCTCGGCGTCGGGCTGCTGTTCAAGGTCGGCGCGGCGCCGTTCCACGCCTGGACCCCCGACGTCTACCAGGGTTCGCCCACCCCGGTGACCGCGTTCATGGCGGCAGGGACGAAGGTCGCGGCGTTCGGCGCCCTCATCCGGGTGCTCTACGTCGCCTTCGGCGGCTTGCGCTGGGACTGGCGGCCGGTTGTCTGGGCCGTCGCTATCATCACGATGCTGCTGGGTGCTGTCGTCGCCATCACCCAGCGCGACGTCAAGCGGATGCTCGCCTACTCCGCGATCGCTCATGCGGGCTTCATCCTCGTGGGCGTGGCCGCAACGTCGAACAAGGGCCTGTCGGGCGCGATGTTCTACCTGGTGACCTACGGCTTCACCACGATCGCGGCGTTCGGCATCGTCACGCTGGTGCGCAGCGGCGACGAGGAGGCCGGTGACCTATCGGCATGGCAGGGCCTGGGGCGCCGCGCTCCCCTGCTGGCGGGCACCTTCGCCTTCTTGCTGCTTGCCCTCGCCGGGATCCCGCTGACCAGCGGCTTCACTGGGAAGTTTGCCGTCTTCTCCGCGGCGATCGCGGGCCACGCCGTGGCGCTTGTCGTGGTCGGACTGGTCGCCAGCGCCGTCGCAGCGTTCTTCTACGTGCGTGTCATCGTCCTCATGTTCTTCCACGAGCCGGCTGCGGGCGGTCCCGTCATCGCGCAGGCGAGCCCGCTCACGTACGCGGCGATCGCTCTGGGGGCCGCCGTGACCCTGGTGCTCGGCGTGTTCCCCCAGCCGCTGCTGGATCTCGCCGACACGGCGGCGCGCTTTGGCTTCGTCCGATGACGCCGCTCGTGCGATGACGCCGAGCGCGACCGCGTCCTCGGTCGCGGGCCTCGACTTCAGCGATCCCGAGCTCGAGCGCGATGTCCGCGGCGGCCTCGCCGCGGTCGAGCGCCTGCTGCGGGAGAGCGTCACCAGCGACTATCCCTTCGTCACCGAGACCTCGCGTCACCTGCTCGATGCCGGTGGCAAGCGGTTCCGCCCGCTAGTGGTACTCCTGGCCGCCCAGTTCGGCCACAGCAAAGCTCAAGGGGTGGTCCCGTCGGCGGTGGCGATCGAGCTGACGCACCTGTCGACGCTGTACCACGACGACGTGATGGACGAGGCCGACCTGCGCCGCGGTGCGGTATCGGCAAACAGCCGGTGGACCAACACCATCGCGATCCTCACCGGCGACTTCCTGTTCGCCCGCGCGTCAGAGCTCACCGCCGACCTCGGCACTGACGCGACGCGCATCCTCGCGCAGACGATTGCCGTCCTCTGCGAGGGCCAGATCCGCGAGACGGTCGGGCCCGGCGACCGCCCGCCTGTCGAGCACTACCTGCAGGTCATCGCTGAGAAGACAGGATCGCTGATCGCAACCTCGGGCCGCCTGGGGGCCCTGCTGTCCGGTGCGGCGCCGGAGGTCGTCGCGGCGCTCACCGAGTACGGAAGCCGTATCGGGGTGGCCTTCCAGCTCTCGGACGACATGCTCGACCTGACCAGCGAGTCGGTCGATTCGGGCAAGACCCCGGGCACCGACCTGCGGGAAGGCATCTCGACGCTGCCCGTCCTCTACGCCGTGCAGGAGGGGTTCGAGGTGCCTGCCGACCTGTCCGACGACGCGGTCCTGGCCGCAACCCTGGCCGGGCTCCGGATCCACCCGGCCCTCGAGCGGGCCCGGCAGGTGCTTGCCGACGAAGCGGAGGCAGCACGGCGGTGCTTGTCCGGGCTGCCCGACGTGCCAGCCCGGGCAGCTCTCGAGACCCTCTGTGACTTCGTCGTCGCCCGTACCGGCTGATCGTCAGGTCCGCCGCAGCTGGGCCGTCTGGCGGCCCAGCCAGCGTCAGTCGACGGTCCAGGTGTCCCCGCTGTGCAGCAGCCCCATGATGTCGCCGGCGCCTTGGCGGGCTGAAGCAGTCTCCAGCTGCGCCGTCATCTGCTCGTCGTAGGTGGGCCGGTCGACCGAGCGGAAGACGCCCACGGGGACGACGCCCTCGATCCGGGACAGCGCGAAGGCAGTCGTCGGGTCGTCAGCCGCCGGATCGTGCACGAGTACTCCCGGGTCGTTCGCGTCGCATACCTCGAGTGAGCCGCTGGGGGAGCGCCGGACGCCGCGTGCGGCGTCGGCCCCGAACACCATGGGCTGGCCGGGCTCGAGCCGCAGGCCGGCGTCGTCGCGGGTGTCCTTCTCCTTGAGCACGTCGAACGCGCCGTCGTTGAAGATGTTGCAGTTCTGGTAGATCTCGACCAGCGCCGTGCCGGGGTGGGCGGCCGCCGCGCGCAGCGTTGCGGTGAGGTGCTGCCTGTCGGAGTCGATGGAGCGCGCAACGAACGTCGCTTCGGCGCCCAGCGCGAGCGACACCGGGTTGAACGGCCGGTCGACGGAGCCCATCGGCGTCGACTTAGTGATCTTGCCCTGCTCGGAGGTCGGGGAGTACTGCCCCTTGGTCAACCCGTAGATCCTGTTGTTGAAAAGCAGGATCTTGAGGTTGACGTTGCGCCGCAGCGCGTGGATCAGGTGGTTGCCGCCGATCGACAGAGCGTCGCCGTCACCGGTGACGACCCAGACCGACAAGTCCGGGCGCGAGGTCGCGAGCCCGGTGGCGATCGCCGGCGCCCGGCCGTGAATGGAGTGCATCCCGTAGGTGTCGACGTAGTACGGGAAGCGTGAGGAGCAGCCGATCCCGGAGATGAACACGATGTTCTCGCGGGCGACGTCGAGCTCGGGCAGGAAGGACTGCACCGTCGCGAGCACGGCGTAGTCGCCGCAGCCGGGGCACCAGCGCACGTCCTGGTCCGAGGTGAACTGCTTGCGGTTCTGCGGCTCCGGCGCCTTTGGCACCAGGTCGAGCAGGCGGTTCTCGCGGGGGGACACCGTGGTCATGCCTTGATCACATCCTCGATGACGCCAGCGAGCTCCTCGGCCTTGAACGGGAGCCCGCGGACGCGGTTGTAGCCGATGGCGTCGACGAGGTAGCGCGCGCGGATGAGCATGGCGAGCTGCCCGAGGTTCATCTCCGGGATGATCACCTTGTCGTACGCGCGCAGGACCTCGGCGGTGTTCGCCGGGAACGGGTTGAGGTGGCGCAGGTGGGCCTGCGCGATCGACAGCCCATTGCCCCGCACGCGGCGGCAGGCGGCGCGAACCGGGCCGTAGGTGGAGCCCCAGCCGAGCACGAGCACGCGGGCGTCACCCTGCGGGTCCTCGACCTCGAGCGGAGCGATGTCGCCCGCGATGCCCTCGATCTTCGCCGCCCGCAGACGGACCATCAGCTCGTGGTTCTCCGGGCTGTAGGAGATCTCACCGGTCTCGTCGGCCTTCTCCAGGCCACCCACGCGATGCTCGAGGCCCGGGGTGCCCGGCACTGCCCATGGGCGGGCGAGCGTGTCGGGGTCGCGCTTGTACGGCAGAAAGGCGCCGTCCGGACCGTTGGGCTCGGTCGCGAACTCCACGGTGAGGTCGGGCAGGTCCGCCCGCGCGGGCAGCAGCCAGGGCTCACTGCCGTTCGCGAGGTAGCCGTCGGAGAGCAGGATCACCGGCGTCCGGTACTTCGTGGCAAGGCGGACTGCCTCGATCGCAGCGTCGAAGCAGTCCGACGGCGACTGCGGCGCGACGATGGGCAGCGGCGCCTCGCCGTTTCGACCGAAGAGCGCTTGCAGCAGGTCGGCCTGCTCGGTCTTGGTCGGCAGCCCGGTCGACGGGCCGCCTCGCTGGACGTCGACAACGACGAGCGGCAGCTCGAGTGAGACGGCCAGCCCGATCGTCTCGGACTTCAGCGAGATCCCAGGCCCGGAGGTCGTGGTCACACCAAGTGCTCCGCCGAAGCTGGCCCCAAGCGCGGCACCGACGCCGGCGATCTCGTCCTCTGCCTGGAACGTGCGCACGCCGAAGCGCTTGTGCTTGCTCAGCTCGTGGAGGATGTCGGAGGCGGGGGTGATGGGGTAGGAGCCCAGGTAGAGGGGTAGCCCCGTCAGCTGCGCCGCGGCGATCAGCCCGTAGGACAGCGCGAGGTTGCCGGAGATGTTGCGGTACGTGCCGTGCGGCATCGGCGCGGGCGCAACCTCGTAGGTGACCGAGAAGGACTCGGTCGTCTCGCCGTAGGCGTGGCCGGCCTTGAAGGCGCGGATGTTGGCTTCGGCGATCTCCGGTCGCTTGGCGAACTTCGAGGTCAGGAACGCGAGCGTCCCCTCGGTCGGGCGGTGGTAGAGCCAGCTCATCAGCCCGAGCGCGAACATGTTCTTCGCCCGCTCGGCCTCCTTCTTGTTGACGCCGTCGACAGCGCCGACAGCGTCGATCGTCATCTTCGTGAGCGGCACGCGGTGGACCTGAAACTCGTCGACCGTGCCGTCCTCGAGCGGGTTGGTGGCGTACCCCGCCTTCTTCAGGTTGCCGGCCGTGAACGCGTCGGTGTTGACAACGAGGTCCTTGCCGCGGCGCAGGTCCTTGAGGTTGGCCTTGAGCGCCGCAGGGTTCATGGCGACGAGCACGTCGGGGGAGTCGCCTGGGGTGAGGATGTCGTGGTCGCTGAAGTGCAGCTGGAAACCTGAGACACCCGCCGGGCTGCCGGCCGGCGCACGGATCTCGGCCGGAAAGTCGGGCAGGGTCGACAGGTCGTTGCCGAAGGTGGCCGTCTCGGAGGTGAAGCGCTCGCCGGTCATCTGCATGCCGTCACCGGAGTCACCGGCGAAGCGGATGACCACCTGATCGATCTGCTGCGTCTCGCGGGCGCCGTTGGTGGCTGGGTCGGTACGCGTCACGCTCGTCTGCTTGGCCGTCATCCTGGCCTTGACTCCCCTTCGTCGGACCCCCTGCTCGCTTCGTCCAGCCTATCTCCGAGTGCATCGACGGCTCGGCTTGGCCCTTGCTCGCGCCCCCCGCCACTGTGAGCGTCTGCGCTGGTGGCAGCCGGGCGGACGCGGGCCGGCTCGCGCGGTCAGCGGTAGTTGACGAACTGCAGGGCGACGTCGAGGTCGGCACCCTTGAGCAGGGCGATGACCGCCTGCAGGTCGTCGCGCTTCTTGCCGCTGACCCGCAACTGGTCACCCTGGATCTGCGCCTGCACCCCTTTGGGTCCCTCGGCGCGGATCAGCTTTCCGATCTTCTTAGCCGCATCGTCCGGGATGCCCTGCCGGACACTGACCGGCAGGCGGTACTCCTTGCCCGAGGCCTGCGGGTCCCCGTGCTCGAGCGACTTCAGCGACACCCCTCGCTTGACCAGCTTCTCCTTGAGGACATCAAGCGCGGCGAGCAGGCGCTCCTCGGTCGAGGCCTTCAGCAGGAGCGCCTCCTCTCCTGACCAGGCGATGGAGGCGCCTACGCCGCGGAAGTCGTAGCGGGTGGCCAGCTCCTTGCTCGCTTGGTTGAGGGCGTTGTCGACCTCCTGGCGGTCGACCTTGCTGACGACGTCGAAGGACGGGTCGGCCATCGTGGGCTGCCTCCTGCAAGAGCGCTGGGTCGGGGGGCGGGTACGGGATCGCAGCCGGTGGCGGCGGGGAAGGGCACCCGACAGCTGCGCGGACCGCCGGGAGACGGGCTGGAGGCACCTGCCGGTCCGGTATCGTACGGCCGCGTCGGCAGGTTGCCCGAGCGGCCAAAGGGAGCGGTCTGTAAAACCGTCGCGCAAGCTTCGTTGGTTCGAATCCAACACCTGCCACCAGTCAGAGCGGCGACCGACCGTCGTCACCGATCTATCCTTCCGGCCTCGCGGCCGAACCCGCCGCCCCACCACACCATGGGGGTCGGGGCCGACCGCGAGGCACTTGTGCTTCCCGGTCCTGGCTGGGAGGGTGCGGTAAGACCCGGGCCGTAAGAAGAACGGCCAGAAGGGCGGTGCCCTTGGCGCACCCACAGGTCACCCGCCGCCGCCGGTGGGCTGAGCCACAGATGCTTGCCGTGCTGCTCGTGCTGCTTGCCGCGAGCGCCGTCACGCTGTGGCTCCCCCTGCTCAACTGGCCGCCGGCCCTCCCCGACGTCCGGCACATGCTGCCGGGTCTGGCCCTCGCACTGGGTTTCCTGGTGTTCGAGGTCAACCAGGCTCACATCGAGGTGCGCCGGCAGACGTTCTCGGTGACGTTGAGCGAGGCACCGCTTGTCGTCGGGCTCACCTTGGTCGCGGCACCAATCGTCCTCGCGGCGCGTCTTGCGGCCTGGCTCGTGATCGTGCTCGTGCGGCGAACCGTGCCGGTCAAGGCGGCCTTCAACCTTGCGCTGATCGCCAACGAGACAGCGGTCGCCGTCGAGCTGTACCGACTGCTGGGCCCGGCTCCGCCGAACTCGACGCGGGCGTGGCTGGCCGTTTACGCGGCTGTCATCGTCGCCGACTTCGTCAGCGCACTGTGGGTCAGCGTCGCCATCCGCTGCATCCAGGGCAGGTTCGGCCGCAACGAAGTTGCGGTCTTCGCCACTCAGTACGCGGTCAGCGCCGTGCTGACGACCGGCTTGGGCCTGCTCGCCGCCTTCGCGCTCTACCACAACCCGGCCAGCGGGCTGCTCCTGACGATCGTTGGCGTGTTCGTCCTGCTCTCGTTCCGCGCCTACGCCGCCCTGAGCCACCGGCACGCGACTCTCGGCGAGGTGCACGACTTCACCCGGCGCGTCGTGGCTGCCAGCGGCGGGCATGAGCTCATCGAGCTGCTGCTGCACGAGTCCGTCCGGCTGCTGTCGGCCGACCGAGCCACGCTGTGGTTGACTGACCCGCCGCCTGGGGTGCCGGCCGCTCTGCGGGTCGTTGCTCAGGGACAGCTGCAAGTGCTGCACGACAACGCCGCCGAGGCTCTCGCCGCCCTCGACCCGCTGCGGCGACGCGTCCTCGAAACAGGCGAGGGCAGGCGCTTCGACCGCCGGTCAGGTGGGACCTGGACCAAGTCCCAGCACATCCGCGATGCGGTGCTGGTGGCGCTGTACGGCGGATCCGGGGTGAGCGGGCTGCTCGAGGTCGACGACAGGCTCGGTGACATGTCGACCTTCTCCACAGAGGACGCCCGCCTGCTCGAGGCCTTCGCCACGCACGTCGGTGTCGCGCTGGACAACGAGCGGCTGCTGGAGCGCTCTGTCCACGAGGCGACTCACGACAGGCTGACCGGCCTGCCCAACCGCAACCTGCTGCTGCTGCGGATCGAGGAGCAGCTGGGGGAGGGAGCCGCCGTCGTCGTCGTCGACGTCGATCGCTTCCAGGAGGTCAACGACAGCCTCGGTCACGGCAGCGGGGACGCTGTCCTGCTTGCCGTTGCTCGTCGGCTGCGGCAGAGCGCGCCGAACGGCTCGCTCGTGGCCCGGCTCGGCAACGACGAGTTCGGGGTCTTGCTTTCGGGGGTGCTGACCGCGGTGGAGGCGGCCGATTGCGGCCAAGATCTGCGCGCAGCGCTGTTCGACCCGGTCTGGATCGACGAGGTGGCCGTTGATGTCAGCGTGGCCGTCGGCGTGGCGCTCGCGCCGGTGCATGGCCGCGAGCCCGAAGCGCTGCTGCGCCGGGCCGAGGCGGCGCTGCGCCACGCAAAGGTCGCCGAGCCTTCAGTCCAGGTATGGCGCCCGAGCCTGGAGACAGCGGACCCGCGCCGACTTGCGCTCGTGGGCGAGCTGCGGCGGGCCCTCGAACGTGACGAGCTCGTCGTGCACTACCAGCCGAAGGTGGCACTGCCGAGCGGAGTCGTCTGCGGGGTCGAGGCGCTGGTGCGCTGGCAGCACCCACAGGACGGCCTGCTGGCGAGCGATGCCTTCCTTCCGATGGCCGAGCGCACGGGGCTCGTGGTGCCGCTGACCTCCGTCGTCCTGCGCAAGGCCCTGCAGCAGTGCCGGGAGTGGCTGGACGAGGGCCGCCGGATCCCGGTCGCCGTCAACCTTTCGGCGCGTGGGCTGCTCGACCCGCACCTGCCCACGCTGGTCGACGAGATGCTCACCCACTTCCGGCTACCCGCGGCCATGCTCACCCTGGAAATCACCGAAAGCTCGGTGATGAACGATGTGCCCAGGGCAATACCCGTGCTTGAGCGCCTGGCCGGCAGTGGCGTGACCCTGTCCGTCGACGACTTTGGCACAGGTCACTCGTCGCTGGCGTACCTGCGGCGGCTGCCCGTCGACGAGGTCAAGATCGACAAGTCCTTCGTGCAGAACATGGCGACTGACGAAAGCGACGCCGCGATCGTTGAGACGATCATCGACCTGGCGCACCACCTGCGGCTGCGCGTGGTCGCCGAGGGTGTCGAGGACGAGCGCAGCCGTGACCTGCTCGCCCGCCAGGGCTGCGATCGGGCGCAGGGCTATCTGTTCGCCCGCCCGCTGTCCCCGGAACGGCTCGGCGCCTGGTTGGCCGGGCGTGGGGTCGGTGAGGAGCGGGCGATCCGGCTCGTGAGCGATGTTCCGCCGGGCAGCCGGCCACCGGAGCAGCGGGAGCGCCCGGCCCCCTCCTCGTGGCTGCAGCCGTGAGCTGCCTGTCCGGTGTCGTGAGCGCGGGGCGGGCCCGCTCTGACCGCTCGGCCGGGGCACTCCCGACGCCGGATGGCGGGAGCGGCGGCCCGCAGAGGTCATGTAGTCTCAGGGGTCGCTGGCCCCTTTAGCTCAGTCGGCAGAGCGTCTCCATGGTAAGGAGAAGGTCTACGGTTCGATTCCGTAAAGGGGCTCGAGGCACCGGCGTGCCGGTCGCATCCGGCGGAGTAGCTCAGCCAGGTAGAGCAAGCGGCTCATAATCGCTGTGTCGCCGGTTCAAGTCCGGCCTCCGCTACCAGACAGGCCGGACCAGCCAGGGCCAGTTGAGGTCCGTGCCGCTGCACCGCAGCAGGCAAGCAGCATCAGCAGTGTCGACGCGTGAGGAAGGTGCCCGCATGGGAAAGGCCACCGATGTCCGGCCGAAGATCACCATGGCGTGCCAGGAGTGCAAGCACCGGAACTACATCACGAAGAAGAACCGGCGCAACGACCCTGATCGGCTCGACCTCAAGAAGTTCTGCCCCAACTGCAGCCGGCACACCGACCACCGCGAGACCCGCTGAGCTGTTCCGGGCTGCCTGAGCTGTTCGGCGGCCTGAGCGGTTCCGGCTGCGGCCCCCGCCGCCTTGCCCCGTGTGTCGGTACAGGCCGGGTCTGAGCGGCTGCTAGCGTCCACCTGCCGCCCGTGCTGCCTTGGGAGTGCGGCGTCCAGGGAAGGATTGTCGATGCCGCTCAACCCCGACTTCATCGGTCGCAGCTACGAGTCCTCGCCCCCTTTCGAGGTGGGGCGCGAGCTCATCCGTCACTTCGCTTCAGCGATCGGCGACTCCAACCCGATCTACCACGACGTCGACGCCGCCCGAGCCGCCGGGCATCCCGACCTCGTCGCGCCGCCGACCTTCCTCACGACGCTGCAGTTTCGGCGTCCCTCTGGGCCGGTCGGGGACCCTGACCTAGGGCTCGACTACAGCCGGGTCGTCCACGGCGAGCAGCGCTTCGAGCTCCACCGGCCGGTGTACGCGGGGGATGCGCTGGTGGCGCACTCCACCGTCACCGACATCCGCGACATCGGTCGGCACGAGTCGATGGTCGTGACAGCCGAGGTGTCCACGGTCGACGGCGAGCGGGTGGCCACGACGACGAGCACGATGATCTCGCGCGGCACTGCCGCGAAGGGGGGCTGACCGGTGGCGGCAAAGGTGTCCTACGACGACGTCGAGGTCGGTACGCAGGTGCCGTCCCGCGACTTCCCGGTGCAGCGCTGGAACCTAGTCCAGTACTGCGGAGGATCGGGTGACTTCAACATCATCCATTGGAACGAGCGGTTCGCGAAGCTGTTCGGCCTGCCAGACGTCATCGCCCACGGGATGTTCACCATGGCCACCGCCGGCCGGCTGCTGACCGACTGGGTCGGTGACCCCGGCGCCGTTGTCGACTACGGCGTGCGCTTCTCGGCGATGGTGCCGGTGCCTGACGACGACGAGGGCGCCACGATCACGGTGAGTGCCACTGTCGACGAGAAGCTCGACGACAGGCGCGTCGCCGTGTCCGTGACGGCGCGCGCCAATGATGCCGCCGTCCTGAGTCAGGCTCGGGCCGTCCTGCAGCTCGCCTGAACGCGGGGCGCGGCGTGCGGCGGGTCGGCTCCCTCGCCGCAGCCGGCGCCACCTCGGTGGTCCTGCTGACGGGCGGATGCGGCACTGCCGCACGTCCGCAACAGGGTGCCTCGGCAGCCGCGCCGATGCCGCCGCATCCGGCGATCAGCGGTGAGACCAGTGCTGCGAGCAGCACCGTGAGCAGCCCGGCCGCCGCTCAGCCGCCCCGAGCAACGCCGCCGGCCTGTCCCGCCGACTACCTTCCGCCGGCCCCGGACCGGCCCGTGCTCCGGCTCGCGCTCGACGTGGCGAGCGATCACCGCACGGTCACTGGGACGGAGACAGTCACCTTCACCCCGGAGACCGCGATCGACGAGCTCGACTTCCGGCTCTGGCCGAACGGGCCCGAGGGCGGCCGCACGCAAGGGCGCCTCGAGGTCACGTCCGTGCGTGCCCCCGGGACGGGCCGGCCGCATTCCGTAGCGGCAGGGGCTCGTCGCGGCGTGCCAGGGACGCTGCTGGTCGTGCCGCTCACCCAGCGCTCTCCCGCCGGCAAACCTGTCACAGCAGTGCTGAGCTACACCCTGCGCCTGCCGCCCGCTCGACTGGACCGGCTCGGAGCGACGAGCACCCTTACCTGGTGGGGCTCAGCCCACCCGATGCTCGCGTGGGTCCGCGGCCGGGGCTGGGTGCGCGAGGGAGCGCAGGCCTCCTACGGCGAGACACAAGCATCCGAGGCGGCCGCCCTGGACCTGACCGTCACGGCGCCGGCTGCCGATGTGGTGCTGGCCACCGGCCTCGGGTCACCGCCCGGGGCGGTTGCCGCGGGTCGCCGGCGCTGGCACTTCGTGGCAGCTGCCGCGCGTGACGTGGCGGTAGCGGTGGGCCGGTTCCGCACCCTCACGCGGCTGACACCCGTCGGCGGAGCGCGGACGGTTCCCGTCACTGTCGCGGCGCTACCAGGCGCGGCCCGCAGCCTGAGCGCCCTCATGGCTCAGCTGCAGCGAGCGCTCGCCTCTCATGCGGCCCGGCTCGGGCCCATCCCGGCCGAGGCCCTGACGGCCGTCGACCTACCGGCCACCGGGGACTCGGGTGTGGAGTACCCCGGGCTCGAGTTCATCGGAGACGTCGAGGACGCCGGCTTCACCATCACGCACGAGACGGCGCACCAGTGGTTCTACAACCTGGTCGGGAACGACCAGGCGCGTGACCCCTGGCTCGACGAGGCGTTCGCCGCCACCGAGCAGGCACTGGTCGACGAGCAGGGCTCGCTGTACCGCGCCTATCTCAAGGCGCCGGGGCGGGTCGGCGCCTCGCTCGCCTGGTTCGGCGGCGACACCGGGCGCTACTTCGAGACCGTCTACTACAAGGGAACTGCGGCGGTGCTGGCCGCGCGTACGGCCGCGGGCCCCGGGGCTTTCGACGCCGCGATCCGCTGCTACCTCAGGGCCAAGGCGTGGCGGGTGGCCGCTCCCGCCGATCTCGCCCGGGCGCTCGCCAACCTTCCCGCCGCGCTAGCTGTCCTGCAGCACGCCGGTGCGCTGCCCGGCCCACTGCCGGCTGGACCCGCACCGGCGCCTGGGTCGGGCGGGAGCTAGCCCGCTTCCTGCAGGAGGCCGGCGAGGCGCTGCACGCCCTCTGCCAGGTCGGAGTCGCCGAGTGCATAGGACAGGCGGAAGCATCCAGGCGCTCCGAACGCCTCACCGGGCACGACCGCGACGCCCACCTGCTCGAGCGCGAAGGCGGCGAGGTCGACGGAGGTCTTGCTGCGCGTCCCGCGGATGTCGCGGCCGAGCAGGTCGGCGAGGGAGGGGAAGCAGTAGAAAGCACCCTCGGGCAGCGGGCACTCCACCCCCGGGACGGCCGCGAGGACGCCGTGCATCGCAACACGCCGGCGGTCGAACGCTGTGCGCATCTCGCGGACCGCATCGAGCGGACCGGTGACGGCAGCGAGCGCCGCGGCCTGGGACACGTTGGCGACGTTCGAGGTCGCGTGCGACTGCAGGTTGGCGGCCGCGGTGACGACGTCGCGGGGCCCGATCAGCCAGCCCACCCGCCACCCGGTCATCGCATACGTCTTGGCGACGCCGTTGACGACGACGCACCGGTCGGCGATCTCGGGCACCTGCACGGGCATCGAGGAGAAGCGGGCCTCGCCGTACACCAGGTGCTCGTAGATCTCGTCGGTCAGCACCCACAGCCCGGACTCGGCCGCCCAGCGGCCGATCGCAGCGACCTCGTCCGGCGGGTACACGGCGCCGGTGGGGTTGGACGGGCTGACGAACAGCAGCACCTTCGTTCGAGGGGTGCGCGCGGCCTCGAGGTCCTCGACAGTGACGCGATAGCCCGTCTCGGGACCCGCCGCCACCGCCACAGTGACGCCCCCGGCCAGCGCTATCGACTCGGGGTAAGTGGTCCAGTACGGCGCCGGCACGAGCACCTCGTCGCCCGGGTCGAGCAGCGCCGCGAAGGCCTCGTACACCGCCTGCTTGCCCCCGTTGGTCACGAGCACCTGCGCGGCATCGACCTCGAGGCCAGAGTCGCGGCGCGTCTTCTCAGCGATGGCCTCCCGCAGCTCGGGGAGTCCGCCGGTCGGGGTGTAGTGATGCATCCGGGGGTCGCGGCACGCCTTCTCGGCGGCAGCCACGATGTGCTCGGGCGTCGGGAAGTCAGGCTCGCCCGCGCCGAACCCGATGATGTCGCGGCCGGCGGCCTTCAGCGCCTTCGCGGTCGCATCCACAGCCAGCGTGGCCGACGGCGAGATGCTGGACACCCGGGCGGAGATGCGTGCCATGCTGCGATCTTTCCACGCCCGGACTGCGGCGCCCGCCCCTCTGCTGGGTGTCCCGCTGAGCTGGCGCCAGGCCGCCGCTGGCCCGCCAGCAAGCAGGTGCCTGCGCGTACACTTGCCGTCTGCGGGGCTGTCGGCCCTCCTCCGGCGCGCCCGGAGGCAGCTCTCCCCGCGCGTGTCCCAGGCCGGGGCGCGAAGGGGCGTGGCTCAATTGGCAGAGCAGCGGTCTCCAAAACCGCAGGTTGCAGGTTCAAGTCCTGTCGCCCCTGCTGGTAGCGGACGAGTGAAAGGCGGGTGAGGACTCATGGCAACGCAGGCATCATCATCGGGCGCGACTGATGTCCGTGAGCCCGACCTGTTGCCGCAGACCGAGGCCGGTGGGCGCGGTGCCCGCAGGCGCCCAGGTGCACAGGGTGGGCTGCTCAGCCGGATCCGCCGCTATATCCGCGAGGTTGTCGGCGAGCTCCGCAAGGTCATCTATCCCGGCCGTGGCGAGCTCATCACCTACGTCATCGTCGTGCTCGTGTTCGTCACCTTCATGACGGCGCTGGTGTCCGGCCTCGACTACGGCCTTACCAAGGCCGTCCTGGCCCTGTTCGGATGAGGAAGTAACCACGTGGTGTCCCAGCAGACCCCGGTGTCCGGCGACGGTCCGGACAGCCCCCGTTCCGAGCAGGACGAGGCGATCGACGCCCTCTCGCCGGTCGACATGCTCGCCGGCGACGCCGTCGCTTCGACTCAGGCCGGCGCGGCGCCCGAGGAGGCCGAGCTCGGTAGCGGCATGACCGGTGTCGATGAGGGCCCGGGGTATGTCACGGACGACGTCGAGGCCGCCGGTTCCAGCGACAGTGCGGCTGAGGCAGTGCCCGAGGAAGTGCCCGAGGAGCCTGAAGAGGTCGACCCGGGCGTGGAGTTCCGACGCCAGCTGGAGGCGCTGCCCGGCGACTGGTACGTGCTGCACACCTACGCCGGCTACGAGGGCAAGGTGAAGGCCAACCTCGAGCAGCGAATCCAGAGCCTCAACATGGAGGAGTACATCTTCCAGATCGAGGTGCCTCTCGAAGAGGTCGTCGTCATCAAGAACGGCAAGAAGCAGACCGTCCAGCAGAAGAAGTACCCCGGGTACGTCTACGTACGGATGGACCTGGTCGACGAGTCGTGGTCGGCGGTGCGCAACACCCCCAGCGTCACCGGCTTCGTCGGCCTGACCAACCGCCCGTCCCCGCTGCGCTTCGAGGAGATCGCGGGCATCCTCGCGCCGCAGGCCGAGAAGAAGCGGGTCGAGGCGCCGAAGGCGCAGGAGTACGTGGTCGGAGAGTCCGTCACAGTGACCGACGGGCCGTTCGCCACACTTCCGGCCACCATCAGCGAGGTCAACCTCGACGCCCAGCGCCTGAAGGTGCTGGTGTCCATCTTCGGCCGGGAAACGCCGGTCGAGCTCGAGTTCAACCAGGTCGCGAAGATCTAGGAGTAGGCCAGACATGCCCCCCAAGAGCAAGAAGCTGTCCGCCGTCATCAAGTTGCAGATCTCGGCGGGTGCGGCGACCCCAGCCCCGCCGGTCGGCCCGGCTCTGGGCCAGCACGGCGTCAACATCATGGAGTTCGTGAAGCAGTACAACGCAGCGACCGAGGGCCAACGCGGCAGCATCGTGCCGGTCGAGATCTCGGTCTTCGAGGACCGCTCGTTCACCTTCATCACCAAGACGCCGCCGGCCGCCCGCCTGATCCTCAAGGCCGCGGGTGTCGAGAAGGGCAGCCCGACGCCGCACACGACCAAGGTCGCCTCGCTCACGCGAGCCCAGGTCCGCGAGATCGCCGAGGCGAAGATGCCCGACCTCAACGCCGTCGACCTCGATGCAGCCGAGAAGATCATCGCCGGGACGGCCCGTCAGATGGGCATCACGGTCAAGGACTGAGTACCGCAGTGCACCATCCGAGCCGCCGCGCGGCTCGCCGCCACCGGCCACCCGGCCGGTGGTCCGTGGCAGGGACCCCCGAGGCTCCGTGACGACCACAGGAGAACCACTCATGAAGCGCAGCAAGGCCTACCGCGAGGCAGCGGCAAAGATCGATCTGGGTCACGTGTACAGCCCCCTGGAGGCCGTCCGGCTGGCGAAGGAAACCGCACGTTCGACCTTCGACGCCACGGTCGAGGCCGCGATCCGGCTGGGCGTCGACCCGCGCAAGGCCGACCAGATGGTGCGCGGCACCGTCAACCTTCCGCACGGCACCGGCAAGTCGCCGCGCGTCGCCGTCTTCGCGACGGGTGACAAGGCCGCCGAGGCCGAGGCCGCGGGTGCTGACGTGGTGGGCAGCGACGACCTGGTCGCACGGATCCAGGAGGGCTTCCTGGACTTCGACGCCACCGTTGCGACGCCGGACCAGATGGCCAAGGTGGGGCGGATCGCCCGGGTGCTCGGGCCCCGCGGACTGATGCCCAACCCCAAGACGGGCACGGTCACCATGGACATCGGGAAGGCTGTCGGCGAGATCAAGGGCGGCAAGGTCAACTTCCGGGTCGACAAGCAGGCCAACCTGCACCTCGTGATCGGCAAGGCGTCGTTCTCGGAGACGCAGCTGGTCGAGAACTACGCCGCGGCGCTCGACGAGGTGCTGCGCTCCAAGCCGTCCGCCGCCAAGGGCCGATACCTGCGCAAGATCACCTTCGCGACCACGATGGGGCCGGGCATCCTGGTCGACCCCAACCGCACCCGGGCCCTCACCGAGGACGCTCCCGCGGTGGCGTGAGCCCGCCGCTGATATCCTGATCAAAGTACGACGTCTAGCTGACCCGCTCAGTCCGACTCATCAGCACAGTCCCCACCGAAGACCGCCGGTTGTCACCCTCACGGGTGGCCGAAGCGCCCGGAGCCCGGGCGGCCAGCGCAGGCGCGGGAGCTTTGGCCATGTTGCGCGATGCGCAGCTGCTCCGCTCCGGCTTGCGCGCCGCCCCGTACTCGGGGCCCGGCTCGTGCCCAAAGGAGCGTGATGGCGAGACCAGACAAGACAGCCGACGTCGCCGAGATCGCGGATGCCTTCCGCGACTCGTCTGCGGCCGTCCTCACCGACTATCGCGGCCTGACAGTCGCGCAGATCACCGCGCTGCGCCGGTCTATGGGCACCACGACCCGTTACGCCGTCGTCAAGAACACCCTGACGCGGATCGCGGCTCGCGACGCCGGCGTGACCGGCATCGACGATCTGCTTGTCGGCCCAACCGCCGTCGCCTTCGTCTCGGGGGACCCCGTCGAGGCGGCCAAAAGCCTGCGCGACTTCGCCCGCACCAACCCGACGCTCATTGTCAAGGGCGGTGTGCTGGAGGGCTCGTTCCTCTCGGCCGACGAGTTCCGCCGCCTGGCCGACCTCGAGAGCCGCGAGGTGCTGCTCGCGAAGATGGCGGGCGCGCTTCAAGGGTCGCTTGCCAAGGCGGTCGGCCTGTTCGCCGCTCCGCTCTCCCAGTTCGCCCGGCTTTCTGAGGCCCTGCGGCAGAAGGCGGAGGCTGACCCTTCCGTGCTCCGCGGCGGTGCGGGCGAGCCGACCATCGATGCGGTCGCCGCAACCGACAGCGTCGCCACCGAAGCACCGGCAGCGCCTGAGGTAGTTGCAGCGCCTGAGGTAGTTGCAGCGCCCGAGGTGGTTGCAGCGCCCGAGGCACCCGAGGTAGCTGAGGTAGCTGAGACGCCCGAGGTCGCTGAGGCACCTGCAGCATCCGACGCGGCACCGATTCCCAGCGACATCACCGACCAGACCACCTGACACTCCCGGAAGGATCGATCACCATGGCAAAGCTCAGCACAGACGACCTGCTCGACGTGTTCAAGGAGATGACCCTCCTTGAGCTGTCCGAGTTCGTGAAGCAGTTCGAGGACACCTTTGGCGTCACCGCCGCCGCGCCAGTCGCCGTCGCTGCGGCGGGTGGCGGTGCCGGGGCGAGCGCCGAAGCGCCCGCCGTCGAGGAGCAGGACGAGTTCGACGTCGTGCTCGAGTCGGCTGGCGACAAAAAGATCCAGGTCATCAAGGAGGTCCGCACCCTGACGAGCCTCGGCCTGAAGGAGGCCAAGGACCTCGTCGACGGCGCACCGAAGGCCATCCTCGAGAAGGTCGCCAAGGACGCCGCCGAGAAGGCACGGGCAGCCCTCGAGGGCGCTGGTGCCCGCGTCACCGTCAAGTAGCGCCGTTGCGTAGCGAGCACCTCAGGGCGAACGTTCCGGTGCAGGAGGCGGTCCCGGCCCGGGGCCGCCTCTTCGCGCGGGGCGGCATCTTCGCGAGAACGGTTGTCGCGGTAGTGTGCTACGACACGTCACGCCGTGTGACCGACAGCCTGGGCCGCCTTAATCACGCCGCTGCCGCTGTAGGCGCCGGGTGTCCGATTTGTTTAGGTATCGGCTAGGATCGTGTTGTGCGTCACCGACGCGGCGTTTAGTCTGTTACCGGCAGGTACGTGACTGCCTGTGGTAGGGCTCAGACGCCACGGAAGCGGCGCGCTATTCGCACTCGCCTCTGGCGGGTGCGGCCAGTTGATCGAGGGAGCGGCAGCGTGGGTGTCGAAGTCAAGGTCGAGGGCCTGACGAAGAGCTTCGGCAAGGCGCTGATCTGGGAGGATGTCTCCCTGACGCTGCCAGCCGGTGAGATCAGCGTGCTGCTCGGGCCCTCCGGCACCGGCAAGTCCGTCTTCCTCAAGCACCTGGTCGGGCTGCTCATGCCCAACCGTGGTCACATCTGGATCAATGGCAAGGATGTCTGCAACATCCGCGAGGCCGACCTGTACGAGATCCGCAAGTTGTTCGGCGTCCTGTTCCAGGACGGCGCCCTGTTCGGCTCGCAAAACTTGTACGACAACATCGCCTTCCCGCTGCGTGAGCACACGAAGAAGGGCGAGTCGGAGATCAAGAAGATCGTTCTCGAGAAGATGGCGATGGTCGGCCTCGCCGGCTCGGAGGAGAAGCTGCCGGGGGAGATCTCCGGTGGTATGCGCAAGCGGGCCGGCCTTGCCCGCGCGCTGGTGCTCGACCCGCAGATCCTGCTGTTCGACGAGCCCGACTCCGGTCTCGACCCGGTGCGTACGGCGTACCTCGACCAGCTGATCGTCGACCTCAACGCGCAGACCGGCGCCACCTGTCTGATCGTCACGCACAACATCTCGACCGCCCGTGCGGTGCCCGACAACATCGGGCTGCTCTACCGCAAGCACCTCGCCATGTTCGGGCAGCGCCAGGAGCTGCTGACCAGCGACGAGCCCGTTTGTGCGCCAGTTCCTCAACGGGCGCAAGCAGGGGCCCATCGGCATGTCCGAGGAGAAGGACTCCGCCGAGCTCGCCGCCGAAGCGGAAGAGGGCGGCAAGGAGGCCGAGCTGCCGGCGATCGAGCCTCAGCTGCTGCCCACCTGGCCGATCGTCCGCCGCAGCATGGCCTCACCGCACGGCTCGCACGCCTTCCTGCGCGACCCCAAGCAGCGCGAGCGCGTCGAGTTCGGCGCCGAGTTCGGCAAGGACGGCATCGAGCCCTCGGCCGAGCCTCCCGCCAAGGCGATGCCAGCCGACGAGTTCCTTCGGTCGATGCAGTCACCCGACGGCGACGACTCAGCCGGCCACGAGCATGACGAGCGCAACGAGCGCGACGAGCATGACGACCACGGGGACTCAAACGGCGGCGGCCACAAGGTCGAGGTCGCCGCGCTCGCAGCCGGCGCCGGCGCCGCGGTGGCGATGCGCAAGGCGAAGACAGGCCGCCGGGAGCACGAGGCGAACGCACCCGACAGCAACGGGCAGCAACACGACGACGCCACGACCCAGCTCGCGCCTGTGGCACGTCCGCGACCACGCCCCACACCGGGCGGTGCGCCCGCTCGCTCACGCCCGACTCCCGCACCCGGCCCCAGCGGCGAGCGCCCGCGCCCGACCCCTTCGCCCGGCTCCAACGGCGACCGGCCTCGTCCGACCCCAAGCCCGGTCGGGGCCCGACAAGGCGAACGCACCCGGCCAGCTCCAGTCCCGGTGGCGGCGGCTGCCGTGCCCGATGCCGCCGACCGCCCCCGACAGGACGCCTTGGAGGCGCTGCGGCGTCAGGCAAGCCGTGAGAGCGCCGCAGCCGACGGAGCGGACGACTCCGCGCGTCGGGGCGGCGTCTTCGCCGCCCTGCGCCGCCGTGAGACGCGTTCATGAGCTTTCCCGCAGTCCTCACCAAGCCGATCAAGCCCGTCGGGGACATGTTCGCGCTGTTCCTCGACACCATCCGGATGGCCTTCAAGCGGCCGTTCCAGACGGCGGAGTTCATCGAGCAGGCGTGGTTCATCACCAGCGTCACCGTCCTGCCCACGATGCTGGTGGCGATCCCCTTCGGCGCCGTCATCGCACTGCAGCTAGGCCAGCTGACCGCGCAGTTCGGCGCGCAGTCGTTCACGGGAGCCGCATCGGTGCTCGCGATCATCCGCGAGGCCGGCCCCATCGTCACCGCGCTGCTGATTGCCGGCGCCGGGGGCTCGGCCATCTGCGCCGACCTCGGCTCGCGCAAGATCCGTGACGAGATCGACGCCATGGAGGTCCTCGGCATCTCGCCGATCCAGCGCCTGGTGGTTCCGCGGCTGATCGCCTGCGTGCTCGTTGCTGGGCTGCTGAACGGCCTGGTCTCCGTGGTGGGCATCGTCGGCGGCTACTTCTTCAACGTCGTCCTCCAGCACGGCAGCCCGGGGGCCTACGTCGCCTCCTTCCAGACCTTCGCCCAGCTCCCCGACCTGTACGTCGGTGAGGTCAAGGCCCTGATCTTCGGGATGCTCGCGGCTCTCGTGGCCAGCTTCAAAGGACTCAACGCCGGGGGTGGCCCGAAGGGCGTGGGTGAGGCCGTCAACCAGTCGGTGGTCAGCACCTTCATGCTGCTGTTCTTGACGAACTACATCATCAGCGCCATCTACTTCCAGGTCGTCCCCCCGAAGGGGCTTTGATGTCAGCAATCAGTGCCGCCCCCGGGCGCGCCCTGCGCAGTGCCTCCGGACTGGTCAAGCGCCCGGCGGGTGCTCTCGAGGATCTCGGCGGGCAGCTCTCGTTCTACGGGCGCTCCCTCGGCTGGACCTTCCGCACCTTGCGGCGCTACAAGAAGGAGGTCATCCGGCTGCTGGCCGAGGTGACCCTCGGCTCCGACGGCCTTGCCCTCATCGCCGGCACGGTCGGCGTCATCAGCTTCCTGTGCTTCTTTACCGGCACCGAGGTGGGTCTCCAGGGTTACATCGCCCTCGACCAGCTCGGCACCGCGGCGTTCACCGGGTTCATCTCGGCCTACTTCAACACCCGTGAGATCGCGCCGCTGATCGCCGGGCTCGCGCTCGCTGCCACTGTCGGCTGCGGTTTCACCGCGCAGCTCGGCGCCATGCGCGTGTCAGAGGAGGTCGACGCGCTCGAGGTCATGGGGGTGCCGAGCGTCCCCTACCTCGTGACGACGCGCATCATTGCGGCGCTCGTCGCCGTCATCCCGCTGTACTTCCTGGGCCTGCTGATGTCCTACCTGGCGACCCGCACGATCGTGACCCTGCAGTTCAAGCTCTCGCCGGGCACCTACGACCACTACTTCCACCTGTTCTTGCCGCCGACCGACATCTTCTGGTCGCTGTTCAAGGTCATCATCTTCGCGATTGTCATCGTGCTGATCCACTGCTACTATGGTTACTTCGCAACGGGCGGGCCGGCCGGCGTGGGGACCGCCGTCGGTAAGGCCATCCGGACATCCTTGGTCACAGTCAGCCTCGTCGACTTCTTCCTCAGCCTGGCCATCTGGGGCGCCACCTCCAGCGTCCGGATCGCGGGCTAGCGGCATGGCTCTCCTCGTCCCGCCGCCGCTCAAGCGCGTGGCCGCCGGCAGCAAGAAAAAGGTGCAGGGCATCGTCTTCCTGCTCGTCGTCGCGCTTCTGCTGTGGCTCACCATCGCGATCTACAACAAGAAGTTCATCCCGATGGTGCCCGTGGGGCTGCAGACCGGGTCGATCGGCAACCAGCTGTCGCCCGGCGCCGACGTCAAGCTGCGCGGCATCATCGTGGGCGACGTCCGGCAGATCAAGACCAACGGCCAGACCGCCACGATGAAGCTCGCGATGGACCCGAGCAAGATCAAGCTGATCCCGTCCGACGTCCAGGCGCGGATCCTGCCCAAGACGCTGTTCGGCCAGAAGTTCGTTGACCTCGTCACCCCGACCGACGTCAACCGGGTCAGGGCGCTGCGCAAGAACGACATCATTCCGCAGGACCGCACCGCTGTGGGCATCGAGACCGAGCAGGTGCTCAACAACTTGCTGCCTTTCCTGCGCACTGTTCAGCCGGAGAAGCTCAACTCCACCTTGACCTCAATCGCGACAGCGCTCGAGGGGCGGGGCAACGAGCTCGGCGACAGCCTCGCGCGCACCGATGACTACCTCGCTGAGTTCAACAAGCACCTGCCTGCCCTGCAGTCGAACATCACCGGCTTGGCCAACCTCGCCAATACCTACGACCAGGCGGCGCCCGACCTGCTGCGCTGGCTCGACGACACCGCGTTCACGAGTCAGACGATCGTGGCCAAGCAGCAGACCCTGGCGCAGTTCTTCAATGCAACAGCCGGCTTCGCTGACACCGCCAACGGCGTGCTGACCGAGAACCGCGACAGGCTCATCCAGGTGGCGGCGGTCAGCAAGCCGACCCTGCAGGAGCTGGCCCGGCGCTCGGACAACTTCCCGGTGATCACCGACGGCCTCACTCGCATCGCACCGCTGCTGCACGAGGTGTTCGGCACCGGCGCCAACAAGAACTGGCTGCACATCAAGGCGACGATTCTCGGCAACCGCGGTCCGTACACCAAGGCCGATTGCCCCGTTTACAGCAACGCCGCAGGGACGATGCGCGGCCCCAACTGCGGCGGTGGTGGTGGCACGACGGGTGCGGACCTCGGGTCGGCGACGCAGCTGCCGGCATCGGCTTCCACGGCGACGCCGCTGTCCGCATCGGGCGAGGAGCTGAGCATCGGCAGCGTAGGGAGCCCGCAGGAGCGCGACATGGTCGCCTCGATCGTCGGCACCGTTAGCAACGACCAGGTGGCACGCAGCGACACCGGGATGGGCGTGGCCGACGTGCTGCTCGCTCCGATGATGCGTGGGACGGAGGTGTCGTTCTCGTGAAGTACGGTGGTGCGCTCCTCAAGCTGATCATCTTTGCGGTCGTCACGCTCCTGCTGACCGGTGCGCTGGTCCAGACGATCGGCAACATCTCCTTCGCCAGTGAGAGCACCTACAAGGCGCGCTTCACCGACATCACCGGCCTGTTCCAGGGCAATGACGTCAAGATCGCCGGCGTCAAGGTCGGCCAGGTCAAGAGCACGAAGGTCGTCGACAAGCGGCTGGCTGAGCTGACGTTCACGGTCCGCAAGGACATCCGGCTGCGCCGCAGCACCGAGGCCAACATCAAGTACCTCAACCTGGTCGGCGGCCGCTTCCTCGCGCTCGAGGAGGGGCCCGGTGACCCCTCGCTGCTCCCACGGGGTGGCACCATCCCGGTCGCCAACACCAAGCCCTCGCTCGACCTGACGGTGCTGTTCAACGGCTTCAAGCCGCTGTTCACGGCCCTGAACCCCAAGGACGTCAACAAGCTGGCCTTCGAGATCGTGCAGACGCTGCAGGGTCAGGGCGGGACCATCAACGAGCTGTTGGTGCGCACCGCGTCGCTGACCAACAGCGTGGCCGACAAGGATGCGGTGATCGGTCGCGTGATCGACAACCTTACGACGGTGCTGGCTACCGTCGATGCCCGCGATAACGAGCTCGACCAGCTGATCGTGCAGCTCGGGCGGTTGTTCAACGGGCTCTCACAGGACCGGCAGGCCATCGGCGACTCCCTCGTCAACATCAACCAGATCGCCGGCGACCTGTCGGGGATGCTCCAGGACGTCCGTCCCTCGCTGAAGCCCGACATCCAGAACCTCGGTGAGCTTGCTGCTCAGCTCAACACCGACAAGGGTGCGCTGGCACAGCAGCTGCAGACGCTGCCGCGGACGCTCAACACGATGGCGAGAACCGCGCACGCGGGATCATGGTTCAACTTCTATCTCTGCAAGATCGACGTGAAGGCGACGGTGACAGTCGCCGGTCAGCCAGTGGCCCTCAAATTCAACGCGCCGCCGTCCGTCTCCCAGGTGTGTAACAACTGATGAAACCGTTCCGCGAGCGCAATCCCGTTCCCATTGGACTCACCGCCATCGTCCTCATGGCGATGTTCGCCGTGCTGGCCTTCAAGGCACAGGACTTCCCGCTGTTCAACGGCGGCGGGTCGATCTACAAGGCGAACTTCTCCGAGATCGCCAACCTCCGCAAGGACAACGAGGTCCGGATTGCCGGCGTCAAGGTCGGCAAGGTGACGTCCACATCGCTCGAGAACGACCACGTCCTCGTGAAGTTTCGCGTCGCCAAGGGCACCCAGCTCGGACGCCTCACCTCAGCGTCAATCCGCATCAAGACGCTGGTCGGCGCTGAGTTTCTCGCACTCGACCCCGAGGGTGAGGGAAAGCTCAACCCCAGCACGGCCATTCCGGTGACACGAACCGACCCGCCGTTCGACGTCATCCCCGCCTTCCAGGACCTCGCGACGACTGTCGGCGGCATCGACAAGCCCCAGCTGACCAAGGCCCTCGATACGCTCTCGGACGCCTTTTCCTCCACGCCGCCCAACGTCACGGGTGCGCTCACTGGGCTCTCGCGGTTGTCGCGGACAGTTGCGTCTCGCGACGACGCCCTGCGCCAGCTCTTGCAGCACGCCCGCGGGGTGACAGACGTTCTCGCTGCCCGTGACACGACGCTGCAGCAGCTGCTCGTCGACGCCGACAAGGTGGTCCAGGTCCTGCAGCAGCGCAAGGAGACGATCAGCGCGCTGCTGCGCAACACGGTCAGCCTCTCCCAGCAGCTCTCCGGGCTTGTCGCCGACAACCGCGCGGCGCTCGCCCCGACACTGCGCAGCCTGCAAGGTGTGATCCAGACCTTGAACGACAACGCGGCCTCGATCAGCCGGACGATCCAGGTGCTCGGACCGTTCGTCCGGGTGTTCAGCAACACGATCGGCAACGGGCACTGGTTCGACACGGTGGTGTCGAACCTCGGACCGTTCACTCCCAATCTCACGGACTTGCTTCCGAAGGGTGTCGTCCCTGGTGCCGATGGAGCACTGCAACTGGTCAGCGGTGTCTTGCCGGGTACGAACACGCCCTGCACCGTCGCGAGTGACCCGACCTGCGCTATCGGGACGTTGACGCCGTGAGGTTCTTGAAGCCCCTGGCTGGCGTGCTCGCCGGCGTCCTCGTTCTTGCTGCCATCGTCAGCATATTTACCGGGTCGTCGAAGCAGAAGCTGACCGCGCACTTCGAGCGCGCGACCGGTCTCTACACCGGATCCAGCGTGCGCATGCTCGGCATCCAGGTTGGCAAGGTGACGGGCATCGAGCCCGACGGCCAGTCGGTCAAGGTCAAGATGCAGTACGACTCCAGCCACAAGGTGCCGGCGGACGCTGACGCGTTCATCATCCCGCCGTCACTGGTCAGCGACCGGTACGTGCAGTTGGCCCCCGTGTACCGCGGCGGTGCGGTCATGCGCGACAACGGTGACATCCCGCTGACCCGCACGCACGTGCCTGTCGAGCTGTCGACTGTGCTGCGCAGCGTCGATGACATCTCGGTCGCGCTCGGGCCGAACGGCGCCAACAAGACAGGTGCCCTCAGCCGGCTCGTCACGGTCAGCGCCCGAAACCTGCGCGGCAACGGGCAGCAGCTGCACGACACGCTGCACGACGCCGGGACGCTGATCAGCACGATCGCCGACAACAAGACCGACCTGGTCGGCACAATCAACAACCTGGACAAGTTCACCCACGCGCTGCGCCAGAGCGACCCGGCGGTGCGCACCCTCACCAACGACCTATCGAGCGTCTCAGACCAGCTCAACCAGGATCGCGGCAACCTGGCTGCTGCGCTGGCCAACCTGGGTGTCGCGCTCGGCGACATCACCTCGCTCGTGCGGGAGAACCGGGCGTTCGTCAAGGCCGACGTGGCTGGCCTGGCCAAGGTGACCCAGACGCTGCTCTCGGAGAAGAACGCGTTGATCGAAGCCCTCGACGTCGCACCGCTCGCCATCCAGAACCTCAACAGCGTCTACGACCCCGGCACGCAGTCGCTGCGGACGAAGGGTGACTTCAACATGTTCGACAATCCCGCGGCGTATCTGTGCCAGATTCTGGGTCAACTAACCAGCGTCAACCAATGCGCTACTGGTTCCCCGGCGGGCACCCTCATCCCGCAGCTGCTTGCCCCGGCGGCGAAGTGATGAGAATGCTGCATCTCAGCGGCACGATGAAGGCGACTACAGCAGCGGTCACCACTGCGGTGCTTCTGTCCGCGTGCTCCGGCATAGCCGACGTGCCGCTGCCGGGCGGTGCCGCCAAGGGCAAGACCTACAACGTCACCATCATCTTCGACAACGTGCTGGACCTCGCCAAGCAGTCGGGCGTCCGCGTTGACGACGTCCCGGTCGGCAACGTCACCGGCATCACGCTCGATCAGTTCAAGGCGAAGGTCACGGTCAAGGTCATGAAGTCGGTCGTGCTGCCGGCCAACGCTGTGACTGACCTTCGGCAGACCAGCCTGCTCGGGGAGAAGTACGTGTCGCTGGCCCCGCCGCCCGCACCGGAGAAGGCGTTCGGCCAGCTCAAGGACGGGGCGCTCATCCCCAACGACAGGACCGGCCGCAACTCCGAGTTCGAGGAGGTCTTCTCGGCGCTGTCGGCTCTGCTGAATGGTGGTGGTCTGCCGCAGCTGCAGACGATCTCGGTGGAGCTGTCCAACGCCCTGTCTGGGCGCGAGACCAAGGTCAAGGACGTGCTCCGGCAGCTGACCAGCCTCGTCGGTGCGCTGGACGACCGCAAGAACGAGATCAACCGGATGCTGGACTCGGTCGACCGTCTGGGCGCGCGCCTCGCCCGTCAGAAGGCGACGCTGGTCCGCACCCTCGACAACATTCCCGCGGCGCTCAAGGTGCTGGGCGACCAACGCACCCAGCTGACCCGGATGCTCACCGCGCTCTCCCGGCTCGGGGCGATCGGCAGCGACGTGATCCGCAACAGCCGGGCCAACACGGTGGCCGACCTGCAGGCCCTCCAGCCCGTCACGGCGGGCCTGGACAAAGCCAAGAAGACGCTGGTGAGCTCGCTGGAGCTGCTGCTGAACTACCCGTTCCCCGCCACCGCGCAGAACGGCGTGCACGGCGACTACGCCGGGCTGTCCCTCACCCTGGACGGTGACGTCACCCAGTTGTTCAAGAACGCACTGGCGCCGTCAGCGGGCGGCGCCACCTTGCCGACAGGCAGTGCGTCTGGAAGCACCCCCGCCTCGGGGCTGCTTGGAGGCGCCGGTGGACTGCTGAAGCAGACGCCACTGGTGCAAGCGCCTGTCGCTCCGTTGCCAATTCCACAGTTGGGGGGCTGACCAAGTGATCAGCCGCCTGGTCAAGACTCAGCTCGCGGTCTTTGCGTTGCTTGCTGTCATCGCCCTGCTCATCACCGGCGGCAAGTACGTGATGCTGGACAAGAAGCTCTACAACAAGCCGTACTCGGTCCTCGTCGACTTCCCGACGTCGGGCGGCATCTTCACCAACGCCGAGGTGAGCTACCGGGGCGTCGAGATCGGCCGTGTCGGCAAGCTGTCGCTCTCGCCCGGCGGCGTCAACGTCGAGCTGAAGATCAATAAGGGTCAGAAGGTGCCGACCCAGACACGGGCACTCGTCGAGAAGCTGTCGGCCATCGGCGAGCAGTACGTCGACCTGCAGCCCATGACGGGCTCCGGCCCGTACCTGAAGGATGGCAGCCGCATCCCCCGGTCGCTGACTCAGACGCCGCTCGACGAAAACACAGTGCTGGTCGACCTCGACCAGCTGGTCCGCTCGGTGCCGAAGGACGACCTCAGGACAACTGTCGACGAGCTGGGAACAGCGTTCAACGGATCGGGCCCGGACCTGCAGCGCCTGGTCGACCGCGGCAACGAGGTCATCAAGGCATTCCAGAGCAACCTGCCGCAGACGATCCGGCTCATCGAGGACGGCAAGATCGTCCTGCAGACGCAGAGCGACGTGTCGGGCGCCTTCAAGAATTTCGCCAACAAGATCGCTAACGTCTGCGACACCCTGCGCAGCAGCGACGCGGACCTGCGCCGGCTGCTCGATGCCGGCGTGATCAGCGGCCCGGAGCTCAGCGGGCTGCTGAACGACATCCGGCCCGCGCTGCCGATGCTGCTGGGCAACCTCATCACCCTGGGGCAGATCCAGGGGGCTCGCCTGCCCGGACTCGACGAGCTGCTGACCATCTACCCCAAGGTGATCAGCGCCGGGTTCAGCGTGCTATCCGACCCCGGGGGCGGAGCACGCTTCGGCCTGGTCACCGACCAGTATCCGGTCTGCACTCAGGGCTACTCGGGCTTCACGCAGAAGGAGCCGGACGACAGCACGACCCAACAGCCGGCGCCGTTGCAGTACACGTGCAAGGAGCCGATCGGCAGCAACACCGACATCCGCGGCTCGCGAAACGCGCCGCGTCCGGCGGGTGACACCACTGACCCGCTCCTGGGTGGCTACAACTACAACGCCTCCTACACCGACAGCAAGACCGGCCACCGGGTCACCGACGCTGCGACCTTCGACCAGAGCAGCGGTCTGGTGACGACCGCGGACGGCAAGCAGGTGCTCCTGGGCGCTGACGGAGGCCAGGCCGAGGTGCTCGGCGCAGACTCGTGGAAGTACATGATGTTGGCGCCGGTCACGAATTGACCCGTCCCGCCCGGGGGCAGCCAACTGTTGGAACGGATGAGCAGATGACCGAGCCCGACGAGAGCACAGCCCTCCGGGAGCAGCCGGCCTCCGTCGAGTCCGGCGTGCCCGCTCGTGGCCGCGGGGGCCTGGCGCGTCTGCGGCAGGCGCAGGTCGGTCCCGACGCCGCGGTCGCTCCCTCGGGGGAGGCTCAGTCGGCCACCGGCACCACCAGGCTGGACCCTTCCCCGACGAGCCGGCCGCCGACGGCGCCCGAGCAGGACCAGCCCGCAGCAGCCGCCGCGCACTCGAGTCTGCCGGACGCTGGGCACCCTGTCGGTGAACGTCCCGCTGCCAGCGCTTCAAGGGCGCGGACCCGTCCGTCGCGGCTGCTGCTGTCGCTGGCCGCGCTGCTGGTGCTCGCCGTCGCCGGTCTGACCGTGCTCAACCTGACCTCGGACTCGAAAAGTGCTTCTGCTTCGTCAGGGTTGCAGGAGCAGTTCGACAGGCGCGCCGCGGCGGCATCCGCTGCCCGGCAGTTCGCCGTCAACTTCTTCACCTACGACTACCGGAGCCTCGACCGCGACCTCAAGCGCGTAACCGACCAGTCGACCGGCGCCTTTCAGAAGGACTACATCAGCAAGGAGCCCCAGCTGAGAAAGCTGATCCCGCAGGCCAAGGTGGTGGCGACCAGCACTGTCAGCACCGCCGGCGTATCGCTGCTGGCAAAGGACCAGGCGATCGTGCTGGTCACGGCCGACCAGCTCGTGAACAGCCTGGTCGCCAAGAACGGCCAGAACAGGTACCGGCTCAAGCTGACCATGCAGCAGACCCCGACCGGCTGGCTGGCCGCCGACGTCACCCCGGTGGTCTGAGATGGCCAGCCGCGTGCGAGCAGTCCCCCGCTCGGCCGCTACCAGTGAGGCGGACCCCTTCGCTCGGCCCAGCGTGAGTAGCGGGACGGCCACCCACGACGCCGCGCCCGAGGCGGCACCGCCTCCCGGCCGCAGCCCGAGTGGTACCGACACCGTCGGTGCAACCGACCCGAAGTCAGGAGCAGGCACGCCCGGGCGCAGCCGCCGGCAGCCGTGGTGGCTGCTCGCGATCATCGGGCTCCTGACCCTGGCGGCCATCACGCTGCTGGTGACCTACCTGGTGCACCGATCACGTACGTCGGACGCCGCCGCCGCCAAGGACGCAGCACTCGCCACCCGCGAGCAGGCACGGCAGGCGGCCTACGACGCCGCGGTCCGTGATGCCCCGCTGCTGTTCTCCTTCAGTTACCAGACCTTCGACCGCGACGCTGCCGCGCAGCTCGGCGTCACCACCGGCGACTTCACCGCGTCGGTCAAGAAGCTGACCGGCGCAGCGGTCAAGCCCCTCGCGCTCAAGAACCACGCGACCGTCAAGGGCAGCGTGCTCGGAGCAGCTGTCATCGACGACACCAACCCCAACGCGATGCCGGTGCTGCTGTTCGTCGACCAGGCGGTGAAGAACGACACCTTGCCTGCACCGCGGCTCGACCGCTACCGGGTGCGGCTGCAGATGCAAAAAGTCGGCGACGCCTGGAAGGTCGCCGGCCTGACCGCGCTCTGAGCGTTGAGCGCTGTGCCGCCTCTGCGATGGCACGTCTGAGCTGACGACGTCGGGGGCCACGTGGAGGCCTCGTTGACGCGGCCGGAGGCGGCGCGCAGTATCGAGGGAACGGTGCAACAGTTCAAGAGCCCAAACCTGGACAGCAGTGTAGGCTGTGGCTACACTGCTCGTTTGCGCCGTCGTCAGTCCAAACCCGCCACCCAGGGGGTGTCTCCGGTCGTTCGCCCGCCGCCTGTCACCGTCGAGACAGGACTACCCCGGCTCCGCCCCTGCTGTCCCGTCCCATGTGAACCGGGCACCCGGGCGCCGAGGCTGGCCTGGACGACAGGCGGCCAGAACGACAGCACGGTCGCCTGCCTACCAGCGGTGGTGAGGTGCCGACCGGCACTGAAGGAGCAAGCACGACCTGAGATCACAGCACCACCGAGACCTGTAGTCCCGAGCCGCGCAACACCGAGCACGACCGCCTGACCACAACCGCCTCGTCCGCTCTCGCCAGGACCAGGCCACGGAAGGACATTTGTTGGCTGCCGCCCGCACGCGCGTTTCCTTTGCGAAGATCGACGAACCACTCGAAGTCCCCCACCTGCTCGACCTCCAGACCCAGTCCTTCGACTGGCTGGTCGGCAACGACGCCTGGCAGGCCCGCATCCAGGAGGCCCTGGACGCCGGTCGTAACGACGTCCCGGTCACCAGCGGCCTCGAGGAGATCCTCGAGGAGATCTCCCCTATCGAGGACTTCCAGCAGACCATGTCGCTGTCGTTTCGCGACCACCGCTTCGAGCCGCCCAAGTACTCCGTCGAGGAGTGCAAGGACAAGGACATGACGTACTCGGCGCCCATGTTCGTCACGGCCGAGTTCACCAACAACACCACCGGTGAGATCAAGAGCCAGACGGTGTTCATGGGCGACTTCCCGCTCATGACCCCCAAGGGCACATTCGTCATCAACGGCACCGAGCGAGTCGTCGTGTCCCAGCTGGTGCGCAGCCCTGGCGTCTACTTCGACCGCTCGCTCGACAAGACCTCCGACAAGGACGTCTACGCCTGCAAGATCATTCCGAGTCGCGGGGCCTGGCTGGAGTTCGAGGTCGACAAGCGTGACACCGTTGGCGTGCGCATCGACAGGAAGCGCCGGCAGAGCGTCACCGTGCTGCTCAAGGCACTCGGCTGGGACGATGCCCGCATCCTCGAGCGCTTCGGCGACTACGAGTCGATGCGCACCACGCTCGAGAAGG
>JAABUM010001822.1_pt1 | contig 30469 bp, 27 predicted proteins | sample 5559161 | NCBI WGS metagenome assembly JAABUM01 (sample SAMN10711868, study PRJNA513369) | rock metagenome | isolation source: Antarctica rocks | place: Antarctica: Victoria Land, Siegfried Peak nord
CGCGATCTGGCCGACGAACGTCGAGGTGACCAGGAACAGTGTCACCAGCTGGGCGACCGAGAGGCTGCCGCCGGACGCGAGCGCCACCCCGGCGACCGCGATGCCCGCCAGCAGCGCGTGGAGCAGCACGCCGGCGCGCCGGACCAGGCGGCTCTCGACGTCGACGACGGCCTTGAACTTCGCGTGCACGTCGGCGGAGAGCCGCGCGACGCGTCGTACGACGTGGGGCTGGCCGAGGCTGGTGCGCAGGTCGTCGCGAGCGGCGATCCCCTCCTCGAGCACGGCGGCGTGGTCGGTCCACGCCATCTCCTCGACGACCTTGCGACGCGCGATCTCGCCGAGCAGCGACCGGATGGCAAGCCACGTGACGCCCCCGAGCACCGGGAAGAGCACGAACGACGGCCACCAGGTGAGGCCGGCGACCACCCACATCGGCAGCGTGGCGAAGAGGGTGCGGGCCAGCATCCAGATCTGCCACCGCACGAGGTTGCCCACCTCGTGGGAGTCGTCGTCGATCCGGTCGAGGATCTCGCCCACTGCCTGCTCGCTCAGCGCGGACAGCGGCTGACGCAGCGCCGCCCGGAGCAGGTCCTCGCGCAGCCGGCCCTCCGCGCGGTCCGAGCAGCCGACCCAGGCGATCTTTCCGAAGGTGTCGACCACGGCCGCACCGACGAGGCAGATCGCGAGCAACCAGACCAGTCCCCGGGTCGGGTCCTCGGCGAGCTTCCCGGCCACGACGGTGCCGAGTGTCATCCCGACTGCTCCCACCGCGGACGCGGCCAGCGCGGCCATCGCCACCGGGCTCTTCATCCGCGACGCGTCGATCCTGCGGGACGGGTCGGTCCCCTCGGGCGCCGGGCGCTGCTGGTCCGGTGTGACGGTTTCGGTCGTGAGCGCGGTCATGATGCGACCACGCTATGCGGGATCGGCGACGGTTCTCTCCTGGTTTTTCCGCGTCGAGGGGTCGCCCGGACCGTCCACCACGGCGCGCGGGCTCCTACGGCCGCGGTGTGGTCCGGGCCGAGGCGCGAACCTCGCGAATCAGGTGGAGCGCACCGCCTCGGCGCGGTCAGCGACTCGGTAACGTCTGGGACGCGGCGGCAGCCGCCTCGATCGTCGCCAGGTCGAGCTTGCGCATCGGCATGTATGCCTGGGTGACGCGCTCGATCAGGGCGGGGTCGTTGGAGGACATCAGCTCGATGAGTCGCGCCGGTACGATCTGCCAGGAAAGCCCGAAGCGATCCTTCAGCCAGCCGCACTGTGACTCCTCGCCGCCGCCATCGAGTAGCCCCTCCCAGTAGCGGTCTACCTCCTGCTGGTCGTCGCAGTGCATCTGGATACTCACGCACTCCGTGAAGGGGAATTGCGGGCCACCGTTGAGACCGACGAACTTCTGGCCGTCGATTGAAAATGGCACCACCAGGGGGTGGCCAGTCTCCCCGGGGGCGGACTCCGGTGTCTGGACGACCGTTTCGACGGTGACCTTCTCGCCGAGCACCCGCTGATAGAGCGCCACCGCTTCGTGGGCGTTGTTGTCGAACCATAGGCAGGTGTAGACGGCTTTCATGCCGTCACCTGGCCGCTTGCGAGCAAGCGGTCGAGTTTGGCGTAGCCATCGTTGACGCCCGTCTCCATGCCGCTGGCCAGCCACTGATCGCGGGCTTCGAAGGAGTCGACGAGAGATTGGGCATACATGCGGGTCATGCCGTCGCCGAGGTCCGCGAACGTCATCGTCTCCAACGACACGCCTTCAGGCATGCCTTCCCAGGTGAACGTCTGCACGAGCCGGTCATCGCTGACCTCGTGGAAACACCCGTGGAAGCCCTGCTCGTCGTCGCCGCAGACCGAGACATATCGCCAGCTGCCGCCGGTGCGAGGGTCCCAGTAGTCGACCTGGGTGCTGCGCTCGTCCGGGCCAACCCATCGCTTGAACAAATCCGGATCGGTGTGGGCCTTGACCAGCTGGGCAGCGGTAGCCCGGAAGTCGCGCGTGATCCGGATGATCGGCACCGCGGGGTCGGCCTCGATCTGCGCAGTCGCCACTGACGTCCTGTTCATGATGCCTGTCCTTTCCTTCGAGTACTGCTACTGCTCTGGCTGTCGTCGTTCATCTCGGTCAGCACCGCGTCCAGGCGCGCATACCGCCGTTCGGCCTGCCGCCGGTACTTCTCGATCCACTTCGTCATGAGGTCGAACACCTCGGCATCCAGATGGCACGGCCGGCGCTGAGCATCCCTGCTGCGCCGCACGAGGCCAGCGTGCTCTAGCACCTTCACGTGCTTGCTGATGGCCTGCACGCTCATTGCGTACGGCTCGGCCAGCTCGACGAGTGTCGCGTCGGCCGTCGTGAGCCGGGCGACAATGTCCCGTCGCGTCGGATCCGCCAGAGCCGCGAACACCCTCGACAACTCGTCCTCGCTCACCGCCACCTCCTCAACCATTCGGTTGAGCAAACGTTACGGACCCCCCCTCGGTCTTGTCAACCGTTGAGTTTAACAAGACGCGAGGTAAGTGGCTCCTATACGGCTTGCGTCGGCGAAGCCGCTCGGTCGCGCTGCGTCCCCGCAACCCCGGTGTAGTCGTTGCCGTCTTCGGGCCAGCTCGACCATCCCGGTCAGCTCTTTGGGGCCGCGTCCGCCGTCCTCGACGGGCTTGATGGACAAGTGGTGCCAGTTGGGTCGGCCCGCGGCGCGGTACCCGGATTGCTCCGGCTCCGTTTCCCCGGGCCGGCCGAACCCGGCGTGCCATTCTCACTGCACCCGGCGCTCCACGTGAAGTTGTTGTTCAGCCGGCGGTGGCCGTTGTGTCCGCGGGGTAGGTATCCGGCATCCAGACACGCCGCGAAGCTGCGTCACACCGGCTCCCCTCTGTTGTCAAGACGCCGGTTTCGGCTCCCCTCTGTTGTCAAGACGCCGGTTTCGGCTCCTTGGAGTCTGCGCCGGCTCTTGTCGCCGTCAAGGTCGTTCGTCCGGTGGGGCGCTGCACCTTGACGGCTCCGGCGCGTCGGCGCGTTGGCTGGAGAGCCGGACCCGGACGGGGGTTCGCACGAGCAGTGGCGACCGGTAGCGTCATGGGTGCGGGTCCGGGAAGTGGCTGATCCGAAGTGTCGATGTGCGGGGGCAGGTCGACCGCGCTGGATTGTTGAGTCGCCCCGCAGTGCCCTCCCGGGCCCGCCCCAGGCTCCGAACGGTCGGCGCGTTGTGCGTCGGCGAGCAGCTGGTGGTAGAGGGCGTCGGAGATCCTGCGCTTGAGACACCTCATCGCCTCGAGGGGCTTCTTGCCCTCGACCCGCTTGCGTCGGTAGTAGGCCCGACCTTCGGTGTCGAGCCGGATCTGGGTGACCGCGGCGATGTGGATCATGTGATTGACCCGACGATTCCCGGCTCGAGAGAGCCGGTGCCGGTTCTGCTCGCCCGAGGAGGCGTCCAGGGGGGCGGTGCCGGTCCAGGAAGCGAACCGGTTGCGGTCGGCGAACCTGGTCACCTCACCCACATCGGCCAGGACTCGGGCGGCGACCACCGGTCCGACGCCATGGATGTCCATCAGATGTGAGTGACGAGCCAGGACCATGGCCTTGAGCTCTGCGGTGGCCTTCTTGATCTTCGCGTCAACGGCGATCAGCTCAGCGAGTTCCTCGGCGGCGATGCTGCGTCGGGTCTTGCCGGCGATGTCGCGGGGACGGACGCTGGCGAGCATCGCCTTGGCCTGCAACGCGGTGATGTCCTTCTTCGCGTGACCGGGCAGTAGTTCGGCGAGCAGGGCTTGGAGCCTGTTGACGCTCTGGACCCGCCGCCGGGTCAACGCTTCGCGGCGGTCGGTGAGCATCCGCAGCGCCTCGAGCTCCCGGTCAATCTTCAGGACCCGCAGGCCTTCGGTGCGGACCGCGACGATCGCGATCGAGTGCGCGTCCAGCGCGTCGGTCTTGCGGTTGTGGCCGGTGTCGAAGAGGCGGACCCGGGCGGCGAGCTTGGGCGGGACGTCGACGACCTGCTCGCCAGCCTCGAGCAGCCGCTGGGCCAGGGGGCGACCGGCGCCGTTGGCGCCCTCAACCGCCCAAACCCGCCCAGGCCAGGCCTTCGCGTAGGTCCGCATCGCCATGTACCCGGACCGGTCGGTCGTGAACCGACCCGAGCCGAGCCGCTGCTCGTGTTGGTTGACGACCTCGATCGTCGCCGACAGCTTGTGCGGGTCGACCCCGATGATGATTTTCTCCATCTGTTGCATGTGATGCTCCCGCCTGTGCTCGTACCGATGTGGACGGCGAGGTGGGCAGTGCTACTACGAGCAGGGCAATCCCTTCTTGAGCCACGCCTCGTCAACGGTGCCCGGCGGGCAGCAGACCGATAGTGAGCCACACCCGAGACCGGATGGGCAGCCGCAAAGAGAGCGTCCCGCCGGGCACCTAAACCGAGTCTGGCCAGACACCGGTCCTAAGGGAATCCTCTAGTAGCCGCCAATGACGCAGCCGCGGATCAGCCCCGCGTGCGCCACAAGATCGGGCACGGTGAGCGCGAAGGCAGGGGAGCCCATCACCTTGAGAACCATCTGCGCTTCGGTGCTACGGCTCTGGTGTCGGCGTGTTCGCCGCTGATGAGAGGAGTACGCAGATGGCGTCGGCGGCTTCTTCGGCGCTGAGCTCGCACGTCGCCTCGCCCACGGACAGCTCGACGCGCTGCACCTGCGGATCGGCGGTGGCTTGTATGTCCCGGAATGTCCACAAGTCTCGGGTCTCAGCCAGCCAGCGCACGTTGGCGTCCAGAGTCACCTGAGGGACAGCGAGTAGAAGATGCATCATCGGTGTCTGCGGCGGGTCCGGCAGCACCCGGACCCCAGGCTTGTCGCGCAGTGCCGCGGCGATCGCCCGGGCGTGCCCGAGGTAGCGTGGCATCGCTGGCAGTCGCTGGCGCAGCAGTGTCAGAGCTGAGGCGGCGTTCGGCCACATGCCGAACAGTGTGCCGCCCATCCGCTGACGCCACTCCCGCACCTCGGCCACGAGCTGCGGCTCGCCGGCGATGCAACACCCTGGGAGAGCACCGATTCCTTTGTAGAACGAGACGTACACCGAGGTGAACCCGGCCGCGACCTGTGCCGATGTCCGGCCGTACCCGGCGGCCGACTCCCACAGCCGCGCGCCGTCCAAATGCGTCGCCACGTCGCGGTCGCGGGCCCAGGCAAGCTGCGCCTGAAGATCATCCCAGACCGGCTGTTCACCGCCGAGGTCTCGCTGGGGGAGTTCGAGCAGCAGTGCGGCGGGCAGTTCCGCCACCGCCGTCAGGTCGGCGAGTCTCAGCAGATGATTGGTATGCCCGACGGGTCGACCGGTGAGCCCCTGCAGCCGCTGCAGCGCCCGGCCCTCATGGTGCTCCAGGTGGCACGCTGGGTGATACAGGACGGTGCGCCGGTGCCGCCCGTCGGCGTGCACGCGCAGGGTGATTTGTTGGGCCATGGTGCCGCTGGGCAGGAAGAGCGCCTCCGGCTTCCCCAGCAGGTCTGCCACTTCGGTTTCGAGTTCTGCCACGGCGCCGCCCACCCCATACTGGTCGACCTCAGTGTCGGGCGGGATGCCCTCGAGCAGGTCCCGTGCGCGAATCGGACCGTGGCCGACGAGGAACCGTGAGCATCCGTCGCGCAGCCGCCGTACCTCCTCCGTCGACAGCATGAGCGCATTCTCGCATCACCGGCATGGGCCCCCGGCAGCGCCGACAAGCCGATCGGGCATCACCGGACGGACAGGGCATTCGCTAACGACGGCGCCGCTTCACCGTGGGCTACTGCGCTTCGCCCCTGGCTGGCTCGTCGAGGAGGTCGCTCACGATGTTACAGCGCAGGTCGTAGAAGTCCTCCGCTACCGCGTCCCGCATGAGCCGTTGTCCTTCCGGCTCCTGCTGCTCGCAGGCCTCACGCGCCGCCGCATCAGGCCAGCGGGCGTAGGCCAGCCAGGTGCCGTCCGAACACTGGTGGAGGCGGGACCCGTAGCTGCGGCAGGAGCGCCGGATGGCTCGTGTCACGCGCTCCCAGCCGTCAACGAACTGATCTTCCATGCCGGGCTTGAGGCGCCATCGGTAGAGCACCGCGAACATCAACTGACGCTACCGCAACTGCCGGGCCCCGCGTCCCCCGCAGGAATCGGCGGGTGGGAACGCGCCGCCCATCTGCAAGCCCACGAGAAGGCTATTGAGCCGCTGCCGAGCCAGGCGTGGGCGCCTGGCGTCAAGGTGGCGGCGTGCCCGCTCAAGATCACCACTGCAACACACCAAGTGTCCCAGCCCGGGCGGCTCAGACCATGCCATCTGCCGAGTCCTGCCGCCGGCTGTGCCAGCGAGGATGGCTATCGCGGGTTTCCGGATGTCTTGGAGCCCTTTCCGCGATGGACGGCGAGGTGGCTCCGGTCATCGAGTTTGGCGAAACGACCCCGGAAGAGGACCTTCAACAGGACCAGCGCCACGATGGCGCTGGCTCCCCAGCCCCACCCGAGGCGCCCAGCGTGAGGCCGAACAGCCCCAGGTGCACGGCGAGGATCAGCACGCCGACTACCGCCAAACCGATCGTCTTGCCGTGCCCTCGGCGTGCGGCGGTTCCCGCTACCTGGGCGGCGCCGGTCCTGGCGGCCTCGCTGGGTGGGGCTAGGAGCGCCTCCCGCTGTTGCCAGGTAACCCTCAGGTGGTCGCGGCGGCCGACCGTTTCGAGGCGCCGGGCGATGCCATCTTGGATCCGTTGCAGGCTGTCCTGGTCGGTCGCTTCGGCGCGCAGCCTCAGCGCGTCCGCGGTGGGCTGCATGGTGCACTGGCCCCCGGCGAACTTGGTGATCCCGTCAGTGTCGGACTATTCGGCTTGCTCGACCGCGGGGGGCGCGTCACCGTCGCCGTGGGTGCGTGACTGGTGCCGGAGGTGCCGGCCCATCTGGTTGCCGTGTCGGCAGAGCTGGACGAGGTACCGACTCGCACGCTCGGTCCGGACCCGGGCTTCGGAGGTCAGCAAGGCATTCCTTTCTGGCGATTCCGACCGCGGGGCGGGCGGCCCGGGGCGGCGCCCATTGCGACCCGCACCGGCGTCGACCCGGCTCTGGCGCAGATACCGGGCTCCAGGCCTGTGGACGAGCAGAGCCGGGTGAGGGCGACCGACCTAGGACAGCAAGCTATAGCGACCAGTCCGCGGATCGTGCGGGCTTGTCCGCCTTCGGATCGGCGTACGGCCACCTTGCCTTGCGGCGGTGGTGCTCTTCGTCAACGGCCAGGTCGTATCCCTGGACCAGGATCGCCACGATCGGCCTCGCTCACGTCACGCTCAGCCCAGGTCTTCGCTGGACAGGTCTTCGGCCTGGTCGAGGTCGCCTGCCAGCTCGCCTGGGGCGCGCATTCGCCACGCGTCGGTCACCAGCTCCACCAGGCGCTCGATGTCGACCTCCACCAGCCGCACCATCACCAGCGGCCAGGCGTCGTAGCCGGGGGTAGTGAAGAAGACCACGGGCTCGCCCAGCAGGAGCGCCTGCTTCTCGGCCTCGTCACCTACGAACAGAACAGCGATGTCGGTCCGGATCAGCCGCGGCTTGCCCGGTCTGCGTTCGGGGTAGGACCACACGAAGCCCTTGTCCCCCACCCGGAAGTCGAAGCCGGCGCTTCGGATCTCGGTCACATGAGGAAGAGCAAGCGCTAGACGGCGCACGTCGTCGGCATCAGCCACCGAGCCTCCTCCAGGATCGCCAAGGCCTACGGACAGCCTAGGCGCCGGTACGGTCCGATCCTGATACGAAAACAAGACGAGACGACTGAACCCACGGCGGCTCACGGAGGCGCACGCCGCTGTCTTCAAGCAGGGCCGCCGCGACGGTCGCCCGACCACTCCGGCGCGTGGGTCGATGACCAGTCCCGCTGCTCGTTGTCGGTGCTGTCAGGGTGTGATGGCGGCGGCGAGACGGGCGCAGCGGGCCGGGTCATGGGTGAGCCCGTTGGCCAGTCCCCACAGCCAGTAGTCGACGGTGCGGAACAGCACCCAGTGGCTGGCGCGGTCGGCGTTCAGACCGGCGCAGTCCACCGCCGCCTGGAGATGGTGGCGTATGTCGGCGTCGTCGGACATCTCGTCGAGCCGTGACCACAGCACCCGGGCCAGGTCGTACTCGATGTCCCCACGCAGCAGCCGCGGATCGAGACAGGTCCACTGGTTGTCCGCGCCGCGCAGGACCTGCCGGAAGTGCAGGTCCCCGTTCACCGCCAGGTCCGTGTCCGGGCGGGACAGGACCTTAGCTGAGGTCATGGCCGCGCTCAGCACGGACGCGGGGATCGGGCGCCCGAGGCGGGTCCAGTCGTTCTCGAGTTCGCCGGACCGGTGCTGTACCAACCCCGCGGTGGTCACCGCCTGCCGTGGCGGCGGTACGGCGAGTCGGCGCATCATTCGGGCCAGCACCGCGACCGCCTCGCTCAACGGTAGATGCTGCGCGGATCGGTCGGGATCGAGCCGTTCCAGCAGCATGGCCCCGGTGGGCAGGTCCACGTCGAGCAGGTGGACGGTTCCGCGGTCGTTCCAGAACCGCAGGGCGGCGACCTCCGCGGCGAAGTCGGGCCCGGGTGGGGTCAACGGCAGCACCAGCAGGCTGACGTCCACGCCTGTAGTGGCGGACAGGTCAGACGGCTCCCCGGACCACCGGGTCCACCGGGTCCGCCGCGTCTATCGACTCCGCCGTGTCCGCCTCGTGCCGGTCCATCCCGCTCCAGACCGGCCGCAGGAAGGGGTCGAGGGTGACCAGGGCGTAGCAGACGGCGCCGACGACCAAGCTGGTGGTGAGGTCGGTCGCCCTCACCAGGACACCCGCGAGCAGCGCACCGAACGGGATGCCCGCCCACGCGATCCCGTTGACGGCGCTCAGTACCCGCGCCTGCAGGCGGCGCGGGATGAGGTCGTACTGCACTGCGCCGAGCACCGGGTTGATAGCGCCGGCCGCCAGGCCGGCAGCGCCCCACACGACCAGGACCGACCAGTAGGGGGCGGGCAGCGCGAGGACGACCAGCCGCGGCGCGCCGGCCACCAGGAACGCGACCGCGTAGGTCCAGCGCCGCGGCAGCCGGCCGCCCTGCGCAGCCATCAGCGCCGCACCGGCGACGGCACCGGCGCCCATCACCGCCACGACGACCCCGAGCCGCGCCGTCCCGCCATACCTGGCCTGGGCCCAGAGCAACAGCAGCAGCCCCGAGACCGCCGCGTCGACGAAGTTGGTGAAGAGCACCATCGTCCCGATCGAACGCAGCAGCCGGTCGCGGAACAGGAACTCCAGGCCGTCGCGCAGCTCGCCAAGGTACGACTCGGTGTGAAGCGGCTCGTCGTCCGGGACGCGGTCGGTGCCGGTGGCTAGGCCAGCGGGAGATCCGTCGGTAGCACCGGTATCGCCCGCGCTGACCGGTACCAGGGTGACCAGGAGGACGGCGGCGGCGAGGAACGACAGGGCGTCGAGCACGACGACATCGGCGGCGCCGATAACCGCGATCAGGACGCCACCGATCGGAGCCCCCAGCAGTGATGCGGCCCGACCGGCCCCGTCGAACAGGGCGACGGCCCGGTCGAGAGGGACACCCGCCGCGCTGGCGACCGCCGGCAGGATGACCTGGGTTGCGGTGTCGGCGGGCCCCCGGAACAGACCGGCCACGAAGACCAGGGCCAGCAGCGGCGCCACGCCTAGCCCGCGAGCCCACAGGAGCGGGACCGCCACCATCGCCGCAGCCGCTACCAGGTTGCCGGCGACGGCCACGCGCCGGCCGCCGATGCGGTCCACGAGTGGTGCGCCGAGGACCTGCAACACGACGTACGGCGCGATCTCCGCGGTGCCCACCAGCCCCGCGGTGACGGGGCTGTGCGTGGTGGTCAGCACGAGCCAAGGGAGGGCGAGCTGCGACATCCGCGTCCCCGCGCTCGACACGGTCTCGGCGACCAGCAGGGCGGTCAGTCCCCGGCGCCGCCCGGCAGCCGGAGGCCGCGCGGCAGCCGCCATGGGCTCGGCCGCCGTCATGACGGCGGGCCCGGTGGGTCCTGGTCGGGACGCGGGAACAACTGGTATTGCGCGGCGTAGACGATCGCCTCCACAGGCACGCCCTCGGTCCCTGGATGTAGATCCGGGTCGTTGCGGCGGTAGCGCGCCAGCAACGCCGCGACATCGATCTCGAGCTGGCGTGCCTCGGCGAGGGTGAGCCGCAGCGGGATGTCGCTGAAGGTGCTCGCGTCCTGCCATTCCTGCGGCCAGGCGTAGGCGTTCGACAGCCACCGCCGAGCACTGTCGACGTGGGCTGACAGCACCGCGTGCAGGTAGTCCTCGGTCGCCGCTACCGCGGCAACGTCGTGCGCCGGTGGTGACTGTGTGTAGGTGGACCGCCGCGCCGCCTTCCACCACCGCTCCCGGCCGCCGGCCGCCGCGTGCTCGGCGAGGTCCGTCGCGTCGGCGTCCACGACGAACCCGGCGGCGGCGAGCTGGCGCAGGTGGTAGCTGGTCAAGCCGGAGGACTCGCCGCAACGCACGGCCAGCCTGGTCGCCGTCGAGGGCCCGTAGACGCGCAGCAGCCCGAGCAGGCGAAGCCGGAGCGGGTGGGCCAAGCCCTGCAAGGCGGCGGCATCGGTGACGACGTCGCGCTCGGCGTCGAAGAGCGGACTGACGACGAGCGGACTGACCGCTTGTGGTGAATCGCTCATTGCGCAAGACTATCTGTTGCAAGGGAAAGTTTGCAAATGAAGTCTTGCAAACTTCGGCGTTCGCCCGCGCTGTCGGCGGCGCTCGGCGCCATCACCACCCGCCAGCCACCCCGTTGAACTCACTCGGTCGGGACGCACGAGCCGGCATATGAGCGCGGCTGACGTGTGTAACAGGGCATCGATCGGCGCGGACAGGAGCAGACTGAGGTGGTGAGCGTCCAGCACCAGCCCGCTTGGCGACTCGCGGTAAGCGCTATCGTGCTGCTCACCGGGTGCAGCGCATCGGCAAGCAGCAGCGTTGCTCGATCCACTGATTCCACCACTGTGGTGACCGGCTCGGACCCGAGCGTGCGGGCGACGCCGAGTCCGGGATCGACCACTTCTGCGATCCGCGCCGAGTCCGTCGGTCTCGGTCAGTGCCGTGAGGTGTCCGGGTCCGGCTCGGCTCAAGCCGGACTGCTCAGCATGGGCCCGTTCGACGCCGACAGCACCGGGCCCATCCCGTTGGGTCAGCTGGACCGCAAGGTGTGGGTCACCTCGCAGCGGCAGGGCCACGACGACGCCGTACTGCTCGTCACTGACCCCCGGGACCGGAAGCTGACCCAGCGGCGTCCCGCGGGGCAGGCCTCGGCCAGCAACGCCGCCCAGTTCTACCCAGGCGTCATCCGAGCACCCATGACAGGTCGGTATCGGATCGACGTGAGGGTGGGCCCGGACACCATGTGCGTCCTGGTCGACTACCACCGCACCTGAAGCAGCACGAGCTCCGTCAGTCTGACCGCGAGCACTGGGTACCAGGACCCCGCCCACCGCGACACCGAACCTGTGTCCTCAGGAGGACCGTCGGTGGGGCACGGGTCCTGGCACAGTCGTGCCCATGCCGGAGACCGACTACCTGACCGTCACGCGGGCGGCGTACGACACCGTCGCTTCGGACAACGCTCGCTTGCTCGCCGGCGCGCTGGACCGCATACCGTGGGACCGCGCGGTGCTCGCCTTGTTCGCCGAGCTGGTGTCGCGGGACAGGCTCGGACCGGTCGCCGTCGGGTGCGGGCCCGGCCGGGTCACCGGGTACCTGCACCACCTGGGGCTGAACGTCTTCGGCGGCGACCTGTCCCCAGGCATGCTGGCGGTCGCCCGGCAGGCGCTGCCCGGGCTGCGCTTCGTCGAGGGCTCGATGACCGCGCTCGACCTGCCTGACTCCAGCCTCGCCGGCCTGGTACTCGCTGATCCACATTGCTCCGGCGGACGTCCCCGCCGTCCTCACCGAGTTCTGTCGGGTGCTGGTCCCCTGCGGACAGCTGCTGCTCGCCTTTCAAGTCGGCGACGAGCCGCGACACCTTCAGCAGGCGTACGGCCACGCCATCTCGCTCGACACCTGTCGGATGGAGCCCGACCAGCTCGCCCAGCAGCTGGACACCGCTGGTCTGCCCGTACATGCCCGCGTCGTGCGGGACCCCGTCGACCCGGAGACCGTGCCGCAGGCGCACTTGCTAGCCCGCAGCGCTCGACCACTCCCTCCTGACCGTCCTTCAGTGGTCGACCGCGCCGGCGACGTGCCGATTGGCGATCCGCGACCGGTACACCGTCATCCTCGGCTCGCCTGGACGTGTCCCGTCAAGGAGGCGCTGCTGAATCTTCGAGCTAGGTCATGTCACGGCGGTGGATCAGTGTGATGGGCAGTAAAGGAAGGCTGCGACGTATGGGGCCAGCACGGCTGCTGCTGCGGCTGACCCGACCTGGACGGCCTGGTTCCCGGTGTTGATGATCGTTCCGTAGAGGCGGGTCAAGGTGAGCATGTTGGCGTCAGGCAGGAGTCGGTATGCCACGGCCAAGCCGCCGTGGGCCTGCAGGGCCAGGAGGTCCAGGGCCGGGGTGAGGACGACTGTCTAGAGCAGGACCGCTGTGGTCACGCCGCCGGCGTTGCGGAACAGCGCGCCGAGGGCTAGGCCGGCCGCGCCGTAGGTGAGGCCCACGAGCAGCCCGGCGCCGAGTCCTACGAAGGGTCGTCATTCCGGTCGGGAGCGTGGTTGCCGTGGTACCACCATGGGTGAGGGCGAGGACGGTCGCCGCCAGAGCGGAGACCGCGAAGGTGGCGGCGACGCTGCCGGCGAGCAGCAGTAGGACCGCCAACGCTTGCCCGGTGACGGTGCGGCCGCGGCCGGCGCCTTGGAGGACAGCGGTGCGGATGGTGCCGCAGCCCCAGTTGCTGCCTGCGACGAGGCGCCGAGCAGGAGCAGCGGCACGGTCCGTCGTAGTTGGGGCTGGATCCCAGGTCGTCAAGCGTGACGGTGACGAAGTTGGCGGGCAGCATGGTCGGCAGGATCTGGTCGGCGGACAGGTTGGCGAACGTTCCCGGGTTGGCCGTCTTGAACAGCAGATACTGCATCAGGTACCCGTTGAGCAGTGTGTAGGCCGGGGTGATCGCGACAAAGGCCCAGGCCGTCGGGCGGCGGACGAGGGCGAACAGCTCCGCCCGCATCACGGCCTGAAACTGAGCCAGCCTTGGCCGGGGACCGCACGTCGCCGCGGGTGCCGCGGTGCGACCGCCGCAGCCGCCGCGCCCGCTCGTCGGTGAGGTCTCGGTGGTGCAGCAGCCACCCGGTCACCGCGACGAAGACCAGCGCCCAGCCGGCTACGATGCCGATGACCGCCGCGGCGGGTGCTGGGATTCGCCGGGTAGCGTGGGCGTTGATCCTGCTCACGCCGCTGCTGACGCTGTTGAACAACTACCTGGCCCAGTACGTCCTCTACCGGACGGTGACCCCCGCCCAGTAGACCCGCTCGGCTCACCGGACCAGATCCTCCCGGCACTGCTGCCCGACCAGTTCGTCATCTCGGCCCCTGGCCTACTTCAACGGCGGCGCCAGGCTGGCGCCGTTCGTGCTACTGGGGGCGGCGATGGCCGGCAGTGACTTGGGCAGGGGCACGATCCGCACTGCGGTGCTGCAAGGACCGAGCCGGCTGCGCACCTTCGCCGGTCAGGTGCACCACGCCGGCGCCATACCGCTTCACCAGGCCGCGGACCTCGATCACAGCATTTGTCACCCTGAACCACCCGCTCTCCAGACCCCATGCACAGGCTCGCCGCCGGCTGCGACGAGGGCGCAACAGCACGGGAGCTGCCCCAAGTTTGGCGACTGAACTCGAAGAGCAACAGGCACAGCGCCTCCCGCACCTGCGGGGACGGCCCCTCGTGCGGGGCGTACCCGGGGATGACGACCGTGTCGACGGTAGCCAGGGCCTCCAAGCCGCAGGGGGCGTGCACGGCGAAGCCGGTGGTCGACAGCACCGGGCCCGCTGACTCGGCGGCCACGCCGCAGGAGTAGCGCTCACGCTCGTCGCGATGACCGAAGACCTGGGCGGGGATGGCCAGGTCGAAGGCGACAACCTGCGGCAGCGCCGGCGCCACGACCCGGTGAACGCAAGCACCCTCGCACAACCAGCGGCAGGATCCTTGCGAGTCTCGGCGTTCTTGCCGCTCGCCGTGGCGCGGCGGTGGCGACAACCTGACCGCCTGACCGCCTGACCGCCTGCATCGATCCCTCGTCCTTGGCTGCCGCGCCGGTCTGGCACATCGGCATCCTGCTGTTCCATGGCGTCGAGGAGCTCGACGCGGTGGGACCTTGGCGGGTCCTGGCCTACTGGACCCAACAGCACCCCAAGGACGGGTATGCGGGCGGGGCGGGGGTGCGTGTCGCTGCGTTGGTACTGCTGAGAGAGAGGGTGATGTGCGTGGCTGCACGTTGGTTGAAGCTGTGCGAGGCCGTAGCCCGGTTGGAGGCGGCGCTGCGGGCCAGGCGAGTCAGGATCGAGGTGCTGTGGATCAAGTCGGCAGTGGCGGCCGGTGAGCTCCAGGGCGCACCGTAGGGCTGGGCGGTCACACGCTCATGGTCAACGAGACAGCGCTGCGGGCTTGGACTCAGAGCCAGCGGCGCGCGAGCTGACCGGGCGGTTAGGCACCGGGAGTGTCGGCCAGCGGGAGCAGCGGAGCCGGCCATGGGTCCTTTTGCGGTGGCGAAGTGGGGTTGCGGTCGTTGTCGAGGAAGACGATGTAGAACGCGGCGCCGGGCTGACCGTTGACGCTGGTAACGGCCCCCTGCTGCCGGTAGGCGTGCTGCGCCCAGGGACCGAAGGCGAGCCGTGCCCACGCTTCTTCCTCGGCGGGGTCGACGCTGACCCGCCGGTCGAGCACGCGGTGGTGGCCGACGATGGACACCAGAACCTCAAAGCATCCTCCAGCCAAACCGGTGGGGGCCTCTTCGAGTTCGCTGATGCTAGCCATGACAGTAAGCCGCCCGTGAGAGTCAACGACCGAGGTGACGCTGATACCAGGTGGTGTGCCGTTCAGCAGCGCATCGCGCATGGGGGTGGTCTCGAACAGGAGCCGGCGTAGGCGCCTCACCTCCCCGCCGTGCCGGCGGTCAATCTGTTCACTGAGCCGAGCGACCCGGGCTGCGTGTTCTGGACCCGGCAGCCGGCCGGGCGGGGGTATCTGGGCCATCCTCGAAGCGCTCCTCACGGTCAGGCAGACAGCTGTCCTGCTGCGTCTCCCCACCGCCGCAACCACTCCGGGTGCGCCACCACTTCTGCAGCCCTGACTGCCGCGGCAAGGGCTTAAGCGCCGGCGAGGCCGCGGTTCCTGGGCACGGGGCCTCGTCGGCGCAGTGCGACGGCTGCCTGGAGCAGCCGCCGAGACCCAGGGTACGTCGGGGCGCGCCGTCCGGCGGTCGGCGTCCTGCAGGGTAGTAGTGATCCGCCCTTCGTCGATCAGCACTGGCTGCCCGCGAGCTCTACCACGCTCTACGACCGGTCAATCAACCGGAAGCTCCCCAGGCGGCTTGACTGTCATAGGAGCATCGAATCGCAGCCGGACGCCCCCGACCGGCATACCGAAGCCCTGTTACGCCGTGCCGCAGCGGATGGAGGATCGGAGCGCCAGCGTCTGTTTGATGACGATCGCTCAGCGCGGACAGACTCCTACGGGTGACCTCCCCCGGGCGCAGGTGCATCAAAGGCCAGGATCTGGCCGGAGGCGCCGCCGATGGCATCGGGGCCGGCCCAGTCCTGGCACACCACGTACAGCTGTGGATCAGCGCCCCGGCTGAGCGCGCACGCAAAGGCACCCTGTTCAAGCTCGACTGTCGTTAGCACCTGGCCGCCTTCGCGGATCTGGACGCAGTGCTGGTTGCCGACGTCGGCGTACCACAGGGCGCCCGTCACGTCCAGACAGATCCCGTCCGGGTGGTTCCCGGAGTCGTCGCCCACACCCGAGGGTCGGAGAGGGATCCGTCGTCGGCGATGTGGTACTCCGTCAGCCGCTGGGCGTACGACTCGGCCACGATCAACGTGGAGCCGTCCGCGGTGATGGCCATCCCGTTCGGGAAGGCCAGGCCGTCCGCGACCGGGACGACCTTCCCGTCATCGCTGACCAGCACAACGATCCCCGGCGCGAACTCCCCGCCGGGGAAGTCGAAGCCGATGCTGTTGACGTAGGCGTTTGCCGCGTCCGTCCACCACGATGTTCCAGGGCTTCGTGGACACCAGCGCAAGGTCGGCGTGCACTACCAGGGCTCTGCCAGGCTCGAGTCGCAACAGTTGTCGAGCAGCGGACGACACAACCAGCAGACGCCCGTCGGGCAAGAAGTCGATACACATGGGGAACGAGGTGACCGCGGCCTCGACCGTCGGAGTGCCGTCGGCCGCAACGGAGAAGACCTGCCCCGCGCCCCAGCCGGAGAACCAGAGGCGCCCGTCCCGCCAGCGGGGAGACTCACCGAAAACGATGCCGTCCATGATCACGTCCACAACACATCAGACCATCCGCTGCGCGAGAACGCGGCGCGGCTCGACCCCCGAAGCCAACCGGAGATCGCTGAGGACAACCTTCACCGATGACGCAGATACCCCGCCTGTGGATCGATCCGAGCCGCCGAGATGCACGGCCGCGCATGGGCGCCGGGCGTGCGCGCGGCCGCAGGGGGATCGGCTATCAGGGCACTGCTTGTTTCTCGCCCGTGCGCCACGTTGCCGCGGCGAGCACGATCAGGCCGACTGCGAGGGGCCAGAGGAGCGTCAGAGCGATGAGACGGTCGAGATCGAGGGTGGCTGCGGTGGCGCCGACGGACCAGCTGAGCGCGGCGCGGAAGCTGGCGACTAGGGGGACGGTCAGGGCTGCGGCGAACAGTGCGAGGTGAACAGGTTGGCACGGACCGCCGCCGCAGCTCGATCAGCGGCAGGTATCGCCCGGCGGCCAGGGTGAACGCGAAGAACGAGCAGCTGCTGACGAACAGGAACCAGGCAGCGAATGTGGGGTGGTAGCCCTCAAGCACGATCTGCGGGCTGTCGGCCGATAGCGAGAAGCCGATCGCTAAGACTGCCGCGCTAGCCACAGGGTGCCGCCGTACCCGGGCGACGACGCTTCGGTCCACCCACCCCAGCAGGTGCCCGAGTGGCTGCGCCCGGCGCCCGAACCGGGCCAGCTCGCGGTCCAGGAGGGTCACGGCGTCGGCCAGCCAGTCTGGTTGGGCCGGCGGATCCTGCAGCCGCATCGCCAGGGACGCCGCCCGGAGCAGCCGCGCACCAACGTAACGGCGGCAGTGAGCACAGCCAGCAGGCCGGTGAAGGCGACGACGGGCCCTGCCGAGGAGTAGCTGTCCCGAACCACCAGCACGGCGATCCACTCGGTCGCGACGGTGACTGCCATCGCGGCGGTCAGCAGCCGGCACAGCCGCAGCAGGTCCAGGACCCGTCGGATCGGCAACGGCGCGCGCCGCCGGCACAGCCGCAGCCGCACGGCGGCGGCGGCGACCAGCAGCGGCAGCGCCGCGAACATGAACGAGATCAACGCGTCGTAGGGGTCCTCCCGCCACGGCTCTCGCACGTACAGGACCGGTATCTCCTTGCTCAGCCACACGTACCCGAAGAGGAGGACCCCGAGCCCGGTGACCGCGAGCAGTGCCCGACCAATGACCGGCCGCGCCGGATCACCAACAGCAACCTCGCGCCCCTGCGACCCAGGCGCGGCAGGGCCCACCTGGTCACGCCGCCGGGTCACGGCGCGCACCGATCCCTCGGATCCAGCCCGGTGACGTCCAGCCCGCCGCTGGCGAGCCGCAGCGCGGATGTACCCGTTTCGCAGCCCACATCCAGCACCGACAGCGCCCCAAGCTCCTGTGCATCGCTGCATAGCCATCAAGATCGCTGCGGTCGCCGTCCAGCGCGTCGTACACCACGACGAGCCCGATCTTGTGTCGCGGAGCCCGCGGATGCTCAATCAGCGCGGCGAGCGTCGGCTGTGACCAGGACGCTGGCCGACCGGGCCGCCGCCCGCGGACAGTCGTTGCAGTCGTTCCTGTTGACTCCTGGTCACCGACGAGGCGCGCCGCTGGACCAACCTGGCCTTGCTGGAGCGCTTCGCCGGCCGCCAGGACGGCTCGCAGCTATCCACGGCGCAGGTGACCGAACACGATCAGCGAGCAACGCGCCGACGACGCGCTCACCGCGATGGCGTCCGCCAGCATCGACCTCGTCGCAGCGATACCTCTGCTGGCCCGCATGTGGGAACTGCGTAGCATCATCACCGGTTATGACGCCGCCCTTCCGGAGGGCATCCTCCGGCGCCGCAGCCGTGTGGGCCGCTCACCGCGGTCTCGGATAGCGAACGGCTGGCGCAGCTCCACGTCATGGCCTAACTGGTCTCGAGCGGGGGGGCACCGCGGCGCTGCCTACGGGATGCGACTACGGTCGACACGAATGCCGATCACCTCGAGTTCCTTCACTGGCTGGAGCTTTCATGCACCACCGGGGTCGAGGGGGATGTAGACGAGCCGGTCGAGGTCGGAGGGCCGTTCGACGTCGGGGTCGGTGAGGACGGCGACGCGTGATCTGCCGATCAGGCCGAGGAACACCCCCCCAGCTCCAGGATGACGTGCTGCCTGCCCCGCGCCTGTAGCAGGCCGTGCCGCTGCGCAGTCGGCCTTCGTCAAGAGGCACCCATCGCTGAAGATCGTGATCCGCTGGGTGGGGAACACGCCGTCGGCTCGGCGCCGAAGTCCTGGCTCCGGTGCCGTGTCGACGCGATACCGCAGACCAGTGGGGTGGAGACGGCGCCGCGCGGCGAGCTCCGGAGCACTGTCGCGGCCACGGTTCGCCTTGCTTGATCTGTGTGGTGTGGCCGCAGACGACGCGCAGGAGCTCTCTTTCACCGGTCAACGGCGCCATGCCCGTCGACCACGACCAACGGAGCTCGATGAGGTCCGTCGGTACGCCGACCGGCGACGTCGCCATCGTCGGGGACCGAGTTTGTGCAAGGCGCGTCGCGTGTGGTGTGTGGTCTTGGCCGCATCTGGACCTGACCGCTGGGCGGCCAGTGGCAGTCGCGAGGCGCACGTGGGTGACCTTGCGGGGCTGGCCACAGGGGTTCGGGTCGCGGCTTTGGGTGGTGAGAAGGGAGCACGCTGATGCAGCGATCACGTCGAACCAACCCGTACCCGTTCACCTGGGAGATTCCTCTGGCGGCCGTGGTCGCCGCAGTCCTTGTGCTGATCCTGGGTGTCCATGTCGGGAGGGCGGGAGCCAACCTGGTCGCCGGCGCCGGGCTCACCCTGCCGAGCCGGGAGGCGCTGTTCACCAGCGTGGTGGGCGTGCTGCGCGGCGATGCGCGGGCGGGGCTGACCGGCGTCGCCGGGCACGTGGCCGGACCGGTGGCGGTGAAGGTCTGGGTGGCCGTCACGGAGGTTCTGACGCTGGTCCTGATCGGCTGGGCCGGGAAGGTCGCCCTGGTCCGGTGGGGGCCGGGGCGGATCCACGGAATGGCTACCCGGGAGGAGGCCGAGAAGCTGCTGGGCCGGAGCCGGCTGCGGCGGGTCAGTGCCGTGGTCCGACCCGACCTGTACGGCAAGCGACGTTGAGGTGGCGGTGATGCGGGTGGTGAAGGGCTTCACGCCCGCTGAGGTGGGGTGGCGGCTTGGCCGCGGCCGTGAGCCCCGCGGAGGAGAACTGTGGATCCCGTGGGACCGCACCGCCGGTGTGATCGGACCGCAGGGCTCGGGCAAGACCCTCGACCTGCTGATTCCGGCCCTGCTGGGCGCCCCCGGCGCTGCGCTGGTGACCCTGACCAAGGTCGAGGACCTGCTGCTCAGCTTCACCGCGCGCAGCCGGCCGGTGACCGGCCGGGACGGCGGGCGGCGCAGGCCCTGCGTGGTGCTCGACCCGTTCGCTCTGGCGGTCGGCCTGCCCGAGCTGGTGTGGGACCCGATCCAGGGGTGCGTGGACCCGATGGTCGCCGAACGGCGGGCCAAGGCGTTCACCGCTGGCACCGTCAAGGGCGCGGTCGCCGGCGGGCACGGCGACGACGCAGCCAGGTTCTACGCCGCCGAGGCGGCCAAGGTGATCCAGGCCTACTTCCACGCGGCCGCGCTGACCGGGCGCACCCTGGAGGAGGTGCTTCGGTGGGTGGCCAGCGCGCACAGTGCGACCGATCCCACCGAGATCTTGCGTGAGCACCCGAACGCGGCACCGTTCTGGCACGGCCTGTTACGCGGCGCGCTGCACGGCGACGACCGCACCGCGGGCAACACCATCACGACCGTGCAGCAGGCGATGAGCCTGTTCTTCCAGGAACCGATCCGGCGCCGCTGCGTGCCCGGGCCCGGCCGGCCGGCCACCGACATCGCCGACGTCATCGCCGCCGGCGGCACCATCTACCTGCTGGGCCGGGAGGACCCGTACGCCAGCGCCTCCCCCCTGATGACCGCTGTCGCCGAGCACGTCCTGGACACCGCCCTCGCCCAGGCCCAGAGCTCGCGTTGGGGGCGGCTGTGCCCACCGATGCTGGCCTGTCTGGACGAGCTGCCCTCGACCGCGCCGCTGCCGAGCCTGCGGACCCGGATGGCCAACGAGCGGGCCCTGGGCATCTCCTTCATCTGGGCCGCGCAGACCCGCCCCCAGCTGTCGGCCATCCTCGGGGACCATCAGGCCCGGACCCTGCTGGGTCTGACCAACAACCTCATCCTGTTCGGCGGGTCCAAGGACGTCGCGTTCAACCAGGAGATCTCCGACCTGCTGGGCCCGGTCCGGATCGCGCGGACCACCTGGGCGACCGGCCAAATGGGTGGGCGGAACACCACCGGCGAGGACATTCCCATCCTCACCGGAGCCGAGGTCCGCCAACTGAAGGAAGGTCATGCGCTGGTGGTCTCCGAGAACGGGAAGCCGATGATCGCCCAGCTCACCCGCTGCATCGACGGCCGCGCCGGCAGAGCGCTGCTGGCCGAGCAGGAGGCGGCCAGGACCACGCTCGGCCGCAGCAGACCCGCCGCCGTCGCGCCCGACGCCCGCAGGGCCGCTGCGTTGGTCGAGGCGCGACGTCGAGGGCTGTCCAACGACACCGCGACCTGACGACGGGAGGCGAGCGTGGATCCCCAAGGCACGAACCGGCCCGGAGCGGAACAGCCGATGGTGCACCGGTTCCCGAAGCCCGGGCGGCGGCTGGAGCAGGCATACCGAGAGCTCACGATCGCCGTGGACGGCACCAAGGAGGCGAAGAAGGCGCTGGGCAACCCGTGGCTGCTGCCCCGCCCGTGGGACCCCGACACGCTCACCCACGCCCCCGCAGCTGGGCGCCCTTGTGGAACAGCGGCGTGTCGGCGGTGTTGAGGTACTTGGGCCCGGCCCGGGTGAGGCTCTGGTCGTGGTCGGTCAGCGCCGGGCGGCGCCGACCGACGAAGCCGAGGACCTGGCCGTCGTGGACGATGGGCATCACGGCCCGGTCGCGGAACCGGTCGATCAGCCGCCCGGTGCGGGCGCGGGTGGCCACCCCGGTCTCGGTCATCTCCTGCTCGGTGACTCCGAGACGCCTCAGGTGCGCCACGAGGCTAGTCCATCCGGGCGGGGCGTAGCCGGGGCGCAGGTGCGGGTGGCCGGCAGGGTCCTGACCCAGCCGGTCGGTCAGGTACTGCTGCGCCCAGCTCTGCGGGTAGCGCGCCTGGAAGAACGCCAGCGCCATCCGGTTCACCTCCAGCATCCGAACGGCCGGGACGGGGGCGAAGTGCAGGTCGGCGGCCCGGGCGACCTGCGCCTCGATCGCGGCGTCGCTGGGCTCGAGCGGCCCGATGACCGAGCGGGTGATCGCGGCCAGCTGCAGCTGGATGTCGACATCCGCAAGCTCGAGCGGCTCGTCGACGAGGTGTTCCGACGTCGTCGCGGCCGCCGCAGTGTCCTGACGTGCTGCCGGTCGGCGCTCGATGCCGGGCGTGCGTTCGATGGCGCCCCATTCCCGCCACTGCTGGGGGGTTGGTGCATACGTCGAGGCGACGAAATCCTCGGGTGCCTCCCACTGGTCCCACACGTCCTCTGGGACGTCGTCCTCGTCGCGCGGGTCGTGGTGGGGCGCCTCCTCCAGGCCTTCGGCCAGCGGGGGAGGGTTGGTCATCACGGACAGCCGCCACACCATGGCCTGGCAGGGGTCGAGATCGGCGTCGCCGGTGTCGTCGGTGCTGGTCGCGCCCAGGACGTCGTCCAGGGCCCAGCCTCGTTGCAGGGCGTGGTCGATGCTGGTCACCAGGGCCGGCCACCAGCTGCTGGCCTGCATCAGCTGCACCCGTTCCGGCCCGACCCTGTCGACCAGGGTGGAGACCCACCCGGCGGTGAGGGCGTGGCCGTGGTCGACCTCCCGCCGGACCTGGGCGGCGACGGCCGGCGCGAGGTGCCGGCTCAGGCGCCACCACAACGCGGCTGCGGCGTGGTCGTCGGGCAACGATCCCTCTGCCAGTGCGGCGGTCAGCATGCGGCGGGTGGGCAGGGCGGCGCGGGAGATGGCGGCGAGCCGCTCGGCCAGGCGCGGGGTGAAGTCGTCGTGGCGTGCCGACGGGGCGGCGCCCACGATGCGGTGAAGCAGGTCTCCCCACTCCTGCAGGGCCGGGGTGCGGTCGCCGGTGACGGCGCGGGTCAGTCGTTGCTGCCAGCGGGCCGCGGCCCTCTGCAGCTGTGCTGGGCCGGTGGGGCGGCGGTCCTGCGCCGGCACCTGCATCGCCGCCCGCCACACGGCGACCTCGCCCAGCACCTCAGGCGCCGGCCGTCCCGCGCCCTGCCGGGCCCAGGGCGGGGTCTCGGCCTGGGCCGCTGCCGTGCGCACCCGGGCGGCGAGGTCCGCCACCAGCGCTTCGCGGCGGTGCAGGTAGGCACCCCAGGTGGGGTGCTGGGCCAGGGCCTGTGGCACGCCGGGGACCCACGGCAGCGGGCCGCGGCCGGCGTTGCGCAGCCCGGTGTCGTCCAGGCGCCAGTCCAGCACCGCGGCCCGGTCGAGCGCGGTGTCCAGCTGCCGGCCCTGGACGGTCTTGGCCAGCGCGGCGGCCGGGTCCTCGCCGTGCGCGGACAGCAGGATCAGGTGGGCGCGCAGCGTTGGCCAGGCGGGCTCGTCGCTCAGCCCGGGCACGAGGGTGTCCGCGGACCGGTCCAGTGTGGCGACGGCCTCGCGGCCAAGCAGGTCCTCCGCGGCGAGGTAGAGGGCGTCGGTGTACCGGGCCGCGGCCTGCCCGAGCAGGGTTGCCGGGTTGTCCAACTCGCGCAGCATGGTCGTGGCCGAGACCGGGGAGTCGTCGTTGGCCAGGATGCGCTGCAGCAGGTCGGTCGCGGTGGGTGGGGCGATGCTGTCCGGCCGGATCGCGTTGTGCGGGTCGCCATCGCCGACGACCTGCAGGTACACCTGGTTGGAGCGCCGGCCGCGGGTGAGCATCGTGTACAGCTGCTGGCGGGACTCCTGTCCGGTGGCCAGGGCGTGCACGGCGTCCACGGACACCCCTTGGGCGCCATGCACCGTGGTGGCGTAGCCGAGCTCGGTGGAGGCGGCCACGTAGTCGGCCGGCACCGCGATGATCCGCCCGTTGCGGGCGTGCTGCACGCTCAGGCCGCCGCCGGCGCCCTGCCGGTCCACGGCCAGGACGGTCCAACGGTCGCCGTTCTTGACCCAGTCCGAGCCGCTGACCCGCAGCCGGCGGTCGTTGCTGCGGGTGATGATCGAGTCACCGACCGAGGCGTGGTTGCCGTCGGCCAGCGCCACGCTCGGGCCCGCGGCGCCCTGGTGCGACCCGGCGAGCCGGTGGGCGCGGGCGCGCTGGTTCAGCTGCGAGACGAGCTCTCGGGTGGGGGCCAGCATGATCGCGTCCAGGCCCCGGGCCCGGTCGGCCCGCCACGCGCAGAACACGTCCTCGGTCATGGCCGACAGATCGCCGACGTGGACCCGGGCGTTGTCGAGGTAGAAGCCCAACGCCTCGGGCTGACCCTCGCGCAGGGCCAGCGAGGCGGCACCCTCGCCCGGGTCGGCGAACCGCATCAGCTCGCTCAGCCGCAGCGCCCCGTAGGCGTTGTCCAGGTCTCGCAGGACGCCTCCGGCGCTGATCGCGGCGAGCTGCTGGTCGTCGCCGATCAGCCGGACGCTGCCGCCGCGGGAGGTGATGAACGCCACCGCGGTGTCCAGGGACATGGTGTCCGCCATGCCGGCCTCGTCGACCACCACCAGCGTGTCCGGCCCGATGCTTCGAGCCCACGGCGGAAGGTCAGTTAGGTGCGGGTGCTGGATCGACCAGGTGAGCTTGGCCAGGGTGTCGGTCTGCACCGAGCGGTCAGCGACTGGGCTGCCGATCTGGTCGCGCAGCGCGGCCGCGGCGGCTGCGGACGGGGCCAGGCCGATCAGCGTCCCTCCGCCGTTCTCCCACGCCGCGGCCAGTGCCCGCATCGCGGTGGTCTTGCCGGCCCCGGCCGGAGCGATCGCTAGCTGCAGCCGGGCGCCGGAGGTGGCCATGCCACGCACCAGCGCGACCTGTCCGGCGTTGAGGGTGACACCGTTCGCGGTGGTCTCCAACAGCGCCAGGTCGACCGCCTCGGCCGGCACGGCTCGACCGTCGGTGCGGCCGGCGGCGGCCACGATCCGCTGCTCCGCCGCCAGCACCCGGCCCGAGGTGTACTGGTCGGCCCCGTGCACCGTGTAGACGCTGGAGTCGTCGCGTCGTCGTAGCGGTGATGGCTCCGCGATGCCGTCGCCGACCGGGGTTAGACGCACGGACCGCTGGTCGAGCACCTCAGCCACCAGCAGGTCGACCACCTGGTCGACGTCGCGTGGCGCGAGCTGGGCGGAGCGCACCTGGCGTAGCGCCTCGGCGCGCACGTGCCACACCTGCCAGGTGCTGCGTCGTGACTCGATGGTGGCCACGATCGTGGCGGCGCTCTGCTGCATCCAGGACGCGTCGACGCGCTGGCCTGCGGGAACCGTGGCGCCCCGGTCGGGGGCCGCGCTGTCAACGGCGGAGCGCACCATCGCCGCGACGGCCCGGTCTCCGCCGAGGACCTCAGCGGCCTGGCCGCGCCATGAGCGGCGCTGCTCGCCCAGGCTGCGCGGCTCCTTCTTGGCCGCCCTGGTCTCCAGGGTCGCCTGCTGGCCCAGCTGGATCGACTCGACCTCGGTGGGCGGCCGGTGGTGGGCGGCCTGGAACTGCGCGGCGAGCTCGCTGCGGCGCGCCTGGATGCTGGCACGCCGGGCGGACCACCGCCGGTTCAGGGCTGGGTCGACGCCGACCACCTCACGGATCGGCCGCTTGCCGGCGTCCGCCCCGACACTGCTGGGCCGCTCCGCAAAGCGCAGGCCGAGGTCGGCGCTCAGGTGCTTCTCCAACGCGGTGTTGTAGGTCTCGGAGGCGGCGACGTTGGCCTTGTACAGCACCCGGCCGTCGATGCTCAGCCACCGCCCGTCGCCGTCTGGGTCGATGGTCTGGACCTTGTTGGCGACGGCGACGTGGGTGTGCAGATCCGGGTCGCCGGCGCGGCTGTCACGGTGGGTGAACGCGGTAGCGACCAGGCCTTGGACGTCGACCTGACGGACCCCGTTCGTGCCGGTACGGGTGTACAGGGCGTGCTCCTCCAGGAAGGTCAGCGCGTCCTTGACCGCCGCCTGGTGGGCACGCTCGATCCGCGCGGCGGTGTCCGGATCGGCGATCGCCCACAGGGTCGAGACGCTCTTGACGGGGGAGAAGGTCAGGTCGTAGCCGGCCACCGCGGTTGTGCGGGGGCGGGAGTGCTTGGCGATGGTCGCGGCGATCTCGCGGGCGTCCGCGGGGTCGCGTCCGTGCTCGGCGCGGAAGAACTCAACCGCCACCTGGGTCCGGATCCGGGCCCGCGGCCCCATCGGAACCGACACCGACGGGGCCAGGTCACCGGGCAGGCCCTCGCTGGCGTTGAGGTTCGCGATGCGCCGGGCGACCTCGAGTCGGAACGCGGAGACGTCGCAGGTGTAGACCTTGTAGGGGACACCCAGCCGGGTCACCGCCTGGTAGTCCCGCTCGGTTAGGTCGGGACCCTGCAGCTGCTCGCGGCGCTGCTGCGCCAGCGGGTGGTGACCTGAGCCGAACAGGGCCTGCATCTGTTCGGCGGTGACGACGTCGCCGGCCGCCAAGCCGTCGACGCCGACCATGCCGGAGCCGACCCACTGTCCCGGAGCCTCACCCGTGGCGGCGTAGTAGCTGGCCAGGCCGGTGTGACCCTTCTCGGTCACATCCTGGGCCGCGACCTGGCGGGTCAGGTAGTCATACCCGCTCCCGGCCGTCAGCTTGTGGATCGACATGGTCACACCCTGAGAAAGCCGGACCGGCGCGCCTGATGGCCACTCGTTACGCGTTCAACTACCGGGCATGCATGAGGTGTGTAGGACATGGCGGTGCGCGGTTTCGGTGGGGGTACGAGGTCGCAGAGTCGAGAGAGCGAGGTTCCGACTCTGACGGTGCTGGGTCGCATGGTCCGGTTGTCCACTGGCGGAGGGGCTCGTGGCATCCGTGGGTGACAGGTCAGTCACGAAGCAGAGGACGAGAACGATGGGTGAGCCGCAGGGAAAGCCGGTGGGCAAGCAGAGCGCACGGCAGGTGGCGCGTCGTTCGGCGTTGGACGCGCAGGCGAAGATGCAGGCTCAGCGGGCCGAGCGGGACAAGCGGCTCAGCGCGCTGGGGGTTCTGGTGATGGTGGCGCTCGGGGAGCGCGACGAGATGGTCGCTCGGTCCGAGCGGCGGGCCGGACAGGCGCTACGGGGCATGACCCAGGACGAGGGGCTGGGGTTGGCCGAGGCGGTGCAGTGGTGCGCCCAGGGGATGACGCGTCGAGAGGCGAGCAGGCTGCGCGCACTGGCAGACGGTGAGAGCACGTCCGAGCCGGTGACAGCGGCGGCCGCGTCGTCCACGACGGACGGCGCAGGGTCGGCAGGCTGAGCCGGTGGGAGCGCGGCGGCTTGAGGAGGGGCTGGCGCTTCTGGGTGCGGCGCTAGCCGAACCTGCGACGGTGGCTCGTCGCCGCGCCAAGGTCGTTCACCTGCCCGGCATCCGCAAGGGCTCAGTGGGTCTGGCCTCGAAGATTCGAGGGGCGAGCGGAGGCGGGCAGGGGAGTTGCGTGACATGGCCCGGAGTGTCCCGCCCTGGTGGCGGCCGATCTGCGCAGGTTGCGCGAGAGGTACGGCGAGCAGCTGGCCCTGTGGTGAGCGTGGCAGTGCCCGGAGCGCGCGACTCGGGTCGAGTGCTCCGGGCACTGTGCTGTGGTGCTCAGCGCGAGGCCAGCGCGTCCCACGCGGCGTGCTTGATGCGAGTAGGGCCTTCGGTGGTCAGCAGACGGCGGGCGCGTGCGTCGGCGAGGCCGGTCTTGGTCCGCACCGGGGCGAAGTGGTCGACGTACTCGGTCACCGCCTGGTAGCCGGCCCAGGCGGTGCCCCGGATGCCGGCTTGGGTCTCGGCCTCGTGAAACAGCCGGCTGATGGTGGCGTAGCGGTCCCGAGATGCCTTGCGCACTCGAGCCGGTGCGTCGTCGGGGGCGGAGCCGAACGCCGCGCGGACGAGGTCGAAGAACTGCGCGTCGGTCATCTCCTGCTCGACCAGCCGGTCGGCCTCTGCCTGGAACGCCTCGGCGTAGGCGAACGTCAGCCCGAGAGCGTCGCGCGCGGCCTGCACGGCGGCCTTGGCGTTGCGGGTGTGGCGGATGCTCCAGCTCGACACGTGGTCACGCAGGGCGGCCGCCTGTGTGTTGGCGCTTACCACCCGAACCGGGGTGACCATGAGCCTGAAGGCGCTGGACCCGTCGTGGCTGTTCAGCGCGGCGATGTTGAGGTCGACCCGGTCGGGTCCGCCGACCTTCAGCGACTCCGGCAGACGCATGGTCACGAACACCTGACGCCCTCCGCGCAGCGACCCCGCCGTGTCGAAGATGGCGCCGGACTCGTCGGCCAGCAGGTTCAGGAACTCCAGGGCGCCCTGCGCGCGCACTGTGGCCGCGTACGGCGCTGACCGTGGCCGGCTGGCGCAGCTGCCCGGTGCGTAGCGCCGCCTGGATCAGGCGAGATTTCGCGGCGGCGTGGTGGCGGTGGGCACGCTTGAGCGCCGCGGTGATCTGCGTGAGCGTGAGCCGGGCCGCAGCATCCGGATCAGGAGCCTCCGTCAGCAACTCGAGCGTGTCACCGGCGTCAACTCATCGAAGGCCTGCAACGCCGCCGGGAAGAACTTCCGCAGAGCGTTACGCAGCCGCTGGGCGTGCCGGGTGCGCTCCCAGATCAGCGTCTTGTGAGCGCGCGCGACGACCTTCACCGCTTCGGCCTGGGCGCTATCACCAGCGACCTGACGCAGCTGGTGCCAATCGGTGCGCAACATGTCGGCGACGGCGTGCGCGTCGGCGGCATCGCTCTTGGCCCCCGGCACGCTCTGTCGCTCGCGGTAGCGCGCGACCTGCAGCGGGTTGATCGCTAATACCCGCTAGGCCACAGCGATCAACGCGATCACGCACGGTCCCCGGTCGGTCTCGATCCCCAGCACCACTTGGTCGGCCCCGCCGTCACCGAGGTGTTCCGCAATCAACTCATGCAACTGAGCGACAACAGCCAGGCCCTCCACGAGCCGGGCTTTGGCCAGGCGCCTGCCCGCCTCGTCCTGCGCCTCGATGTCGTGAGGAACGCACCGTGCTCGCGGCCTGCGAGTAAGCGCCCGTCTTCGCTGTGTCTGAAGGCCCTCTTGTCGGTTGGATACCCAGCAAAGATCCGGTGGACTCTTGCGTGCGGTTGCGCAAAATCGGCATTCTGTGGGATAAGATTGCTTCCGCGCCGTCGACACGACGCAAGGAACCGGCGGCGGGCCGGAGCCAATAGCCGGGCAGGTGGCTGGGTGAAAGACAGTCGGCGTGCGGCCCCGGATCGGGCGCCGAGCCTGCAGGCTGTGGCGGACAGGGCCAAGGTCTCGATATCCACGGTGTCGCGCTATCTCAATGGGCAGCTGCCGGTGCGGTCCGAGACAGAAGCGCGCTTGATTCAGGCCATGAAAGAGGTCGGGTACGAGCGGCCTGGTGGACCACCGCATGACCTCCGGACCAGTAAGCCGGTGATTGGTTTGGTGGTGCCCCAGATCGGCAACGCCCAGTTCGGCCGCATCGCGGACGCCGTCGCCGTCGCCGCCGACGGCTACGGCTTGTCGCTACTGATATGCTCGACACTCAACCACCCGCGCAAACAGTTGGACTACGTGGATCTTCTCGCGTCTAAGGAGGTTGCCGGCATTGTCTACGCCGGAAACTACCGCTCTAACCGCGCGCTCTCGAGTAACATTCGCTCCGGCCTGCCCGTGGTGGTCATCGATGAGGCGTTGGTCGATTCACCACCGGTGGACACGGTGCTCGTCGACGACTATGCAGGGGCGTACCAAGCCGTCACCTACCTGACGAACCTGGGGCACCAACGGATCGCACTGGTGACCGGATCCGCCGGCTTGCACTCCGTGAAAGAACGGACTCGCGCCTACCATGATGTGCTGCGCAAGGCGGGAATCCGGGCGGAGAGCCAACTCGTCCTGCACGGCTCTTTCAGCGAGGACTTCGGCGTCACGGCCTTGTCCCACATGCTCGCGGCCGCGGAGCCGCCTACGGCGGTCTTCGCGGCCGCGGACATCATAGCGCTCGGCGTCATGGTCGCTGCCCGAACCCTCGGTGTCTCGATCCCGGCTGATCTTTCCATCGTCGGCTTCGATGACATCCGTGACTCTGCCTGGGTGAGCCCCCGACTCACGACTGTCCGGGCGCCGGTGGACGAAATGGCGTCCACCGCCCTGTCTCTCTTGGTGGATCGGCTCGCTGATCCAACTCGACGAGCTCTCACGTCCATCATCGGTGTGAGCCTGGTCGTGGGCGGGTCAGCGGCCCCGATCGAGCGAGACGTCTAGAGGGCTAGGTCCGGCGGAGCCGGAGTATTGAGTCAGTTTTGTGTTTGTGGGGGGGTTGTGTTCATGCGGCGAGGCCGCTGCGGTCGGTGAGGGTGTCGAGGGCGTGCTGGTAGGCGATGGCGGCTTGGTGCAGGGGGCCGGTGTCGGTGATTTGGGACAGGCCGGTCGGGAGGAGTCGTGAGGGGCCCGGCTGTTTCCGGACAGTGAATCTGTTGGGTTCTATGCTGCCGGGTTTTGTTGAAACCAGTTCCGCTCTGCCTCATTCGGGGTCATGTACTCGAGCGCCGAGTGGAGCCTTTTCTGGTTGTACCGTAGTTCGATATAGCCGCTGATGTCAATTCGTGCGTGTTCCCGGGTGGGATACACGGTCCGGTTCACTCGCTCATTCTTCAGGGTTCCGTTGAACGACTCCGCCCACGCATTGTCATAGCATGTCCCGGTCCGCCCGAGTGAGCGGCGGATTCCCAAGCCGTCCGCGAACTGGGCGAACTCGGCGGAGGTGTATTGGCATCCCCGGTCGCTGTGGAAAATGGTGATCCCGCGCCGGATGGCGACTCGCCGCGATGCCATGGCCAGGG
>JAABUM010001823.1_pt1 | contig 30447 bp, 30 predicted proteins | sample 5559161 | NCBI WGS metagenome assembly JAABUM01 (sample SAMN10711868, study PRJNA513369) | rock metagenome | isolation source: Antarctica rocks | place: Antarctica: Victoria Land, Siegfried Peak nord
CACGGGCACGTAGGTCGTCAGAATACGGACGGGTCATGCACGCTGGCCTCCAACCCAGCCCGCAGCTTGAATCACATTGCGCGCCCAAACGGAATCCCGATTCCGTCAGAACCGAACGTGCTCTAGCATCACTTGAGGTATCAACTACAAACTTGTAACTTCCATCGCCTAGAAAATCCTTAGTAGCTTTAGAATCTGTTGTTGGGTCTAGATGAAACAATACAGCAAAAACATAGGCGCCCTTTTTCTGAATGATAAAGCTTGAGCGGAGTGTAGAGACTCCTTTCTCCAATGGCCATGCAAAATCTTGCGGAGGAAGTCCCGAAGTGCTCTGACCATAGATCAGCGTGCTTGTCATCATCGTAGTTGCGAACAGTATCAATGCTGAAACTCTAGTCAAGAACGGTTTCCGAGTTAGGCTGTTCAAAACCACTGTGATTAATTGCATTGCGCTTCCGTCAGTAAAGCCTGGATTTATGTCCTAAACAAAGTAAGCGTGCTGGCCAGTATGAGCGAGGATGACCGGCTAGTCCAAGACGATACCATGTTCCATTGGCCTATGCTGCTTTCAAAAGGATATTACGCCGCCTCCGCCCGAATCGCCTCCCCCAGCGTCTCCACGATCCGGTCCACGTGCCCCCGCTCCACGATCAGCGGCGGGTTGAGCGCCACGATGTCCCCCGTCGTGCGAACCTAGCTTGACGCGCTGGACCGTGCCGATACCGACATCGCGACCAGACGCACCACGTTGTGGCCCGAGGTGCGCGTACGGCTACTGGCACGGCTTGAGAAGCAGGAAGCCGCGCAGGCCCAACGCCAAGCATGATCCGGCTCAGCGACGAGGCGCACCAGTCACAAAGCCGGCGCATGTTCTTATGGCGTGTTGCTGCGCCTCACCCGCCGTCGTCCAGCCTGGCAACCAACTCTGCAGTGCCGAAACCCTCGTCCAAGAGTTCATGCAAGGTGAATGGGCACCCCTCCGGCAGTGGCCGCGGCGCAATGGCATCGTCCTCCATCGCTGCCCGTGCCCTGCCCGCTGCCTTCCTGTAAAGATCATCCAAGCCGATCCGCTGCTGCATGGACGGCGTGAACCGGCGCTGCACGTCATTTCGAAAAGCCTGGACCTCATCGCGCCAATGTTTCGCCGACAGGCTGTTCGGCATGGCGTGCAGCTTGAGCACATGCGTCAGCGCCTGTTCCAGCAGGCTTTGGCAAGCCCGCAGCTCCGACAGTCCCACGTCCTGCACTTCCTCGATCACGTGAGGCCAATCAACTGCCTCGTTCACGCCCTCGCCGGCCGCCAACCGGCGCAGCAACGCCGCCTGATGGTCGGCCCAGGCCAGCGCGTCGTGTTCGTACAGACTATCCGGCATGAGAAACCTCCCGCATTCAAGCCGCCTCCGCCCGGATCGCCTCCCCCAGCGTCTCCACGATCCGGTCCACATGCCCCCGCTCCACGATCAGCGGCGGGCTGAGCGCCACGATGTCCCCCGTCGTGCGAACCAGCAGCCCGTTGTCGAAACACCGCTGGAACACCCGAACCGCCCGGTCCGTCGGCTTCCCCGCCCGCGGCTGCAGCTCGATCCCTGCGATCAGCCCGGCGTTGCGTATGTCCACCACGTTCGGCAATCCTCGCAGGCTGTGCATCGCGCCCTCCCAATACGGCTCCATCGCCAGCGCCCGCCCTGGTAGGTCCTCCGCCCGGTGCAGGTCCAGCGTCGCAATGGCCGCCGCCGACGCCAGGGGATGCCCGGAATAAGTGTAGCCATGGAACAGCTCGATCCCCGCCGGCGCCCCGTCCACGATGGCCGAGTAGATCGCCTCGCTTGCCGCCACCGCGCCCATCGGCACCGCGGCGTTGGTCAGGCCCTTGGCCATCGTCATCAGGTCCGGCACGACCCCCAGCCGCTCCGCCCCGAAGTTCGCGCCCATGCGGCCGAACCCGGTGATGACCTCGTCGAAGATCAGCAGGATGCCGTGCCGGGTGCAGATGTCGCGCAGCCGGCGCAAATAGCCCTTGGGCGGCACCAGCACGCCGGTTGACCCCGCGACCGGCTCCACCATCACCGCGGCGATGGTGTCCGCGCCGTGCAGGGCGACGATGCCCTCCAGCGCGTCCGCCAGGTGCCCGCCCCAGGCCGGGGTGCCGCGGGTGAAGGCGTTGCGCTCCGGCGCATGGGTGTGCGGCAGGTGGTCCACATAGGGCAGCAGGGCGCCGAACTGCTTGCGGTTCGGGCTGATGCCGCCGACCGAGATGCCGCCGAAGCCGACGCCGTGATACCCGCGCTCCCGCCCGACCAGCCGCACCCGCTGCCCCTCGCCGCGGGCGCGGTGGTAAGCGAGGGCGATCTTCAGCGCCGTGTCCGCGCTCTCGCTGCCGGAGTTGGTGAAGAACACGCGGTCCAGCCCCGCCGGCAGGATCTCCGCCAGCCGCGCGGCGGCCTGGAACGCCATGGGGTGGCCCATCTGGAACGTCGGCGCGAAGTCCATCGTGGCGGCCTGCTGCTGGATGGCCTCCACGATCTCCCGCCGCCCGTGCCCGGCGTTCACGCACCACAGCCCGGCGGTGCCGTCCAGCACCTCGCGGTTGTCGTTGGTGTAGTAGAACATGCCCGCCGCCCGGGCCAGCATGCGCGGCGCTGCCTTGAAGGCGCGGTTGGCGGTGTAGGGCATCCAGAAGGCGTCGAGGTTGTTCGGCAGGTTGGCGGGCCGGGCGATCTCGTTCATGGGCGGGCGTCCCTTGTGCAAGGCGGGTGCGTGAAGCGGGAGGCATGGAGCGGGGGCATAGGTGGCCCTACGTTCGCGCTTTGGCGGGCCGCGGGCAAGCGTGGCATGGTACGGCGTACCTGATAGGGACCGAGCACGATGCCTGACGGCCGCCTGTATCTCGGCACGCGCCGCTACTCGTCCTGGTCCATGCGCGGCTGGCTGCTGGTGCGCCTGGCCGGGCTGGACGTGGAGGAGGTGGTGATCCCGCTCGCGGCCGGCGACGCCGGCGGGACGCCTGCGGTGGCAGCGGTGTCGCCCAGCGGCCTCGTGCCGTTCCTGGAGCACCGGGGCGTGCAGGTGTGGGAGACCCTGGCGATTTGCGAATACTGCGCCGAGCTGTCGCCGGGCCTGTGGCCGGCGGACCTGGTCGCCCGGACCCGCGCCCGTGCCATCAGCGCGGAGATGCACGCGGGCTTCCGCGCCCTGCGGACAGCGATGCCGATGGTGCTGGGGCCGACGGCGCCCGGCACCCGGCAGACGCCCGCGGCCCTGGCCGACATCGCGCGCATCGAGGCGATCTGGCACGACACCCGCGCCGGGTTCGGCGCTGGAGGGCCGTTCCTGTTCGGGCAGCACTTCAACGCGGCGGACGCCATGTTCGCCCCGGTCGTGACGCGCCTGCTGACCTACATCCCGCCGGTCGCGGCCGACACGCGGCGCTATTGCGACGCCGTGCGCGCCCACCCCCTCGTGGCCGCCTGGTATGACGCCGCCGCCGCCGAGCCGCTGGAGTGGCGGCGGGAGGGCGACGAGCGCGCCGTCGCGGGCCGATGACCGTCCATGCGTCGCAAGCTGCGCGTCGCAAGTTGCAGCCGCCAGGCCGCTGACTCCGGGGCTTTGCGCCCGAGGCGGTGGGCGCCAGCGGCTTGCTGCTGTCCCGGCCGGCGCGGGCGGAGAGAGTGCCGCCGTCATCGGTGCGCCCACCGCAGCCGCCCTGTCCCCCTATCACGCCAGCGGCCGTCTGCCCCGAACTCTTGCGTTGGAACACTGTCATTGCGAGCCGGCATTGCGAGTCGGCTTCGGCGCGGCATAGGGGAGCCGCAAGCGCGACACCGACGCCATTCGCCGGACGCAAACTCCGCCAAAACGCCTTAGAGCATGTTCGGATCAAACGGCTTCGTTTGGCCGAACAAATGCTCGCGAAAACAACGTCTAGAGCCTGTCCGACGCGTCTATCCGCGCCGGACAGGCTCTAAAAGAGAGGTCTGCGGCGGCCAGGCCGGGCCGTTTCCCGGCGGTTCAGGGGAGAGGGCGAATAATTTACACGCCCGCCGCAAGGGCGGCCCGCAGTGACGGCAGCGGCCAGGGCAGGCAGCCGTTGGCACCGGGCCGGCTCTTCGTCCTGCCGGGGTTGGGCCTGATGGAGGTGAGGGCCTATATGCCGGGTCAACGCCCAACCGCTTGAAAGCACCCTCCATGTCCGCCACGGCATCCGACGCCCTGATCCCCGTCACCGTCCTGACCGGCTACCTCGGCGCCGGCAAGACCACCTTGCTGAACCGCATCCTGTCCGAGGACCACGGCAAGAAGTATGCCGTCGTCATCAACGAGTTCGGCGAGCTGGGCGTGGACAACGACCTCGTGGTGGACGCCGACGAGGAGGTGTTCGAGATGAATAACGGCTGCATCTGCTGCACCGTGCGCGGCGACCTCATCCGCATCGTCGGCGCCCTGATGAAGCGCCGCGGCAAGTTCGACGGCATCATCATCGAGACCACCGGCCTCGCCAACCCGGCGCCGGTCGCCCAGACCTTCTTCGTGGACGACGGCGTGCGCGCCAAGACCCGGCTGGACGCCATCGTCACGGTCGTGGACGCCAAGCACCTGCTGGCCCGCCTGGCCGACAGCGCCGAAGCCGAGGAGCAGGTGGCGTTCGCCGACGTGATTGTGCTGAACAAGGCCGACCTGGTGACGCCCGATGAACTCGACGCTGTCGAGGCGCGCATCCGCACCATCAACCGCTACGCCCGCATCCACCGCGCGACCCGCTCCAACGTCGCCATTGCCGACGTGCTGGGCCAGGGCGCCTTCGACCTCAACCGCGTGCTGGAGCGGGAGCCCGACTTCCTAGAAGACAGCGAGCACAGCCACGACACCGACGTGAACAGCATGAGCTTCGAAGTGTCGCGCCCGATAGACCCCGAGCGGTTCAACGCCTGGATGGGCACGCTCCTGCAGGAGAAGGGCGGCGACCTGCTCCGCACCAAGGGCATCCTGTCCTACCCCGGCGAGGACCGCCGCTTCGCCTTCCAGGCCGTCCACATGATCGCGGACGGAGACTTCGTGGGGCCGTGGCCCGCGGGCGCGGAGCGGCGGTCCAAGCTGGTGTTCATCGGCCGCAGCCTGAACCGCCCGCAACTGCGCCGCGGCTTCGAGGCGTGCCAGGTGGTGGACGCCCCGATGGGCGCCCCCCCACTGGACGCTCCAATGGACGCCAAGGTAGGCGCATGAGCGAGACGCTGCGCCGCTTCGTGCTGGAGGAGCGCGGGCAGACGCAGGACCTTGGCGCCTATGTCGTGGCCGCGGTGTTCGACCGGGCGGAGACCGCCGCCTTCGCGCTGGGCGACGGGACCGTTCGCATCGCCAAGGGTCCGGACTGGCCGGCAGTTGAGGCGCATGACGGCGCTGTGCTGGCGATGGCCGCGGACGTGCGCGGGGGTTGGGTGACGGGCGGGGACGATGGCGGGTTCCGCCGGGTCGCGCCGGACGGGTCGGCGTCGGACATCGCGCGCTATGGCTCGAAATGGGTGGAGCAGGTCGCCAGCTTCGCCGACGGCAAGGGCGGCGGCGTGCTGGCCTGCGCCGTGGGCAAGGCGGCGCATGTGTTCGATGGTGGAGACGGGAACGGGGGCGCCGGCGCGGCGCTGAAGTCCTTGCAGCATCCCTCGACCGTCACGGGCCTGGCGTTCGACGGCAAGGGCAAGCGCATCGCCGCGTCGCACTACAACGGGTGCAGCCTTTGGTTCGTCGGCGCCAAGGCCGACAGCCCGCGCGTCATGGAGTGGAAGGGCAGCCACACCGGCGTCATCCTGCACCCGGCGGCGGACGCCGTCGTGACCTCCATGCAGGAGAACGCCCTGCACGGCTGGCGCCTGGCGGACGGCCAGCACATGCGCATGAGCGGCTACCCGACCAAGACCGCCAGCCTGTCGTTCAGCCGCAACGGCAAGTGGCTGGCCTCGTCCGGCGCGGAGAGCGTCGTGCTGTGGCCGTTCTTCGGCGGCGGCCCGATGGGCAAGGCGCCGCTGGAGCTTGCGGGCGCGGAGAACGTCATCTGCACCCGGGTCGCCTGCCACCCGTCGCATGACATGGTGGCGGCCGGGTTCAACGACGGGATGGTGGTGCTGGCGGACATCGGCAGCAAGCGCATCATCCCCGTGGCCCCCGGCGGGCACGGCCCGGTGTCGGCGCTGGACTGGAGCGGCACCGGCGCCTTCCTGGCGTTCGGAACCGAGACGGGCTTTGCCGCGCTTGTAGACTTCACGCCGCGTTAGGAGCGCCCCCCATGGACCCCATCACCGCCCAGGGCATGACGATGCCCAAGCTCGGCCTCGGCACCTGGCGCCTGAAGGGGGCGGAGTGCGTGGACGCCGTGCAGCGCGCTATCGGCCTGGGCTACCGCCACATTGACACCGCCGAGATGTATGGCAACGAGGAGGCGGTGGGCGAGGCCGTCGCCAACGCCGGGGTGCCGCGGGCGGAGCTGCACGTAACGACCAAGGTCTGGTACGAGAACCTGGGCGCCGACGCCATGCAGCGCAGCATTGAGGGGTCGCTGCGGAAGCTGCGGCTGGACCGGGTGGACCTTTATCTGATCCACTGGCCGTCGCCCGGCATGGACCTGCCGGATGCCTTGGCGAACCTGGTGCGGGTGCGGGAGCAGGGGTTGGCGCGGGCCATCGGCGTGTCGAACTTCCCGGTAGCGCTGCTGCGCCGGGCCATCGAGGAGATCGGGGCGCCCATCGCCTGCAACCAGGTCGAGTACCATGTGCTACTGGGCCAGCACGCCGTCGTGGACTACGCCGTGGACCATGGCGCCAGCATCGCCGCATACTCGCCGCTGGCGCAGGGCCGGCTGGCGGACCATGAGGAGCTGCAGGCCATCGCCCGCAAGCACGGTGCCACCCCGGCGCAGGTCGCCTTGAAGTGGCTGCTGGACCAGCCCGGCGTCGCCGCCATCCCGAAGGCCAACCGCGCCGAGAGCCAGCAGGCCAACCTGGACGCCCTGCGCCTCACGCTGGACGACACGGACCGCGCGGTGATCGCGATGCTGCCCAAGACGCAGCGCCTCGTGAACCCCGGCTGGGCGCCGGTCTGGGACCAGGCGGCGTAAGGCTGTTGCGGCGCTGCTCCCTCTCCCGAAGGGAGAGGGAGAAGGAAGCGAGCCTGATGCTGTTGGAAGCCGCGACGGACCAGCCCGACCGCACCCGCCTCGCCACCAGCCTGGTGTTCCTCGCCAACGGCGCCGGCATTGGCGCCTGGGCGGCCAGCATCCCCGGTGTGAAGTCCGGACTGGGGCTGACGGGGACCGCGCTGGGTTTCGGGCTGCTGATGCTGGCGGCGGGCGCCATGTCGGCGATGCCGCTGGCCGGGTGGCTCGGCGCCCGGCGCGGCGGGTTGGTGGGGCCGGCCGGGGCGCTGTTCGCGGCGGCGCTGCTGCTGCCGGCGGCGCCGGGCTATGCCGCACTGGTGCCGGCGCTGTTCGTGCTGGGGGCCACGAACGGGGCGCTGGACGTGCTGATGAACGCCCACGCCGCCCGGGTCGAGGCGGCGCGCGGCCAGGCCATCATGTCTTCGTTCCATGCCTGCTGGAGCCTGGGCGGGCTGCTGGGCGCGGGCGGGACGGCGCTGGCGGCGTATTTTGGCGCCGAGGTGCTGCCGTTCGCGGCGGCGGCCGTCGCGGCGGTGGTCGGGGCTGCGGCGTGGACGGGGCTAGGCGACCGCGCTCCGGGAGATGGGTCAGCCGGCTTCGCCTGGCCCAGCCGGGCCGTGGCAGGGATCGGGGCATTGTGCTTCCTGGCGTTCATGACGGAGGGCGCGGTGGCCGACTGGTCCGGCGTGTTTCTAACCGGGATGACGGGGGCCACGGCGTCCGGGGCGGCTGCGGGGTTCGCCGGGTTCTCGGCGGCGATGGTGCTGGGGCGGGTGTTCGGGGACATGATCGTGCGGCGGTTTGGCCCGGCGTTGGTGCTGCGCGCCGGAGCGGGGCTGGCCATGGCCGGGTTCGGCCTGGCGGTGCTGTGGCCGGCGGCGGGGGCGGCGGGCTTCGCGCTGGTCGGGCTGGGGGTGGCGAACATGGCGCCGCTGCTGTTCTCGGCCGCGGGGCGAGCGGGCACCGCGGCCAGCACGGGCGTCGCGGCGGTGGCGACCCTGGGCTATGCCGGGCTGCTGCTGGGGCCGCCGATGATCGGGGTGGCTGCTGACCTGATCGGCCTGCGCCCCGCGTTGGGGCTGCTGATCCTGGCTGCGGGAGTGCTGGCCTCGGCCAGGTTGCGGTCTTGAACGGGATCGGGGCGCAGGGCGGATCAGCGAAGCGCCGTCCGCCGCACCAAAGCCCTGGGCCAACCGATGGTGGATGGCGCTGCGCCGATCCGCCCTACGAGGATGCGCCCGCTACAGGCACCGTCACCCCGATCATGTCGCCTTCGCGCACCAGTGCGGCCAGCCGGGCCTCGTCCCAGCCCTCCGTGCCCGCGGGTCGCCGGGGCAGCACCATCCAGCGGTAGTCTGCGGTGCTGTCCACCACGCTGATCCGCACGCCGTCCGGCAGGGCCGTACCCCACTCCGCCAGCACCCCGCGCGGGTCCCGCACCGCGCGGGCGCGGTAGCCCGGCGACTTGAACCAGAACGGCGGGTAGCCCAGCACGCCGCGCGGATAGCAACTGCATAGCGTGCAGACGACCAGGTGATGCACCTCCGCGGTGTTCTCCAGCACGCCCAGCGGCGGCAGGCCGCGCATGTGTATGCCCATTGCCTCCGCCGCCTGCGCGCCGTCCCGCAGCAGCAGCTCGCGGTAGGCAGGGTCGGTCCAGGCGCGGGCGACCATGCGGGCACCGCCCGCCGGGCTGGCGCGGTCGGTCTGCTCGATGCGCTGCGCGATCTCCTCCGGGGTGGCGATGCCCTTCCGGTCCAGCAGGGCGCGCAGGGCCGCAAGCAGGCGGTCGCCCGGCGTTTCCAGGATCGGCCTTTCCAACGATGCGCTCATGCCGGCTCCAGCCAGGGTTCGTAGAGTTCGACCAGGATTTCGGACCCGCCCGCATCCGGCCAGACCGACTGCGGCGCGAAGGCGACGTGATACAGCGGCAGGCGCGCGGCCGGGCGCGCGAAGGCGAGGTCCTCGGGGTTGGGAAAGTCGCCGAGGTGCCGCACGATCCGGCCGGTGCGCCCGCGCAGGTAGTGCGGGGTGCGTATGTGGCAGGGGCCGCGCTGTTCCGGCCAGTCGTCGCGCGCGCGCACCGCACTACCCGGCTCGTAGGTCCCCGGCTTGGATGTTCCCGGCTTGGATGTCCCCGGCTCGTATATGACGGGCGCGGGCATCAGGTGGCGTCCAGGGCGGCGCGCAGCTCGGCCTCCGTCACCACGCCGCGCGCCAGCAGGTTGTCGGCGATGGAGCGTATCCATCGCTCGTAGTAGGTCAGGCGAAGATACTCCGCCTCCGGGATCGCCTCGATGCCCCGGCGCAGCTCGTCCACGCTCATCACGCCCTTGGCGCCCAGGATGCCGCGCAGCGCGTCCACCGTGCGGTCGAACTCGGTCAGCGCGTGCGGCCCGGTGTCTATGCCCTCGCACAGGAACTTGGGCACGCCGCCCATGTCGTGATGGGCGCGGGGCGGCCCCTCGGGCGGCAGGCCGGCAGGCGGCAGGTCGTTCATTGTATGCCCTCGTTCGGGGACACGCCCCACAGCTCCGTGCGCCTCATCCAGCCACGGTAGTCCCCGACCTGGGCCTGGCACCAGGGGGACGTGGCGTCGCAGGCGCGCAGCCGCACGATGACGCCGGCCTTGAGCCGAGCAACGGGGCTGGCGTCGTCGCGGGCGTCGCGGCGCAGCACCTGCTCGGCGCCGACCACGAGGGCGGTGCGGCGCGGGGCGAGGGTGGCCTGGTGGACCCAGCCCTTCACGCCCTCCTGGTCGCGGACCAGGCGCCAGACCTCGAACTCGCGCTCGATCTGCACGGGGAGGTCGCGGCGCTTATAGACCCACTCGATGGGGTAGCGCGTGCCGGGGCCGGTACGGAGGTTCACCTCGTCCGAGCGCAGGGTGGCATAGCGCGGCAGGGGCATCCCGGTGTCGCTGCCCTTCTGCGGCTCGGCGGGCTTCTCTGGCGCCGGGTCAGGGATGACGGCGGGGACAGGGGGCTTCGCGGCCTGCGCCGGATGGCGGGGCGGGGCGGAGGGGCGCGGCTTGATAACGGGCGCGTCGCGGCGGGCGGGGGCGCGCGGCGCGGGAGCGTTTGCGGCGGGTGCGCGCGAGGCCGGTGCGAGCGGGGCAGGGGCGGACGCCTGCGGGCGGGGTGGCGCCGGAGGGGGGACAGGCGTTGCAGGCTCCGCCCAGGCAGCGGGCGCAAGCAGCAGGGCGGCCAGGAGGGTGCGTGCTGCGGATGCGGGCATGGCCCATCCGTGCCAACGAACGGGCCGGCGGGTCAAGGGCAGATGCCTGCTTCCTTCTCCCTCTCCCTCCGGGAGAGGGAGCAGCACAGCAGGCGGTCACAGCGTTACGATCTGGCCGTCGCCGGCCGCGGCCAGGAAGCTCGGCACCCCCGCTACCTCCACCCCCGGCAGCAACCCGGCCGGGTCCACCCCGGCCATGCGAAGCCCGGCGTCGCAGGCCATCAGGCGCGCGCCCAGTTCCGCCGCCGCCGTCCGCAGCTCGTCCAGGCCGGCGACGCCTGCCGCCCGCACCAGGCCGTCCCGCGCCGCATCGGCTACTGAGGACCAGTCGGACGCCAGCGCCCGGCAGCCCTCGTTGGTGGCGAACACCGTCACCGCCCGTCCCATCGCCGCCGCGCCCGCCGCCATCACGAAGGCGTAGTGCGCCCGCTCATGCCCGCCGGAGATCAGCAGGATGCCGAGCGGCCTACCCGGCAAGCGCCGGCTCCGCCCTGCGGTGCGCGGATAAGTCGTGGATGGTGGCGTTCGGCCCGCACAACGCGCAGGCCGGGTCCCGCGGCAGACGGATCGTGCGGACCCGCGCGGCCAGGGCGTCCCACACCAGCAGGCGCCCGGACAGGCCCTCGCCGATGCCCATGACCTCTTTCAGCACCTCCGTCGCCTGCAAGGTGCCCATGACGCCGGTGACGGCGCCCAGGATGCCAGCCTCGCCGCAGGTCGGCACCAGGCCGTCCGGCGGCGGCGCCGGATGCAGGCAGCGGTAGCAGGGGCCGCCGGCCCCGCCTTGACTCAACCCGCCTTGACCCACCCCGCCTTGACCCACATGCGGCTTGAACGTCGAAAGCTGGCCGTCGAAGCGCAGCACGGCGGCGGACACCAGGGTGCGCCCGGCCAGGGCGCAGGCGTCGGCGACCAGGAAGCGCGTCGGGAAGTTGTCGCTGCCGTCGCACACCAGGTCATAGGCACCGACCAGCGCCATCGCGTTGTCCGCCGTCAGCCGCGCCGCGTGCGTCTCCACCGTGACGCCGGGGTTGATGGCGCGGCAGGCGGCGGCGGCGCTGTCCACCTTGGCCATGCCCACGCGGTCCGTCGTGTGCGCGACCTGGCGCTGCAGGTTGGACAGCTCCACCCGGTCGTCGTCCACCAGCCCCAGCGTGCCGATGCCCGCCGCCGCCAGGTAGAGCGCCAAAGGGCTGCCCAGCCCCCCGGCGCCCACGATCAGCACCCGCGCCGCCCGCAGCCGCGCCTGCCCGGCGCCGCCCACTTCCGTCAGCAGGATGTTGCGGCTGTAGCGCGTGATCTCGTCGTCGGTGAAATCCAGGTCCATACTCGTCCAGATAGGTCGGGCGAGGACGGAAAGCGATGGAGCACGGCGCCCTGGTGCTGTTCAGCGGCGGGCAGGACAGCACGGCGTGCCTTGCATGGGCGCTGGACCGCTATCCCCGTGTGGAGACGGTCGGCTTCGCCTACGGCCAGCGCCACGCCGTCGAGCTGGAGTGCCGCGGCCCGGTCCGGGAGGCGTTGGCGGCGATGCCGCGGGGCGTGCGGCTGGGACCGGACCACCTGGTGGACATCACGGCTTCGCTGTCCGCGCTGGGCGGCACCGCCCTGACCTCGGACGCTGCCATCGCCATGACGGACGAGGGCCTGCCCAACACCTTCGTGCCCGGCCGCAACCTGCTGTTCCTGACCTATGCCGCCGCCCTGGCCTGGCGCCGCGGCCTGACCCGCATCGTCGGCGGCATGTGCGAGACCGACTTCAGCGGCTATCCCGACTGCCGGGACGACACGGTGAAGGCGATGCAACTTGCCCTGAACCTCGGGATGGCCCGCCACTTCGTGCTGGAAACGCCGCTGATGTGGCTGGACAAAGCGGCGACCTGGGCGATGGCGGACGCTCTGAGCATCCTGGACGTGACGGTGCGGCTGACGCACACCTGCTATCTCGGTGACCGCACCCACCTGCATCCCTGGGGCCGGGGCTGCGGCGCCTGTCCGGCCTGCGAGCTGCGCGCCGCCGGCTGGGCGCGCTGGAAGGAGAACGCCTAGTGTTCGACGGCTTCGACCTGCACGGCCTGATCGCCCGGCACGGCTACAGCGTAGTCGCCGGGGTGATCGGGCTGGAGAGCATGGGCATACCCCTGCCCGGCGAGACCGTGCTGATCGCCGCGGCGATCTATGCCGCTACGACGGGCAACCTGCTGATCGGCGGCGTAGTGCTGGCGGCGGCCGCCGGGGCGATCATCGGGGACAACCTGGGCTACCTGATCGGCCGCCGCGCCGGGCCGCCGATGCTGCTGCGGCATGGCCCGCGCATGGGCCTGACGGTGCCGCGGCAGCGGCTGGGGCAGTTCCTGTTCCTGCGGCACGGCGGCAAGGTGGTGTTCATGGGGCGCTTCGTGGCGTTCCTGCGGGTGTTCGCCGCCGTGCTGGCAGGGGCGAACCGGATGCCGTGGGGGCGTTTCCTGGTGTGGAACGCGCTGGGCGGCGTCGTGTGGACCAGCCTGTACGGCTTCGGCGCCTACCTGCTGGGCAACCAGATACACAAGCTGGTAGGGCCGCTTGGCGCCCTCATCGGTGTGGCGACGGCTGCCGTCGTGGTGTGGGGCGCGCTGTTCCTCCGCAAGCACGAGCACCGGCTGCTGGCCGATGCGGAAGGGGCGATGCTCGCGCATGAGGCCGCGCTCGGCACCCGGCACGCGGAGCGGACCTCGTGACGCACGACACGCTGCATGACTCTGGCGCCATCACCCGTGAGCGGATTGCCGAAACCGGCCGCCTGGTCCGCCCGCATGTGCGCCACACGCCCACCATCGCGGCGGACGCCGCCGAGTTCGGCCTGGCGCCGGGTCCGCTGCTGTTCAAGATGGAGCAGATGCAGCACTCCGGCTCGTTCAAGGCGCGCGGGGCGTTCGCCAACCTGCTGATGCGGGACGTGCCGGCGGCGGGCGTGGTGGCGGCGTCCGGCGGCAACCACGGGGCGGCGGTCGCCTATGCGGCGGGGCGGCTGGGGATAGCGGCGGCCATCTTCGTGCCGGGCATCACGTCGCCGGCCAAGGCGGAGCGCATCCGGGCCTATGGCGCGGCGCTGGTGGTGGGCGGGGACCGCTATGCCGATGCGCTCGCCGCGAGCGAGGCCCATGCGGCGGCGACCGGCGCGCTGCAGGTCCATGCCTTCGATCAGCCGGAGACGCTGCTGGGCCAGGGCACCCTGGGCCAGGAGATGCAGGAGGACGCGCCGGACCTGGACACGCTGCTGGTCGCGGTCGGCGGGGGCGGGCTGATCGGCGGCATCGCGGCCTGGTATGCCGGGTCGGTGCGGGTGGTGGCGGTGGAGCCGGAGGGGGCGCCGACCCTGCACGCCGCCTTTGCCGCCGGGCGCCCGGTGGACGCGCCGGCCGGCGGCCTGGCGGCGGACAGCCTGGCGCCGCGGCGGGTCGGGGAGCTGGTGTTCCCCATCGCGCGGCGGTGGGTGGCGCCGGAGGTAGTGCTGGTGTCGGACGACCATATCCGGGCGGCGCAGGCGGCGCTGTGGTCCGCGCTGCGCGTGGTCGCCGAACCCGGCGGTGCCGCGGCCTTCGCGGCGCTGCTATCGGGGCGCTACCGGCCCGCAGCCGGGGAGCGCGTGGGCGTGCTGGTCTGCGGCGGCAATACGACGGCCGTGCGGTTCGAGGGGTAGGACGGCCATCCCGGCTGAGTGAGCGCCTGCACCGATCCGCAGCATGAGTCGCGCCCGGACCGTTGACGAGGCAAGCGCAAGGAGCCGTCCACTGGAAAGCGGCCGTTTGCAGTGCCGCGGCACCTGTTCGCAGTCGGGATGCAGCAATGCTAGCATTGCGGCAAATCAACCCGGAGCCGTCCATGACCGATCCACCCCTGGCCACAGCGCCCCGGTCAGGTGCTGCCGTCACCGTCCGGGGCCTCGCCCCTGAGCTGAAGGCGCGGCTGCGCATCCGCGCTGCCCGCAATGCAAGGTCTATGGAGGCCGAAGCGCGAGCTATCCTGGAAGCGGCCCTTGCCGTTCCAACGGAGGATCAGACCGATCTTGGCGCCTTTGCCCGTCTCCTTTTCGCTCCGCTCGGTGGCGTTGACTTGGAACTGCCACCGCGCGATCCGGCCCGCGATCCTCCGGATTTCGGGACAGGGCAGGGCGGCGCGGCTGAGCCGCTTCGGCCGCAGGTGCAGGCGACGGGCGCCAGCCCCGCCGCTTCTGTGGCACAGGCGCCGGCCCAATCAGCGCCGGCCGCCACGCCTGCCGCCCACAGGCCGCGCCGCCGGTGATCGTGCTCGACACCAACGTGCAGTCGGAACTGGCCAGGCCGGACCCGGATGCGGCCGTGCTGGCGTGGTTGGCACGGCAGCGCCGGACTGAACTGTGCACCACCGCGATCACTGAAGCGGAACTGGCTTACAGCGTAGTGCTCCTGCCCCGGGGCGAGCGGCGGGAAGCGCTCACCCAAGCTGTTGCGCGCCTCCTTGGAGAGGGCCTTGGCGGACGGGTGCTGTCCTTCGACCGGGCGGCTGCCGCGGCCTATGGCGAGATCGCGGCCAAGCGCCGGGCCGCAGGGCGCCCGGTCGCAACCGCCGATGGCCAGACCGCCGCGGTGGCCCGCGCCCACGGTGCGGTCCTGGTGGCCACCCGCGATGCCGGCAGGTTCCAGGGCTGTGGCGTGCAGGTTGCCAATCCCTGGACAGCCTGGTCGGCGGGAGCCGGGCCGGCCAGCCGCGCCGCAGCAGCTTCCACGCAGGCTGGCGTCACGCCCCGAGATAGCGGTCCGTAAACGTCGCTGCCAGGTCAATCTTCGCCGCGGCAATCGCCGGATCGAAGCCCGCCAGCATCCGATGCACCGTCTGCGCCATCTCCATCGTCACCATCCCGCCATGCTGGAAAGCGTCGCGGTTGCGGGTAAAGGCGCTGTTGCACACGTCGCGGCCCACGGCGCACATGCCGGCCTGCAAGGCGCCGATGGCGGCGTCTGGCGTGGAACCCTGCAGGAACAGCGTCGCCTCGCGGATCGCCGCCGCGGACCCGCGCACCGCGGCCTCGTTCTTCGGTATCCAGCCGGCGTCCGCATACAGGCATCCCGAGGCGTAAGGGCCGCCGAAGATCGCCTGCGTCCCGGCGCTGTCCCGGGCGTCGGCCAGGATCACGATGCCGCCCTTGTTCTCCAGGTCGTTGATGATCGGGTCGAACAGGCTGAGCGCGTCAATGTCGCCGCGCTCGAACGCCGACATGGCGGTCTGCGTGGTGCCGACGCCGATGGCCGCGGCGTCCGTCGCCTTCAGCCCGGCCTTCACCAGCAACTGCATCGCGAACAGGTGCGTCGCCGACCCCGGCGCCGACACGCCGATCTTGCGGCCCTTCAGGTCCGCGACGGTCTTGATCTCCCCGGCCAAAGCCTTGCGTATGCCCAGCGCCAGGCCGCTGTTCTGCGCCTGCAATACAAACGCCTGCAGCTTCGCGCCCTTGGCGGCCAACTGGATCGTGTGCTCGTAGTAGCCGCATACCACGTCGGACGAGCCGCCGAGCAATGCCTGCATGGCGCGGGCGCCGCCGGGGAACTGGGCGACCTCCGCCTCGATGCCGTGCTTGGCGAACAGGTCCTGGCCCAGCGCCACGAAGAACGGCATGTAGCCGTACAAGGCGATGCCGCCGCCGGCGAAGCGGACCTTGGTGCGCGCCTGCCCGATGGCCGGAAGCGGTAGGGCTGCGGCGGCGAGGGTGGCAGTCAGGGCGGTGCGGCGCGTCAGCATGGGCGTGTCCTCCTTCATATGTCCCGGCATGTATCCCGGCCTCATGTGTCCCGGGGCGTGTCCGCCCTCGGCTGCCAGACCAGCAAGCGGTTCTCCGCCAGGCTGACGCCCGCGTCCAGCACCAGGGCGCAGCCGGTCAGCACGACGATGCCCGCGAACACGGTGTCCACGTCGAACACCCCCTCCGCCTGCAGGATCAGGTAGCCGACGCCGCGGGCGCTGCCGAGATACTCGGCGATCACCGCGCCCACGAAGGCCATGCCGACCGAGACGTGCAGCGAGCTGAACACCCAGCTCAGCGCTGCCGGCAGATAGACGTGCCGCACCAGTTGCCGCCGGGTGGCGCCCAGCATCCGGGTCGCGTTCAGCACGGTGGGGCTGACCTCGCGCACGCCTTGCAGGACGTTGAAGAACACGATGAAGAACACGAGCGTGAAGCCCAGCGCTACCTTGCTCGCCATCCCCAGTCCGAACCACATGGCGAAGATCGGCGCCAGAATGACGCGCGGCATGGCGTTGGCGGCCTTGATGTAGGGGTCCAGCACCGCCTGCGTCCGCGGGCTGAGGCCCAGCCACAGCCCGGCCAGCACCCCGGCGACGGTGCCGCTGGCGAACGCCATCAGGGTCTCGCTGATGGTGACGAACAAGTGCGGCCAGATCTCGCCGCTGCCGAACCATTGAGAGATGACGGCGGCGATCCGCTCCGGGCGGCCGAAGAACAGGGGGGACAGGAAGCCGGTCAGGCTGCCGGCCTGCCACAGGGCGAGCAGGGCGATGCCGATGCCCAGACGGGCTGCGGTGATCACGCGGCCAAATCTTGCAGCAGAGATACGTCCTGCTCCCTCTCCCTCCGGGAGAGGGTTGGGGTGAGGGGGTCTTGAGGCGCGGCCCTTGCCAGCATGGCGCCGCAGCTTTTCGGAACCACCGGTGCCCCGCTCCGCAAGCAAGACCCCCTCACCCCGGCCCTCTCCCGGAGGGAGAGGGAGCAGCGACGTGGCCACAACCCCGCCATCACGCTGCCCGCCCGCGCTGGTAGGCCCGCAGCACCTCGTCGCGCAGCACGGACCAGATGCGCTCCTGCACCTGCTGGAACGCCGGGGTCAGGCGTATTTCCGCCACGTCGCGCGGGCGGGGCAGGTCTATCGGGAACTCGGCGATGGGCCGGGTGGCCGGGCCGGCGGACAGCACCACCACGCGGTCGCTGAGGCTGATCGCCTCCTCCAGGTCGTGGGTGATGAACAGCACGGACTTGCGCTGCGCCGCGCCTTGCCCCCCACCATCCTGCCACAACGCCAGCAGCTCGTTCTCCATCATCAGCCGGGTCTGCACGTCGAGCGCGCTGAACGGCTCGTCCATCAGCAGAATAGGCGGGTCCAGCACCAGGGTCTGTGCCAATTGTGCCCGCTTCCTCATGCCGCCGCTCATCTGGTGCGGATACTTGGCGCCGTGGCCGTGCAGGCCCACCCGCTCCAGCCAGGAGTCCGCGGCCTCCCGCGCCGCCGCCCGGGATTGCCCGGCAAATTCTGGCCCAGCGGCCACGTTGTCCCGCGCGTTGCGCCACGGCATCAAGCTGTCCGCCTGGAACAGGTAGCCCGCCCGGCGGTTGATGCCCCGCAGCGGCGCCCCCAACGCCTCCACCTGTCCCGACGACGGCGCCAGCAGCCCGGCCGCCAGGTTGAGCAGGGTGCTCTTGCCGCAGCCCGTCGGGCCGACGACGGACAGGAACTCGCCCTCCGCCACATGCAGCGAGGTATCGGCAACGGCGGTGTAGGAGCCGCCGCGTGCGCCGCCGAAGCTGACGGTCACATCGGTGAATCGCAGCGCAGCTTTCATGTCGTGATCGTGCGTGCGATGTCGGACGCGGTCATAGAAGCAGTATCCCCCCAGCCTTGCCCCACCTTATGCGGGGCCGGGCCTGGGGGGAACCGGGGGGCTTGCCGCCCTCTTGCTTATTCTTCGTGCCTGGCCGGGCGGATGCCCCTAGTCGGACCAGGCCCAGTTGTGGCCATGCACCAGGCCGTCATCGAAGCCGCCATGCGCCGGGGCAGCCGGCACCGGCTCCGAGTTGGCCCAGCCGTGGCTATGGACCAGCCCGTCGTCGAAGCCGTGATGACCGTCCAGGTGCTGCGCGAGGGGCTGCATCTGCGCCGCCGGCTGCTGCTCCATCTGCGGCACCATCGGCGCGACGTGGCCCTCCTCGTGGAACTGCTCGGTCTCGGTGCTGCCGGCCATCGCCGTCGTGCTGCTGCGCCCGCCGGACGCCGCCACCGCAACGGCGTCGAACCAGCCCGTCCCGACCTCGCGCTGGTGGCGCGTGGCGGTGTAGCCCTCGGCCTCCGATGCGAACTCCGCCTGTTGCAGCTCGGAGTAGGCCGCCATGCCGCGCTCCTTGTAGCCCTTCGCCAGCTTGAACATGGACAGGTTCAGGCTGTGGAACCCGGCCAGCGTCACGAACTGGAAACGGTAGCCCATCTTGCCGATCTCCTGCTGGAACGTGGCGATAGCCTCCGGCGACAGCTTCTTCTGCCAGTTGAACGACGGCGAGCAGTTGTAGGCCAGCATCTTGCCGGGGAACTGGGCGTGTATGGCGTCGGCAAAGCGCTTGGCCTCCTCCAGGTTCGGCTCGCTGGTCTCCCACCACAGCAGGTCGGCATAGGGCGCGAAGGCCAGGCCGCGGGCGATGGCGTAGTCCACGCCGACGCCGTTCTTGATGCGCTGGAAGCCCTCGCTGGTGCGCTCGCCGGTCAGGAACGGGCGGTCGCGCTCGTCCACGTCGGCGGTCAGCAACTGCGCGCTGTGCGCGTCGGTGCGGCACAGCAGGACGGTGCTGACGCCCTCCACGTCGGCGGCCAGGCGGGCGGCGTTCAGCGTGCGGATATGCTGGCTGATCGGGATCAGCACCTTGCCGCCGAGGTGGCCGCACTTCTTCTCGGAGGCCAACTGGTCCTCGAAGTGGACGCCCGCCGCGCCGGCCTCGATCATGGCGCGCATCAGTTCGAAGGCGTTCAGCGCGCCGCCGAACCCGGCCTCCGCGTCGGCGATGATCGGCGCCATCCAGTGAATGCTGTGGTCGTTCTCAAGCTGCGCGATCTGGTCGCAGCGGCGCAGCGCGTTGTTGATGCGCTTCACGACCTGCGGCACCGAGTTCACCGCATACAGCGACTGGTCCGGATACATCTCCAGGGACGAGTTGGCGTCGGCTGCCACCTGCCAGCCCGACAGGTAAATCGCCTTAAGGCCGGCGCGCACCTGCTGCATGGCTTGGTTGCCGGTCAGGGCGCCGAGGGTGTTGACGTAAGGCTCGGTCCTCAGCAGGTGCCACAGGCGCTGCGCGCCCATCTCGGCCAGCGTGTGGCGGATGCGGAAGCTGCCGGACAGCTGGGCCATGTCGGCGTCGCTGTAGTCGCGGCGGATGCCCTGGAAGCGCTCAGGCTCAGCGCCGGAGGACATGCCGTCAGGCTGGTGGTTGAGCTGGCTGCGCATGGTGGATACCCCTTTGGTCTGGTCTGGTTCGTCAATAATTGACATTGCAGGTGCGAAGGGAAAGGCCCAAAACACCGATCACGCGGCAAGCTAGTTGCTGGATTGTTCAAACCTTGTGTAAATCAGTAAAGGTTGTAAATGGCTGCACCCCAGATCGGCCGCACCGTCCGCCGCTTGCGGCAGGAGCAATCGCTGACGCAGCAGGCCCTGGCGGTCCGGCTCGGCATCAGCGCGAGCTACCTGAACCTGATCGAGCACGAGCAGCGGGCCGTGACGGCCAGCCTGCTCATCAAGCTGACCGAGAGCCTGCGCGTGGACCTCGCCGCCCTGTCCGGCAGCCAGGAGCGGCAGTTGGAGGCCGGGCTGCGGGAGGTGTTCGCCGACCCGGCGCTGGACCAGGCGGTGCCGGATGCGGAGATCGAAGGGCTGGCCGCCTCCAGCCCGGCCGCCGGGCGCGCAGTGCTGGCGCTATATCGCGCCTGGCGCGTGGCGCGGGAGGACGCGAGCGGCATCGCGCTGCCGTCCGGGCGCCGGCTGCTGCTGCCGCACGAGGAGACGCGGGATGCGTTCCACGACCGCTCCAACCACTTCCCCAGCATGGAGGCGGCGGCAGAACGCATCGGCGACACACTGCCGCCGGAACCTGCGGAGCTGAACCACGCCATCGCCGAACGTCTGCGCCGGATGCATGGCGTCACGGTCCGGGTGGTGCCGCTGGACGGCGCCCTGCGCCGCTACGATCCGGTGGCGCGCAGCCTGACATTATCGGAGCAGTTGCCGCGGGAGAGCCGCGGCTTTCACCTGGCGTTCCAGCTCCTGCTGCTGGAGGCGCGGGACGCCGTGGAGGCGGAGGTCGCGGCGATAGCGCCCACCACGCCGGAGGCCGGGGCGCTGATCCGGCTGGGCCTGCTGAACTATGCCGCGGCGGCGCTGCTGATGCGCTACGACCGCTTCCTGGCCGCGGCCGGGCAGTTCCGGCACGACGTGGACGCCTTGGCGGCGCGGTTCGGTGTCAGCTACGAGCAGGCGTGCCACCGGCTGTCGTCCTTGCAGCGGTCCGGGGCGCGTGGGGTGCCGTTCTTCTTCCTGCGGGTGGACCCGGCGGGCAACGTGAGCAAGCGGTTCTCGGCGGCAGGGTTCCCGTTCGCGCGGTATGGCGGGTCGTGCCCGCGCTGGGTGGTCCATGCGGCGTTCGCCTCGCCGGGGGTGCTGCAGGTGCAGGTGGCGGCGCTGCCGGACGGGGCCGCGTTCCTGTGTTTCGCGCGCTGCGTCGTCGGCCGGGCGACGCGCTGGGGGGAGCCGGCGCCGACGCATGTGATCGCGATGGGGTGCGAGGTCGGGCATGCGGACGCGCTGGTCTATGCGGATGGGCTGGACCTGGATCGGGCGACGGTTGGGATCGGGCTGTCGTGCCGGCTGTGCGACCGGGAGGGCTGCCGGAGCCGGGCGTTCCCGCCGCTGGAGCACCGGCTGGCGCTGGACCCGATGCTGGCGGCGGACAGCCCGTACCGGTTCGTGCCGAAGGGCTGAGACAGCCCGACCTGCACTCACCCGACTTGCATCCAAGGACCCGCTGCGTGCATACGCCATGTTGCCGGCATGTTCTTATACCAGTCCGCATAAGAGCTGACCTGCCTGCTTTGCACTGCCAGGATGCGTTGATACCAAGTCAAGACCTATGCGGGCCGGTATTGGCAGGCGCCTGATGGTTGGAGGCGTCTTCGTCTCATGTACCCGCGAGTGGACAAGTCTTGCGCTCGTGGTCCAGCGTGCGTCGCCAGATGGGTTCACCGGAATGGCTCCAGTGTTTGCACTGCTGGATAGCTTGAACGTCGTCATGGAACTGGAGTTTATGCACAAGGCAGCGCCGGGTATTCCCAAAGAGACGAGGACTGGAGCGATCGTTATCGCGGCCATCCTATCTACTGGTTTTGAGAAGAAATATCCTTGGATATAGTCGCAACGAAGGGCCTTCAGGTGGCTCACCTCGGCTTCCATCTCCGCTCCTTCGGCGACTACGAGCATATTGAGGTTCCGGGCAAGGCTTATGATCGTGCCAACGATCTGCAAGCTTTCGGGGCTTTGGCACATCGCCGACACGAAAGATCGGTCAATCTTCAGGATATCCAACGGAAACCGTTGCAGGTAGCTGAGCGACGAGTAGCCGGTCCCGAAGTCGTCGAGGCTAAGCTGGATGCCAAGCCCTTTGAGCTGCCACAATATGCCTATGGCCCGCTCGGCGTTCCCCATGGTGACGCTCTCTGTGACCTCCAGCCTTACGGTCCCCGGGTCAATGCCGGTTTCCTCAAGGATTTCGCGGACCTGGCCGACCAGGTCCGGCTGGATGAACTGGCACGCTGAAAGGTTGACGCTGATGGTCAGCGGCTGACTTCGCGGGAACGCGCGCTGCCACTGCCTCGTCGTGCGGCAAGCCTCCTGCAGCACCCACAGCCCCAGCGGCACGATCAGCCCGGTTTCCTCGGCGACGTGGATGAACTTGTCCGGATGGACAAGGTCGTGGCCCGGCGGCTGCCACCGCACCAGGGCCTCGAACCCCGTTACGGCCTCGTCGCAGACGGACACGATGGGCTGGTAGTGCAGGACGAACTCGCCGTTCTGCAAAGCCTGGCGCAACTCGTTCTCGAGCCGCAGTCGCCTCCTGGCCGGCAGGCACATCGTTTTGTCGTAAACGACGCTGCGAGCCTTGCCCTGGGACTTGGCATGGAGCATGGCCAGGTCGGCGTCGCGCACCATGTCGTCCACGAAGCAATACTGGATGGCGCTCGTGGCTATTCCGATGCTGGGGGTCACGTGCAGCTCCTGCCCGTCAACGATAAAGCGCGGACGCAGGGCCTCTTGGATGCGGTCAGCCACCCGCACGGCGTCGGCGGGATCAAGCATGTCGGCCAGGAGCACGATGAACTCGTCCCCACCAAGGCGGGCAACCGTGTTCCTGCCCTCGGCAGCTTCCGCCGCCGTGCCCGCCGCCAAGGTAACGCAGCGCAACGAAGCCTGGAGGCGGCTGGCCACCTCGACGATGAGCTTGTCACCCGCGCCGTGCCCCAAACCGTCGTTCACCAGCTTGAAGCGGTCGAGGTCAATGAACAGCACGGCAAAACCCATCGTTTCATTGCGTCCGCTGCGGGCGAACAGCTGCTTGAGCCGGTCCCGGAACATCGCCCGGTTCGGCAGCCCGGTGAGGGGGTCGTGTGAGGCATCATGGATGAGCTGGTCCTCGGCGCGCTTGCGTTCCATCACCCGGCCAAGCTGCAAGCCGATTTGCGACACGAGCCGCATCAGCACCTGGTCAAGCTCAATCGTGTTCCGGATGAAGAACTCGATCACCGCCGCCACCTCGCTCCCGATCAATATCGGGAACGCGTATGCCGCATTCAGGCCGCATAGCTGCGCCGCGCGTTGTCTGGGGAAGTTGCCGTCCTCGCCGATGTCGGAAATCCACGCAGGTGCGCCCGTCTCCTGTATCCGGCCGGGCAGCCCCTGGCCGGACTTGAAGTCCGTCCGCTCCGTTACGCGACGGAACTCCGCAATGCGTTCGAGGTCCTCGGCGTGCCAGATGCGCGACGAGCGGAGCCGCCGCGCATCGCCGGCCGTGTCGGTAAGATACAGGTGCCCAACAGGCCAGCCGGTGAAATCGCAGACCTGCGTCAGCGCGAACTGGAAGATGTCCTGGAGCGAAACCGTCTGGTTGGCCGCAGTGGCGATCCGCTCGAGAAGCCGAAGCTGCTGCTGGTTGTCATAAAGCTCCCGCAGCCCCTTCTCGGCGATTGCCTCCGCATCCAGGCGGGCTTTGCGCTCGCGGTCCAGGCGCCGTCGTAGGCGGTTGAGTTCCTGTGCGGCAGGCCCTGTGCATTCGTCCTGCATTGCCGCGGTCTCACGACACCGCGACACGGAACAGGCATGCGGCGTCCCCTTCGTGCATGCATTGCAAGTGCGTCACGTCCACGGCCTCGCCATAATGATCCGCCGCACCTTCGACGAAGCCGTGCGCAAGATGGCACAGCTTCCGCCGTGAGCTGTATCCCATCATGATCGTGCCGTCGAATCTTTCGTCGAAGGAGAAGTTCGGGCAATGCGCCCCGGCGTAGAGCTTCCGAACCTCGGGGTGGATGATGCTGTTCACGCTCAGGATGAACGGGCGCAAGGATTTTTGTGCGGTGAAGAACAACGGGTAGCGTGCCGCCAGCCGTGGCATCGCTTCACGGCCGAACCAGCGCAGCACCGTTGCGGGTGGCAGGCCCAGGGCATCCGACGCCGCAGCCACCAGCTTCTCCATCTGTTCGTAGGGGTAGCTGCCCAGGGACGTGTAGGATCCCTGCAATCCCGTGACGTCCAGCAGCGAGTCCCAAACCGTGTCGCCGTGATGCTGGGTCACCACCTCCTCAAGCAGGTTGAACACCACGCCTTTCATCCGACCACCCAATGCTGCGGGGCACGCCCGAGAATGCAGCGGCATATCGGACAGGCTCAATTGCGGCCGTTCCAGGCCCATCACCCAGCCTACGGGCGAACCCACAACAAGCCGTTACGATGCCAGGACCCGCTTCGTGATTCCTGAACTGAGACGGGGAACCGAGGCGGGCGGCCGAAAGACGGCCTCCGCAGCAGCGCTTGGCTTCTTCACCCCCGTCAACGTCGTGCCGCTTGCCAGACAACTGGCACGGGCATCTCGTCCCGTGCGGCCTCGTGGGATCGGGTTGCCCGATCACGAGCCAACCTCCGGCTTCGCCCGGCGTCTGCCATATCGTGACGCGCCGCGTCCTTGAACTGCGTCCCGTCCCAGCATACCTGGCAAATTCAGGTCAACCCGGCAGGCCCAGCCCAATCGCAGGACCGCATCGTGCAGCATATTCCCAACCTGGCCGTTGCCGACGCTGCCTTCCGCCTCCAGACCTCACCGGAGGAGGCCATCGCGCATCCTGGGTGGCTGAAGGCGCGCGCAGCCCTGCTCGCAGCCCTGCGCTCGGACAGGGCCATGATCCTGCTGGGGCCGCCCGGCAGCGGCAAGACGCTGCTGCTGCAGGAGGTATTGCGGACATTGCGGCAGGAGGGCAGGGCGGTAAGCCAGGTCGGGCGCGGGGACGCACTGAACAGCCTGGAGGACGGCCACATCCTGCTGGTTGACGAGGCGGGCCGCATGGGGCCGGACGGCTTGACCAAGCTGTGTGCTAGGCCGGCACCATTCGTGGCCGCAGCGCTCCCGGGTTTCACAGAGCGCCTGACCCGGCTGTCCCGGCCGGTCGAGACCGTGACGCTTCCACCTCTTGCGCCGGCGGAGGTGGCCCGCTACGTCGCCACCCGGCTTGAGGCTGCGGGACAGCCGCGCGGCCTGCTGGAGCCTGAGGCCGTCCTGGCCCTGGCCCGGCACTCCGGCGGGCTGCTGCGCCTGGTGAACACCATCGGCGGGGCCGCCGTGTTCCTGTCCAAGCTGGACGGCGCACCCCGGGTCGGCTTGAAGCATGTGGAGGAGGCCGCGTCCATGCGCGACGATCACAGCGAAGGCGCAGCCCTGCCTGCCCCGGCCTTGCCACCCCCCCCTCCGCCACCCCCCGCCATCCCGCCTGAGCCGGTTGCGCCGCTGCCCGACTACTCCGCGGCCATACTGCGGCGGCGCGTTGCGCTCAGCACGATGATGGCTGCGTCCGGCCTCCTGTTCGCCATGCCCTGGTTGACACAGGGACGGCCCGGCGCCCAGCCGTCCGACGCGCAGGACGGCACCGGCAGCCAGGCGGTCCAGGTCGCGCAAGTTGATGCTGCCGCCCCGGTCCAGGCCGCGCCGGACGATGCAGTCGCCGTACCGGCTGCCGTCCCCGGCGTTTCCGGCATCCAATCCGAGCAGCCAAGTCTGGAGATGCAGCAGACCGGAGTGCAGCAGACCGGAGTGCAGCAGACCGGAGTGCAGCAGGCTGGGACGCAGCAGGCCGGAGTGCAACGGACGGAGGCGCAGCAAATGCGGACGCACCCCACCGCCCGGGTTGCGGCGCCCGCGGCGCTCCGTGCCGAACCCATGCGCCGGGCCGACACAGCCCCGCCCGCTGCAACGGCGGAGGGCAATCATGTGGTTGCGGCCTCCGATGCCCCGGTCCGCTTCCAAGGCCCGATCTTCAACGAGACGATGGGGCAGAGCGGCCAAGTCACCCTGGTCATCCGCAAGCAGGCGCCGACCGGGGCGATCACGGCTCGGTTCAATGCCTCGCAGGGCCTGTCCGGTTCTGGGATGCTGGCGGGAAGCGTGTCTGGGACCGGCCGCATCACCGCGTCGGGCCAACTTCAGATGGGCAGGGGCGCCTTCATGTGCGACCTCAGCGGCACCCTCAGCGGCGGTGCGCTGACCGGGTCCGCAAGCTTCGTGAACAACAACGGCGGTCCCACATATCACAGCAGGTTCAACCTCGTCCGGACATAGGGGCGCCGCAGCCGGACATCCCTGGCCCCTGGGCGTCCGATCCCGTATCCAGTCCTGCATGGACCTTGCCACCCTGCCGCCCTCCCGCATCGTCACCGTCGCCCGCGCCGCGCGGCTGCGGCCGGACACCGATTTCCTGTGCTTCGGCGAAAGCGATCATCCCGCCCCGTCCGGCGCCGCCCCGGCACTGCAAGCGGCTTTGGCCCGCGGCGACGCGCTATATCCCGACGTGCGCGGCGTCCCGGCGCTGCGCCAGGCGCTGGCGGACCACCTGACGGCGCTGCACGCCCTGCCAGTCGCCGAGGAGCGCATCCAGGTCACGGCGTCCGGCATGACGGCGGTCAACGTGGCAATGGCCAGCATCGTCCGCGCCGGGGACCGCGTGGTGCTGCACACCCCGGCCTGGCCCAACCCGGCCAATGCCGCCCTGCTGCGCGGCGCGGCGGTGGACGTGCTGCCGCTCGACGCGCGCCCCGACGGCGGCTTCCACCTGGACCTCGGCCGCCTCGCCGCCAAGCTCGCCGGCGCGCGGGCGTTCATCCTGAACACTCCCAACAACCCTACTGGCTGGACCGCAACCCTGGCCGAGCTGCAAGCCATCCTGGACCTGTGCCGCCGGCATGGGGTCTGGCTGGTGTCGGACGAGGTTTACTCCCGCCTGGTCTATGACGGCGCCACGGCGGCGTTTTCCCTGCTGGACGTGGCCGGACCGGACGACCGCGTGATGGTCTGCAACAGCTTCAGCAAGACGTGGGCCATGACCGGCTGGCGCCTTGGCTGGATCGTCGTGCCTGCCGGCGTCCGCGACCAGGTGGCGGAGGTGGTGGAGGTCACGCAGTCCGGCACCGCGCCCTTCGCCCAGGCCGGCGCCCTGGCGGCGCTGGCGGACGAGGCGTTCGTGGACCGCTTCCGCGCCCATTGCGCCGCCGGGCGGCAACTGGCGCTGGACGGCGTGGCCGGGCTGAACGGCGTGCGGCTGGCGGCGCCAGATGGGGCGTTCTACGCCTTCATCGGCGTGGACGGGGAGACGGACAGCCTGGCCCTGGCGCTGCGCCTGGTGCGGGACCACGGCGTCGCGGTGGCGCCGGGCAGCGCCTTCGGCGAGGGCGGCGAGGGGCACCTGCGCCTTTGCTTCGCGCAGGGCCGCACCCGGATGGAGCGCGCGATGGGCCGCCTGCGCGAAGGCTTGCAGGCGCGGTGACGCAGCTTCCCGCCTGCGGGGTGTGCGGCACCGCCGCCCGCGCGCCGTTCCGCCCGCCCCCGGCGGAGCTTGCGCCCGACCTGGACGGGCGGCCCGGCGAGCCCACCCGCTCCACCCTGCCGCAATGGATCGCCACCTGCCGCCGCTGCGGCGCGTCCGGCCCTGACCTGTCGAAGCTGCCGGAAGGCGCCGGGGACGTGGTGCGCTCGGATGCGTACCGGGCGCTCCGCACGCCGGGGCCGCAGATGCCGGCGCTGCGCTGGGCCTGCATCTGCGAGGCGTCGGGCCGGCGGGCGGAAGCGGCGGAGGCGGCCTTGCAAGCCGCCTGGGCGCTGGACGACGCGGGCCAGGACGCGGCGGACCTGCGCCGACGCGCCGTGGCGCTGTGGGGGGAGCCGGCCAGCACGGAGGACGCGCTGCGCCTGCTGGACCTGCTGCGCCGCGCCGGGGACTTCGCCGCCGCCGACGCGCGCGCCGACGCGCTGGACGGCGCCGCGCAGCACGAGAACACCGCCGCCATCCTCGCCTTCCAGCGCGCCCGCATCGCGGACGGCGACGCCGGCCGCCACATGATCAGCAGCGCCCTGCGCCCCCCGGCCCGGCGCCCGCACGTCACGCACGGCACGCAGGCTCCCGCTGCAGGCGGCTTCTGGCGACGGCTGTTCGGCGGATGACGTTGCGCGACCAGTTGCAGGCGGCCCTGGACGGTAAGGCCAAGCCGGTGGGATCGCTGGGCCGGATCGAGGCGCTGGCGGTGCAGCTCGGCCTGATCCAGGGCACCCTGCGCCCGATGGTGACGCCGGCCGTGCTGGTGTTCGCGGGCGACCACGGCGCGGCGCCGGGCGTGTCGGCCTATCCGTCCGCGGTCACGGCGGCGATGGTCGGCGCCTACCTGGGGGGGCGTGCGGCGGTCAACCTGTTCGCGGCGCAGGCCGGGGCGCGGCTGCTGGTGGTGGATGCCGGCGTCGCCGCCGACCTGACGCCGCATCCCGGCCTTGTTGGCGCCAAGGTGCGCCCCGGCACGCGCGACTGGCGCACCGGCCCGGCCATGACGGCGGACGAGCTGGACCAGTCGCTGCACCGCGCCGCCGCCGTGGTGGACGGGCTGGCCGACGAGGGCTGCACGGTGCTGGCCCTGGGTGAGATGGGCATCGGCAACACCGCCAGTGCGGCGCTGCTGGCGCACAAGGCGGCCGGGCTGGACCTGGCGGCGCTGACGGGCCGCGGCGCCGGGCTGGACGATGCCGGGCTGGCGCGCAAGCGGGCGGCGATGGCGGCGGGCGCGTCGCGCACCGCCTTGCGCCTGCCGCCGCGCGAGGCGCTGATCGAGTATGGCGGCTATGAGATCGCCATGCTGGCCGGCGCGATCCTGCGCGCGTCGGAGCGCCGCATGTGCGTGTTGGTGGACGGCGTCATAGTGACTGCCGCCGCCGTGCTGGCCCATGCGATGCAGCCGGGCTGCCTTGACTGCTGCGTGTTCGCCCACCGCTCGGCGGAGCTGGGCCACGATGCCATGCTGGCCCACCTGGGCGCTTCGCCGTTGCTGGACCTCGGGATGCGGCTGGGGGAGGGGACCGGGGTGGCGTTGGCCATCCCGCTTCTGCGGGCCGCCGCCGCGGTGCTGTCCGGCATGGTGGACCTGCGGGACCTGCTTGCCGGCGCCGACGCCTCTGCCGCGTGATGCCGGCTGCGGGTTCGCCGCTGCCGCCGCTGTCGTACGGCTGCGGTGCGGTGCCCCGTTCTGACCGCCGGTTGCCATGCCGCGCCGCCGCTTGTCCGCGCGTAGAGGCCAGAGCGTGGCCAGAGCGTGGATAGGGCGCGGCCCATGAGCGGGGCGAGCGGCATCAAGGACCAGGTGCGGCTCATGCTGGTGGCGGTCGGCTACATGACCCGGCTGCCGCTGCCGGGCTGGGTCGGGCACGGAGATTGGGGGCTGGACCGGGCGGCCCGCTATTTCCCCCTGGCCGGGCTGCTGGTGGGCGGGCTGGGCGCGCTGGTGCTGGCTGGCGCGCGGCTGGGACTGCCGCCGCTGGCTGCGGCCGGGCTGGCGCTGGCGGCGATGGCGCTGGCGACGGGAGCGCTGCACGAGGATGGGCTGGCCGACACCCTGGACGGCCTGGGCGGCGGCTGGACGCGGGACGACGCGCTGCGGATCATGAAGGACAGCCGCATCGGCGCCTATGGCGCCACGGGGCTGGCGCTGGCGCTGGGGATCAAGGCGGCGGCCCTGGCGGACCTGCCCGCGCCGGTGCTGCTGGCGGGTGCCGCGGCCAGCCGCCTGGCGCCGGTCTGCGTGATGGCGATGCTGCCCTATGCGCGTGCAGGAGACGCCGCGGCGTGGGCGGCCCCTGTCGCAGCCGGGCCGGGCGGGCTGGCGGTCGCGGCGCTGTGCGGCCTGCCGCTGCTGCTGCTGCTGGGCTGGCGCGCATTGCCGGCCCTGGCGCTGGCCGCGCTGCTGACCGCGCTGCTGGCGCTGTGGTTCCGCCGCCGGCTGGGCGGCTGGACCGGGGACACCCTGGGCGCCGTGCAGCAGGCGTCGGAGCTGGGCATCCTGCTGGCGGCGCTGTGGCGCGCGGCATGATCTTCCTGGCCCGGCACCCGCGGCCCCGCGTCGGCGCCCGGGTCTGCTACGGCCGCACCGACGTGCCCCTGGCCGAACCGGCAGAGGCCGGCGCGGACGCCCTGCTGGCCGCCATCGGCGCCGATCCGGTGGAGCGCATCGTCACCAGCCCGCTGTCCCGCGCCGCCCTGGTCGCCCACGCCGTCGCCGCCCGCACGGGCGCCCCGCTGCACACCGACGACCGCCTGGCCGAGATGGATTTCTCGACGTGGGAGAACCGTCCCTGGAGCAGCATCCCGCGCGCGGAGGTGGACGCCTGGGCCGCCGACCCGCTGCGCTACCGGCCCGGCGGCGGGGAGAGCGTCGCCGACGTGCTGCTGCGCGTCCGCCGTGCCTGGACCGGCATCGCCAGCAGCGCCGACAACACCCTGGTGGTGACGCACGCCGGCCCGATCCGCTGCCTGCTGCACATCGCGCAGGGCGTGCCGATCCTGGAGGCGATCCAGGCAGGGATCGCATACGGGTCGGTGACGCGGGTCGGGGAGTGAGGGCTGCCCTTTCCCCTCTCCCCCCGGGAGAGGGCCGGGGTGAGGGAAGCGGCAAGCGCTGCCCTGTCTCGCGCGGGAGCAGCGCCGTTGATGGCAAGG
>JAABUM010001824.1_pt1 | contig 30434 bp, 27 predicted proteins | sample 5559161 | NCBI WGS metagenome assembly JAABUM01 (sample SAMN10711868, study PRJNA513369) | rock metagenome | isolation source: Antarctica rocks | place: Antarctica: Victoria Land, Siegfried Peak nord
TGTGGCGCCAGGTTGGGGGTGGGCGGTTGCGCCGAGGGCGGCGCGACGAAGGGGGCGTAGGCAGCTATCATGGGTGATCCTCCTCCCCCAGTCTACCCCACCCGCACACACCTAACGTTGTAGTAATAGGAAGGGTTGCTATACTTACAGTAGTCATAAAACGAAGGGGCGGACGCGTTAGGTCCGCCCCTTCGCCTACCCCAAAGGCCACATGAACCAAAAGAACATCCGCAATTTTTGCATCATCGCGCACATCGACCACGGCAAGTCGACCCTGGCCGACCGCCTGATCGAGAATACGCACACCGTCAGCAGCCGCGACATGTCAGCCCAACTGCTCGATACGATGGACCTCGAGCGCGAAAAGGGCATCACGATCAAGGCGCAAGCCGTGCGCATGCTCTACCAGGCCCGCGATGGCGTGGAGTACGAACTCAACTTGATCGACACGCCCGGCCACGTCGACTTCAACTACGAAGTCTCGCGCGCGCTGGCCGCGTGCGAAGGCGCCGTGCTCGTCGTCGACGCCGCGCAGGGCATCGAGGCGCAGACTCTCGCCAACGTCTACCTCGCGCTCGACCATGACCTGGAGATGGTCCCCGTCATCAACAAGATCGACCTGCCCAGCGCCGACCCCGAGCGCGTCAAGGCCGAACTCGAGCGCGTCATCGGGCTCGACCCCGACGATATGGTGCTCGCCAGCGCCAAGTCCAACATCGGTATTGAAGACGTGCTCGAAGCCATCGTGCATAAGGTACCGCCGCCTACAGGCGACGCAGGCGCGCCCCTGCGCGCGCTCATCTTCGACTCGCACTACGACTCCTACCGCGGTGTGATCGCCTATGTGCGCGTGATGGAGGGCACGATCCGGCCTGGCATGCGTATCGCCCTGATGGGCTCGGGCGCGCAGAACGAGATCATGGAGATGGGCGCGTTCCGGCCCGCCCTCACGCCCTTAAAGAGCCTCGCCGCCGGCGACGTCGGCTATATCGCCACGGGGTTCAAGAACGTCAAGGACTGCCAGGTCGGCGACACCGTGACCGACGCGCGCCGTCCCGCCGCCGAAGCGCTGGCCGGCTACAAGCCCGCGCAGCCGATGGTCTTCGCCGGCTTCTACCCCACCAACGGCGAGGACTACTCACTGCTGCGCGACGCCCTGGACCGCCTCAAGCTCAACGACGCCAGCCTGACCTACGAGCCGGAAAGCTCCGTCGCGTTGGGCTTCGGCTTCCGCTGCGGTTTCCTGGGCCTGCTGCACATGGAGATCGTCCAGGAGCGGCTGGAACGCGAGTACGACCTACAACTGCTGGCCACGGCGCCGAGCGTGGAGTATCAGATCACCAAAACCGATGGGGCCGAGTTGGCGATCGACAACCCTTCGGGCCTGCCGCCCGGCGGCGAGATCGCCGAGATCCGCGAACCGTGGGTGCACCTGAGCATCTTCACGCCGGCGCAGTACATCGGGAGTATCAACGAGTTGTGCCGCCAGCACCGGGCTGAATATGGCGGCATCGAGTACATCGACGAGGGCCGCGTGCACCTGACCTTCGACCTACCGCTTTCCGAGCTGATCGTGGAGTTCTACGACCAGCTCAAGAGCATCAGCCAGGGCTACGCCTCGCTCGACTACAACGTGGCTGGCTACCGCGCGGGCAACCTGGTCAAGCTCGACATCCTGGTCAACGGGCAGCCGGTCGACGCGCTCTCCATCATCACCGACCGCCAGAAAGCCCCCCTGTTCGGCAAGGCGCTGATCGAGAAGCTCAAGGATATCATCCCGCGCCAACTCTTCGAGGTGCCCGTACAGGCCGCGATCGGCGGAAAGATCATCGCGCGCGAGACGATCCGCGCCATGCGCAAGGATGTGCTCGCCAAGTGCTACGGCGGCGACATCTCGCGCAAGCGCAAGCTGCTGGAGAAGCAGAAAGAGGGCAAAAGCCGCATGAAGCGCGTCGGCAACGTGGAGATCCCGCAGGAAGCGTTCATGGCCGTGCTTAGCTTGAATAAGTAGTCGATAGTCGATAGTCGATAGTCGATAGTCGATAGTCGATAGTCGATAGTCGATAGTCGATAGTCGATAGTCGATAGTCGATAGTCGATAGTCGATAGTCGATAGTCGATAGTCGATAGTCGATAGTAAGCACGATTGGGTGGGAGTATTACCGCCGACCGCGCGATCGGCCGAACGGCGGGAAGGGAGCTTAGTCTATCATGGCTACGGACGCCGTCACTATCCATCTACCCAATCAACTGTACCGCCGTCTCGAACGCATGGCCGAACTGACGAAACAGCCGTTGGAGGGGCTGATCGTGCGCACGCTATCGTCAAACCTTCCGCCCTTGCCAGATGACCTACCCCACGACACGCGCGACGCGTTGCAAGCGATGGAGCGCCTGACCGACGAGGAACTCTGGACGCTTACGCGCGCTACTTTTCCCGAGGATCAGTACGTCCGGGCGACCGCGTTACGTGAGCAGCGCCTTGATGGGACACTCGGCGCCGACGACCAAGCGGAACTCGACCTTCTCCTGCATGCGGCCGACCTGCTCACGCTCCAGAAAGCGTATGCGGCCGTCCTACTCAAGTGGCGCGAGCATCGGCTCCCACCGCTGTCCGCCCCCGCGAACGCTTGACGCATCCGGGCTATGTCATGGACCTATATTCCCATCGAACTCCGGCGGCAGATACGCGCCGATGCCCACGCTCAATGCGGCTATTGCCATGCTCCCGAGGCATTCCTCGGCATGCCGCTGGACGTTGAACATCTCATCCCCGAAGCCCTGGGAGGTTCCACCACGCGGGACAATCTCTGGCTGGCCTGCACGCGCTGCAACGATTTCAAAGGGGATCATATCGACGCGCTTGACAGCGCCACTGGCCAGCGCGTTTCGCTCTTTAACCCGCGTACGCAAGAATGGATCGAGCACTTCGCATGGTCGCTCGATGGCGCGCGTATCGAGGGGCGAACATCAACGGGCATTGCCACCGTCGAAACGTTGCGGCTCAACAACGAGTTCATGGTCGTCGCCCGACAGTTCTGAGTGGAGGCCGGACGCTGGCCGCCGGAAGGTGATCTATAACTGCTGGCGATTACGATCTTATGTAGGATCTTATGTAGCCATGCACAAGGACGGACTTTGCTATCCGCTTTACGCTAGCGCGATCGGCTGCGCGCTTACTCCGCGAAAGACTATGCTGGGCAGCCACTGCGGCTCGTCGATCTCCAGACGTAGCGCGGGGAAGCGGCGCAGCAGCGTCCCGATGGCGACCTCGCCCTCCAGCCGCGCCAGCGCCGCTCCGAGGCAGAAATGGATGCCGTGGGCGAAGGCGACGTGCTTGTTGTCCCCACGCGCGATGTCAAAGCGGTCGGGGTGGGGGAACCGCGCGGGGTCGTGGTTCGCCGCGCCCAGTACCGTCGTGACGTGCTGGTCCCGCGCGATGCGCGCGCCGGCGATTTCCATATCCGCGTTGGCCCGTCGCCCCGTCACCTGCACCGGCCCATCGTAGCGCAGCATCTCATCGACGGCGCTCTTGATCAAGACCGGCTCCGCCTGTAGGCGCCGCAGCTCATCAGGGTGTCGCAAGAGGGCCAGCACGCCGTTGCCGATCATGTGGGTGGTCGTGGCGTGCCCCGCCGCGAGCAGCAGGACGCAGTTGAGCAACAACTCCTCCGTGTCGAGCCTGTCGCCTTCCTCCTCGGCCGCGATCAGCCGGCTGATCAGGTCATCGCGCGGCTCCGTGCGGCGCGCCTCGACGATCTCCATCAGGTAGGCAACGAGGGCAAAGACACCGGTCTGCGCGGCCTCGACCTCCTCGGGCGAGCGCGCGGCCCCGTCGAGGAGCGCGCCGAAGCATTCCGACCATGCCTTAAAAAGGTCGCGGTCCTCCGGCGGCACACCGAGCAGCCCGGCGATGACGATAGCCGGCAGCGGGAAAGAGAAGTCGGCGATCAGGTCCATGCGCCCCCGCGCCTCGGCCGCGTCGAGCAGTTCGTCAACGAGGGTCTGGATGCGTGGGCGCATGCCCTCGACGACGCGTGGGGTAAAAGCTTTGCTCACGAGGCCGCGCAGGCGCGTGTGGTCCGGCGGGTCCTGAAAGAGCATCTGCTTGGCCATAGCCCGCGCGATCGGGGTCGTCGACTCAGCGTCCTGCTCCAAAGCGCCGCCGGGCAGGACGCGCTCAGCCGAGAGGCGCGGATCGCGCAGGGCCGCGACGATGTCGGCGTAGCGTGTCAGTAGCCAGGTCTCGCGTGTGGCGTCCCAATAGACCGGAGCGGTCTCACGCAGCCGACGGTAGAATGGATAGGGGTCGGGCAAAATCTCGGGGCGCAGGATATCCTGTAGGCTCATCATGGCGATGTCTTCTGTCAGCATCATTGGTCACTCCTCGTGACCCCATTTTGCCACAGCCGCGCCAATCAAACAACACAATGGCAAACAACGCGTCCCCTGGGACCACTCGTTGAAGGAGAGTGGTTCCAGGGGACGCCTGCCACGAAAGCGGAGCGGCAACCGCCCCGACCAACGCTAGTGCGCCAGATCCATCGCGTCCGCGATCTTGACGAGGTGGGGTCGAGGGGCCGTGCGGCGGTCGGCGCCGTGACGGTACGCCGAGCGGCTGCACAGACCATCAGTGCGATAGGCGTAGTGGTCGTAACACGGCAGCTGCGTCAACTCGTCGTTGGTCAAGGCGAGGTGGACATCATCGTCGACAAACAGAATCGTCGCCGCCGGCGCCAGGACATCCTGCCCGAAGTAACCGTTAGGGCTGAGCACAAGATAGCGCAGCGCGTGCGTGTGCGTGTCAAGCAGCACGTCTGTCACGGGTATCGCGGCGCCGCTATTCAGACGCGCCGTCATACCGGGAAAAATAGCTCTCATCGTCATACCTCCTCATAAATGCTCTACTCGCTACTCGCTGGAGCCGATATCCTATATTGTATCACAACGCAATATTTATGCCTGTATGCGGGTGTTAAAAAAGGTGAGGACGTCTTCGCTCCGTGAGCCATAGCGCGAAGGCGCCCGTTTAGGACTTTTCCAGGGCCAACCGGGCGCCAAGGGCTACCAGGACAACGCCGGTGAATCGCTCCATCGTCCGCCGCACCCGCGCCGCACTGAAAAAGGCCCGCAGCCGCGTCACGAACAAACCATAGCTTGTCAACCAAACGAGAACCATGACGTCGAAGAGCACGCCCAGGAGCAGCATGTGGGGCAACACAGCTTGTCGCGAATCGATAAACTGGGGCAGGAAGGTGGCGAAGAACACCACGAGCTTGGGGTTCAACAGGGCGCTCAAAACCCCTTGGCGGTAGGGCGAACCGGCGCCCGTGGGCGGTATCGCGAGGTCCACCATGGAGTGCGCGTTGTCCGCGCCGGATTGTGTCGGGCGGGCAGCCCAGAGAGCCCGTGCGCCCAGAAAGATTAGGTACGCGGCCCCACACAGCTTGACGACCGTGAAGAGCGCCGACGCCGTGCGTAAGAGGGCGGATAGCCCCACGGCGGCCAGTGTCGCATGGACCAAAATGGAGGTTCCGACTCCCAGCGTCGTGAGCAACGCGCCCCGCCGCCCGTAACTAAGCGCATTCTTGGTCACCATAGCCATGTCGGGGCCGGGGGTGACGATCAAGAGAGCAGCGATCCCAAGAAAGGCCAGGAGTTTACTGTCCATAAATGCCTCCGTACATAGGTCTCAGGGGAAGGAAACGTTAGGCGAACAGAGCGGCGACAGGGTAGCTAAACCCCGGTACCACGTCCTCCCCGTCGAGCGTGTCCCCCATAGTAAGAGTTGATGGCGTCGTGTCGCCGGAGCGCCAGACATCTACCTTGCGGTAGCGCGGCCAGATGACCCACACGAGACGCGTCCCAAAGTGTAGATAGCGCCGCGCCTTTTCGTCCATTCCCGGCTGGTATTGATACTCCGACGCCACCTCCACGGCGAGATCGGGGGAAAAGCGTAGCGCCTTGCTGTACTCAGGAGAAACGCGCGGAGGCAGGCGGTCGGCGCGAACAAAAGCGACATCGGGCGCCAGCTCTGTCGTACGCGGGTGTGCGGGGTCAAGGCGATAGCCGCCCTGCTCGCCCGTCACGCCGCCCAAGCCGTGGTCCTCTACGTACACGCTGAGCCGTCCGCCCAGGCGATAGCCGATGTTTGACGCTTCGTACCCGCTCATCGGCATACGGATCAACACCCCTTCCACCAGTTCATACGTCCACCCATCATCATCGGGCAGGGACGGCAAGTCGTCCACGGTCATGGGCGGCGTATGGGGGACAATCTCGGCCCACGGCGCCAAGGGATAGGGTGGGGATTCGCGTGCGGTTGTCATAGGTCGTGTCTCCCTCCTCCTGCAATTGTACTCGAAGTTGGTCGCGCTCCGCATCGCTCAACGGGCTATAGGTCTCTACGATGTTGCCGAGCAAAAATGTCCGTGCCGGATCGATGGTCCCGGCCAGTTCGGCGTCTATCAGACGGCGCAGGCAAGCGAGATACAAATCAATACGCCCCTCGCGGCCAGGGTAAAACACCAGCGCGATGGGCATGACCGGCTTGCCCTCGCGCTGGCGCAAGAGCGCATAGTACTGCCACATAGATACGAGGGCCGTGGAGGACAACTCCACGGCCCTCGTCATAGGGGCCGCCTCCCCCTCTCCCGCGCACGGGAGAGGGGGCTTGGGGGGGTGAGGGTTACGCCGACTCGTCGCGCGCGATGATGTCCTCTTCGGAGCGCGGGATGAGGCGCGACGGCTCGAGCACCGGCGGCTCCTCCTTGAGGATGACTTTGTCGGTGACACGTACCGAGCGGATGTCGCTGCGCGAGGGGATCTCGTACATGATGTCGGTCAGGACGTCCTCGACGATCGTGCGCAGGCCGCGCGCGCCCGTCTTGTGCTTGAGCGCCTGACGCGCCGTTTCCTGCAACGCCTCAAGTGTGAAGACCAGGTCGACCTTGTCGAGCTCGAAGAACTTGCGGTACTGCTTGACGATCGCGTTCTTGGGCTCGGTCAGGATCTTGATCAACGTATCCTCGTCCAGCGGATCGAGCGTGACCGTCACAGGGAGGCGGCCGACAAACTCGGGGATGAGGCCGTACTGGAGCAGGTCTTCGGGGATAACGTTCTTGGGTATCGCCGCGTTCTCTTCATTGGTCAACACGCTGTAGCCGAAAGCCTTGCGACCGCCGCTGCGCTTCTCGATGATGTCGGCCAACCCCTCGAAAGCGCCGCCACAGATGAACAGGATGTTGGCCGTGTTGATCTGGATGAAGTCCTGATGCGGATGCTTGCGGCCGCCCTGCGGCGGCACGTTGGCGACCGTACCCTCGATGATCTTGAGCAGGGCCTGCTGCACGCCCTCGCCCGAGACATCGCGCGTGATCGACGGGTTGTCACTCTTGCGCGAGATCTTGTCGATCTCGTCGATGTAGACGATGCCCTTCTCGGCGCGCGCCACATCGAAGTCGGCCGACTGGATCAGGCGCAGCAGGATGTTCTCGACATCCTCGCCGACGTAGCCAGCCTCGGTCAGCGCCGTGGCGTCGGCGATGCAGAAAGGCACATCCAGGATACGCGCCAGCGTCTGCGCCAGCAACGTTTTGCCGCAGCCGGTGGGTCCGACGAGCAGGATATTGCTCTTGCCTAGCTCGACGTCGTCGATCTGCATACCGGCGGCAACGCGCTTGTAGTGGTTGTAAACGGCGACCGACAGCACCTTCTTGGCGCGCTCCTGCCCAATGACCCACTGGTTCAGTTGCTCGAAGATGCGTTTCGGCGGTGGAATCTTGGTGATCGGCAGCTTCTGCTTGGGAGCGCTGGCCTGCTCCTCCTCGATGATCTCACGGCACAGGTCGATACATTCGTCACAGATGTACACACCGCCCGGTCCCGCGATGAGGCGATGAACTTGCTCCTGGCTCTTACCGCAGAAAGAGCAACGATACTGCACGCGCGGGGTTCCGCCTTTATTATTCGCCATCTACGGGGCTCCTTAGGCCAATGCCGGCACGTCTTCGGCCGTCAATACATGATCGATGATGCCGTATTCCCGGCCCTCTTCCGCTGTCATAAAGTAGTCGCGTTGCGTATCGCGCTCGACCTTCTCATAGGGCTGGTTACAGTGCTTGGCCAGGATGCTGTTGAGGCGGCGCACCGTGCGCAAGATCCAGCGCGACTGGATCTCGATGTCGGGCGTGGCGCCCTGGAAGCCAGCCGAGCCCTGGTGGATCATAATCTCTGAATTCGGCAGGGCGTAACGCTTGCCCTGCGCGCCGGCCGAGAGCAACACCGAGGCCATACTGGCGCAGAAGCCCATGCAGATCGTCTGTACGTCGGGCTTGACGTGCTGCATCGTGTCGTAGATGGCCAGGCCCGCCGTCACCGACCCGCCGGGGCTGTTGATGTAGAGCTGGATGTCGCGCTCGTCGTCTTCGCTGGCGAGGAACAACAACTGCGCCACCACGAGGCTGGCCATCGTATCCTCGACCGGCGTCGTGATGAAGATAATGCGCTCCTTGAGCAAGCGCGAGTAGATGTCGTAGGCGCGCTCGCCACGATTGGTGGTCTCGACGACCATGGGAACCAGGCTCATGGCTAGATCTCCTCCTCGCTGGGCTGGTGTGTTGGACTCTCTAGGGCGTCGGAGTGGTTCTCCGCTGCTTGCTGGAGGACCTGTTGTTGCTGCTGCTGCGCCTCGCCACTCTCATTAGTATCGACCGATTCCTCCGTGGGTTTAGCAATCTCCAGCAAGCGCCGTAGAGCCATGCTCCGCTTGAGCCGGTTCTCGATGCGTTCGCGCACGACCGGCGAGGTCAGCACGCGTCCGCGGTCACGCTCTTTGACGGTCGGGTGCGCCGCCAACGCGCGCACCTCGGCGTCCACCTCCGCTTGTGGCGCGGTGATACCCTCGGCGGCGGCGATCGCCTCCAAGACAAGGTTGCTCTTGACGCGCTGCACGGATGGTTCGCGCACCTCTTCGTGCAGTTGCTCCATCGTCTTACCGCTCAGGCGCAGGTACAGGTCCATGGTGAGGCGCTGCTGGCTCTCCAGTTGCTCCTGGAAGTTGTCGAGCGTACGGTGAATCTCCTCCTCTACCAGTGGCGGCGGGAGCTCCACGGTCGCCTCATCGACGGCGCGGCGCGTGACCTGCTCCACGAAGTTCTCGGCGTCCTCAAGTTGTTGCTGTCCCTCCATCGACGCGCGGGCGGCGGTGCGCAGGCCCTCAAGCGAGTCATACTCGCCGTTGCCGACCGATTGCGCGAAGGCGTCGTCGAGGATCGGCGTAGCCTTGCGCTCCAGGCGCGTCAGCTCGGCGTGGCCCTGCATCGTCTTGCCGGCGTATTGCGCGGGTTGGAAGCCCTCGGGGAGTTGCAACTCGAAGTCGCGTGTCTCACCGACGGTCAGTCCGACGATGTGCGGCGTCAGGTCGGGCAGATTGGGGTCGGGCATGCCCTCGGGGTTGAGGAACTGCTCCTGCTCCTGCTGGTCGACGATCGTCTCGTCCTCGACCGTGCCCTTAATGTTGATGATGGCGAGGTCGCCCAACTCGGCGGGCCGGTCTTCCACGGGCTCCCACGGCGTCTGCGACTCGGCCAGGCGGGTCAGCATCTCGTCGACCTGCTCGTCGGTCACCGTCGTCTTGGCTTGCTCGACGCGGATGGCCTTATAGTCGCCCAGCTGTACCTCGGGCCGCACATAGAATGTGGCCGTGAAAGAGAGGGGCTGCGAAGGATCAATGCCCTCGCCCTTCAGTTCGATCTGAGGCTGTGAGATCGGCTCGAGCCCGGTCTCTTCGAGGGCGTGACGGTAGCCGTCATTGACCGCGATATCCGCCGCCTCTTCGAGCACGGCGGTACGGCCAATCGCCGCCTCGAGCACGGCGCGCGGGGCCTTACCCTTGCGGAAGCCCGGTACGTTGACGCGCTGTGAGAGACGCTGGTAGGCGCGGTCTATCGCGCTGCCAACGGCGGCGGAATCGACCTCGATGTCCAGGGACACCTGGCTGTCGGGTAGTTTGTCGACCTTAACGTTCAATGTCCTTGTTTTTCCTTCCGAAAGGATGATCAGCAGGGTGTACCAGACCATCGCGGGGGGCTAGCTAGCAGTTAGGTGGGGAAGGCGGGACTCGAACCCGCACGCATTGCTGCACATGATCCTAAGTCATGCCCGTCTACCAATTCCGACACTTCCCCAATGGTTTACCATCGGCGCTCAGGAGGTTACAATACGCGCGTCGGGCTGGCTATTAGGCGTGATGGGGGCGCCGACACTGTTCCCATTCTAGGACACCCTCTAGAAGGTGTCAAATCACGATCAGCCAGAGGTCGTGATCGCCCGATTAAAAATCTCTCATGCGCCCTTAATAGCCGCTTCATGTGGCCGCCTTACGCTACATAGTAGACGGGAGCGCGCTCACCTATTGGAGCAGGCGCCGTATAGCTTATTGAAGGGTATGGAACATGATGGGTATCGGGGGACGATGGGGACGCCGGCGTTGGCGCTACTTGAGCGGCGCGTTAGGGGTAGTGGGGCTGATCGCGGCCGTCGTTGTCCTCCAGGAGGTTGTGCCGCGGCTCGCGACGTTCGACCTGGACCTCTCCGTGCAGGCCGTCGGCGCCCTGGCGCATCAGGTCGCGGGGCACAACCTGACGCATCTGCTAGCGACCTACGGCTATTGGGCCGTGCTGCTTTTTGTAGCCGTCGAGAGCATTGGTATCCCCTTCCCGGGCGAGACGATGCTGCTCGCCGCCGCGATCTACGCCGGTACGACGCACCACCTGCACCTCCCGCTGGTCATCGCGGCGGCCGCCGCCGGCGCCATCCTGGGCGACAACGTGGGCTACCTGGCCGGGCGCGAGGGCGGCTATCGTCTGCTGCGCCGTTACGGTCATCTGGTACGTCTGGACGAACGCAAGCTCAAGCTAGGGCAGTACCTGTTCATGAAGCACGGCGGCAAGGTCGTCTTCTTCGGGCGCTTCGTCGCGGTGCTGCGCATCTGGGCCGCCTTCCTGGCCGGAACCTACCGGCTGCCCTGGCGCCGCTTCCTGGCCTACAACGCGGCCGGCGGCGTCGTGTGGGCGACGGTTTTCGGGCTGGGAGGCTATGCGCTCGGCGATAACGTCCATCGCTTAAGCGGGCCGGTCGGTGTCGGCGGTGCCGTGCTGGGAGCAGCGCTCTTGCTCGCGGGCGTCGTGGTCCTGCGCCGCAACCAGAAACGCCTGACGGAGGAGGCCGAGCGCGCCCTGCCCGGACCGCTTGATGGAGAACCGCCACGACGACAGGCCCACATAGGGCATAGGCCGGCCAACAAGCCACATCTCGTCGAGTTGGAGGCAAAAGGATAGCATAATCGATCCACGACCCTACCTGGTGGAGCATGTACGTCCGCTCATACCGGTCGCACGCGACAACGGCTTCCCGTCCGACCATACGTTGCTCGCGGCGTTCCTCACGGCCGCCCTGTGGTGGATCGACCGCCGCGCGCTGGCCGCTTTCGCCGTCGGGACGCTGTTGGTGATGGTCGGACGCCTGGGCGTTGGCGCGCACCACACGCTCGACGTACTCGGCGCCGTGGGCATCGTGGCCGCGGCCGCCCTTGTCGTGGCGGCGCTCCCGCTGCCGGTAGCGTGGAACCGGCCGCTGCTCCCGCCACGGTGGCGCGTCCCCACGACGGGTCGGACGGGTCGCCGGCAGGCGGAGCGCCACGATCCACATAGCGACGTTACGACCGCCGCACACTGAATGTGACGGGGCGCGCCGCCGCGACCCCAGCCACGACGACACGACCCCAAAAGATATGCGTACCCAAGTTGGGCGCGCGGGTGACGGTGACGGTCGTCATTTCGCTCCAGGCGCCGTCACGCGCCGTCGCGGCGCGGGTGCGCCGCAATACCTCATGGCCGGCGTACCAGACCGTCCAGGTTACCGTCTGGCGCGCGGATGGCGCCGCACCGCGCACGGTCCATTGTATGCGCAACTCGATCTCACTGCCGGGATGAAAGACATGCGCGACGCGCCCGCGCGCGTCAAGGGTCGTCACGCGCCGGACGACGACCCGCGGCACACCCGACGCGTGCGCCGAACGCGCCGCCGGCGCGACGAGCGCCCCGCCCACGGCGACAAGGGTCAGACCAATGCGGGCGTAGCCTATGTAGTTAGTCATGCTCATTCCTCTCTGCTCTTACGTCTGCTCTTACGCGCCCCACGGACCGCAGGCGTCAATCAGCGGACTGAACAGTCCTCCGACTGTTCAGCGGGCATCCGTAGATAGACCGGACTCTACATATCCAAGTCAAAGGAGGGGCGCCACAGATTTGTGGCGCCCCTCCCCGAACCGGATCGGACGGTTCGTTATCAGCCCTGTCTGATTAAGATTGCCCCTACGCCCCGATCCGCGCGCCATATTTTAATCAGACAGGGCTGGTTCGCTATTGGCCAGCCTGTCCCGCTCCGGTATCGGGTCCCTCGGCGCCGCCGTTGTCGGCGGGACCGGAGGTATCCTGGGGGCCGGAGGCGTTCTGGCTGTCCTGGCAGTTGCCGGTTTCGTTGCCCGCCGCGTCGGTGGCGCACGGCGCGTTAGCGTCGGCGTCCGTCGTCTGGTCGCCCGTCGCGCCGGCGACCAAGTCGGCCTGTACGGCGGCGGGATGCGCGGCGACGGCGCTACTGGCGTGTACGGCTGTCGCCGCTCCACCCATGAGCGCCACACCGAGACCGAGAGCCATCAAGGTTCGTTTGATCATTGTTCGAAAGCCTCTTTCCTACCTAATCGTCGTCTTAGCGCGGTACGGCGTACCGCTTCATCTGTGTGCGCGACCGGCCGTATCCCGCACACCCTCATCATCGCACCGCACGGTTAGAGCGCGGTTAAGGGACAGTTAGAGGACGGTTAGAAAATGTAAAGGCAGGTTGGCGCGCTGACTCGTCCTTGCAGCCAGGCGCTCTCGCGCGGCGTAGGGCCGCGCTTTGGACAGAAAGAGGCGCGCGCCTCTCTTTTCGTGAGATTTGCCGAAGGCTCGCCCACGCGCGCGGCGGTATAGTGGTAGCATACCGTCCAACCGATGGTGAGAGGAGTGTGCGCATGGCTTCCGAACGGCGCCCGCTGGCCCTGGAGGATTTCTGGTCGCTCAAGACGGTGAGCGACGCGCGGCTGTCCCCTGATGGGGAGACGGTCGCCTACGTGGTGGGGACCTACGACGAGACCAAGGATGAGGGGCGCTCGGCGGTCTGGCTCGCCAACGTGGCTGGCGGCGAGGCCCGCCAATTCACGAGCGGCGAGGCAACCGACGCGCAACCGCACTGGTCGCCCGACGGTACGCGCCTGGCCTTCGTGTCCGCGCGTCACGAGGGCAAGCCGCAGATCTTCATCATCCCCCGCGACGGCGGCGAGCCCCGCCGGCTCACGTCGCACGAAGACGGCGCCACTTCGCCCGTGTGGTCGCCCGACGGCGCGCGCCTGTGCTACTCCGTGGCCGTGGAGACCGACCGGCAGAAGGTGGCGCGGGAGACGGCGTGGGTCGAAGCGCACGAAGGGGTCGACAAGAAGGGGCCGCGCCTGCGCCGCCAGACCAGCCTGGTCTCGCGCTTCGATGGCCGCGGCTACGTCGACCGGCGCGTCCACCTTTTCGTCGTCGCCGTCGACGAGGCGGACAATGGGCCGGCCGAGCCGCGCCAACTCACCGACGGTGACTGGGACGACCTCGACGCTACCTGGTCCCCCGATGGCAGCGTCATCCTCTTCGTGTCGAACCGTACCGAGCACGCCGAACACAACCTGGCCGCCGACCTCTGGACGGTCTCGCCGGAGGGCGGCGAGCCCACCCGGTTGACCGACGGCAGCCTTACCGCGCTTGGGACGAACTGTGCGTGGTCGCCCGACGGCGCAACAGTCGCCTTCTACGCGCAGCCTGAGTGGGGCGCCAACGGCGTGCTCAACACGCACGTCTGGACGGTCTCCCGACACGGCGGACATTTGCGCGACTTCTCCGCCGCGCTCGACCAGCAGTGCGCCGGCGGCGTGCAACCCGACTACATGTCGCCCGCGTCGTCGTCGCTGGCGTGGGCGCCTGACGGCCGCACGATCTACGCGTTGGCCATGGAGGACGGAGACACCGCCGTGTTTGCCTTCGACGCCACGACAGGCGCGCCGCGCCGCCTCTCGCCGCCCGGCGCCACGGTCGCGGGCCTCCAGCCTACCCCGGACGGCGGCGCCCTCGTCGTGCTCACCTCCACCCCGACGCGGCCCTACGACCTGTTCACCCTGCCCGCGGCCGGGGGCGAACTCGCGCCCCTCACGAACACCAACCATGGGCTACTGGAGCGGATCGACGTCGTCGCTCCCGATCACATCCGCTTCGACGCGCCCGATGGACAGGAGATCGAGGGCTGGCTGTACACGCCGCACGGCGTGGCCGCGGCGGGCGGGCGGCCCGCCAAAAAGTATCCGCTGATCCTCAACGTGCACGGCGGGCCCTTCGGCGCTTGGGGCTCGTGTTTTTACGTGCAGGCGCAGGCCCTCGCCGGGGCTGGCTACGCCTCGCTCTACCTCAACCCGCGCGGCAGCTTCGGCCATGGCTACGCCTTCACCCGCGCCGCCGACTGGGGCCAGAAGGACTTCGAGGATCTGATGGCCGGCGTCGACGCCGTGCTGGCGCGCGGCGAAGCCGACCCCGACAGATTGGGCGTCACCGGCATCTCCTACGGCGGCTTCATGACCAACTGGGCCGTCAGTCACACCGGCCGCTTCGCCGGAGCCGTCGCGGTCAATGGCGTCTCCAACTTCGTCAGCATGTACGGTGTGAGCGACATCACACCGCTGTGGTTCGAGACCGAGTTCGCCGGGCCGTACTGGACGAGCGACGCGCAGTGGGAGCGCTACCGCCGCCACTCGCCGATCACCTACGTCGAGCGCATCGAGACGCCGCTGCTCTTGTTGCAATCGGAGAACGACTATCGCTGCCCCATCGACCAGGGTGAGCAGATGCTGACCGCCTTGCGCATGCGCCGCCGCGTCGTGGAGCTGATCCGCTTCCCCGGCGCCAGCCACTCCATCGCCACGAGCGCCCTGCCGCACCACCGCTACCTACAGTGGAAACTCGCCCTCGACTGGTTCGACACCTACGTCAAGGGGGCGGGACAGGCCACTGCGGTGGAGGAGGAAGCCGAGGAAGGGGGCGTCACAGTCGCGGCGGCGCTCGCGCCCTAATGGTGCACAGCTTCGCCGCCGGTCACAACGTCGTCGACGGCACGCCTAAGGTGGCGACGCCGTGGGCGCTGCCGCGCACCGCCAACCCCGCCGGCGGCCTGACCTCCAGCGCGGGCGATCAACTGCGCTACGCCCGCTTCCACATGGGCGACGGGACGGCGGCGGACGGCACGCGCGTCCTCGCGCGCGAGCGCATCGCGCTGATGCAGACGCCCGCCGTGCAAGCGGCCGGCGGCGAGCGCATGGGGCTGGCCTGGTTTATCCAGGATATCGACGGCGTGCGGATCGTGCGGCACGGTGGCGGGACCAACGGCCAGATCTCGGCGTTCATGTTCGCCCCCGCGCGAGGCTTCGCCCTGACAATTCTCACGAACGCTAATAGCGGTGGTGAGCTCAACGAGGAGATGACAAAGTGGGCGCTGCGGCACTACCTCGACGTCGAGGAGCCGGAGCCGGCGCCCCTTGATCGCACGGACGAGGATCTCGTCGCCTACGCGGGCCGCTACGCCGCGGCGCTGACCGCCGTGGACTTGACGCCCCGCGACGGCGCGCTGGTCCTTGAGATGGGCTACACCGGCGCCTTCCCGGCCGACGAGCCGCCCCCGGTCCCGCCGCCGGCGCGCGCCTCCCTCTACGCCGAGGACAAGCTGCTCGTGCTCGACGGCCCCTGGAAAGGTCTCAGGGGCGAGTTTCTGCGTGGCTCTGATGGGAACATCACCTGGCTGCGGCTGGGCGGGCGCATCCACAAACGCGAAGGGTGAGCCGCGCCATGTAGGCGTGGCGTGCGCACGCGACGTGAGGCGTCTGTTGGGAGCGCTAATGTCCTCGTCGGCAATCAATTGCCGACGAGGACATTAGCGGTGTACTATGCCACCTTCCTGGCTGGCAGGTCTTGGCCTCCTTGATGCAGGATCAGGCCGGTCGTTTCGCCCGCGTCGTCCTGTACGAACTCGACCTGCGCGTCCACCACGCTGAGGAAGAAAAGGGTCTCCGACTCGGGCAAGATCTCCGTCTTGGCCTGACCCGGCGGCTGCGCCATCAGGCGGCCGCCCTCCCTGCTCACCACGATGGTGAAGCCGGGGCCGGCCTCGTACACGCCGACGTAGCGGTCGTAGAGGGTGGGATCCAGCGCGATGGCCTGGCGCGCTCGGGGGATTGGCTTGTTGGTCTTGACGGCCAGCTCGCCCGGACCGTAGCGACCGCGCACCTCGAGCCCGGTCACTGTGTCGCCGTCCATCTTCACATAGAGGCATGTGTCGAAGTACACGGCTTCATTCTTGTAGAAGAACTCTGTTGAGGAGAGGGGCAAGATTTCCTCGCGGGCGCCCCCGGTCCGTTGCGCGAAGAGCAAGTCCCCCTCGCGCGTGACGACGTGCTCGACCGCTTCGTCCCCGTGCACACGATAGACCCCCACGTACGCGTCGAGGCGGCTCGGATCGAGCGTGACCGCGACCCGGTCGCGGTACGGCTTGCCGATGGTCAGCGCGGCGATCTTAAAGGCTATCTGATCCGGGATCGGCTCGGCGATCATGCGGTTAGTAAGCACGGCCACATAGACATGGTCGTCGGGCAGGCGAATGGCGTCGGTGAGAAAGCCATTGATACCCCCGCCGTGCTCGATCAACCGGTGGCCCTCGTAGGACGCGATAGCCCAGCCATAGCCGTAGCCCGTCGATGTCCCATCGTTGAGCGTGGCGGGGGTAAACGCGCGCCGCAGTGTCTCCTGCGTGACGAGCCTCTCGGTGTAGAGGGCCTCATCCCATGTCAAGAGGTCGTCGACCGTAGAGAGCAATGCCCCGGCCGCGTGCGGTTGCGTCATACTCAGGTAGGGGGCGTTCTCGATGCCGTCCGCGCCCTTCTGGTAGCCTGCCACGCGTCCGGGGACGATCTGCGCGGTGTGGTCGTAGGAACTGTGCGCCATGCCGAGCGGCTCGAAGATGCGCCGGTCGAGGAACTTCTCGTAGGGCAGCCCCGAGGCCTTCTCGATGATGGCGCCGAGCAGGACGTAGGCGGAGTTGTTGTACAGCCAGCGTTCGCCCGGCGCGAAGTCCATGGGCTGGTCTTTGAAAAAGTCAATCAGCTCTCCCAGCGTCATATCGGTGCGCCACAGCGGGGGCCAGGTGGGCATGCTGGTGTAACTTTTGATGCCGGAGGTGTGCGTGAGCAGATGCTCCACGGTGATCCTGTGGCCGTGCGTGGGATAGTCGGGCAAGAAGGCGGTGATATCGTCGTCGAGGGAGAGCTTGCCATCTTCCATCAGCATCAGGAGGGCGACCGCGGTGAACTGCTTGGTGATGGACCCGAGGCGGAAAACCATGTGCGGCTCGATCGAGACCCCTAGCTCCAGGTTGGCCATACCTATGCCCTTGCGGTACAGGACCCGACCTTCCCTAGCGACGAGCGCCGCCACCCCTGGCTCCGTCGTCGCGTAGGTCTGCTCCAAGAGGGTATCGATGGCTTGCGCGAGATCGTCGTTCGCCATTGCCGGCGCCATTGTTTGCACGTTCATTCTCACGACCTCACTGAGAGGTCCTGGTAGAGGATGGTCGAGTCGCTGGCGATATTCCAGCCCTGCACGCGCGAACGTATGCCATAGACCGTCACAGGAGTCACCAACGGGTCCATGATGACGTTGCTGTCGATGAATCGCTGTAGCTTGGCGTAGATGGCCGCCGCCTGCCCCTGGTCGGTCGTGACGCGCCCCTGGGTGAGGAGGTTGTCCAGCGTGGCGCTCGTGTAGTTAGTGAAGTTCAGACCGGCGCCCTTGCCCTGGCTGGAGTGCAGGAAGTTATACAGGACGTCCGGGTCCGCGTAGCCATAATCCAGCAAGAGCAGGTCGTACTGGCCTTTGGCGGCCAACGGAACGAGTTCGCCGAGCGCCTTGGAGACGATGGTGACGTTGAGGCCAACCTGCGCCAACTCAGCCTGGATGAGCTCGCCCAACTGCGTGTACTGCGGGAGCGCCGGGACCAGTAAGGTGTAGCGGCCGTGCGTGGCGGCGCTGCCGGCGAGGGCCTTTTGCGCTGCGGCCACGTCGTACGTGGGGGCATAGCTCGGGGCCGCCTTGTCGTAGAAGGGCATCGCGGCTCCGACCATACTGTAGGCCGGCACGGCCAGCCCGCCCTCCGCGGTCACGAGGGCCTTGCGATCAATGGCCTGCGCGACCGCGCGTCGCACCTCCACCTTGTCGAAGGGGGCGTGCGCGGTATTGTAGCCCAGCCAGGTAACACCCTGATTCATCTGGCGGTATTGGGTGATGCTCCCATTGCCTGTCACACGCGTGAGCTGCGAGCCCCCGATGTCGGAGATGTCCACGCCCCCGGAGAGTAGTTCGCTTACGCGCGTGGCGTCGCTGGTGATTGAACGGAAGGTGATTTTGTCGAGGTAGGCCGGCCCGCTATTGCGCCCCCAGGACGGCTCGAAGGTGTGGTACGGATTGCGTATCACGGTAACCGTGTTATAGCCCGCGCCGACGTTGCTGATCTTGAACGGACCCGTACCGATCACGCTCTGGCATGTCGGGGGCGCCTTGGGGTCCAGGATGCCATCGTAGGCATTGGCGAGTTGGGTCAGCAGCGGGCGATAGGGCGTCTTGAGCACCAGGCGCGCGGTGTAGGTATTGACCACCTGTGTGGTCTTGAGCGTGCTCAGGAAGGTACCCGTGCTTGGAGACTTGGTGGCCGGGTTGATCCCCCGGTCGAAGGTATACTTGACCGCATTGGCGTCGAAGGGATCGCCGTTGGAGAAGCGCACGCCATGGCGCAATGACACGGTCAACGCGGTACCGCTGGCATTGTATGTATAGCCCGTGGCGAGGTATGGCCTGATCCGCCCCTTATTGTCCGTGCTGAACAGCGAATCGACGACGGACGAGAAGATGGCGTAGGACGCGCCCAGGGCCGTCTTCTGTGGGTCGAGGCAATCAGGTATCCCGTAAGGGAGCGTGATGGCGATACTACCGCCGGACTTGGGCGCGGCGGGCGCCTGCGCGGACTGGCGCGCCTGGGCCGCGGGCGCGGCTATCGTGGCGCAGAGCGCGCCCACCCCGGCGAGCGCGCCGAGCCCCTGTCGTAGTCTGCATCTCGGTGTCATTTTTGCGATCATTGATGATTCCTCCCTACACAACAACCATTGGCGCCTATGGTACCACATGGCTCGTGCGCGCACTATGGATAAAGCGACAAACTATGAGGCAACCTTTAGGGCGCGATGCACAACGGGCCGGGGCGATCCACGCGACGACGGTCCCGCCACTGCTCGTCACGCCCGGCCCGGACCCGCGACAATGCGGCCGGGCGTGGCCCCCGTGTGGGCGCCGCCAGACAGGACGCGCACGCCGTTGATCCACACGTCGCGGATGCCTACGGAGAGCTTGTGCGTGTCCGTGAACGTGGCACGGTCGCCCACGGTCGCGGGGTCGAAGACGACCACGTCGGCGTGATAGCCCGGCGCCAGCAGCCCACGGTCGCGCAGTCCCAGGCGGGCGGCCACGGCCCCGCTCATCTTGCGCACGGCGTCCTCTAGCGCGATGGTTTTTTCGTCGCGTACGTAGTGGCCCAGTACGCGCGGATACGTCCCGTAGGAGCGCGGATGGGTGGGACCAAGAGCCGTGGCCCAGGCCGGGTCGAGTCCGCCCGCGTCGGTCGAAATCTTCATCCACGGCTGGCGCAGTTCCAGCCGCACGTTCTCCTCGTCGATCATGAAGTACATGGTTCCGATGCCGTGCCCCTCGGCCAGCAGGAGGTCGAACACGGCGTCGATCCACTCCTGGCCGCGCGCCGCCGCGATCTCCGCGAGCGGCCTATTTACGTAGGCCGCGTGCTCGGGGCGGCGCAGGTCGAGCGGGACCACGCCCTCCGGCCCGGCCAGCGTGCCCATTGGCTCCCAATCGCCGGATGGATCCAGCGCCTCGGCGCGGATGCGCGCCCGCGTCGCCGGGTCGCGCAGGTTGTCGAAGAGCTTGCCGTCGGCCGAGGCCCACGGCGGCAGCACGGCGGTCAGCGCGGTCCCGCCCGCCACGTAGGGGTACATGTCGGCCGTCACGTCCTGCCCGGCGGCGCGCGCCGCGTCGATGCGCGCGATCACACCGGGCATCTTGGGCCAGTTGCGGCGGCCGGATGCCTTGAGATGGTAGATCTCGACCGGCGTCCCCGCGCGGCGCCCGATGTCCAGCGCCTCCTCGACCCCCTGCTCCAGCCCATCAGCCTCCGAACGCATGTGCGTGATGTAGAGGCCGCCGTAGCGGCCGGAAACCGTGAGGGCCTCGACGATCTCATCGGTCCCGGCGTAGTGATCGGGCGGGTAGATCAGGGCGTAGGACACGCCGAAGGCGCCATCGTCCATAGCCTCGGCCACGACCCGGCGCAGCGTCCTCAGCTCGCCGGCGTCGCACCCGCCCATAGCCATGCCTTTGACGTACTGGCGCAGCGTACCGCCGCCCAGGAACGAGCCAATATTGGGCGACACGCCGTGGTCGATCATGGCGTCAAGCCAGTCGCGGAAGCGGCGCCACCCCTGTGCTCGCGCGTGCCAGTCGCCGAGGTCCATGCTCACGAAGGCGTCGCCGAAAGGGTCATCGATACGCCCGCCGAACGGCGCGGGCGTCCAGCCTTCGCCCATGATCTCGGTGGTGACGCCCTGTGTAATCTTGGACAGGCAGCGGCCGTCGCGCATCAGAGGGAGGATGGAGTGGCTCTGAATGTCGATGAAGCCGGGGCAGACCACCATCCCCGCGGCGTCGACTTTCTCGCGCGCCTTTCCGGCGGGGAAAAGGCCCGGGGGCGCGATGTCCACGATGCGGTCGCCGCGCACCGCGATGTCGCCGTAATACCAGGGGTTGCCCGTTCCGTCGATGACGCGCGCGCCGCGGATCAGGATATCGATGTCCGTATCTCGCGCGCTCATCGAGCCACCCCGTCGAGCGTGAACACATCGCGCCGTGTCGTCGCCGCCTCCAGCGCCGCGGGATCGGGTTCGACGCCGATGCCCGGTCCACTGGGCACGGAGAGGGTGCTGTCACTGTTGAGCGTGAAGTCGGGTCCGGCTACGTCGTGGGCGTAGTAGCGCGCGCTCGCTGAGATGTCCCCCGGCAGCGTGAAGCCGGGCAGCGACGCCAGCGCGACGTTGTGGGCGCGCCCGATGTTGGTCTCCAGCATCCCACCGCACCACACGGGGATGTCGCGCGCGCGGCACAGGTCGTGGATCTCGCGGCTGCGGCGGTGTCCACCCACGCGCCCCGCCTTGATGTTGATCACGCCGCAGCTGCCCAGGTCGAGCGCGTGGCGCGCGTCGTCGGGCGAGTGGATGCTCTCGTCGAGGCAGATCGGTGTGCGCAACTCGCGCTGTAGCGTGGCGTGGTCCACGATATCGTCGTCGGCCAGCGGCTGCTCAATCAGCAGCAGGTTGAGCGCGTCCATGCGTTGGAAGATCGGCGCGTCGGCGAGCGTATAGGCCGAGTTGGCGTCGACCTGCACCAGGGTATCAGGGAACGCGGCGCGCGCGGCTTTGACGTACGCCTCGTCGTGGCCGGGCGCGATCTTGAGCTTGATGCGCGCGTAGCCGTCGTCGACGTAGCGCCGCACGGTGTCAACCAAGGCGTCCGGAGACGCCTGGATGCCGACGCTCACGCCCACGGCCACGCGGTCGCGCGCGCCGCCCAGCAGGTCGCGCAGCGACACGCCGCGCGCCTTCGCCACGAGGTCCCAGCAGGCCATTTCCAGGGACGCCTTAGCCATGTTGTGTCCGCGGATGGAGGCGAGCAGGTCCCAGACGCCCAGGGGGTCGTCGAGGTCGTAGCTGCGCAGGCGCGGTATCAGATAGTCCTGGAGCACATGCCAGGCGGTCTCGACGGTCTCGTACGAGTACCAAGGACCGTCGCCGGCCACGCACTCGCCGTAGCCGGTCACGCCCTCCGCGTGGACAGAGACGATGATGCAGGGCCGCTCGCTCTGCGTGCCGAAGCTGGTGGTGAACGGGCTGACCAGCGGCAGCGTGATCCGCCGCAATTCGATGGACTCGATCTTCATGGTGCATCCTTAAGTCGGAAGTCGGAAGTCGGAAGTCGGAAGTCGGAAGTCGGAAGTCGGAAGTCGGAAGTCGTGAGTCACCAGCGAGGAGATTACAGGAACAATTGGCGCCAGGCGGCCCACCACTCGTTGGCGCGCGAGGCCACCCGCCGATCGCCCACGACGGTCAGCCCCGGCTTGCGCCGGTACTCATCGAACGCGTCGGTGCGCGTGAACTCGACCACGATCTCGCTGGGCGCGCCCGGCTCGTAGGGGCGGACGGCCGTGAGGTCGCGCAGGGCGTCACGGGCGCCCGTTTCGATCATTTCCCGTGCGCGTCGCGGCGCGACCTGGCGCGCGCCCTGCCGGCCGAGCCCCTTCTTCACGGCCACCGTGGTCAGCCCCTCGCCCAGCAACGCCCGCGCCTCATCACAGACGGCTTGATCGCCGGTGACGAGCAGGACCGGGCAGCCCCAGGTCCCGCACAGCGCGGCGTTGATCCCGGTTTCGCCGACAAGCGTCCCGTTGAACCACAGGTTCTGCCACGCTTGACCCGAGACGGTATGATTCAGGACGCCGTCGTCGATCCCCGCGCGGGCATGCATGCCGACGAAGAGGGCGGCGTCGCAGCCCTCTTCCAGGAACGCCGTGTACTCGGTCCAGTGCTCCTGGACCACGAACTCGCAGCCAGGGTCGAGCAGGTCGGGGATGAGCGAGTTGAAGCTCCAGCCCCCGCCCGCGCCGTGGCAATCCATGACCACGATCTCGGTCGCGCCGGCCGCGCGGGCTCCGCGCACGGCGGCATTGATCTCCTCGGTATAGAGGCGGCGCCCCTCCTCGTACATCGCGTGGCCGCCGGTCGTTTGCTCCCATCGGACGATGCCGCTGACGCCTTCCATGTCGCTGATAATGTGGACCCGCATTGTCCCCCTCCCTTATTGTATGTTGCTCTATTCCATGCTACTGGCCTGACCTTAAAAGGTCATGGCAGGGACCGGACCTTGAAAGGTCTGTTGGGATCTTATCGTGGTAGCGCCTGACCGATGGGAGGCGCGCGTAAGGCGCCCAGGCTGACCTTTTAAGGTCCGTGGCCTGCCATGACCTTTTAAGGTCAGGCCGCGTCTCACCATATTGGGGTACACCCTGAAGACGCATGCCTTATCATCCTGGTGTTTCGTCCGGCAAGAGGATATAGGCGCCGGCGCTGAAGTCGCGTGCGACGTAGCCGTGCGCGAAGGCCCACGAGAGCGCGCGGCGCAGCGCCAGACGCCAGTCCAGCGCCGCGGCGGGGTCGCGCTCTTTGATGGCGGTGCTATCCCCCGGTACCCAGACGGAGAGCGGCGCGCCCATGGGCGCCCGCTCAAGGCGGAGGACTGGCTTGCCCCCTTCCGCGATCAGGATGGGCGTGGGCGGCGCGGGGACGGACACCGGCATGGGTGGCATGGGGTCGTCTAAACGCCACTCCACGAGCAAGCGGTCCGTCGGGAGTCCGCCATTGAAGCGGTCGTCCATGGGGCCGTAATAGTCTTCGTAGTAGGCGCGGCTGATCGCGCCGAGCTTGTGCAAGTTCAGATGGGCGTTGCGCGCGATCAGCGGATCGAAGGTCCAGGTCATCAGATCGAGCCCTTGCGCCAGGGCGGCTTCACGTTGGCGGCGCTTGAGCGCCGCCCCAATGCCGCGCCCCTGGTAAGCAGGGTCGGTGGCGAGCATGTGCGAGGCGTGATACAGGCGCCCGTCGCGCCGCGCCAGCAAGCCGAGCACGAAGCCAACCGGCCGGTCGCCGCGGTCACGGTCGTACGCCGCGAGCAGGATGCCGCCTCCCGACGCGATGATGCCCATGAGGGCCCCGGGGACGATGCCGCGCGGCTCCATCTCCCAGGCGCGCGCCTGTAGTTCCTCGAGCGCGATGAGGCGCGCGGGCCCCTGTGGCTCCGTGATCGTCACCGCGGTGTCCAGCCCTCCCTCGTCGTGGGACCGCGCTGTCGTGCGGGTTGCGTCTGTCGACGATGACATGTCCTACGTACTCCTCATCCTGGTTCGTTCGTGAGGCTGGCGCCGCTCAACGCGCCTGGCTCCGGGGGTTGAGGGCATGGCCGAGGCCGTCGCCCAGCAGGTTGATGCCGAGCACACTGAGCCCGATGGCCAGGCCGGGGAAGGTGATCTCACTCCACGACTGGAACATGTGCTCGAAGCCGTTGGAGAGCAGGCTGCCCCAGTCCGACGTGGGCAACTGCGTGCCGAGTCCCAGGTAGCTCAATGCCGCCGTCGCCAGGATGGCCGTCCCGAGGGCCAGCGTCGCCAGCACGATGATGGGGTCGACGATGTTAGGCAGAATATGGCGAAAGATGATGTAGAAGGGGCCGGAACCCTGCGCCCGCGCGGCTTCGACGTAGTCCTGCGTCTTGGCCTGCAAGGTCGAGGCGCGCGCGATGCGCGCGAAGCCCGGTGTGCTGGCGACGCCGATGGCGATGACCGCCGAGGTGAGGCCGGGACCCAGGATCGCGATGATGCCGATGGCCAGCAGGATGCCGGGCAGCGCCAGCAGCACGTCGAACAGGCGCATAATCAGGTCGTCGACGAGCTTGCCGGCGTAGCCCGCGACCATGCCGAGGGGGATACCGACGCCCAGGGCGATGGCGATCACGCCGAGGCCGGCGGGCAGCGAGATGCGGCCGCCGTAGAGTACGCGCGCCCACATATCACGGCCGAGGTAGTCGGTCCCGAACCAGTGCGCGGGTGAAGGGTTTTGGTTAAGGATGGTGACATTGACTGCGTCGGGGTTGTAGCGGGCGATGAGCGGGGCGAAGATCGCCAGGAGCGCCATCACGCCGACCAGGCCCAGACCGGTAAGCGCGCGCGGGTCGCCGCGCAGTCGCCGCAGGACCTGCCCGAACACGGACGCCGACCGCGCGCTCTCCGGCTCGTCGAGAACGGTTTCGGCGATGGCGGGGGTGGACGATAGGGTCATGAATGGTCCTCGCTGTTTGCTTAGTCGGAAGTCGGAAGTGAATCGCGCCGATAGTGTTTATTGGTCGTATCATACAGGACGACTGCGTGGCGCACGGCTTACTTGCCCTGGTACCCACTTCCGACTTTCGACTTCCGACTTCCGACTCATGAGTAGTGAATGCGCGGGTCGAGCCACGCGTAGGAGATGTCGACCAGCAGGTTGGCCGCGATCAGGATGACGGCGATAAAGAACGTGACCCCCTCGACGACGGGGAAGTCGCGCGCCGCGACCGCGCTGACCGCCAGCGAGCCCAGGCCGGGCCATGAGAAGACGTTCTCGATGATCACCACGCCGCCGAGCAGCCCCGCGACGGTGAGGCCGAGGATCGTGACCACCGGGATTAGCGCGTTGCGCAGCGCGTGCCGGAACAGCACCGCGCGTCCGCGCACGCCCTTGGAGCGCGCCGTGCGCAGATACTGCATGGTCAGCACGTCGAGTAGCGCCCCGCGCACCAGGCGCACCAGGCCGCTGGCTATGCCGAGCGCTAGCGTGACGGCGGGCAGGACGACGTTACGCCAGTCGCCGATGCCGGAGACGGGCAGCCAGCCAAACTTGACGCCGAAGATGAGCGCCAGCATCGTGCCGACCCAGAACTCGGGCAGCGAGATGCCCAGGATGGCCAGGCCGGTCACGCCCAGGCCGAGCGGCCGCTGATCGAACGCGGCGGCGACGATGCCGCCGAGCAGCCCGAACAGGATGGCCAGGACCATGGCGACGACGACGAGTTCGAGCGTGCTGGGCCAGCGCGACCAGATTTCGTCGAAGACCGGCTGGCTGCTCACGATGGAGCGCCCGAAGTCGAGCCGCACGGCGTGCGTGATGAAGTCCCAGTACTGCACCGGCAGGGGCAGGTCAAGCCCCAGCTCATGGCGCAGGCGCGCCACGTCCTGGGCCGTGCCACGCCCGAAAAGCATGATCGTGGCGGGGTCGCCGGGGATCAGATGCACGCCCACGAAGACCAAGGTCAGCACGCCCCACAGCAAGGGGATGGCGATTAGGATGCGGCGGATAATATACGTAATCATATGCTCTACGCGCCTTTAGCTCTGGACCCCGGTGCGCTTGGCGGAGAACAGACCGCCGAGGAACGTGATGCGCGCCTCCGTGACCACGCCGTTGTCGTCCTGCACGAACTCGACGCTCATGTCCGAGAGACTCTTGCCCACGAACTCCGTCCCCTTGTATGGCTCCAACTCGATCTCCGGCCGGCCGGGGATCGCAAGCTGTAGTGTGTGCTCGCCCTTCAGGCGCACCGCGACGGTCGCCTCCATCATCTCATATTCCCCCACGAATCGCGTGAGGAAACGGCGGTCGGTCATCTCCTCGGCCGGCAGCCGCGCGAACACGATATCCTTGACCGACGACTCGAAGGGGATGGCAATGCGGTCGATGTCTCCCTGGACATTGGTCAGGAACGTTGCCTTCACGCGCAGATCCAGGGCCTCCGCGTGAAGCTCAAAGATATCGTAGTGGTAGTGGGTGAGGTCCATCTCCAGCGTATTGTAGGTCAGCGTGAGCCGCTCACCGTCCTCGTGGTCTTCGTGCACGGTGATCCGGAGGCGTCCGTAGCCTGGGTGCGCGAAGTCGCCGGTATAGGCCTGTAGCGGGTGCGACGGCCGCGCGTCCGCCACGCGCCGGGTCTCGCTGCGCTCCTTACCCTGTGCGAGCGCCCCTTCGAGCTCGTCCCAGAGCTTGTGGTAGCGCTCGCTCCACGCGATCTGGTCGAGCCCGAGCAGGCGGTCGTACAGGTTATTGGCGATGATCTCTCGGACCGGACTCCCGTCCATATTCATGAGGATCACCGCGCCGGCGCCGCGCTCCGGCATGAAGGTGACGAGAGAGGTGAACCCGTCGATGTTGCCGCCGTGATGCACGACGTCGGCGCCGCGGTACGGCTCGACGAACCAACCCAGCGCGTAGTTGTTGTGCGGCGTCTCCGGGAACTGGCCGATCGAGCTGGGGAACACCACCTGCGGCGTGTGCAGTTGGTCGAGTTGCGCGCGCGAGACGATCTGAACGTCGCCGTGCGCGCCGCCGTTGAGGTGCAGGAGCAGCCAGCGCGCCATGTCCTCGGCGGTCGCGCAGATGGAGCCGGCTGGCCCCAGCGGATCGTCCTTCTCGAGTTCCTGCGACACCACGTAGGCGGGGATGAGTTCGACGAGCTTGGTCTCCCGGTTCTTTTTGTAGGGGGCGGCGCGGTCCCCGACGCCGGCCACGGCCGGGCCGGTAAACAGGCTCTGCGCCATGCCCAGGGGCGCGAAGATACGGTCCTGGACCACCTCTTCCCAGGAGGTCCCCACGAGGTGGCCGGCCAGATAGCCGGCCGTCATGAACATGAGGTTGTTGTACTGGACGACCGTGCGGATGTCGGCGTTCGGCTCGAGATAGCGCAGGCGGTCGAAGAGGTCGGCGCGCGTGGCCGTCGAGCGGTACCACACGAGGTCGTGGCGCGGCAGGCCGGAGCGGTGCGTCACGAGGTCGCGCGGCGTCATCCGTTCCGTGGCGACAGGGTCGAAGAGACGGAACGCGGGAAGATACTCCCGCACGGGGATGTCCCAGTCCAGCTTGCCCTCATCGGCCAGCAGGGCCAGGGACATCGTCGTAAACGCCTTGGTGGCTGAGGCGATGGGGAACAGGGTGTGCGGCGTGACGTCGAGCTTGCGCTCGGTATCGCGGTAGCCGTAGCCCTTACAGAGCACGAGCTCGCGGTCGACCACGATGGCTAGGGCCAGACCAGGGACTTTCCAGTCTTCTATGATCGCCCGGACGACGTCATCGAATCCGTCCAGCGCGGCGGGAAGCGCGCTTACCGGCGCTGTCATGACATGTCCTCCCATATTCATGCGTTCCTCTCTCTGCGTGGCCCCCCGCGATGTGGGGCTCGTCGTGGGCCTGACCTTAAAAGGTCATGGCAGGGACCGGACCTTGAAAGGTCACGCGGCCACTAAATGTTTCCCTGTTGGAACTGGGGGATAGATCGCGCATGGTAACCGGCGTCTATCCTGCGATTACTCGTTGGAAGCATTTAGTCGTGCGGGGCGCGACGTGTGTTGCGTCCAGATAGACCTTTTAAGGTCCGGTCCCTGCCATGACCTTTTAAGGTCAGGCCGCGTTTCACAATCGCGGGGTCCATTCGTCACGAGGCGACGTAGAGGTCCGAGATGAGTGGGTTGCCCACGTTGTCGGTGTGCCAGCCCTTCAGGCGCGCCCGCGTGCCAAAGATGGTGACCGGGGTCGCCAACGGATCGATGATCACGTTGGTGTCGACGAAGCGCTGCATCTGGGCGTACGCGGCCGCCGCCTGCGCGGAGTCGGTGGCTGTGCGCCCCTTGACGAGCAGGTTGTCCAGCGTCGCGCTCTTGTAGCCGGTGAAGTTCAGGCCACCAGCGGCCGCCTGACTCGAGTTCAGCAGCAGATAGTCGAAGTCGGGGTCGGGATAGGTCCACCCAAGGAGGAGCATGTCATACTGGCCCTTGGACGCTAGTGTGACGAAATCGGCCAGGGGTTTGATCTCCACGTTCACGTTTACTCCGACCTGTCCCAACTCGGCCTGGATCAGTTCCGCCAGGGTCGTGAACGGTGGATTTGACGGCGTCAGCAATGTATAGCGGCCGTGGGCGGCGTTGGTACCGGCGAGGGCCTTTTGCGCGGCGGTCACGTTGTACTGGGGGGCATAGTTCAGGGCCGCCCTGTCGTAGAAGGGCAACGTGGAAGGGATCGGGCTGTAGGCCGGCACGGCCAGCCCGTTATACACCCCCGTCACCAGCGCCCTGCGGTCGATGGCCTCGGCAATCGCAAGCCGCCCCGTAGCCGTGTTGAAGGGTGAATGCGCCGTGTTGAAGCCCAGATAGCTCTCGCCGTCGGCCAGGATGCGATGCTGCACGATGGACGCGTTGCTTTGCACCCGGTTGACCTGCGTGCCGCTGACGCCCGCGAGGTCGACGCCGCCGCTGAGCAACTCGCTCACCGTCGTGGCGTCGCTGAGGATAGAGCGGAACACGACCTTATCGAGGTAGGGCGCGCCCTGGTTGTAGGCCCAGGCCGGCGCGAAGGTGTGGTAGGGGTTGCGTACCAGTGTGACCGTGCTGTATGACGGCCCGATGCTCTGGATCTTGTACGGCCCCGTGCCGACCACGTTCGTGCAGGTCGGCGGGGCCTTGGGGTCGAGGATGCCCAGGTAGCTGTTCGCGAGCGCGAGCACCAGCAGCGGCCGGTAGGGCGTCTTGAGCACGAGGCGTACGGTGTACTGGTCGACCACCTGGGTCGCTGTAACCGTGCCGAGGGAGCTTCCGCTGGCGGGCGACTTGGTGGCGGGATTGACCGCGCGGTCGAAGGTATACTTCACCGCGTTGGCGTTGAAGGGATCGCCATTGGAGAAGCGGACGCCGTGCCGCAGCGCGATGGTGATCTCGGTCCCGCTCGCGTTGTACGTATAGCCCGTGGCGAGATAGGGCCGGATCTTCCCCTGCGCGTCGACGCTGAACAACGGGTCGACGATGTCGGTGAAGACAAAATTGGAGGCGGACAGGGCCGTCTTCTGCGGGTCGAGGCAATCGGGCGCGCCAGCGTCGGCTATCGCGATGCTGCCTCCGCGCGTTGGGGCGGAGGCCAGTGTGGGCGCCGTGCGGGCGTGCGCCGGCGTCGCCATGGCCGCGCCGAGCGCGGTGAGCCCGGCCAGCGCGACGAGTCCTTGTCGTAATCCGCGTCCTGGTGCCGCTGTTGAGATCATCGATGATTTCTCCTGCATAATGCCGCATCCACGATCCGCGCGCACAATACGCATTATGCGCCAACGGCCGTGTTGACACATATACTACCATGAGCGGCACGCTCATACTTCGGATAGAATGCCGAATTGTAGGCCCATGGCTTGTGCGGAAAGATCGACGGTATGTTATTTTGACGACATAGGGCAGGGTGGGCAGCGCGGAAGGTGGGGAGAGATGTCGTTGCACGTGGCGGGCATCCAGGGTGTCGCCGGAGGTAGCGTCGCGTCCTTCTGGCTGCCGGATGCTGAGAAGGCGGGGGAACGCCGGGTGTCATGCGTCAGTGTCGTACGCGATCTCGCGGAGGCGGCCGCGTGCCGTGGCGGCGAGTTGGCGCTCATCGCACCCGGCGGCGACGCGTGCGAGACCACGGAACTGGTGGACATGCTGGTGGCGCGACAGGCCGCGGCCGTGCTTGTGCCGCGCGGGCTGGTACCGCCCGCTGACCTCGGCCGCAT
>JAABUM010001825.1_pt1 | contig 30420 bp, 29 predicted proteins | sample 5559161 | NCBI WGS metagenome assembly JAABUM01 (sample SAMN10711868, study PRJNA513369) | rock metagenome | isolation source: Antarctica rocks | place: Antarctica: Victoria Land, Siegfried Peak nord
CTACACCGCCACCATCGTCGTCGCCCTCGCCGCCCATCATGCCGCCCGTCCGGAGCTGATCCGCTCACCCAAACGGGTGCTCGCCCATCTCTGGGAGGGCAGCCTATGAGTTAGGAAACGCCCTCCGTGGGAACCAGTCGAGCGGGACGCTCAGGTGTCGGCCATCGGCAAGCAACACACCCAGGTGCTTGCTATCGACCGTCACCCCCACAGCGAGCGGCGAGCCAAGCTTCTCTTTCGAGGGCACCATGCGTCCTTGCTTCTTAGGGGATGAAGTACGCATACCACCTCGCTAACAGTTGGGCTTGATGGGCCACGATCGCCGCCCTGATAACGGCAAGTTCACTCCTATTATACCCCCGATTCCAGGCAAGCCGAATGGGATCGAGCCAATACTTCGCATACTTCTCGCCGCGTTCAACGTGGACGTGGGGCAGCTCTGTGCCCTCGTTGCTATATGTTGCTATATAAAGAAGAAGCGATAGGAGCCAACGCGCAGGATTGTGGGCATACGCTCCTCCTCCCATCACGAGTAGGCACATCCACCTCGCCCACCATCCTGCCGCGCCTCGTCAGGCGCAGTTCCGGCGCTTCGCGGCTCCTTCCGGTTTGCCCGTAGCTACCGCGTTGCCAGAGCCGCGATCGCGGTCATTGGCACCCAAAAGTGCCGCGCGAAGCCGCCGGAACGACCCCGCGCGGCACCCCTTTCGCGCGCGTGCCGACCGAGGCGCTACTCGCCGAGCAGCGCCACGCACTCCACTTCCACCTGCGAGCCGGCGGGGAGCCGCGCGGCCTGCACGGTGCTGCGCGCGGGCGGCGCGCTGGTGAAGTAGCGCGCGTAAACGGCGTTGAAGGCGGCGAAGTCGGCGAGATCGACGAGGAAGCAGGTGGTCTTGACGACCTGCTCGAAGCTCGTCCCCGCCTCGGCCAGGACCGCCGCGAGGTTCTGCATCACCCGCTCGGTCTGCGCCGTGATGTCCCCCTCGACCAGTTTGCCGGTGGCGGGGTCCAGCGGGATCTGCCCCGCCGTGAAGAGAAAACCATTCGCCGTGATCGCCTGCGAGTACGGCCCGATCGCCGCCGGGGCCGCCCCGGTCGCGATAACTGCTTTGCCCATGCGTCCCCTCCTACTCCGTCGAACGATGCGGCCACCCTGCGCGGTCGCGCGGAGCATCGTAGCCGAGCGCAGGCGACGGGGCAAGCGGTGCAAATAACGGATGGCATCCTTCTTGCCATTGCAAAAGATGTTCGCCGCCATCCCGGTGCGCTGGCGGCACGATGAAGGCGCGGCGCTCAGCTTTTCCGCGCAAAAGATGGCGTACAGATGCGCCACAAAGGAGCAACCGATGGACACCAAGACCGAGATCGTCGTCCAGTATCTCTCCGATATGCACGTCCTGGAGAAGCACATCCAGGAGGCGTTGGAGAAGCAGGTCGGCACGACCAAGGACCAGGCCGACATCAACGCCGCGTTGCAGGGCTATCTCGCCACCACCAAGACCCACGTCGCCCGCCTGGAAGCGCGGATGCAGGCGCTCGGCGACCAGGACAAGGTCGTGGACAAGGCCAAGGAAGCGGTCACCAATCTTTTCGGGCAGGCGGCGGGCGTGATCGGCGCGCTTCGCACCCACCGGACCTCGAAGGATCTGCGCGACGATTACACCGCCGCCAGCCTCGCGGCGATCAGCTACGTCATGCTCCAGACGACCGCCCTCGCGTGTGGCGACGAGGAGTCGGCCAGGCTCGCCGAGACGCTGCGGGCCGAGACGGTCACGATGCTCGACTGGGTCACCAAGACCATGCCGATGGTGACGGTGCGCGACCTCCAGGCGGAGCGCGACGTGCAGCTCGACGCCACCGCCGCCCAGCGGGTTAACGCGGGCGGGAAACTCGCCTAAACCGCAGCGCGTGTGGGAGGGACACGGCGGGCGTGGGCTGCCGGTGGACCGAGGTTCCGGCTGGCTGCCCTCCGGCCACGAAGTACCCCGGAGGGCGGCCACTACCCGTGAAGGGCACAATGTCCGCCCGCGCGGACCGGGCGGCGACGGTGCAGCCTGTGGTGTTCATCGGCGCTGCGGTTTGGTCGCGCGATCGTCGCTCCGAACAGCATATGTAGCGGGGAGCGGCGAGAGAAATATCTCGCCGCTCCCCGCTATTGCTTCGCCCTTCGCCGGGGTATCGCCGGGCTTTCAGCGCCGTTCCAGCAGCACCGCCGTCCCGTTCTCCTCCGGGGCATCGACCACGACGCGCCAGCCCGGATCGTCGCGCAGCAGCACCACGAGGGGAGAATCGGGGGGCAGCAGGATCAGGCTGATATCGTAGCGCGTCAACGTCTCGCGCCAGCCCGCTTGCAGCTTCGTCACCGCGATGTACCGCTCCAGGAAGTCGCGCCCATAGAAATCGACGCGCGTATCGATGAAGACCGGGCGCTCCGGCAGATTGGCGATCAGATAACCGCCGAATGCATCCTGATTCAGCAGCTTGCCACCCGGATGGGTCCGCAGATAGTCGAACGCCACGGTCGGGTAGCCATCCAGGTTCGGCGTGCGCCCCAATTGCGCGCGCGGATTGCCCAGCACCACCACCCCTATCGTCACCATCACCACACCGAGCAGGAGCCAGTTGACGAGTCCGGTGCCGAGATTCTCGCGCGTGGGCCATTCGGGGCCACGCCAGCGCGTCGGGAGTTGCTGCGCGATGATCGGGATCACCACCAGCGCGAAGAGCGGGATGTGCCGCACCGCCGAGAAGCCGAGGTAGCTGAACGCGCCCGCCCAGAGGGCCAGCGTGTAGTCGAAGCGCGGGCGGCGCAGCCCCAGCACCGCCAGCAGCAGCACGCAGAGGCCGAAAGTCAGCCCCATCGTGTCGCGGAAGTTCGGCGGCTGCCACTCCTGGATGTAGCGCATCGTCGCGCTGCCGCCGCCGATGAAGGTGAGCGGGTAGAGGAGCAGGCTCGGCCCGGTCGGATTAATCAGCGTGGCGACGAGCGACGCCCCCAGCGCACCGAGCGCCGGGCGCAGGGTGGCGGCCTCGCCGCGCGCGCGCGCGTTCAGCCACTCCCCGACGATGAAGAGGGCCAGCGTCCCCAGCCCCATGATCCACGCGCCGTGCAGATTGACCCACAGTAGCAGCAGCGGCGGCAGCACCCAGACCGCGCGACGGTAGCCCGCGCGGTAGAGATAGAGGCACCACAGCTCGATGCTGAGGAAGAGGGTGCTGAAGAGGTGCGGGCGCAGGGTGATCGTCATGAACGAGAGGATCAGGGTCACGGTCAGCAGCGCCCCGGCCAGCACCCGCCCCACCCCCAACGCGCGCAGCAGCAGATAGTGGAGGAGATAGGTCGCCAGCACGATCGCGGCCATCCCCGCGATCAGGCCGCGATAGGTGAACGCGCGATAGCCGAGATAGGTCAGCACCTCGAAGAGCCATTCGTGGACGACGAATGGCTGCCCCGCGCGCGTGTAGGAGTAGGTGTCCGTGGCGGGGAGGGCGCGCTGCTGCCAGATATCCTGACCCACGCGCAAGTGCCACCACCAATCGTAGTCGGTCTGGCGGAGGAAGCAGAGGAAGAAAAGCCCCGCGAAGACGCAGAGGGGCACCAGCAAGCGCCGGTCCAGCAACAGCAGGGCGCGCAGCCCCGCGCGCGGCGTGGGCAAGGCGACGAGGCGCGGTCGCTCCTCCAGCGGCTCGTTCAGCAGATCATCGATCCCGCCGAGCAGCCGCTCGCGCAGGGCGCGCGGATCGAAACGTCCGCGCGCGTGCTCGCCCAACCCCGTCTCCGTCCGTGTCCGTCCGATCATCGCGCCGCCCCTACTTCCCGACCCGCCGATAGAGCGGCACCCCGTCGATCGCCGTCTCCAGCATGTAGTCGCGCGCCACGATCGCGCGCAACGCCCCATCCGCGTCGAACCCCCGGAAGTCGAACGCCTGTGCCCCCACGATGTAACGCGGGGCGGTCGCCGGATCGCCGAGCCGGTCCACTTGCTCGGTGAACGCGCCCGGCGTCCAGCCGAGTTCGCGGAAGTGCAGCCAGCGCGCCGCCGGACGCCGCGCCGCGAGGTAGTACATATCCGCGTGATCGTAGGCGACGTAGACCGTCTCGGTCGGCGCGGTGTGCGCGGCCAGATACGCCGCGACCGGCGCGGCGGCGGCGACGCCCGGCTCCCACTCCGGCAGGGTCGCCGGATCGACCCCCGCGACGACGCCGCGCGCGATCGGGAAGAGCAGCACGAGGACGGCACAGACCACCAGGCAGAGCGCGGCGAAACGCGGCGGCGCGAGCGGGCGGCGCAGGAGCCCGCGCGTCACCAGCGCCACCGCGACCGCCAGCGGTGGCAGCAACTGCTGGTAGTAGTGCAGGAACCAGTTGCCGCCGAGCGACACCCCGCCGAGCGCGGTGAGCGCCCACAGCGCCAGGAAGGTCCGGCTGGCGGCGCGCGCACCCCGATCCCCGCCGTGCGCCGCCAGCCGGAAACCGAACGGCGCGAGCAGCAGCAGCGGCAGATGGCCGAGCAGGTAAAGGGTGTTCGTCGCGGCGTAGCCGACCTGATGCGCCAGCGCCCCGCCGAGCAGCGAATCTTGCCCGAGGCGGTAGAAGACGACCGCGCCGAGGTAGCGGTCCGGCACCGTCAGCAGGCCGTGCGCCAGCGCGGGGAGCAGGCCGAGCGCCCAACCGCCCGCCAGTGCCGCCAGCGCGACGGCCAACTCGCGCCAGGATCGGCCTTCCGTCATGCGTCGCCGCAGGAGCCAGAGCGCGCCGAGCGGCAGGACCGCCACGGCGGCGGGTTTCAGCAGCAGCGCGAACGCCCCCAGCAGCCCGCTCGCCCCGAGCCAGAGCAGGCCACGGCGGGCGGCGAGCGCGCTGGCGTCGGCGCGGACGAGCGCCAGCAGGGCGAGCAGCAGCGGCAGCGTCATGAAGAGTTCGGCGTTGGCCTGATAGCCCTCCACCCACGGGGTCGCCATGACCGCCGCGTAGAGCGCCGCCGCCCCCAGCCCGATCCCGCGCCCCCAGAGGCGCGCGGCGAGCGCCAGGAGGGCCAGCGCCGACAGGGTGGCCCACAGCGCCGCGACCAGATGGATGCCATACGGCGAGCCGAGCCCCAGCACATCGAGCGCGCGGAAGACGACGAAGATCCCCTGCGGGCGGGTGATCGTGATCGATTGGTAAAGCGTATCGCCGCGCGCCCACCAGTAGGCGGCGGTCGCGTACCCACCCTCATCGGCGCTCAGCGGCACCGCGAGGTACGGCAGCCGCAACGCGAACGCCCCGAACGCCAGCGCCGCCACCGAGGGCCACCAGCGCCATGCCGGGTATGCACCCACCCGTATGTGCGATCCTTCGCGCACAGCGGCGCGGGATTGCGGCACATCGATCGCGCGCACGGTCGCGCGCATCGCGCTTCTTCGCGGCCTTTCAGCGTTCATTTCAAACCAGGCAACCGACCGGCCAGGCCGCAGGTGAAGCGTGGGGTGGGCAACGACGCCGCGCCATAGCGCGCTTCGTAATGCCGCAGCGCGGCGAGCAGCACCATCGGCAAGAGGATCGTCAAGGCGGTCGCCCAGGCGGGGCCGAAGAAGAGTGCGGGCACAACCCAGACGTAGCTCAACAGGGTCAGCCACTTGCTGCGTGGGTCGTCCAGCACCGTCAGCGGCACCGCGCCCGCCGCATAGGTACTCGCGGTGGGGAAGGGCAGGATCAAAAATTGTGCGATGGTGGCGGCGGCGAGCCACTGCCGCATGAGCAGCAAGGGGATGGCGAAGAGTGCGAAGCCCCAGAGGATCGGCTGGTGGGTGAGCTGTCGGTAGCGATCGAGGGTTGGCAGCCATTCACCAACCCAGTGTGGATCGAGCAAAAGACTCCCGCCCCACACCAGGGCATTGACCGCGATCTGCTGCCGCCAGTTCCGCGCGAGCAACACCAACACCAGCACGAAGAAGAGCCCTTGATTCGGCTTGGTGAGGATGAGCGCGCAACAGGCCGCGAGCGCCCAGGGGTGACGCTCCCGGTGCGCCCAGAGGGCCAGGATTTGCGCGATGACGATCAGCACGGTGTACTGCTCGATCCTGATCCCATCGACGATCGGCAGCGCGAAGCCCCACCAGAGGGGCAGGCCGCTGACCCGCAACGCCAGCAACACCCCCGCCGTGAGCAAGCCCACCCAGAGCGTCGCGGCCAGCGTTGGAGGGAGAAGCCCAAAGGGAAGGATGAGAAGAATCGCGGGAAGCGGGTATGTATTGCCGACGATGTAAAGGCTATACTTATGGTCCAACATAGGAGTTACGCTACCTAATACATACGCATTGCCATTTTGGATCCATGCTTTTATACCGTAATACAAGGGATAGAAATCGAAGACATCGGTCGGGTAGGTCACGGTCAGACGCCAGCCCATCACCGCCACGACGCAACAGACCACGAAGAGCAGGAAACCCCGCGTGAAGCGCGCACCGGCAGGGCGGCTTCCACCCCCCGTCGCGCTGGCAGTCGTCCCGCCCGCCGCACACGCACGCGGTAACGCGGGCGACCATACAACACGTTTCATAGCGCTTTCCCGATCGCTGTCATCGGCGCGAGTCGGCGCAGGGTGTCACCCCACCGAGGCCATTGTCGGAGCAGCGAGAGGGTAACGACAGGCAGCGTAAGTGCCAGCCCTGTCGCCCACCCGGTCCCGAGCGTCACCCCCACGATCACCCAGAGCGGTGCCACCACGATCAGCCAGCGGCTACGCCGATCGCCGATGACACCGAGCGGCAATGACGCCGAGGAATAGATGCCCGGATACGGCAGCAGCGCGAATTGCAGCAGCAGCGCGCCGCTGATGATATCCCCCAGCAGGAAGAGCGGGATGGCGCAGAGGGCCAACCCCCAGAGGAATGGCTGCTGCAACACCGCGTGGCTATTCTCCAGACGCGGGAGCCAATCGGCGACCCAGCCCGGATAGAGGGCGAACGACGTCCCCAAGAGAGGCACCACCAGGGTCAGGAAGTGCCGCCAGTTCCCCGCCAGCACGATCAGGGCGAGCACCAGGAAGAAGCTGTGGTTCGGCTTGGTCAGACTCAGCACGCAACAAACGGCCAGGAGCCAGGGGCGGCGTTCGCGCCAGGCCCAGAGGGCGAGAAGCTGAAAGAGGACCGCGAACATCGTGAATTGCTCGATTCGCAACCCCTCCAGGATCGGCAGATAGAGGAGATACCAGAACGGCCAGTCGTGCAAGCGCAGGGCCAACACCAGCCCCGCACTCAACGATCCTACCCAGAGGACCGCCGCGAGTTGCGCGGGCAACAGGCTGAATGGCAGGGCGACCAGCACCGCCGGGAAGGGGTAGACGTTGCCGATCTGGTAAAGCTGGAAGTTGCGCTGATCGGGCGGGATGATCGCGTCGAGCGCGTAAGCGTTGCCGGTGGCGAGCCAGGCTTGCCCGCCATAATAGAGCGGGTAGGAGTCGAAGACGCCGGTCGGGTAACGCACCACCGCCCGCCACACGACCATCGCCAGCACGAACAGCGCCGCCAGGATGCTGAAGCGCGGGGTCCAGAAGCGCGCGGGGCGCGCTGAAGCGAAAGCGCTGCGCGCCGCCACATCCCAACCCGCCACCCATCCGGCCAGCACGCCCAGCGGCACCCGTCACCCCCACTCATCCGCACCATCGCCTGCACTGCTGATACACGATCAGCATAGCAAGCGGGCGTGGGCGCGGGCTGTAGCCGAATGGTCCCGATTCGCGCTCACCCGCCCGCAATGCCAAAGACTGCGCGAGCAGAGGGACCGTCCGGCGGCGGCGAGGTGGCACATGCCATGCATTAAGGACCACATAAGGTATGGTGGCGACGGTGCGGATGCGGACGATAGGGGATGCACGGCATGACGACAGAGAACGAGCGGATTGAAGTCGCCGAGGAGATCTACGAGAATCCGGCTGATTATGATCTGGAGGTCGCCGCACACGCGGTCCACGATCTCCCTTTCTGGACGACGCTCGTCCGGCGCGAGCGACCCCGGCGCGTGCTGGAAGTCGGCTGCGGCACCGGGCGACTCACCCTCCCGCTGGCACAACTCGGGGCGACGGAGGGGTTCACGACGGTCGGGCTGGAACCGGCGCTGCCGATGCTCCAACAGGCCACGGCGCGCGCCGCCGACGCCCCCGCCGCGACCCGCGCCGCGCTCCACTTCGTGCAGGGCGATATCCGCGACTGCGCGTTCGACGAGCCTTTCGAGATCATCCTGCTACCCTATGGCGCGGCGCACCACCTGGCGACGATCGAGGATCAACTCACGGCCTGGCGGAACGCTCATCGGCTCCTCGCGCCGGGCGGTCTCCTGGTGGTGGATCTCTCCGCGCCGAATCTGGCGCAACTCGCGGCGGCGAGCGGGCGCACGACGCCGCGCGCGGAAGATCTCGTGGCCGAGGGCGATGAGGGGCAGCAGCTACGCCGCACGGTCGCCGTTTCCTACGACGCGGCGAACCAGGAGGCGCTGATGGACTATCGTTATGTCGTGCGCGCTCCCAACGGGGAGGAACGTCGCTACGCCTCGCCATTCGCCATGCACGTCTACTACCCGCGCGAACTCGCGCTCCTCTTCGCGTCCACCGGCTTCGTGCTCGAACGGCTGCTCGGCTCCTATGCGGGCGAGCCATTCAGCGACGAATCGCCGCAATTGATCGCCATTGGGCGCACGGAGTGAGGGGCCGGAGGGGCCGCCTCCGAGACGCAGAGGGCGAGGGAGAGAAAGGGACGAAAAGAAGACGTAGCTACAGAGCACGGGGGCGCAGGACGATTTGCGGGGGCGATGCTGGTGCGGCTTGATTGCCGGGAAGGAAATCAGTGGCTTTCGCAACACCTTCCAAAAAACTCTCCCCCGTTCCTCCCTGCGTCTCTGTGCCTCCTGCTCATCGTCCCATCACCCTCTGCGCGCTGTGCGCCAGGTCCGCTTGCAGGCTCTGTGGCTACGTCCCTCTCTCGTTCTTTGCTCTTCGCAGTCTCTGTGTCTTTGCGTCTCTGCGTCTCTGAGGCAACCCACGTCCTCGCCCGCCCACTCACGCATTCGACATGATCTCCACGTTCGCCCCCGTGAGGATCGCCGCTTCGGGGAGGCAGAGCCAGGCGAGGAATGCGCCGACCTGTTCCGGCGTCACCCCCGCTTTCAGGCCATGCCCCGCCTGCCGCAGCATGGCGGTATCGACCGCGCCGGGGCTGACGCAGTTGACGCGGATACCGTGCGGTCGCCCCTCCACCGCCAGGATCTCGCTCAGCGCCAGCACCCCCGCCTTCGAGACATTGTAGGCCGCCAGGCCGGGGAACTTCTCGGGGCCGCGCACGCCGGAGAGGGAGCCGATCAGGAGGATCTGTCCCCCCTCCCCCGCCGCCATCGCCTGAAATGCCGCGCGCGCACAGAGGAACGCGCCGCGCAGATTGACCGCCAATACCCGATCCCAGGTGGCGGTATCCAGCGCCGCGAATGGACTGGTCGCCAGGATCGCCGCGCAATTGATCAGGATGTCGAGCCGCCCCCACTCGGCGCCGATCCGCGCCACGAACGCCTCGACCCCCGCCTCGTCGGCCACATCGACCGTCGCCGCCAACACGTCGCCGCCCGCCGCCCGGATCAGCGCCGCCGTCTCGGCGACTTCATCCGCTGTGCGCGCGCAGATCGCCACCCGCGCCCCCGCCGCCGCGAGCGCCAGCGCCGTCGCGCGCCCGACCCCGCGCCCCGCGCCGGTCACCCAGGCGACTCGCCCGACCTGTCGCCCATCCACATTACCGCTCATCTGCCCTCGCTCATCGCCTCTCTTCGCGGCACCTGGTGCCGGTCGACCGCTCACCATCCGTGGTGCCCCGCACGCCGCCGCGTGCCAACGGACCTAACCGGTAGGCCGCACCAGATTGAGGAATTCGGCCCGCGTCTGCGGATCGTCCTTGAAACAACCGAGCAGACAGGAAGTGACCGTCCGCGAGTTCTGTTTCTGAACGCCGCGCATCATCATGCAGAGGTGCGACGCCTCGATCACCACGCCCACGCCGCGCGGTTCGAGGAGATCCTGCACCGCCTGGGCGATCTGGGTCGTCAGGCGTTCCTGGACCTGCAAGCGCCGACTGAAGATGTCCACCAGGCGCGGCAGTTTCGACAGCCCAACGATCTTCCCATCCGGGATATAAGCGACGTGCGCCCGCCCGAAGAAGGGCAACAGGTGATGCTCGCAGAGCGAATAGAGTTCGATATCCTTCACCAGCACCATCTCGTCGTAGTGCTCCGGGAAGACCGCCGTGCCCAGGATCCCACGCGGATCTTGCCCATATCCCTCGGTCAGGAAGGCGAGACTCTTACGGATCCGCTTCGGCGTATCGATGAGCCCATCGCGCCCCGGATCTTCGCCCAGCGCGAGCAGTACATTCCGCAGCAGCGGCTCGACGATCGTCGCATCGTCGATCGTGCGCGCCGTCCCGTTCGGGTATGGCATCCCCTGATCGGGGTGGGTCGCCTGATACGCCGCTGTAGCCGCCTTAAGCTTGGTCATGGCTGCCTTCACTCCCCATAATACTCGACACTGTTGTTCTCCGACTCCCAGAGGCGTAGCCGATACAGCCGCGTCGGCGCGATGGCCGGGGCGAGCTGCTGCCAGCAGGCGACGACGATATTCTCGGCGGAGGGCAGCAGGCCACGGAGGAAATCGACATCGAGATTCAGGTTCGCGTGATCGACCTTGGCGATGATCGTCCGGCGGATCGCGTCGCGCAGATCGCGGAGATCGAGGATCATCCCCGTCTCGGGATCGATCTCCCCTCGGACGGTCACTTCCAATGTATACGTATGCCCGTGTCCATTCGGATTCGCATCTTTCCCGAAGACCTCCTCGTTGCGCGCGTCGCTCCAGGCAGGGTTGTACAGGCGATGCGCCGCGCTGAACGTTTCGCGCCGTGTGATCGCGATCATGACTCACCCTTTCGCGGTAGCCCGGCTGCGGCACCACCGCCTCGGCTGCTTCCATCAGTAGCCTCCGTCAGCCAGTAGCCTCCGTCAGCGCGCCTCCCGGTTGCGAATCCCGGCGGCGCGCTCTATAGTACTTACCGCACCTGCGGGCTCTGTGCAACTCCTGGGCAAAGCCTGTCGCCGAGGAGTGCGCCAGCCGAGAACACGACGGCGAAGCCGCGACGGGGCGGCGGGAGGCGGAGCGATGGCGCGACGCGAACTCAAGACACTCTTCCTCAGCACCTGGCTCCCGAAGCCGTGCGGCATCGCCACCTTCAGCAACGACCTCGCCGGGGCGATCCTCCACGCCGACCCGCAGACCGATTACCGGGCGCTGGCGATCAACGATCCGGGCGACGCCTTTGCCTATCCGCCGATCGTCCGCCAGCAGTTGTGGCGCGAGGAGTTGTCGGACCTCTGGCGCGCGGCGGAGTATATCAACGCCAGCGGGGCCGATGTGGTCAGCCTGCAACACGAATTCGGCCTCTGGGGTGGCTTCGACGGCGAATTCATCCTCCCCTTCCTCGATCGGCTGCGCGTCCCGGTCGTGGTAACCTTCCACACCGTGCCGCTGACCGCCTCCACCTTCGGGCGGGCCAACCGCCTGCGCGTGCTGGCCGAGATTGCCGACCGCGTGGCGCACATCGTCACCTTCCTGCCCGTCGCGCGCGACTACCTGATCGACACACTGGGCCTCGATCCGGCGCAGATCAGCGTCATCCCGCACGGTGCCCCCCCGTTCGATCTGACCCAGCGCCCCGCCGCTCGTCTACGCCTCGGCGTGGACGAGCGCCTCGTCCTGACCACCTTCGGGCTGCTGAGCCGCTTCAAGGGGCTGGAGGGCGCGATCCGCGCCCTGCCACCGCTCGTCGCGGAGTATCCCGCCCTGCTCTACGTGATCGCCGGGCAGCCGCATCCCTACGAACCCGCCGATTTCTTCCCCGGCTTGCAGCGACTGGTCGAGGAGTTGGGGCTGACGGAGCATGTCCGCTTCGATACCCATTTCCTTGGTGATGCTGAGCTCGCCGATACCCTGCTCGCCACCGACATCTACCTCACACCCTATCGCGATCTCGCCCAGGTCAGCAGCGGCACCCTCACCTTCGCGCTCAGCGCGGGCTGCTGCTGTGTCTCCACCCCGTATGTATACGCCCGAACCGTCCTGGCGGATGGGCGCGGGATTCTGGTGCCGCCGGAAGATCCTGCTGCGCTGACGGCGACACTCCGCCCGCTCCTCGCCGATGCGGGGCGACGCGCCACCTATGCGGCAGCGGCGGCGCGCTACGGTGCGGCGCTGCACTGGCCGCTGATCGGCGGGCGCTACCTGGACACCCTCGCCGCCCACGCCCTGCCGCCGCGCCCGTTGCCCCACGGTCGGACCCTGCCGCCCGCATGAGCGGGCGGCGAGCGACAGCCCGCACCCCTGGAGGAACAATGACCACCCTCACCGCAAGCGAACTCACCGCCGCCCTGAGGAAGCTCCCCGATTGGGCGGCGGAAGGGGCGGAGATCGTCAGGATCTATCGGTTCGCGGACTTCGTCGCGGCGATCGCCTTCGTCAACCGCGTGGCCCCGCTCGCGGAAGAGGCCGGGCATCACCCCGACATCGATATCCGCTACAACCGCGTGCGGATCGCCCTCGCCACACACGACGAGGGCAGCATCACGGCCAGGGACACGGCGCTCGCCGCGCGGCTCGATGGCATCGGGCGGTAGGGGCGCGGGGGGGCGCGCGTTGGCAGCAACAGGGGGGTGCCGGTGCGACTGGCGTTCCTGACCTCGACCCCACTGACCGTCCGGGGGGGCAGCGGCACCTTCGTCGGCATCGCCGCCCTGCGCGGGGCGTTGGAGGTGCATGGGCACCGGATCGACGTGATCGCGCCCGCGCCCGGTCCCGCGCCACTCGGCCACGCGGCGCAACGGCTCGCCTTCAACCTCCGTGCCGGGGGGCGCATCACGGCGCTCGGGCCGGGTGTGGACGGGGTGATCGGCTTCGATCTGGATGGCTGTCTCCTCCCGCACCGCCTGCCCTTCGTCGCCTCGATCAAGGGGGTGCTGGCCGAGGAGTTGACCTTCGAGCGCGGGATCGTGCGCGGCAGCCTCTGGGCGCAGTCGCGCCTCGAGCGCCTGAACGTCCGGCGTGCGCCGCTCGTGCTGACGACCAGCGCGTACGCGCGCGAGCGGATCGCCGCCAACTACGGCGTCCCGGAGGGGAAGATCGCGATCGTGCCGGAACCGATCGATCTGGACCGCTGGCGCGCGGCGCTCGCCACCGCCGGCCCGCGCCGCGCGTGGACCCCGACGATCCTCACGGTCTGCCACCTCTACCCGCGCAAGAGCATCGATGTCCTCCTCCACGCCCTCCCGCGCGTACTGGCGGCGGTCCCGGCGGCGCGGCTGCGGGTGGTCGGGACGGGGCCGGAGCTGGATCGGCTGCTGGCCCTGCGCGGCGCGCTCGGCCTCGGCCAGTCGGTCGCGTTCCTGCGGCACATCCCGTTCGCGCAACTGGCCGGGGAATACCGCGATTGTGCCCTCTTCTGCTTACCAAGCCGCCAGGAGGGCTTCGGGATCGTGCTGCTGGAGGCGATGGCGGCGGGGCGCGCGGTCGTCACCAGCCGGGCGGCGGCGATGCCGGAGGTCGTCCCCGATGGGGAGGCCGGGACGCTCGTCCCTCCCGGCGACCCGCGCGCCCTCGCCGACGCCCTGATCGCCCTGCTCACCAACCACGCGCGCGCCGACGCCCTCGGCGAGGCCGGAGCGCGGCACGTCGCGCGCTACGACACCCCACGGATCGCCGCGCGCTTCATCGAGGCGATCCGCCCGGTCATCGCTGGCCGCTGAGCGGTACGACGAGGGGCGCGGCGCGGGAGTTCCCGCGCCGCGCCCTTGCTGCTTTGCTCGCCACTGCGGCGACCCGCAGGTCGGCCCTTGTTTCCCCCTACGCTCCGGATCGCGCACACCGATATCGGCGTCGAGGCCAAGTCGGGGCGACCGTACTCAGCGTCGCCGCCCGGCGGAACGCCCACCGGTGTTGCTCGAAGCCGCAGGCACGTCGGCGGTCTGCGGCAGCGCGACCGCCTTGTTCTCCTCGGTGTCATCGAGCATCACGAACGTATAGAGCAGCGCCGCAAGTACCGCGCCGAGGATCGGGCCGACGATGTAGACCCAGGCGGCGGTCCACTCGCCCTGCAAGAGCGCCGGGCCGAACCAGCGTGCCGGATTCATCGCCGCGCCGGTGATCCCCCCGCCCATGCAGATGTCCATCGTGATCGCCAGGCCGATCACCAGCCCGGCGATCGAGGCCGGACCGCGCTTATCCACCGCGACGCCGAAGACGACGAACATCAGGAAGAAGGTGAGCACACCCTCGACGACGAACGCCTGTCCCGTCCCGATACCCGGTCCCGGCAGGGGCGTGCCGAGCTTCACCGCGTCCACCGCCGTCGCCGGCAGCGCCGCCTTGAGAACGGCGGCGGCGGCGACACCACCGAGCAGCTGCGCGACGATGAACATCCCGCCACGCGCATAGGGCAACTTCCCGGCGGCCATCAGCCCGACCGCGAGGGCCGGATTATAGATCCCACCGGAGATGTGCCCGCCCGCCGCGACGAGTAAGCCGATCGCCAGGCCGTGCGCGAGCGCGATGGCGACGAGATTCTGGCCCTGTGTCTGGATGATCGCCCCCGCCCCCATGAATATCAACGCGAATGTCCCGATGAACTCCATGAGCAGCGCCGCGATGTCTTTCTTCCCGCTCAGCATACCGCCATTCCCTCTCTTCCTCCGCTCGGTTGTGCCACCCCCGTGGTCGGGCGATTGTAGCGCGCCGGGACGATCCAGGGAAAGGGCCACGTCTACAATGCCGCGCCACTGTCGCCGGCGACAGTGGCGCGGCATACATGCGCCGCTGCGAGCGGCATATCGAGGGCGTTGGCGGCGATGGCAACGCCAGCGGTAGCGCTTCTCGCTCGCCCGCGCTGTCTTCTGCTGGTATCCTGCACACTCGACGACGAACGGCACGGCAGGCGAGGCGCAATGAGCGAACACGACCAGGGCGATGAGAGCGGCTTCGCGCGGCTTGCGAGGGGCTGGCGCATGTGGCGGGAGCGTCGGGCCTTCCCCGACACGACGCACCGCGCGTGGCCCCCGCCGGAGCGCGCCTTCGCGATGCACCAGATCTGGCGCGATCTGCTCTTCGCGCACTGGCCGGTCGATCCCGACATGCTCCGCCGCACCATCCCCGCCGGGCTCGAACTCGATCTGCACGATGGGCAGGCGTGGGTCGGGGTCGTCCCCTTCCGCATGAGCGGCATCCGCCTCCGCCCGCAGCCGTTCGCCGCCCCCTGGATCGGCGCGTTCCCGGAGCTTAATGTCCGCACCTACGTCACCGGGCCGGGCGGCGACCGCCCCGGCGTCTTCTTCTACAGCCTCGACGCGGCGAACCCGGTCGCGGTCGCCCTGGCGCGGCGCTGGTATCATCTGCCGTACTTCTTCGCGCGGATGCCGGTGCGCGAGCGCGACGGCTGGATCGAGTACGAGAGCTGGCGGCTCCATCCCGGCGCACCACGCGCCCGCTTCTCCGCGCGTTATCGCCCGATCGGCGTGCCCTTCACCGCCGCGCCGGACTCGCTCGAAGCGTGGCTAACCGAGCGCTACGCCCTCTACACCGCCGACCGCCAGGGTCGCCCGTTGCGCGGCGACATCCACCACCGCCAGTGGTCCCTGCAACCCGCCGAGGCGACGTTGCACTTCCACGCGCTCACCGCGCAGCACGGCATCACCCTGCCCGATCGGCCCCCCCTCCTCCACTTCGCCAAGCGCCTCGATATCGTCGCCTGGACCCTCGGGCCACTGGAATGAGCGCCTATAAACAGTCAACCGAGGAACCATTGCGCTCATTGTTCATCAACTAGGGAAGGGCAGTCTCGCTGGTAGCGCGAGCGCAGGAAAGGGAAGGGCAGTCTCGCTGGTAGCGCGAGCGCAGGAAAGGGAAGGGCAGTCTCGCTGGTAGCGCGAGCGCAGGAAGAGGTGATCGCCGGCGCGGCGAATGGTGAGCAGCCGCTGACTGGGCTCCTGGCCCGGCGCGAAGGCGATGCCCTCCACCAGGCTCGGGCGTGGCCGACCGTTCCCCGCCGGGTGATTGCCGATGACGATCGGGCTGAGGGTCAGGAACTCGTCATCGACCTGGCCCGCACCCAGCAACGAGCCGTAGACGCGCGGACCGCCCTCGCAGAGGAGCGAGCGGACACCATACTCCCGCCTGAGCACCGCCATCAGCGCGACAGGATCGACACTTTCAACCCTGAAGTCGCGCACGGTGGCATTCGCGCGGTCCCCCAGCACGGCGCGCGCCCTGGCGACACCGCGCGTCGTCGTCGCGATCAGCAGCGGGATCTCGGGGCGACCGAAGACTGTCGCCTCGACTGGGAGATCGCCCTCCAATGAAAGGAGGATGTGTAGCGGCACGGCCTGCCGCCCCTCGGCGGCGCGCAGGGCGGCGAATGCGGCGGCGTCAGCGGGGAAGATGTAGTCCGGGGTCAGGAGCAGCGGCGGGTCCAGGCGCAGCGTGTTGTCCCCGCTCAGGACAGCATCGCAGCGCGCGCGGAGCAGTCCCATCAACCACTGATCGTGGGCATTGAAGCGGCTGACATCGCCGCCGCCCAGGTGCCCCTTCTCGGCGAACGAGACCCGCCCATCGCGCGAGACCACGAAGTTCACATAGGTGTAGGGGCGCGCTGGTTCGGGCTCGGGTAACAGCCAGTCGCCCCCATAGATCCGCCGGAATGCCTCGGGGAGACGCAAACCAGGACCGTTGTCCTCGTCGAGCAACGACACGAACGGCGTCCCAGGCCCGACCACGGGCACGGTCATTTCCACGGCTCCTCCCCCTATTGCGTACGACAGCATGCGGGCACACGCCCTTCCCCAACTGTCGACCACTTCTATCCGCCCGGCTCGCGCTTCGGACACGAGCGAGCCGCCGTTGCCATGCGCGCCGGGACACCTCTAGCGCAGGCCGCAAGTCGAGCGGGGCGTTGATGTGATCGGCGCACCATCCGAGTTCAGAATGATCAAGGGGCGCATCGGCCCAGACGAGCGTTCGAGAATGTCCCGTTCACGCGGCAGGGGCGACCAGCGCCCCAGAGATGAACCGCTTGAGCGGCTGATTCTCGCGCCGCAGACACCAGTACCATTCCTGCTCGATTGTCTTCCGTCGCCTCCGCGATTATTCGTTCGGGCGCACCATCTGGAAGAGCGCGCCGAGTGCGGTATAGTCGGCGCGATAGCCCGCGCGCGTGATCGGCTGCGCGGCGGTGATGTCGAACAGCCCATCCTTCAGGCAGCGCGGGTCGATGTGGACACCGACGACCTGACCGATGGTGAGGTAGCCGTCCACGTCGTTGCCGTCCAGATCGTGCAGGCGGATCACCTGGACGGTCTTGCATTCGAGCGCGGCGGGGGCGGCGGCCACGCGCGGCACGGCGACGATGCGGCACGACGCGGCCTCCAGTCCGGCCAGCGTCATCTCGTCCACCCCGGTCGCGACCGGCGCGGAGGTCTGGTTCATCGCCTCCGCGAGCGGCCTGGTGGCGAGATTGCAGACGAACTCGCCCATCTCCTCGGCGTTGCGGACGCTGTCCTTGTAGCCGCTGCTGCTGAAGCCGACCATCGGCGGCGAGCCGTGGATCGCGTTGAAGAAGCTGTACGGGGCCAGATTGACGCGCCCCTGCCGATCCCGCGTGGCGATCCAGCCGATCGGGCGCGGGGCGACGATCGCCTTGAATGGGTCGTGGGGGAGGCCGTGTCCCTTCGTCGGCTCGTAGAAATACGTCTCGGTCTGCGTCGTCATCTTCGCTCCTCCACTCGCCGCCCCGGTATACCGCGCACGGACGCGCGCCGGTAGCATCGTCGCCTGCCAGGTCCGCATCGCACCACCGGACCCGCGCAGCTTAATCGGGAGCGGTGGCGCTGTCGAATACGACGGCAATCTCTAAATCTTGCCACATTGTCAGTAGCGGAAGAAAACGGATCTCATCGACGTCGCCGCTGAAAAGCGCCGCTGCCACCGGGAGCGAACCCTATCTGCGCGATTGCAGCGCCACGAGGCCATTGCTACACTCCTCGCATGTTACGAATGTACGTAAGTGTCCTGAACGGAGGTTGCGAACCCTTGATGCGTCGCACTATTAGCTCCTTGTTGCTCTGCATACCACTCCTGGCGACCGCATGCGGCGGTTCCGAGTCGGCGACGGTCGCGCCGAATACGACCGCCGCGACCGCGACCAGCGCCAACGTGGCAAACCCGACCGCTCCGGCCAGCGCCAGCGCCGACGTGACCCGCGTGGCGAGCCCGGTCGTCACCGCCATCAGCACCGCCACCCCGACCGCCTCGCCAGCCGCAACCGCCCCGCGCGCGACCCCTGCAACGGCCATCGCCCCCGCCGCGACCGCGCGCCCGAGCACCGCCACCCCGACGAGTGGCGGCGCGCTCCCCGCAGGCTGGCAGACCTATAACGGCGGGGCGCGCGTCCCGTTCACCATCGCCTACCCGCCCGACTGGACGGTCGACGACTCGCGCGCGACGCAGGGGCGCGTCTACATCTATGGCCCTGGCGTGACCCAGCCCTACGAAGACGCGCTCTGGATCCTGATCGCCACGACTGGGAGTGTGGCAGCGGACACGAACATCGACGTGCTGCGCGACCAGTACTTCGCCACCGAGATCAAGGACCCGCACCCGGAGGCGGGGATCGACGTGACGCGCCGCAACGAGTTCTCCGGCCTCCCCTTCGCCTCGCTCGGCACCACGTTCAACTCGGGCGACACGCTCTGCTACGCTTACATCGGCCTCGCCGTGCGCGATGGGGTGCCGTGGCGCTTCCGCCTCAACTCCCTTTACGCCGATTACAGCGCCAACCTCGAAAGCACCTTCACCCCGATGGTCGGCTCGCTGAATATCTACGGGAATCCGTAAAGGTGATAAGTCCGTAGGCGGTGGTCCGTGGTCCGTGGTCCGTGGGGGAGCGCTTTTCGGGTAAGCGCCCTTCGGGCAGGCGGGGTGCTTGCCCGACTTCTCTACGGACTATGGACCACGAACCACGGACCACGGACTTCCCCTATACTTCCCCCGATAGCGCGTCGACGCGGCAGCCGTGCGGCTGCCAGCGCGGGGAGAGAACAGCGAGCGCATGGAGCGACGATGAAGCGGAAATATCTGATCGGGTTGGGCGTCGCGACGGGCGTGGCGAGCGTGGCGGTGCTGGGACGCGAGCAACTCGGCGTGATCGCCGGACGGCTGAGCGGCCAGGATACCATCGTGCCGCAGAAGCAGTGGGACTTCGACAAGGGCGAGTTGCGGACCCTGATGGACCGCACCCTCGCCGAGCAGCAGCAGCTCATCGCCAACGCCCCCACCCCCGAGGAGCGCGAGCGCGCCGTCGCCTTCGGGCGCTACTTCGCGGGGCGGCGGGCGGCGGTGAAGTAGGACGGCAGTCGGCAGTCGGCAGAAAGTACCATCAGAGCCAATCGTTTACCGGCTACTGCAATGGCTCAGTTGACTCGATACCGCCGACTGCCGACTGCCGACTACCGACTTCACCCCAGCGGCAACCCCACCCACCGCCGTTCGCGGAAGGACAGCTCCACGGCGTTGATGACTTCTTGCACGCGCGCGCCGTCGGCGAAGTTACCCTCATTGCGGTCGTCGTCGGCCAGGATCTCATCGACGTAGTGGCGGATCAGGTTGGCGTAGAAGAGGGTTCGCCACGACTCGCGCGGGCTGCCGCCAGCCGGATAGTACTCCTCCGGCACCTGGACATCCTTGAACTCCACGTCGTCCGGCTTCGCGCCTTTCAGCGTCTCGCAGCTGCCGAACTCCTCCACGAGGCGGCAGATCAGCGCCCCTTCGCTGCCGTAGACGCGCGCCTCGATGCCGGGATAGTTCCCGACCGTCACGAAGCTCGTCTGCACCGAGCCGAGCGCTCCATTCGCGAACTCGCCGATGAAGATGTCGCCATCGTCGATGTTGGCGCGTTGCATCAGCCCGGTCTGCCGCATCACGCGCTCCGGCACGAAGTTCCGCATCGTCCCGACGAGTTGCGCGTAATGCGCGCCGACGAACCAATGCCCCAGGTCGATGATCGGCGCACCGTAGCCCTCCAGCGAGGCGACCTGGATGATCGACTGATCGGCGTTGGGGTCGGACTGGCGCAGCGGCGTCTGCGGATCGAGCCATTGGGAGTTCTGCTCGTAGCCGTTGAAGATGTACGGCGTGCCGATGTAGCCCCGATCGATCAGCGTTTTCATGTAGCGCATCGCCGGACTGTAGCGGAAGGTGAAGCCGAGCTTCGTCTTCAACCCCTGCTCGCGCGCCCGCGCCGCCAGCCGATCGGTCGCGCGGAAGTCGTACGCGACCGGCTTCTCACAGAGGACGTGCTTGCCCGCCTCGATCGCGTCGGTGGCGAGCGCGAAGTGCGTGGCGCTGGGGGTGACGATGTCGATCACGTCGATGTCGTCGCGCGCGATCAGCGCCCGCCCGTCGCCGACGAACGCCGGGATGCCGAACCGCGCCCCCGCCGCCTCGGCGAGCTCGCGCTGCGTGTCCGCGACCGCCACCACTTCCACCCGCTTATCCCGCAGCCAGCCGGGGATATGTGCCCCACAAGCCCAGGCACCCGCCCCGATCACCCCGACCCGCACCGGTGCCTGTCGTGCCATGTGTGCTCCTTGCGAGTAGTAGTCAGTGGTCAGTGGTCAGTGGTCAGTGGTCGGAGAGCGTCGTCGGTTGGCGGTCCCCGGATAGGGAGGGGCTGTAGCGACCAATGGCGAGGGGAGGGAGGGCAACGCCTTGCAGCACCCCTGCCAGCGAATGACCGTGATTCTGCCCGCCGATCGCCCGCATCCTACCGCACGGGGCGGTACTGTCAAACGGCGCGACGCAACCGCAGACATGGGCGGGGGGTTAAGTAAAGGCGCGGGCGGCACCGGCGGCACCGGCCGTGGTTGCGGTTGCGGTGCCCCCCCTGGAGCCGCCGCCTGTATGCCGTGGCTGTCAGGGTATTTCAGCACCGCGCCGCGACGGCACCGCCCCTGCGCGTGCAACGTCTTCGCACGCCGCGCCGCGCCGCTCGGCACGTCGTCGGGCCGCGTGCCGCAAGAACGACCCACACTGGCCGCCAGCCACCCGGCTCGCCGCCCTACCAATCACCGACGACTGATTACTGACTACTCGTAGGGAGCCCATGACCCGGAGACAACCAGGGCAGCAGCAACCCGCCATCGGCATCAGTGTGGCGCAGATCGTCGCCGGGGCGCTCGCCTCCGTGACCGCCGCCGTCATCGCCTCCTACTTCGGGATCGGCGGCACCCTGATCGGGGCGGCGATCACCAGCGTCGTCGCCACGGTCGGCGGCGCTCTCTACAAGCTCTCGCTCGAAAGCGCGCAAGCCCGCGTGGTCCGTGTGACGCGCAACCCGCGCACCGGCGAACTGACGCGCGAAGTGACCCAGGAACCGATCCCCACACGCCCCACCCGGCAGATCCGTTGGGGACTGGTGGCGAGCGCATTCGTCCTCGTCTTCAGCCTGGCGATCGGCACGGTGACGGCGATCGAGGTCGCGGCGAAGGAACCGCTCGCGGCGGTCCTCGGTCGCCAGGGTACGACGCCCGGCGAGACCAGCGTCGGCAGCGTCGTACAGAGCGTCGCCGAGACGGCTCCCGCCCCGACCGCGAGCCCCGCCGAGCCCCCATCGAGCGCGCCAAGCACCGTGCCCGGTTTCGCCATGCCGACCGCCGAGGGGACCGCGCGCACAAACTCGCCTGCGCCTTCTACCGCCCCCGGTGCCGCACCCTCGACCGCGCCGGGACCGACGACACCACCGGCCACCACACCGACGCCGCACCCCGCGCCCACGGTCGCGCCCACAGCAGCCCCGGCCCTCACCCCGACGGTGCACGCGCCGAGTGCCGCGCCCACCCAGGCCGCTCCGAGCAGTGCCCCAGCGTCAGCGCCGACGCAAGCCGCGCCAACCCAAGCACCCGCCGTCCTCCCGACCCAAGTACCCCTCGCGCCCGCCCAGCCGACAACGGCCCCGGTGCAGCCGTAAAAGCAATGCAGACGGATGGCGTAACCGCAGGCTCCTGGCCGGGGATGCCATCCCTTGGTGCGGCGGCGTTACGGGCATAGCGGCACTTCGCCAGTCCGCGCAGGCGGACTTCGTGGCCGCAGGCCATCCAGCCGGGTCTTTAGACCAACGGCACCACCCACGCCAGGGACGGCCCTCACCCCGGCTCGGCTCCGCTCGCCACCCCTCTCCCAATCTGGGAGAGGGGTCTCGTTGTGGGGTGGGCGGGTGCTGGATGAACCCTCACCCCCCTGCCCCCCTCTCCCCATCCGAGGAGAGGGGGAAGAGGCGTTGTGAGATGGGCCGGGTAACGATCGCAGCGCCCGCGACGCAAAGCGTCTGACAGGCGCTGGTTGACCGTGCCTTGGGGCTCGCCGAGCGGCGACGGATCAGCCGTAGGCAAATGCCCGTAAGCCGTCCGATTACACCCCGAGATCCGACACATCCGCGTGGCAGCTCACCCGACAACGCCGGAGCATCCACACCCCTGATGCGTGCAGCAGGGACAGTTGGGCTACCCCGGGTGAGACGATCGTGGGGTAGTCCCGATAGCGCGCCTGCCGTATGCTCGGGCAAGTGACGCCCGCCCCGATCGGCGGGCGCGCACAAGCGTCCGCGAGGAGAACATATGGTGCCGATTACCCGCGACATCGCCCGCACACCGACGGAACCGGCGTCACGCGCCGAGACCATCGCGGAAGCCTTCGCGTCATACCGACTCGAAGCGCGCCTCGGGCGCGGCAATCGCGCCACCGTCTATCGCGCCGTCCACCGCAAAGACGGGAACGTGCTCGCCCTCCGCGTCTTCGATCGCAAGCTCACCGCCGAGCCGACTTTCGCCGCGCAACTCGGGGAGGCGGTATCCGTCCTCGCCGCCTGTCAGCATCCCGGCCTGCTGCCGATCCTGGCGCATGGCGTACACGACGGCTGGGCGTACCTGGCGCGGCCCTATGTCGTCGGCGATAACTTGCGCCGCCGACTCGGCACCCCGCTGCACCTCGCCGAGGCGCTCCGCTTGCTCCGTCCCGTCGCCGCCGCGCTCGACCACGCCCACGCGGCGGGGATCGTGCATGGCGATCTCAAGCCCGGGAACATCCTGTTGCCCGCGTCGGGGCAGGTCGTGGTGACCGACGCGGGCATCGTCGGCCTGCTGCCCCGGGCGAACACCTTGCTCTCCGCCGCCACCGGGCGCTACTACGGCACCCCCGAATACCTGGCACCCGAGCAGGCCCACGGGCTGGCGCTCGACGGGCGCGCCGATATCTATGCCCTCGGGGTGATCCTCTACGAGGCGCTGACCGGGCGACCACCCTTTCGCGGGGCCACACCACGCCTGATCGTCGCCCAGCACATCTCGGCCCTCCCGCCCGCATTCGGGGACCAGCTACCGGGCCTCGGCGCGGCGGTGGAGCCGATCATCTTGCAGACCCTGTCCAAGGATCCCGCCCGGCGGTTCCCCACCGCCGGAGCCCTGATCGCGGCACTGGAGGCTGTCGGGGGGGGCGGGGGGCCGACCAGAGCCTTCGCGTCGGTAGACATCCCCGGGACGACGCTCCTGGTGCGGGAGATGCCCGCGCCACTAACAGTCCCGATCGCCATGATAGGACCGGATGAAACGGCGGCGCGGCATGTGGCGGAACTGGCGCAACTGCGCGCGGACTACGAGGCCCGGCTCGACGCCGCCGCCGCACACGCCCAGGCGCGCGAGCAGGCAGTAATCGACCACCTCACGGCGGCGCGCGAGGAGTGCGCGGCCCTCGCGATCCGCGCCGAAGCCGCTGCGGCACTCGCGCGGGAGCGGGACGCCCTGGTGAAGCGCGTGCGCGAACTCGAACGGCTGGCGCGACCGGGTGCGGTCGCCGCGTCGGCCCCCACGGGCGGACGGCTCGTGCTCATCGACGCCCCGCGCGCCGGGCGGGCCGATGGCACCACCTTCCCGTTCGTGCCGGATGCGGTGCTCGGGCGGCACCCGGACTGCGCGATCCCGCTCGCCGACGACTTCATCTCCGGGCAGCACGCGCGGCTGGCCTGGGAGGCGGGCGCGTGGTGGCTCGTCGACCTCGGCACGCTGAACGGCACGTCGGTCAACGGGGAACGCATCGAGCGCCCGACACAATTGCGCGACGGCGACATGGTGCGCCTGGGCCGGGTCCAGGCCCGCGTAGCCCTCGATCCGCCGCCGGTATCGGGCGGTTCGGACCACGAAAAACAGCAGGGCCGATGAGATGAGTGGTCCGTTTCATAAGCGCTGGTGGGGATCCCGCCCGCACCCCCGCCGCCCAAAAGGCACCCACCCAGCCGAGGAGCGGGGGAGGACCACACCCTACCGCCGCTTGCGAAGCGCGGCACTACGCGGGACGATCACCTCGGCATCACTCATCACTGACCCCGTGGCGTCGCCGCGATGAATGCTTCCAGCAGTTCAGCCAGCGTCGCCGCGCCGCGTTCGAGGATCCGCTCCCCGATCGCGGCGGTCGCGGGGCGGGTGTCGCCGGTCGCGCCGTTGCGTGTCTGCTCCTCGTAGGGCACCGCCGCGACCGCCCCATACGGGCGCAACCGCGCGTTCAACGTCGCGCGCGGCTCGATCAGTTCGGGCGCGGCGAAGGCGTCCGGGCGGGCGTAGTCCGGCGCGGCGGCCAGCACGACCGCCGCCTCGTCGCCCCCACCGTGGCCGAGCGCCTCGGCGGGGAGGAGTTCCGCCGCGCCTTCGGCCAGGATCGCGTAGCCATAGAGGCCGAGCGTTTCCAGGCCGGGACGCAGCGGGGCGCAACGCTCCACCGCCGCCGTCAGCGCCGCGCTGTTCCCGCCATGCCCGTTGACGAAGACCACGCGCGGGAAGCCGTGCCGCGCCAACGACCCCGCGATCTCCGCCAGCACGCTCGTCAGCGTGGCGCTGCTGAGGCTGAGCGTGCCGGGAAAGGCGAGGTGATGCCACGAAACGCCGTAGGGGATGGCGGGGGCCACGGCGGCACGCTCGCCGAGCAGGGCGGCGGCGCGACGACAGAGCGCGTCCGCCGCGATCGTGTCGGTGGAGAGGGCGATGCCGGGGCCATGCTGCTCCTGCGCCCCGATCGGCACCAGCACCACCGCATTCGTCGCCAGCAGCGCCCGGACCTCCGTTGCCGTCCGCTGCGCCAGCAGAATCGCCTCGGCCATCAGCACCTCCTAGGGATACGTGAGGCAGTAGGCCATAGGCCGTGGTGGAGGGTATCGGCGCGCTACGAACAATCGCCGCCCTCACACCGCCGCCTGTAGTCTTGAATTCCCCCGCCACTGCCCACCGCCCACTGCCTACTGCACCTACTCGCCAAGGAACGCCACGACCACATCGTGGAAGGGCGCGTAATTGTCGCGGCGGATGTTGTGGCCCGCGTCCGGGATGTTGGCCTCGCGCCCGTTCGCCAGCAGGCGCAAGATTTCCTGCGCCTGGGATCGCGTGATGATCCCGCCGCGCGCCGGCTCGGACGTGACCAGCAGCGTCGGGCACACAACGTTGGCCGCGACCTCGCGCCAGGGATTCGGCGAAGGGCGCGGCTGGTCGAAGCCGGTCAGATCGAACTGCACCTTCGACGCGATCCAGGGTGGCAGCTCGCTCTCGTCCCAGTTCGGCTCCTTCGCCGCCGCCTGCCGCGCCCGCTCCTCCGGCGCAAGGGTCTGGAAGTTGCGGACCCATTCGGCGTAGGGATTGCTGCTCGGCAGCGCCGGATCGCCGCTCGGCGTCGGATCGTCGCGCCAACCCGGATCTTCGAGGACCAGCGCGCGGACCCGCTCCGGCGCGGCCGCCGCGACCCCGGCGGCGGTCGCGCCGCCCATCGAGTGCCCGACCAGGGCCGGGCGATCGAGTGCCAGCGCATCCAGCACCGCCAGCACGTCGGCCACGGCGCGCTCGCGGAAGCCGTGCGAGAGGTCGCCGGACCGCCCATGTCCCACCGCATCGGTCATGATCACGTCGTAATCGGCGGCGAGATCGTTGGCGAACCGAAGCCAGCAGAGCCCCGAATCGGTGAAGCCGTGCAGCAGCAGCACGGTCGGCTTCTCCGGCGATCCCATCCGGTAATAGTGCAACGCGGACTCCCGCGAGACGATCTCACCCTCCAGCCAGCCAGCCATCGGTTCCCCCTCCATGCGGGCGGATAACCCGCCCTGCCAGACCCCAGCGGATAGGATGCTTATTTCGTCGCGCGCACGAGTTGTGCCCGCCCCCCGGAGCCGCGCCGTGCGAAGATACTCGCCGCCACGCCGCAGATGAGACAGCCGATGCCGCCCCATCCGAGCGCCCCGCGCACCCCGATCGCCTCCGCCAACGCGCCGATCGCCAGGCTACCGAACGGCACGAGGCCGGAATTGACGATCATCCAGAGGCCCAGCGCCCGCCCCTCCGTACCCGGTGCGGCGGCGAGCTGGATCGTCGCGCCCGCCGTCGCCAGATAGCCGATCACCGCCGCCCCGAAGAGGACGATGCAGGCCAGCGCGAGGTAAAACGCGGGCGACCAGGCGAACGCGGCGAGCGCGAGCCCGGTGACGATCTCCATCACCGCCAGCGCGCGCCCCGGTCGGCGTGCCACGAGCGGCAGGCTGGAGATGAACGCCCCGATGACCGCGCCGACCCCGGTCGCGGTCAGCAGCAGGCTCAGCCCCGCCGGGCCGCGATCGAAGATGTCGCGCGCCATCGAGGGGAAGAAGTTCCCGTAGGGGAGGGCCAGCACCGCGAGGCCGACCGCAGGCAGCAGCACCGCCCGCAACTGCGGATTGCGGAGGACGGCGCGCGTGCTCGCCTCGGTGGGGGCGACGATGCCGCTCGGCACCGCATTCTGCCGCTTCGTCGTGCGGATCGCGAGGAGCGCGGCGAGGACCGCCAGGTAGCTGACCGCGTTCGCGGCGAAGCACGCCCCCGCCCCGACGCTGACCAGTAACCAGCCGCCGATCGATGGCCCCACGATGCGCGTCAGGTTGAAGCGCGCGGAGTTTATGGCGATGGCGCGGCGCAACTGCCCCGGCCCCACCAGTTCCTTGATGAACGCCTGCCACGGCGGGCCATTGAGGGCGTTGACCACCCCGTTCGCCGCCGCCAGGAGCAGCAGCAGCGGCACCGTCGCCAGGTCCGCGTATTGCAGGCCCGCCAGGATGAAGGCCAAGATCGTCGCCGCGCCCTGGATCCACAGGAGAAAGCGCCGCCGATCCACGCGGTCCGCCAGGATGCCCGCCGGGATGCCGAGCGCCAGAACCGGGATCAACTGGACGAAGCCGAGCACGCCGAGGAGAAACGTGGAGTTGCCGCGTTGCAGCATCACCCAACTCAGGGCCACCGTCTGCATCCAACTCCCCAGGCTGGAGACGAACGCCCCGCCCAGGAAGAGGGTGTAATTCCGATTCGCCAGCGGGTTGTCCCCTCCCCGCCGCCGCACTCGCGCCGCCTGACTCATCCGTTCACCATGCCCGCGCCCATCCCGTTGGCGATCCCGTGTCGCCTCGCATCCTCGCATCCTACCAGAGACGTGCGTGGCGTGGGCCTGGTCGGCGCGGCGCGGCATCGCACCCTCACTCCAGTGGGGCGGCCTTCTCCACGACATGCTCCAGGAAGTGGTGGTTGGGGACGAGGAAGACGCGCCCGTCGTCGGCGCGCAGGGTCGTCATCGCGTGGCCGACCCGCTCGACCGTCCCGCTGGCCCCGTTCACGCTGATCCGGTCCCCCTCGCCGATCCCCTCCGCGATGTAGCGACTCGCCACGATGTTCTGCGAGAGGCCGCGCAGCCCCAGCCCGACCGCCAGCGCGGCGGTCAGCGCGATCCCGCTGAGGGCGATGACGGTGATCGCGATCAGCAGCGCCACATCGATGCCGAGCAGCGCCGCCGCCAGGATCGCCACGACGAAGATCAGCCCGAAGCGCACGACGTTGCGAAGGGTGTCCACGCGCCCGATCCCCGCCTCGGTCAGCAGGCGTCCGGTGGCCTCCGCCAGCAGGCCCGCCGCCGCGACGCCCAGGATCACCAGGAAGACGGCGGTCAGCGCGCGCGGGGCGTAGAGGATCAGCTCGTTCAGCGACCCGGCCAGGAAGGTCAGGCCGACCGCGCCGAGCGCCGTCAGGAGCGCATAGCCCAGGAGCGCGTAGGCGATCACCAGCCCGAGGAGTTGCGACGGGCGGCGCGTGATCCCGCCCTGTGCGAGCAGGCCCGTCACCCCGGCGCGCTGGCAGAGGTCGTCGAAGCGCAGGCGGCGCAGGAGCAGCGGGACCAGCCAGCGCGCCACCACCGCCACCAGGACACCCAGCACCAGGATCGCCGCCGCGCCGAAGAGGCGCGGCACGAAGGCGAGGAACGCGGTCAGCACATCGGTCACGTCAGTGCCCTCCTTTTGCGGATCGCCGTGCGGACTGCTGCCCGCCGAGATAATAGAGCACGGCCCGGCCATACGCCCCCGCCACCCCTTCCAGGAAGCGCGCGGCACCGCCGAAATACCACCGGATCGCGAGCTGCCGCATGATCCGCCGCTCGGTCGCCGCCTCCGGCGCGATGTCCTCCTCGGCGAGCGCGGCCAGCAGCACGAACAAGCGCTGGTAGCGGGCGAGTTCCTCGCGCAGGCGCGGCGAATCCGCGAGGGCGCGCGTCACCCGCCCCTGCTCCGCGGCGTCGAGTTCCCCCGCGACGTAGGCGGGGAGGAGTTCCAGCAGTTCGTCGTGACCGCTCACGTCAGCAGATCCTTCAGGCGTTCCCGCCCCCGGTGCGCCCACCCCTTCGCCGTCCCCTCCGGCACGCCCAGGGCCGTCGCCGTCTCGGCGTAGGTGAATTCTTCGAGATCGCGCAGGACCACGGCGGCGCGATGATTCGGCGGCAAGGCTTGCAACGCCTGATGGAGGTGCGCGGTCGCCTCGATGCGCGAGAGCGCGCCATCATGGGCGGCGGAGACGAGCGGCGGAGCCGCATCGAGCGGGACATGCTGCTTCCGCTGCTCGCGCTCGTTGAGGGCGACGTTGATGGTGAGGCGCATGAACCAGGTCTTGAAGGTGCTCTGGCCGAGGAAGGTGTCGAGCCGCCGGTAGGCCCGCAGGAACGCCTCCTGGGTGGCGTCGGTGGCGTCCTCCCGGTCGCCGAGCACCCGGTAGCAGACCCGGAAGGCGACCGCCTGATGGCGACGGATCAATTCCGCGAACGCGGCGTGATCGCCCCCTTGCGCGCGCGCCACCAGCGCCGCGTCGGGCTCCTTCACCGTATTAGACAGGTCTTCCGCCATGATTGTTACTCCGCACATCGCGCCGCAGTATAGCCGATCGGTACTACGGTGGTGGGCGACACATGAAAGGATGGCGGGGTTGTAACGATCTGCGGCACTCATCCTGTCTAATAGAGTATGGTGCCGAAACCGGACCGCACCATCGTCGTTCCGTTCGCCTGACGCGGCTATGGGGAGGATATAGGCCATTGCAGGCAGCGCACAGCGAGCGCCGCGCGATCCTCCTGATCGAGGATGATCCGACGATCGGCGAGCTCTTGGACGAATACTTGAGCGGGGAAGGCTATAGCGTGACCACGGCGTTGGACACCGCCGCCGCGCTCGTGGCGCTCGCCGCACGCCCGTTCGACCTGATCGTGGCCGACGCGCTCGCCGAGCAGCGCCCGCTCACAGAACGCTGGACCCGGCTCGAAGCGATCCAGCGGGCGGCGCGGGGCACGCCGATCATCATCTGCACGGCGCACCGCGCGAGTGATTACACGGACTACACGGCGCGCGGCTTCAGCGCCCTGATCACCAAGCCGTTCGATCTGGAAGCCCTGCTGGCATCGATCGTGCATACGATCGGGTGCGATGCCCGGCAAGGGATGGGCGAGCGGCGCGACGCACACTAAGCCACGCGCGTCCCGCATCGACATCGATTCAGCACCCGCACCGGCCACCTTCCATTAACAAAGCTCGCCCCGCCTTCGCGATGCGGATAGGCTGATGCCTATCCTCTGGTCGAATGCGCCCATTTTTCCGGCTGACAGCTCGCGTCAGTCGCCCGATCGTGTGGCACCTGACCAGGCGCCGGATCGTCGTACCCGCCAGGAGGATCGCGGATGAGCATCGTCACCAGCACACCGCGCGGCGTGCGTGCCACCGGGGTAACGCGCGGGCGGGCACCACCGCTCATATGTTCGCGGCTGCGCCCCTACCGACCAGCGCCATCGCGATCCCGCACTCGCGTCACCGCTTGTCGGTCTTCGCTATAGCTAGTACAGCCTCGCGGAAATTCGCGGGTGGTTAGCGGCAGAGCGGGCGGCCCTTGTACGTCCATTTGAACGGTTTGGCGGTCTGGTTGAAGTAGGCGATGAACTGGAGGATGCGCGCGCGCAGGGC
>JAABUM010001826.1_pt1 | contig 30415 bp, 29 predicted proteins | sample 5559161 | NCBI WGS metagenome assembly JAABUM01 (sample SAMN10711868, study PRJNA513369) | rock metagenome | isolation source: Antarctica rocks | place: Antarctica: Victoria Land, Siegfried Peak nord
CGCCACACCATCGGCCGGCTCACGCCGACCCGCTTGGCGATCTCCAGCACCGGCAGACGCTCAGCCGACAGCAGGATGATCTTCGCCCGTTGGACGTGCTTCACGGGCCGGCGTCGGTCCTCCACGACCCCATGAAGCCCGGTGCGATCTTCACCAGAGAGGAGAAGCGAGACGGTTTGAGCCATTCGGACAGACTCGCACAACCCAAACGCCTTGTGAATCCTCCGTTCGCGTCAGTGCACTAGCCAGCTAGACCTGCGCCCAGCCCTGAGAACGACCGCACGACCGTTCCATGTCTGTCCGGGACGGAACCGTCGGGGGGCGCGGTCTCGAACGGAGCTCATGGCTGACCATCGACCGCTCTGCCGTTCGACTCATAGGCTTGCCTCTGAGCGACCCGCTCGCCGGATCGCTCCACGTCAGGGTCGGCCCACTGGGGTGAAGAAGGTTCCGCTTCCGACGAAGCCTCCCCAGCCGGCGGGCTGCCTCCCCTCAACCTGCCGAACCGCAACTTTTCGAACCGCAGCCTCATGTCATCGCCGGGCATCTCCGCGCGAGGAGTGGTCCGCGACGATGCCGGGAGGTCGAGCTCTGGCGAGACGAACGCAAGCGACGCGGCGGCACCCTCGGATTGTTCATCGGCCGGGTCGAAGCCCTTCTCCAATTTCGCCAGTCGTTCTTCCAGTTCTCGGTCGGTCAGCCCTAAGAAGTTCTTCAGTCGACTCTCCAAGCTTCCGCTACTCGGGCTAGACGTTTCCTCTGCCCACCACTTCTCTAAGTCCTCCTCGGTCCAACCGAGGAAACTCATCAACCGCTTCTTTGTACTCTCTTCATCCGGGTCGGCCGATGGGACGGCAGGGAAGTCGATCGGATCCTGTGCGCCGCCTATCAGGACATGGCTCACCCACTTCAACAATCGTGACCCTGTACTAGGCCCTCTGTCGTACAGGACTCGGCATGGGAAGGTCACGACCTCCATCACGTCGGGGCGATCGCCTGTGAGCTGTCCGTTCGTCTGAGCCGCTTCTGGGCCTTCTCGGTGCTGCTGCTCCGTGAGGGCTCGCAGAAAGGTTGACCGTTTGTCGCCGCCAGATGCGCCGTCGGACGATGTGCCATCCTGGCCCAAGGGCGGGGTTCTCCCAGTGGCTGACGTCGCCGATGTCGTCATGTTCGATCCTCTCTGTCAGTCTCGGTCTCTTCGTACGACGTCTGAAGACCGCGATGAGCCGTGGACTAAGACTCCCCTGCGGCCCCCTTCTGAATTTCGATCGAGAAGGAGCGCGAAGGCCTAAGCGGCGCTACAAGTGATCCTTCAACAGTATTAGGACGAGAGCCCGACGCAACCTGTGGCCGAATCCTGCCGCGAGCTTGGGAGGCGCAGCCACGTCCATCCCGGGCTTGCTCGGGGATATGGGTCGCGGTGCACCGCCTCTACTCTGGTGGTCCGACTGATCCAAACAGATGGATCATCCGTGTCGGGCCATTGGAAAGCTTTTCACCTCCGGCGAATCGCTCCAGATCAAAGATGGGCACCGTCTCATACCCCATCCTATCGATAGACTCGAAATGGAACTCTCTCGCACGAGGCCAACGCGGCCTTGAATCAGTAGGACTGAAGGGTTCTTTCCATCTCGGACCCTCCTCCACTGTTCGAAACGTGCTCGCGGATCTCGATGATGATGCGGGACGTCAGGACGGTTCGAACCAACCCTCCGAACTCCGCTTTCCGCTCCGACCCGCCGTCAGGAGAGCGAGGGTTGCTCCCCTGACCTGTCTCACCCTGATTCGAGGGTGCCCGAAGCTTCATCCCCCCGCTCCGGGGTGCAGGGCGGCAGGGGCGGAGGCTCCTGATCTCGGGTCTGACGAGCTGGCCTCCTCGAGGCCGCCTGGCTGCCTTCTATGTAGGTCATCCCGGTGTGCCTCGGGCCGATCCGCGACTAGCTCGCCCGATGACGCAGGCGGGGTGTAGGGAACGATAGGCTGTTCAGTGGTCGGGCCGACCGGCCTTCGCATTAGCTGCGACCGTTCTACCGCGCCCTCGACCTGACCCGGTTGCCTCCGATCGGGGGCACCGTTTTGACCCCCCGCTTGGGCCGATGGATCGGACGACGGTTCCGGGGAGGTCAAGAAAGCCTCCAACCTCGCAAAGTCGCGTAGGTTCGTCACGGCCTGCTGACGGATCTGGTCTTCCTCGGCCTGCAACTGCACCGGATCGGCCGCCTCTTTTCCCTTCCCCACGTCCTCGGTCGCTGCCGAACCCGATCGGATCCGAGCCATTTCCCGCTCGACGTCAGCCTCACCAAAACCGGTCTCGCCTGTCGGCGATGCTGCTTCGAGGTTTGCTCGCAGCATCGAGGATGATGGGGCACCTTCGGCCCCCGAGACCTTGCTCGGTCCTGCAACCCCCGGCTCCTCGTCAGCCTCGAGCCCCTCTCTGTGCTGCTGCAGCTGGTCCTCCATGAAGGCCGCCGTTGCATCCTTCGGATCCTCCCCGATCGTCTTCTTGCGGTCCTCCAAGAGCATCGTGCAGGTGTCCGTGATGTGCTTGATGAGCGCATCGGCGAAGCGAGCCGCGTTCCGGTCTTCCATCTCGGTGGCGCCGGCTTCGGGATCGGACTGGAGCGCGCGGCGAAACCCCTTGCTTTGTATCGTCTGGAGGAGAACCTTGGCGAAGAAGGGACCGGCCCGCGTTCCGTATATTGCCGTGGTCAGGAACTGATAGGTGATACCGAGGGCAAAGTTCAGAGCGCCGGATGCCGGATGCAGCTCGGGGTGCTTGGTTCCGGGGAAAGCCGGGACGGCGGCATTGATGGGGGGAGCGACTTCGGTCGCCCCGGACCGGATCAGATCGAAGATTCCCTCGCCCTGTCCGAGGAGAGTGATGGTGTTGGGAAGGACCGTCGGGATGCCGATGGTCGTCCCGCCGAACCGGCTGGTGAAATCGTTGGCGACATCCTCTGCGTTGTACTGTCTCAACGCGCCCCTAGCGGCGACGAGGATCGCGGATGCAAAGTAATAAGAGGTGTAGTCCGCGAGCAAGGCCGGCGTTCGGACCGCCGAAAGGGAGGATACTAGTCCCATCGCAGCTCCCAGGCTGGTCATGGTGATGGCGACGGCGCGCTTGTTGCCGGACCCTCCCGATGCGGGCGGTGCCACCGCGTGTTGCCCGTCATCCGCGCCGACTTCCGGGCCTACCTGACTGACCTTGCTGAAGACGCTCACCAGATTGTACAAGTCTTGCCGCATGTCGGACATCATCTGGTTCTCGACGGCCGCCGCCGGGCCCCCTGCCGCCTTCCAACTCGTCCTGTGTTCATCCACCGCCGAGACCAGGGTCGTCACTGCCGCCAAGTTGCCGTGAATGGATTTCTGCAGATCTTGCTGCCCTTTGAGGCTCATCTCACCTTGATCGAATCGGTTTTCAAGCCGTGATCCATCGGACACATGCGAAGCAGCCTTGTGATAGTATTTCTTAGTCAAGGACATGAATTCCGGGACCATGTACAGCACAAACGAGACCAGCGCGACAGCCGCGAGGAGCGCGTGATTTTCTCCAACCTGTTGCGCGTGGGCTGCCTGGTCGTCCTTCCCTTGGTTGACGTAGTATTGTCTGGCCGCGGTCGTGGCGACAAAGGCCAATGGAGCCGCTTCCCAGGTAATATGGCGCTGTACGAAGTGCGACGTCACGTCTCGCGAGTCGGCCGCCGACGTTCGCATCAGCCCTGCCATCAAACCGAGAGTTCGTGTATAGGCGTTGACGAGGGCTACCAGGTAATAAGCGCCGAACGGATTGCCTGCCACGGCGACGTAAAATGGCAGAATCGTCCCCACGTTGGCGCCGATGATCAGTGCTTTCGTTGCTAATTGCGAGTTATCTGGGTCGTCGAAGGCAGTCTTGTGGACGGACTTTTTAAGCTGCTCAGCTGATTTGAGCAGTTTGTCTCTGACAAACATCCCCTGCTGAGTAACAACGTTCAGTTTTTTCATGTCTTTTATTATGGTATCGATAACATCCCTTATTGCATCTAAAACTAATGTTGGATTTTCATTAGAAACTGTCAGCGCTTGAAGCTTTTTTCTGTAGACTTCAGCGTTGGATGTGTCCTGAGCCAGCGTCGTTTTGTTCCAGAAGCCCTGGACCCAACTCTGGTCTCTCATCAATTCCCTGGCATCGTGCTCGGCGCTCTCCATCGCATGTTTGAGGATCGGCTTCGCGAAGTCGTGCGCCTTGGGGTTTTCGACCAGATCGAGGAGATTGATACCGAGAGCGCGGGCATTCCACCCCACAGCCGCATGTTGCGTCCCGCTCGAGTGCGGAGCACCGATCTGCTCTCCGGTCACCTCCCCTTGGGACGTCTGCGGCACCCTCCTCAACCCATCGACCAGCCCCCCCTCATCAGCGTTGGCCGGCGGCAAGTCGGGCTGCTGGCCTGCGGTGCCAGCGACACTCGGCATCTGCTGGGTGATCACGCCGAGAGCTTCCGTCTGCTGGCGAGTTATCGCCTGCGTCCCGGCCGTCGACGGGCCGCCGGGATCGGGAGCGAAGCTTTGAACCCCCGCCGCATCGGATCGTCCTGAGTCCCTGGAAAGCCTGAGGACGGGGGAGCGGTCGTCCTCCTGCCCATCCCGCTGCTGACCATCTCCGCCTTCGCCCTCGCCTTCGCGTCCGCGGACGGCTGAGTCGAGCGCTGTCTGCGAGCCTCCGCCCGGTGCTTGCGCGCCCGTCCCCGCGGACCCGCTAGGCGCCCCCCCGTTGTTGGTCTGCCTGCGTTGGACACTTGCCTGTTGTGCGAATTCCGTCGGGTGGGGAGGTTCGGCGTGCCGGCTGCTGTCAACGCTCGATCCCGAGTCTCTTCTCTGGACGTCCATAGTACTTTCTTATGTAAGTTGGTTGCTTCTGGAAACAAGTTGAAAGGCGAGGACCGCCGTTCTCGTCTTCTGAGATCGGAGAGCGATGGCCCGACCCGTCCGCGTTCCGCTTCGAACTGGGCTTGGCCGTGGCGACCAGCGCGGGCGCCCACCGCTATCCGGCATGATCTTGTCAACAGGACCAGGACGGAGCGGTTTCCGCCCTGTCGGCCGGCCTCAGGCGGAAACCTCCTGAGTCCGGCTCGCGACGGGCAGGGCGTCCGCCATGATCGGGGCGACGATGGTGCGGTCGATGGACGACGTCTTCGGGTTTTCGAGTTGAGCGACGAAGTCGTCGACGGTCTGGCGCATGATGGCCTCGCGCTGGCCCAAGGACTGGCCGCCGTTCTCTGACTGATAGGCTTGCAGCATGGGCTCCAAGTAGCTCTTCACCTGATCCTCCAAGGCCTTCTTCACCTGGGTGAGGGTATAGTGCTTCAGCTTGTCCGCGAGGTAGCTCCTCAGATCCTTCTTGCCTGAATTCCGGAGCAGCGTGCTGACGAACTCTTCCCGCATCGCCTGCGTGATCCCGGACGAGGAGGACCTCCCAGCTCCTGAAGCGGCCCTGCCCCCGGCGGCGGCTGCCCTGGCGCCAGCGCCTCCCGCCTCCTCCGCGCCTCTCATGCCGACCCGGACGCCGACCCTCACGGCCGCGCCGATCGCTGCCATCTCCGGTCCACCCACCGCCGACAGGGCGGCCATGGCGAAATCTTCGCCGAAGTTTTTGCCGTCATTTTTGATCTCTTCGCTCTTGCGGGCGGCAGCACCTTTGTCGCCGACTTGGTCGTCTCTGATCTTATCGGCTCCGTCGACGGCCATCTTGATGAGGTCGCCCAGCGGCGGAAAGATGTACTTGAAGATTTCCTCGAACGCGTGGGCTATCTCGTGCCCGATCCGCTCGGCCCCGCCCATCTCCGTGCCGTCGTCGTGAACTCTTGTACCCTGGAGCATCTGAGTTCTACTTTGGCCCTTCGTGAACCGGTCCTGCAATTCGCCCGCGTTTGCCCCCTCGCAGGCATCTCCGCCTGATGTCCACCCGTCGATCTTGCCGTCGAACTTCACCGAGTCCGGCACGTCGGTGCCCCCTGCCTCCTGCTCACCCTTGACTTGCTCAAGTTCCCCAAGCGCTGCTGCCAACTTGGTCGGATCGTGCACCAGTTGGTTCCAATCCTTGTCGCCGGCGTATTGGGCCAGCGCGTCTTTCATGGACACGCCATTGGAGAATTTCTGGTCTCCCATGTTGGCCATCAGGCCGTGATCGGCCTGCATGAGCGTTTGCTCTGCCTCTTGGTCTGTCACTCCCGGCGGAAGCTTGAAATTTGGGGGCGGAGGACCATCGGCGGTGCCGTTCTTCAGCGCCTCCCAATAGGCGGCCGAAGCGGCCTCATCATCGGAGGGAGCAGGAGGGTTGACCGAAGAGGAGGACGGGGCCGCCCCCTGCGGATCGGCCGCAGGCGGCGGCGTGCCCATCTTCATTGCCGAGGGAATGAGCTTGAGGGCCGCGGCGAAAGCCCCCGCGTGGCCATTGTGGGCTGCAGGGCTGTCCTGACCGGAGCAGGACTGCGAATGGATGCGTAAAGTTGACATGTTTGTCCCCTGTATTGTACGAGATCGGCGGGCCCGCTTCGCGTTCCCGTCTTGTCTCTCAACTCAACCCGGCCGCCTCGGCGCCGGGTCACGTCTTCCCTGCAGGCGCGCCCTCCGGATTTAGCGACGCCCGGCGGCGCCACTCGACATGGCCCGCGACTGACCGGGCTGGCCTCCGCACCCTTCTAGGCCGCAGGCCGGCAGGCCCCGATCGGCCGGGAGCCCCTCGGGCCTGCGGTACTAGCCTCCGCCGAAGGGCCTGAGCTTGAGCGACAGGTCGGAGATGGCGTTGAATGGCGCGTTGGTCGCCTTGGACACGGCATCTCTCACGTTGTTCTCCACCGTGTGGGGGAACTGTTTGATGGTGTCCGCCACGTGGCGGAAGGGCGCCTCGAACCTCTGCTCAGTGCGCTCCGGGAGGTGGCGCAGGTCCTCGAGGCCGTTCGCCCCCTTCTGAGCGACGTCCTGGATTCCCCTGAAGGGGGAGGTGGCGACATTCTTGGCCTTGTTGAATGCGCCTTCGATGCCTGCAGCGGCGCCCCCGGCGTCGCCGCTCACGTGTCGCAGGAGGTTTTCTCCGGCTTGAAGAGGGTGGAGGCTCATTATGCTGATTCCCTTGTTACGACGGCGGTGCCGTCCTTTCGTTCCGCCGCGCACCATTGCGCGACGTGATGCCGGGGTGTCCCCGCATTTCCGCGGCGCCCCGCGGGCGCCGTCTGTCGGATGGTCCACCTCAGCCGCCGGGGCTGCCCTATCCGGCCAGGCGAACCGCGCTCCCGGGTCGCATAGTCTCGTTTAAGCGTGGCCTCAGGGGCGGCTAAGATCTTCGCCGCCCTAGGCAAACCCTCGCCTACTCGTTTCAGCGCCCCCTTCGCGTGCGCCCCGCCTTCGGCCCGATTCCCCGTCCGAAACGCGGCGATCGGCCTCGGCCGCGGTGAACGCGGCATCGAGGGCGGAAGGGATCGGCCGAGAGATGCGATCCCCTGTGCCCGCGGCCGTACTGGCCACCGTCCGGCCTTTGGGCAGATCAGACTAGGACCCGTCCTTGCCGCCGAACGGGATGATGCTATGGGCTATATTCTTCATGTCATGCAGGTAGTCAGCGCCGTGTTGCTTGACGCCCTCGATGTTGCCGGTCGCGAGTGATCCCAGCGTCTTGAACAGATCTTTGTCCGGCTTCATCATACTGGCGGCAAGACCCTTAAGTTTGGCGAATTCACTCACGTCTTGTCCACTCGTTGGATTGTTGGCGTTCAAACCGTGGATCAGAGAGGAAATCGGTGATGGTTTCATTTGACTTCTCCTTGGTTTCGGTGCTTCAAGCCGGCCTGTATTCGGCCGAGATGACCTTGCTTTCCGTGCCGCTCATTGGGTTCTGACCCGCAGGCAGCGTGTCGTCGTTGGGATGTTGGTAGGCCCCGCCGGTGCCGAGTTGCTGGATCATGTAGGCACCCCCCGCCTGCATCTTCGCCGTCGACCCGTCGTAGAAGCCGGCGATCGTCCTGTCGCCCGCGGAGTCGGTTGTCACCGTGCCGGCGGGCGCGCCGTCGGCAATCGACTTGGTATCGCCCTTGGTGAAGCCCTTCCCGTCCGTGACGGAGATCGCCGCGTCGCGATCATCGATATCGCTCAAGTTGTCCCAGTTCATTTTGCCGTTCGGGTCGCTATACTCCTCGAGTCGGCTGGCGCTGGATTTGATCTGGCCGGAAGGGTCGGCTTTTGCGATGTAATCACTTTCCCCGTCGGGATGTTTCAGCACACCACTCTGACCAGGCTGCAGCATGACTGAGGCCTCAACCTCCAACTTGGAATTTTTGCTCGTAATCTCGTTCAGAGTGATTGGATGGTCGAACCCGTTCTTGACGATGGTGATGTCGGGTCCGGAACCCGACGTCGGGCCTTTGGCCTTAGAGGGATCCATTTCCAGGCCGCCGGGAGGCTCCGGCGCCCCCTTGGACGTGTCGGCCACCTTGGACACCGAGCTGGCCGGCGGGTTCTGGGGCGAAGGGCCGTCAGTCGGGGCGCCGGCAGTGGACTTCCCGAGCGGCGGTTGGCTCTGCCCGGCGCCGCCCGGGCCGGCGAGCTTCTCCAGCTCGGCCACGAGCCGGGCGACAATCTGCTGGAGCGAGTCACCGCCGTTCCCGCCCGCCGATGTGGGATCGACGTTTCTCGTGTTGTCGGTCGCGGCTTTCGACGGGTCGAGCGGCGGTTGGCTCTGCCCGGCGCCTCCCAGGCCGGCGAGCTTCTCCAGGTCGGCCACGACCCGGGCAACGATCTGCTGGAGCGAGTCACCGCCGTCCCCGCCCGCTGATGGGGGATCGACGTTTCTCGTGTTGTCGGTCGCGGCTTTCGACGGGTCGAGCGGCGGTTGGCTCTGCCCGGCGCCTCCCAGGCCGGCGAGCTTCTCCAGGTCGGCCACGAGCCGGGCGACGATCTGCTGGAGCGAGTCACCGCCGTCCCCGCCCGCTGATGGGGGATCGACGTTTCTCGTGTTGTCGGCCGCGGCTTTCGACGGGTCGAGCGGCGGTTGGCTCTGCCCGGCGCCGCCCGGGCCGGCGAGCTTCTCCAGCTCCGCCACGAGCCGGGCGACGATCTGCTGGAGTGAGTCTATGCTGCCCCCGGCCGCCGAGGGTTCGAGTGGTGACTTGCTCTGCCCGGCGCCGTCCAGGCCGGCGGCCTTTTCCAGCTTCTGAAGGTCCGCCACGAGCTTGGCGAGGAACTGCCGGAGCGAGTCCGTGCCGCCCCCGGTCTTCGGCGTGGGATCAAGACCTTCCGACGACGAGGACTTCGATGAGTCGACCGTTTTCGATTGAGGGGTTCCTACCTCGATGGGAGACGAGCCGTTCGTCCCACCGCTCCAGGGGGAGCCTATCGTATCGTCGGGCCGGAACGCGGCCAAGCGCGCGTACGGCTGCGGGTTTACGCCGTCATCCGGACCGGCTTGCCCCGTCCCGCTGCGGGCCTTGCCGCGAAGGGAGAGCCCGTCTCGCGTCAACTCAGAGCTTTGATGGGATTGCGCAACGAGATTGTGCGAGAACCCGCCCCCGCTCCCCTGCGTCGTGGAGTCACGTTTGAAGGATTGGAGGGCTCGGCTGAACTCCGCCGCCGTAGGCGCTTGAATGCCGACCCTATTCGGCACGACATGCTTTAGCGAGTCGAGGGCGATACGTCTCATCATGGCGAGGTCCTCACGTTGAGGGGAAAGAGAGGGTGGGAGTTGTGTGAGGCGTTCATCATTCGCCGACCGCCACGAGACGCGGCGCCTGCTTGGCGCGCTGCTGGCCGGGGTACAGCCACGCGTGCTGGATGGTACCCAGGACCTCGACCTTGAAATCGGGAGCGATCTCGCCGTGGCTGAGGATCGGGACCATGGTGCCGTACCGCTTCAGCTCCACGGCGATGTGACGCCGAAGCTCGATGGGGGCCACGATCGCCACGGACGCGCCCGCGCGTTTGTTCTGGCCCGCGTAATGGGTGAGAACCGAACTCAGCCGTTCCACCACGCCCTCGTCTAGCCTCATCTGAAGGGACGTGGTCGAGTCTTGGATCTGACTCCGCCATTCCTCATCGAGCGCCGGATCGATCAGGAGGACGGGGAGAACCTTGCCTAGGCCGGCTACGCCGAAGCAGATCTGGCTGCGCAGGCCGATCCGGACGCGCTCGGCCAGCATGCCGGTGTTCTGCTCGATCCCACCCCAGGAGGTGCAGCTTTCGAGGATAGACCGGATGTTCGTGATCACCACCTGCTCGTTCAGAAGGCGGCGCATCACCTCAGCGAGCCGCGCCACCGGCGCGACTTTCTGCGCCTCCTTGACGAGGTCGGCGTAGTCGGCCTCGAGCCCGTTGAGCATGCGCTGCGTCTCCTGGACGCCCAGGAACCGCCCGGCCGTCTTCAGGATGCAATCCCGCAAGGCCCCGAGCACGTCCTCGGTAGTTTCGGCCTCCCCCTGCTCCGTGGGGATGCCGTCGATGTCGTAGCGCCAGCCCGCGCCCTCGATCGCCTCCGGCAGAAGGCGTAGGCGCGGGATGAGGAGGCCGAGGCGCTCGGACGTTTCGCGCCGTGCGACATCGAGCGCTGCCGCGATCGCCTCCGGGTGCGCCAGGAAGCGTTCGCCGAGTGCGACCGTGAGGCGGGCCGGCTCCGCGCCGGAACGTTCGGCCGCCGCGCTGGCGGCGAAGCGACGCGCGCTGTCCTGCACCGCGCGCTTGGCGAGGAGCCAGCCACTGCCCCCCACGATCGCGGCGAGGACCAGGAACACGGTCGTGGGAAATCCCGGCACAAGGCCCAGCACCGCCAGGATCACCGCGGCGACCTGGAGGGTGCGCGGCTGGGCGATGATCTGCGCGACGATGTCCTGGCCGAGGTTGCGACCGGCTTCGGAGCCCGATCGGGTCACGATCAGACCCGCCGTGAGCGAGATCAGCAACGCGGGGATCTGAGCGATCAGCCCGTCGCCGACGGCGAGAAGGGAGTAGGTGCGCACCGCGTCCCCAAAGGGCAGCCCACGCTGCACGCTGCCGATGACGATCCCGCCCACGAGATTGATGACGATGATGACGAGGCTCGCGACCGAATCGCCCTTGACGAACTTCATGGCGCCGTCCATCGCGCCGAAGAGTTGGCTCTCCGTCCCGAGCAGCGACCGTCGTCGGCGCGCCTCGTCCTTGTCGATATCGCCGTTCTTGAGGTCGGTGTCGATGCTGATCTGCTTGCCCGGCATGGCGTCGAGCGTGAAGCGGGCCGCCACCTCGGCGACGCGCTCGCTGCCCTTCGAGATCACCATGAACTGCACGATCGTGATGATGAGGTAGACGACGAGGCCTACCACCACGTTGCCGGCGATGACGAACTCGCCGAAGGCGCGGATGATCTCGCCAGCGTCGCCCTGGACCAGCACCATCCGGCTCGTTGTGATCGACAGAGACAGTCGAAACGTCGTGGTGAGCAAGATAAGGCTCGGCAGTGTGGAGAACTCGACTGGTGCGCTGATGTGGATCGCCGCCATCATCAGGAGCACCGACAAGGCGATGTTCACGGCGATCAGCATGTCGGCCAGCACCGGCGGCATCGGCATGATCATCATCGCCAAGGTAAGGACCATCATCCCCACCACGGCAATCTCTTGGCGCGCCGCGATCTTTTGGCCGACTTGGTTGAGCGCGCGCATCAGAAACGCACCGCCGCCATTTGATCACCGCGCTTGACCAGGATTCGTTGGCTCTCGATCTTCTGGATCACCGAACCGTCCGGCAGGCTGGAGCCGACGAAGAGCTTCTCGCCCTCGCCGTCGATAACGTAGGGGATGCTGCCCGTGTAGACCGCCTGAACCTGCAGCGCTGCCGCGGCGGCCGAAATCTCGACGTGGTCGACCAGCACGGCCTGACCCCGGGCCACCGTGTCGAACCAGCGCACGGCGGCATGCCAAGCTTCCCCCTTCGAGGGTACGATACGGCCGTTCGCCGCGACCGCGCCGTCGGGCTGGAGGTCGATCACGACGGCGTCGAGGCCGGCAGAGGCCAATTGGCGCCGCAGATTGCCCAGCAGCGCCTTGCTGCCTCCTGCAAGGTTCGCACGCTCGACCGCGACGGCCCCCTCGACCTTGGCGGGAATTGGTCCCGTGGTCTCCTGGGACACGGTCGACGTAGCGGGCAAGCGCGTCGGCGGCGGCCGGGACGGGGCGGCGATCAGCCCCCCCGTCACGACCAAAGCCATCGAGCAGGCGACGCCCGCGGCGAAACTTCCCGACCGCTGCCGCGACCGGTCGGAAGCCGGGCGAAACTTGGAGGGGAGGTCGAGCCGGAACGCGATGCCGCCGCTCATGAACGATGCGGAGCGCTTCACGGGACAGTCCTGGCCGTGCCGGAGCACCTTGCCGTCGATGTGGACCTCCGCATCGACGGCGCTCAATGCTAGCGTGCGTCCGTCCCACATCAGCTTAAATCCCACCGGCGCGGCATGGTCGGACACCACCACGGCGTTGGAGACGTCGGAGCCACCGGTCGTTTCACCCAGCGAGACGGGGACCGCGGCGGATCGATGTCGGCCGCTGTCGACGGTAAGGTGCGGGACTTGGGCGCTGGAGCTCATCGACTGGTCCAAATCGGTTCTAGTCAGGGGACTCGGCTGGCACTGTTTTCTTCACGCGAAAGAGAAGACTGGGACGCCCGTTCCGCAACGTCGGCCTCGGCTCGACCGAACGCCACGATCGTCTTTCCCAGAAGCTGTCATGAACCATGGAAGGCGGCTCTCTTGCGCCGCAGCGAGTCGAAGGATTGACCCGGGCTGAGCCAAGCTCGTCCCGCCTTCCGCGTCGATCGCCGACAGAAGTCTGCAGAAGAGTCGTCATTCATGGTCCAAGATACACTCTCGTGTGCTCATCACCACCTAACGCGCAGCCAGTTTAGCTTGACGTAGCGGTTCGCGTTTGTTCGTCCGGTTCGACAGCGAAGCGAGCACCCTTACGACGTGGACGGCATACACCCTCGACGAGACACACGCTCTGAAAACTGAGGCGCGATATTTGGATGCGGGAGGGCCGATGAGCATCGGCCCTCCCATGGAGCGTGATTACTGAGGCGCATCTTTGGCGATGTTCGCCATGATCTGCCCGAGCGTCTTGACCTTCGTCTCGAGCGTGTTCATCTCCGCCTGATGCGCAAAGAGGTCTTTTTCTTGGTCGAGCATCTTCTGCTCGTCCGCCGACGGCTTGGACGGGCTGACATCGGTGTTTTGATCGACTTTGGCGGCCATTGCTACTCTCCTTCTTCAGTGTGAAACATCGCCGTGAGCGATGTGGCGGGGCCCGCGTGCGGGCGGAGTGGCCCCTCCTCGATGCAGACACCCACACGGTGGGTCGGGCCGATCCGCGCCGAGGGTCTCGGTCGTCGGATCGGGTCACCGATCGGGAGCGCGACTGCACTCCTGACCCGATGCCGCCCGACGCATTCACCCAATGGTTGCCGGGTGAACTGGTGATGGACGAGCGATGCTCGCCGAAATCCCATCTCCGGCCGGACGACCGTCCCATAAACAGGGATCGACTGATCGTCCGCGGAGGTTTCGCATATCTCTCATCAGCGCGATCGGACCGAGATTCGATGCTTGCTGCACTGCCGACACCGCCGTCGAGTTTCGCCCTTCTCAGGCGGGCAGATCACTTCGATCAGCTTAAAACGAACGCAGGACCAACTCATGAAGGCTCATCGAGATTGTCCATGTCCTGCTTATGGGTGTCATACATCTTCCTCATCTCCTGCAACGCTAGATTAGCAAGTTGCTTGCTCAACAACTTACTAAACGTGTCAGCATCGGACGATTGATCTGTATTACCACTCTTATCTGTCGTCTTCTCTGGATGAGATGCCACATTGTCGACGCTCGCCATGAGTCTCACTCCCAGACTTCAAAGTTTACGAGGTATATGATGTATATGTCAGCTCGGTGACGATATCGAAGGAGCCGAGCACCTCCGTTCAGCGACGACCTGCGGCTTCCGAGCCGCCACGCCAACCGATGGTGAAGGCGCCTGCATCGAAGAACAACGTCGACCACGAACACGGGTCTGGCGAAACCGTATTTTGCTTTAGACAGACCTAGGGGTCACCGAATGGCTTTTGCCATATGAGGAGATCCGCACGGCCAGGATGATGTTTCTTATCGATCCACTCACCTTACGCTAGGTAAGGTTCACCATGAGCATTGCTCATGTCAATCGAAAAAGAGGCGGCTTTGTACCTTTTTTTCCTCATCGAACCGAGAAAGGTAGTAGCAACGCTCTATCGAGCGCACCCGCCCGAGGTCAGCCCAGCGACCAATTCAGCACCTTCTTCGATGCATGGACCGGGGGCGAGCCGCCGGTCGTCATTTGAACTCGACCGTGCTGGACGACGCTCCCCGCATCACGGTCAGGGATCGCGGCGCTGGGGCCGGCGGCGGACTGGGTCGCGCCACCGGCGCCGACACTGGCGGCGCCGGTGGCTTGTCCGCCTCGATCGCCGCGAGGCCGTCGCGCACGAGGCCGATGTAGCGCGGCGGCCCAGACACCAGGGCGATGTTGCCGCCCATGGCCGGCCGGAGTTGGTACCGAGAGTCGAGCAGCCCGGCGCTCGACAGCCCGTCGCGGAGCTTGTCGAAGGCTACGCCCTGAAGGGGCAACATCTCGGTCTGCGCTTCCGATGTAGAGGTGACCGAAATGATAGATCCGTCGTAGGTCCAATCCAATCCGAACTGTTGAGCGAGGTCACTGAGGAACTGCCGGGGCGGCACGCTCGGCAACGGCCCGTGGACCCGACCCTGAACCTTGTCGGACAGCGCCAACCGAAGCCCGGTGTTGGCGCCGAACTGCTTTAAAACGTCGCGCAAGTCCTGCTCGACGACTATATAGCCGTAGGGGCCCGCCGGCCATGGAGGTTCCGCAGCCGCCCGGCCGGGGCCGAACAGGACGACGAAGGCGAGCCCGAGTGCGCTGCAACTCCTCCCTTTCACCTTGCGCCTCCTTTTGACCGGTGTGCAAACGCTAGCTGGGCTAAGCACAGCTGGCAAGTACTCCACCCTGCTTGCGCCGTGTCACCAAACTGTCAGCACAGTGGCGCAAACTAGCTTGAGTTGGACATCGTCGGAACGGCTTTTCCTGTGCCGGGCCGCGAAAGAGGCTGGACATGACGGCATTTCGAGCCGAGGGTCATCGGCGGCCCCATCGAGCGCCTGTGCTGCTCGTCTCACGCCCCCTACCCAACGGGAGCAGATTATGATCGAAGCCGTCACTGCATTGGCCCGATCTATGCCAGTCGATCTCAAGAGCCTTCCGTCTGCGGCCGAGGTATCGGCGACGCCGGGAGTTGAAGTGGTTGGCGGGCCTTTACAGAAGCCGAGTTCCGACCTCGCAACGGAGTTCGCCAACGCCGCCCATGGCGTCTCCATGGACGGCGTCGGACCGCAACACCTTGCTCCTTACGAGGAGCCTTCGGCGCTCCCTCGATCTTACAGCGAGGCCCTGGCCCCGCCGCCTCCCTACAACGAGACCTCGGCACCGCCGCCGTCCTACAGCGAAGTCGCGGCGCTGCCGCCGCCCTATTCTCCGCCGAGCCGGTTCGCCCGAGGTTTAGGCAACATCGTGGACGACGTGAATGCCCGCGAAGCGATAGTGAATCAGGGGCCTGTGGAGTCGCCCTCGCTCTCGCCCGGCTCCCGCGGAGACGGCCTTCCTGGCCTGGAGGGCGCCGGGAAGGCCGATCCTTTGGTGGCCAACAGGCTCGCCTCGGAGAGGAGCACGTTGCAGTTCATGAGCGAACTCTATGATTTCCACACCAAGGTCACCCTCTTGGGCGAAGGGACGAAGCATGCGACCGGCTCAATCAAATCGCTGGCCAACGGGGGAGGGAACGGTTGACGGCGCTCCGTCGCGGTGGGGCGCGGTGCGCGCTCGCCCTGGGCTCCGCCCTGCTCCTGTCGGGCTGCCAGTCCGACCTTTACACGGGACTCGGCGAGGAGGACGCCAACGAGATGCTGGCGCTCCTGATGCACGACGGCCTGAGCGCCGCCAAGGTCCGCGCCAAGGACGGCACTGACTCGATCATGGTCGAGCAGCAGCAGTTCGCCACGGCAGTGGATATCCTCAAGGCTCACGGGCTGCCCCACACTAAGTTCTCGTCCATCAACGACGTGTTTCAGCCGAGCGGCCTGATCGCATCGCCGGTGCAGGAGCAGGCGCGATACTTGTGGGCGATCGGGCAGGAACTGTCCAAGACCGTGTCCGAGATCGACGGCGTGCTCACGGCCCGCGTTCAAGTCGTACTGCCCGACAACGACCTGATGAAGCGCGAGGCCACTCCCTCGTCGGCGTCCGTCTTCATCCGCTACGATGAGGAGAGCCAGGTGTCCGGGCTCGTTTCCCAGATCAAGTCGCTCGTGGCCAACAGCGTGCAGGGCTTGACCTACGACAAAGTGTCGGTGACGCTTGTGCCGGTCCCGCACACAGCTCCGCCCCGTGTCGCGTTGCCGGCCGCGGCCGAATGGCAGCTGCCGGCCGCCGTGGGCGGCGGCGGAGCCCTGGTCATTCTCGGGCTCGTCTGGTGGTTCCGCGGCGCGATCGGCGGCCTCCTGGCACGCACGCGGCCTCCCGCGCCGGAGCCGGCTGAGTAATGCGGCTGTCAAGCGGTGCGATGGAGCGGATTGAAGGGTGTGCGATGCTGAAGCATGGCCCAGAGCACGGTAACTCTCCGTCGAGCGAGGGCGACGAGGGCCTGGACGTGTCTGTGTCCCTCGCGTCGCTTGCGGTCGTAGAAAGCCTTCGAGGTCGGATCCTTGGTCGAGACGGCACAGAAGGCCGATTGGTAAAACACGCGTTTGAGCGCCTTGTCGCCGCCATAGGCCCGGCGGAGCGCACTGGCCTTTCCGGACTGGCGCAGGATGGGGGCGAGCCCGGCGGCGGCGGCAAGAGCGTCGGGCGATCGGAAGCGGGTGATATCGCCTGCCGTGGCGATGAACTCGGCCGAGAGAATAACCCCCATGCCGGGCGGAGCTGGCCAGGGGCCACGCCAAGCGCAGCTTGGCGGGGTGGCCAGCGAAGGGAGGCTTCGGATGAGGGCTCCGTCAGGGTGGCGGGCGACGAGCGCTTCCAACTCCTTGTCGAGTTGCGCGAGCCGGTTGCGGACGGCGAGCGTTTCGAGGGCGAGTTCCTGCACGAGGGCCGCCACGGTCGCCTCGCCCGGTACGGTGATGCGCTGGGCCTGGGCAGCGACGAGCGCGGCCTCGGCCAGACGCTGCGGCTCGCGCAGGCCAGGGGTCTTTCTCAGGTGCTTGGCGATCCTGGCCTGTCCGGCCGCCTTGATCTGGGCGTGCGTCACGAAGCGGGTGAGGAGTGTGAGCGGCGCTTTGGCAGTGAGGTCGAGGGCACGCTCGAGGCTTGGATGGATGGAGGCGAGGAGCTGGCGCATGCGGGAGATGCGCCGGGTCTGGTCCTGGACGAGATCGCGTCGACGCGCCACCAGGAGGCGAATGGCAATCGTGGTGTCCTGGTCTGGCCGGATAGGGCGCAGGTTGGGACGTGTGCGCACCAGATCGGCGATGACGCGGGCATCCCGCGGATCGCTCTTTGTCTCGCCGCCGGTGAAGCCGTGGGCGGCACGATTGACCGCGATCCCGGGCACGTGAACGAGGGCGAGACCCTCGGCCAGGAGCACGGCTTCCAGGAAGCTGGCGATCGAGCCGGTCACGTCGAGGCCGATGGTGAGGTCGCCCCCAAGCCCGCGCAGATCAGCCGCCAGGCCTTCAATGGTCTGCTGAGTGTTCGCGACCGATCGATCGATCAGGACGCGCGCGTCCTGATCGATCGCGCTCGCCCAATGGACGTCCTTGGCGACGTCGATTCCCACATAGATCCGCATGGTGCCTCCGGGCCGGTTGTCATCCGCAGCCCCGGTCTCGCCGGCATCGCCTTACAGAGCCATGGTCGGCATCGAGCAATCAGCGGTCGAACCCGGGTGGCGATGCGGGTGGCACAGCCGCGGAAGCCATCGATAGCAGCCGGAGTGATAGCCATGTCCGCATCGCCTGCGTTCCAGCAGACTGGCCGAGTCGCAGCCAGAACGCATCAGACCGGTAAGGCAGAGTGAACGACCGCCAACGCGTCCTCGCGGCGCCGGCAGACCGCATCGCGGCCCTTTTCGGGCACGGCTTCTCGCCGGGCCTCGCGGCCGACCTCGCCGCCTCGGCGCGCTTCGCAACGCGCTTCGCCGATGCGGCCGTGCGTCGCCTCGGCGATCTGCCGCCGCTCGCGCCCGATCAATCCGCGGCCCTCGCCCTGGCGCCGGACGACCTCCGCGATCTCGTGTTGCGGGCCGGGGCCGTCTTCCATGCGGCAGCCCTGGCGCGGGTCATCGACGGCGCGACGCGGCGAAACCTCACGGCCTCTCTTGGCTCCGACGTCTATGTGGCGGCGCTCGAAGGCCGCGGCCTGGCCCCCCCCGGCGCGCCGGCCGACGAGCCTCCAGATGACCTCCCAGCGGCCGTGTCCTCCGATGGCGAAGCGTGTTGGGCGGCTTGGCGGGAGCGTCAACCGGCTCCCGTCGGGTCGCGCCTCGTCCTTTTCGGGCCCCGCGCCGCGCCGAAGGCGGCCCACAAGACCTATGGCCCGTCCATCGTGAGCTGGCTGCTGGATCGCCGATGACGCGGGACCGCGCGGATTCCCCCTTCATCGTCCGGGCGCCGCGCCTGCGGGCGGGCGACGAGGCCCACGCCATCGTAGCGGCCGGGGAGGCGCGAGCGGCGGCCCTTCTGGCCGAAGCGCAGGCGCAAGCGGGACGTCTGCGGGCCGAGGCCGAGGCCAACGGGGCGACGGCCCTGGAGGAGGCGCGCGCGCGCGGGCTCGACGAGGCCGCCGCCGAGGCCGGTGTCCTGATGGCCCGGGCCGCCGAGGCACTCGACCGTTTCTGGAGCGAGCGCGAGGCCGAGCTGCGCGACGTGGCGCTCGCCGTGGCGCACCGGGTTCTGGCGTCCGTGCCGCCCGACGAGGTCGTGGTCCGCCTCGCCGCAGAAGCGGTCGCCGAACACGGGCGCGACGTGAGGCTCGCTCTCAAGACGTCCCCCGACATGGCCGACAGGCTCCGCGCCGCCCTGAAGGGCTTGGGCGTCGGCGACCGCGTCAGCGTGTCGCCGGACCCGTCCCTCGCGCCGGGGGATTGCACTCTGCTCCACCCCCAAGGGCGCACCGAGATCGGGCTCGTGGCCCAATTCCGGGCCATGCTGGGCGCCGAAGGGGCCGGCCAGGCCAAAGGGGGCTCGCCATGACGGTCGATGCTCTCTCGCAAAGCTTGAACCGCCTGTCCGGCGATCTCCGGGCTCTGCAGCCGCGGCCGGCGCGCGGCCGGGTGGTGCGGGCGGTCGGCACCGTGCTGCGGGCCGTGATGCCCGAAGCGAGGCTCGGCGAGCTCTGCCGCATCGGCGGCATGCGGGGGCGACCGCTCCTGGCCGAGGTGGTCGGGCTCGACGGCGACGAGACGATACTGGCGCCGCTCGGCGACGTCGCCGGCTTGGCCGCCGGCGCCGAAGTCGAGCCCACCGGAGACGTCCTCCGAGCCCCGATCGGCGCGGCGGTGCTGGGCCGCGTGCTGGACGGCCTCGGCCGTCCGCTCGACGTTGCCGCGTGCGGGCCCCTGGGTCCCTGCCCGCGCCGGGCCGTGATGGCGGACCCGCCCGCGGCGCTCGAAAGGCAGCGCGTCATTGCCCCGCTGCCCTTGGGCGTCCGCGTCATCGACGGCCTGATCACCTGCGGCGAAGGCCAGCGCATGGGCATCTACGGCGAACCCGGCGGCGGTAAATCGACGCTGCTGTCCGCGCTAGTCCGCGGCGCCGCCGTGGATGTCGTCGTGGTGGCCCTGGTGGGGGAGCGTGGCCGCGAGGTCAGGGACTTCCTCGAACACCAGATCGACCAGACGACGCGGGCGCGCACCGTAATGGTGGTGGCGACGTCCGACAGGCCGGCCGTCGAGCGCCTCAAGGCGAGCTACACCGCCACCACTATCGCGGAAGGCTTCCGCGACCAAGGGCTGCGCGTCCTTCTGGTGCTCGACAGCGTGACGCGCTTCGCGCGCGCTCTGCGCGAGGTCGGCCTGGCGGCCGGCGAACCGCCGACCCGGCGCGGCTTCCCGCCCTCCGTGATGGCCGAGCTGCCCCGCCTGCTCGAACGCGCGGGCCCCGGCGTGGTGGGCTCGATCACGGCCTTCTACACGGTGCTGGTGGAAGGCGACGGAAGCGGCGACCCCGTTGCCGAGGAAACACGATCGATCCTCGATGGGCACATCGTCCTATCGCCCAGTCTCGCGGCCTCCGGCCATTATCCGGCCATCGACGTGCTGGTGAGCCGCAGCCGCGTCATGGACGTGGTCACCGACCGCGAACACCGAAACTTCGCGGCGGCGGCGCGGGCGGTCATGCACCGCTACAACGAAATAGAGTTCCTGGTGCAGGTCGGCGAATACAAGGCCGGCTCGGACCCGAGCAGCGATCACGCGCTGGCCTGCATCGAGGCCGTGCGGGGATTCCTACGCCAAGGATCCGAGGAATACACTTCTTGGGAGGACACTCGCGCGTGGCTGGCTCGGCTCACGAACTGAACGCCCGCCGGGCCAGGACCCTGCTCCGCTGCCAGAAGGTGCGGGAACAGCGCAAGCGCCGCGACGCGCTGCGCGCCGACTTCGACAGCGCGGCGGCGGCGGCGGCGGCGCGGTCCGCGCGGGCAGCGTCGGAGGCTGGGCAGGCCGCCGCGGCCGAGCGGCTGCGCCGCGCCTACGGCGACCTCGGCGGCCGTGTCGTCGGGCCGAGCGAGATCGCGGCCCTGCCCGCGCTCGAAGAGAAGCTCGCCCGGGAGGCGCAGGAGGGCGCCGAGGCGCTTGCGGCTGCGGAGGCCGCAGCGCGCGAGGCGCAGGCGGTCGCCGCGGCGGCTCGCGACGCTTTAGTCGCCGAAACACGCGCGACCGAGAAACGGTCCAAGCTCGCTGAGCGGTCCCGGACGCTGTGGCGGCGCGGCGCGGACGTGGCGGAGGAGATGGAACTCGACGAGCAGGTGGCGGACACGTGGCGGCCGGCATGAGCGCCGACCCCCTGACGCTGCCGCCGGTCCGCCGGGGCGAGGCGAGGGCGGCGCGGGCGCGATGCGCGCCCCGCGCCGCACTGTTCCTGCCCGACATCGATCGATCCATCGCCTTCGATCCGACCGGCGAGGGCCGCTGCGGGCCCGACCCGGTGAGCGTCGGGCTGACCTGGGGTGAGCAAGCCTTCGTGGTACGATGCCCGCGAGAGGTGATCGACGGCCTGCTGTCCGCCTTCGATGCGGGCGTCGACGGGCCGGGGCTGCCGCCCGACGCGGCAGCGCTGCTGCTCGAAGCCGCGCTGCTGCCGGTGCTCGAGAGGGCCGAACGCGCGACCGGACGCGACATCCGGCTCCTCGAGCTCAGGCCGGACGCCGGGCCGGTGCCCCCGGGCGGGCTGGGCCTGTCGCTCGACGGCGGCGAACGGCGATGGGGGCTCCACGTGGCGGCGGGGGAAGCGGGGCGCGACGCCGTCGCGGAACTCCTGTCGGTCTGGCCCGCCGCGCCACGGGCGATGGCGCGGCTGCCGTTCCCGGCCGCAGTGCGGATCGGGACGACGCGGCTCGCGCTGTCGGCGATCCGCTCGCTATGCCCGGGCGATGCCGTGCTGCTGGAGGTAGGGCGCGGAGGCGGGGGCATGCTCGTCGTTGGCGACGCTTGGCTGGCAGAGGCAAATCGAGACGGCGACGGCTGGCATCTCAGCGGTGCGCTGCGGCCGGCACGGTCCAGGGACGAGGTGGAGTGGACGATGCAGGATGAAGACGACGTGAAGCGAGATGCCGAGTTCACCATCGACGTGGACGAGCTTCCCGTCCGCCTGGGGTTCGACGTGGGGCGGCTCGACATCGCCCTCGGCGAGCTGCGGCGGCTAAATGTCGGGTCGATTATCGAACTCGGGCGGGGCGCCGAGGACCTCGTGCGAATCAGCGCTAACGGGCGGCTCATCGGGCAGGGCACCCTCGTGGATGTGGAAGGGAAGGTCGGCGTGCGCATCGTCAGGATGCTTGACAATGGGTGAGAGCCAGCCCGGCATCATCGCCGTCCTGATCGCTGTCACCTCGCTCGGCCTTCTGACCATCGTGGTCGTGACGATGACGAGCTTCATCAAGATTTCGACGATCCTGTTCCTCCTCCGCAACGCGCTGGGCGTTCAGCAGACCCCGCCGAACATCGTCCTTTACGGCGTAGCTCTGCTTCTTTCCGCCTACGTCATGGCGCCGGTGATCACCAAGGTTTACACGATCGGGACCGCACCCGGGCAGCAGTTCAAGACGTTCGACGATTTCAGGAGTCTGGGGTCGAAAGCCGAGGTCCCTGTGAAGGCCTTCATGGAAAGGTTTACCAGCCCCGGTGAGCGCGAATTCTTCGCCAACGCCGCTCAACGCGTCTGGGGGCCCGACTCGGGGCTGGCGGCCGCGCCGGACGACCTCCTCGTCGTCATCCCGGCCTTCGTATTGTCCGAGCTGCGGCGCGGCTTCGAAGCGGGCTTCCTGATCTATCTCCCGTTCATCGCCGTCGACCTCGTCACCACGGCTGTCCTAATGGCGATGGGCATGTCGGCCGTGTCTCCGACCACGATCTCGGTGCCGTTCAAGCTGTTTCTGTTCGTGGCGATCGAGGGCTGGACGCGGCTGATGCACGGCCTCGTCATCGGCTACGCGGGCTGAACCGCCATGCAACACACCGTCCTGCTCGAACAGCTTCAGGCCACGCTCAGCATCGTGCTCTTCATGTCGCTGCCCCCCTTGATCAGCGCCATGACGGTGGGGCTCGTCGTGGGCATCCTGCAGGCCGTCACGCAGGTGCAGGACCAGTCGTTGCCGATCGCCTTCAAGCTCCTCGTCGTTATCGTCGTTCTGGTTTTCGGGGGGCCGCTCCTGGTCGTGCCGTTGGTCCGCCAGTCCGAACAGCTGTTCGACGGCTTTGCGACCATGACTCGATGACGGGCGATCCCGGGGGCTTCCTGGACATCGACGTCGATGCCGCGGAGCGTTGGCTTCTGGCCTTCGGTCTTTCGGTGGCGCGCCCCACTGCCATGCTGACCGTCACGCCCGCCTTCACGCGAGTGGAATTCACCGCTTTTCTTCGGGGGGCCGTGGCGAGCGCCCTCGCCCTGCCCATGGTTCCCGTCATCGCTTTCGGGCTTCAACGTCAGGGTTGGTCCGCGCTGGGCCTCGTGGTCCTGACGGGTAAGGAGGCGTTGATCGGCTTCGTCCTCGGCCTCCTGCTCGGCGCTCCGTTCTGGGCGCTCAACATCGCCGGCGATTTGCTGGACGCCCAACGCGGCGCGACCCAGGGCCGCATCAACGACCCGGCGGGCTTCGGCGACGTTTCCATCACGGGCACGCTGCTGGTGATGGCCGCCCTCGCGCTCTTCGTCGTTACCGGCGGCCTCGATACCCTGACCGACCTCCTGTACCGGAGTTGGGCGATCTGGAAGCCGCTGGGATCCTTCCCGCAACTCGATGCGCGCACGCCCGATCTGCTGCTAAGTTTTCTCGACCGCATCACCCGCCAGGGGCTCACGCTCGCGCTACCCCCGATCATGGCCATGCTGCTGGCCGACGCCGGCCTCCTGATCGTAGCCCGCTTGGCGTCGCAGCTCCGCATCGACGACCTCGCGCTCTCGTTGCGCAACATCGTCTTCTTGGTGTTCCTCCCCCTCTATGCCCTGTTCCTGATCGGCTTCATCCGGCAGGATCTGGGCACCCTGCCGAGCCTCATGGATCTTCTACGCGACGCGGCCCCGGCCGGGGCCGCGCCGTGAACGATTCAAGCGAGGAGAAAACCCTTCCGGCTTCCGACAAGAAGCTCAGAAAAGCCCGCGAGAAGGGACAGATCCCCCACAGCAAGGAGATGGTCACGGCGGCCGTCACCGTGGTGTGCTTCGGCTATCTCATGCTCCGTGCGCCGGGCCTCGCAGCCTATCTCGAGGACGGATTGCTGTCTTTGCCGGACGCCTACGACGCCCCATTCCTCCAGGCCGTGGGGGCGGTGGGAGGGCGGCTCGGGTTGGACGCGCTCGCGGCGGTCGCTCCGTTGGTAGGCCTCATCGTGGTCGCCGCGGTGGCGACCAACATCGTCGTGAACGGGGGCTTGGTCGTCTCCTTCGACCCCATCGCGCCCAAGCCTGAGAAGCTCAACCCCGTCGAGGGGTTCAAGGGCTTGTTCAAAATAAAGAGCCTGCTGGAGCTGCTGAAGTCGATCTTGAAGGTCGTGGTGGCCGGCATCCTCGTCTTCCAGCTGATCGAGGGGGCGCTGCAGGCCCTCGTCGAAATCCCTGCTTGCGGCCTGTCTTGCGCGCTCCCGGTGCTGGGGGCGCTGCTGAAGCGGCTGCTCATGACCATGTCGGGGCTGTTCCTGGTGCTCGGCGCCCTCGACATCGGCCTCCAGAGATGGCTGTTCATGCGTGACCAGCGCATGACCCGTACCGAACACAAACAGGAGCGCAAGGACAGCGACGGCAGTCCCGAGATCAAGAATCACCACCGGAAAGAGCGCCAGGCCGACGGGCCGAAAACGGGGCTGCGCAACGCCACCTTCGCGATCCGCTCGGCGAACGTCGTCCTGGCGATGCGTTACGCCCAGGGGGACGCGCCGGTGCCGGTGCTGGTCGCCCGCGGCCTGGGCGATGGAATGCTTCCCTTGCTCAATGAACTGCGGTCGCTGGGTGTCCCGGTCGTTTTCGACGCCGAAACGGTGGCCAGCGTCGCGCCACGCCTCAAGGTGGGTGGCCTGATCGCCCGGGACATGTTCCAGTCGGTGATCGCTTGCATGAACGAGGCGGCAGTCTTGTGAGTCGATGTCCGGCTGACCACAGCCGGACATCGACACATCCGCTACCGTCCCGGCGCGGATCCGAGCCGCCTCAAGATGCGACACCCCGTCGTAGATCGAGGCTAGAGTCATCAGCCGTCGCGTTTGATCGGCCTCCCGGCTCGCTTTGAACCGCCCCGGGTTTGCCGGAGGCCCCAACTCCTGAGAGGTAAGGGGCCATGACGAACAAGAGGACGAACAAGTTTTCACCTGAGGTCCGCGAGCGCGCGGTTCGGATGGTGCTCGATCGTCGCGCCGTTTGAGCTTTACGCAAATGGAACTGAAATACTCTATTCGGACTCAGGCAAACCAGAAACATCAACTAAGTTTGTCAATGACGGATCGCGTACTGTTACGGTCCTCGCTGGGGGGCAGACACTGCATTCCAACGTGTCTGATACGTTCTTGAATGGGTTTAAGCCTAACAATGTTTTCGTGTTCAATTCCGGCTACGGGGACGACATCGACGTCAGTTCCACCTCAACGATCTCGGTCACGACACGCTGGTATTGCCGTCGAGCGACTTCGCAAGCCTGCTCGATGTCCTACATAACACCCACAACGCCCCTGGTGGTGCTGTGATCACAGACCCCGCGTCGGGCGACACATCAAGGTTGCGAGCGTTTCTAAGGCCGAACTGTTCAACGACCGACGGGCGTATTTTGCGCTGCACGCGTGAACCGACCGTCGGGGGAGGCCAGTACGGACGCGACGTCCCCCATCCATCCTCCGCGGAGGCCCGCGGTGGATATGCCTTTCATAGGCCGTCAGGGTTGATGGGCCACTAACGGCCACCGTGCGGCGCCTTCGAGCCGAGGCGCTGCGACTACTGTCGACCCTTCTCGGACCTTCGATCCCACGCACCCAGAGGTACTGAGTTGCACCCCTGATCCAGAGGACGTGAGCGAGCGCTCCGTAGCCCGGTTGTCGTCATTTGTCGTGGTAGGAGGAGACCTCGATCAGGCTGCCGTCAGGATCGCGGCAATAGACTGACATGATCGTGCCACGAGCGCCGCTCCGAGGTTCCGGGCCGGCGGTGATCTCGACCCCGCACACCTTAAGATGCGCGACCACCTGCTCCGGCGTTGATTCGGTCAGAAAGCAGAGGTCATCGCTGCCTGCCGCCTCGTGGTTGGCGGTGAACCAAGCCTGCTTCGAAACGCTCATCGGCCGGAGATTGATCTTCTGCCGGCCGAACAGCATAGCGGTGCGGTGCTGTCCTGCCTGCTGCTCGGAATCGAGCTGCTGCATTCCGAGCACCCGCTTGTGCCAATCCGCCGAACGTTCGACGTCCGTGACGTTGACGACCAAGTGATCAAGGGCTTCGACCTTCATGTCCGGTTCTCCTGCGGAATAGATCTTGAGTGGACGGGCAAGCGATATACTCCCGCTTCCCATCGCCCAATTGTATGTCGTGCTGGATGAGGACGGGGGCAAGCTGACCGACGCGGGGAAGGCTTTCCTGGAGGGGATCGGGGTGGATCTGACCACCACTTCAAAACGGAAGGTTTCTGCCGTCCGTGCCTGGACTGGAGCGAGCGACGGCCGCACCTTGCCGGCGTCGTCGGCGGCGCACTGCTCGGGCATGCGCTTCATTGCGGCTGGGTGCAGCCCATCGAGGACAGCCGCGCGCTGACGGTCACGGCAGCCGGCACGCTGGGTTTCGCGCAAGCGTTCGGCGTGGCGGTCCAAAGCTGAAGGCAACAGATCCGCGGCGGCGGGAAGAACCGGCTGCTCCTCACAGCCAACACGGATTGAACTTTCTAACTAAAGACTGGCCGGTAACGGGATGTCCGCTCTGGAGTAGGCGGTTGCAGTAAGTAGACGTCGGCCATGGCGGGCCCCCTGCTGTGCGGTTACGGTGAATGCCTCCACCCGCCGCCCCACGACGGTGGCCCTCACTGGCGGAGACACAGGAGTTGCCAGCTGTCGATCTGGAACTAGGGCGTGTTGACATTCCCGCTTCTTTTTCGCGTCAGCCGATTCGATTGGCGTTGATCAAACTGAGGTAGTTTTTTCGGTCATTTTCGGTGGGAGGGATTCCCCGACGTGCAACACTCTGATTCAGGGCTGGAAAACGGAGGCCAGCTTGGATCGGACATGTTTGAGCGACGAGCAGTGGGAGCGGGTATCGCCGTTGCTTCCTGGCAAGATCGGTGATCCTGGGCGCTCGGGCGCGGATAATCGACAGTTTCTCGAAGCCATTCTTTGGATGGTCAGAACGGGTTCGCCGTGGAGGGACCTGCCGGACAGCTATGGCAACTGGAACTCCATCTTCCAGCGGTTCCGTCGTTGGGCGAAGAAGAACGTGTTCGACCGGATCTTTCAACAGTTGTCTGGCGATCCAGATTTCGAGTACGCGATGATCGATGGCACGATCGTCCGGGTGCATCAGCATGGCACCGGCGCAAAAGGGGGACTCAAAATCAGGCCATCGGCCGCTCACGTGGTGGATTGACGACAAAGATCGTCGCTCTCGTTGAGGCGTTGGGTAACCTGGTCCGATTCGTGCTGCTTCCAGGGCAGCGTCACGACCTCGCCGGCGTCAAGCCGCTGATCGAAACCGTCGACTTCGACATGTTCCTGGCCGACAAAGCTTTCGATGCCGATTGGCTTCGGGCTGAACTGGATGATCGAGGCGCCATTGCCGTGATCCCGCCCAAGTCCAATCGAAAGGAGAAGATAGCCTGCGACTCCCACGCCTATCGCTGGCGCCATCTCATCGAGAACTTCTTTTGCACTCTCAAAGCGTTCCGCCGAATCGCGACGCGTTACGACAAGACTGACGTGAGCTTCGGTGCCATGATCCATCTCGCTGGCGCAGCCATCGCTCTGCGCTGAATGTCAACACGCCCTAGTTCGCAAACGGATGAGGGACTGTCTGGTGTGTCAAGTTGCGGCGGCAAGTTTTCTGCGCGTATCGCGCGCTTTTGCGTTGAGGCGGACGAGGAGCTTGTGGGCGAGGGCGACGCGGACGACTTTCTTGGGCTTTCCGGCGGCGCACAACCTTTGGTGGAACGCTTTGAAGTCTGGGTCGAACCGTCGAACGATCTCGGCCACCACGAAGAGGATGGAGCGCACACCGGCGCGACCGGCCCGCACGGGTCGCTGGCCGGTCTTCTTGCCGCTGTCGCGCGCCAGTGGCGCGAGGCCGGCCAGCTTCGCCACGGCCTTGTTGGACAGAGTGCCGATCTCGGGCAGTTCCGCCATCAGGGTCGCCACGGAGCGATTGGCGACGCCCTTGATGGTGCGGAACTCACGATCCAGTTCCGCCCAGAGGGGATCGTCGTCGATCGTCTCGGCGATCTGGTGTTCGAGCGACCGGATCTGGCTGACGATGGCGGCCAGGATCGGCTCGAAGGTGGCGAGAGCGTCGGGTTCGGTCACGAGACGGCGCTGGTTGGTCTGCACGACCTTGGCCTCGGTGAGCTGGCGCAAGCGGACCACGAGCGCCGTGAGGCGCGTCTGGGTCGCGGAGGCGGGCTGCATCGGTCTGATCCGCTTGGTTTGCGCGTACCAGGCGATCATGCCGCAATCGATGCGATCGGTCTTCTCGAGGCGGCCCATGGCTTCGGCCAACTTGCGAACCGATCGCGGATTGACGATCGCGACCGGCTGGCCGGCGCCCCAAAGCTGGGCGAAGGGCAGCCTCTCGTATCCGCCCGTCGCCTCCATGACGACGAGGTCGACGTCGTGCTCTTTGCAAAACTCCGCCAGCGCCAAACTGCCTTCGAGGCTTCTGGCGAACTGTCCCCATGGGCCGTCCTGCCCGACGCGGGCGTCGAGCGTTTCGGAGCCAACATCCACTCCACAAATCTTGTTCGTCACGGTAACCTGCCTTGTCCATGCGACTGGAGATCAAGCGACTGTCCGGTCGTGCGTGACAACGGCGGCGGTCCCAAAGCTCATCCACGGTTGTGGCCGGAGGGTAAACGGGCGCCGTCCGCCGCGCTAAGGGGGTGGTTGCAACCACCCCCTTGGCAGCACCCACTCCATCACGACTGGATGCTCCCTTCCAGATACAAGGGATACAAAGGCATGAGCAAGAGCACCCCCCACTGGGATACAACTCTTGACATCTTCCTGACCGAAGAGGGGGTTTGGGAGGCTGGAAAGGCCGAGGCCGTAACGCGGCGCGTCGTAGCCTGGCAGTTCGCCCCTAAAATAGGCTCTGGCGCGAACTTGGTGCTGCTCGCGATGAATCCCGAGTGACTCCAGAGGCGTAGGCGGTCTGGCCAGGGAGGGCCGGATCGCATGACGCATCGCACTGTGCCGCTCAAGCTCGTTCCGCCAGGATTGATCGTCGACCACCACGAGATCGGCGCCGACGGCATCATCGTCCACGCGCATAGTGTTTTCACGACGAGCGCCTGTCCGATTTGTGGACTGGCATCCTCCTCGGTTCATAGCCGCTACGGTCGCATCCTGGGCGACTTGCCGGCCCATGGTCGGCGGCTCAGAATCCGGTTGGCAACGCGGCGTTTTCGATGCCGGAATGCAGCATGCGAGTGCCAGATCTTCACGGAGCGCTTCTCGCGCGACCTCATCCAGGCCCATGCCCGACGGACCTCTCGCCTCGACGTGCTCACGCACGCGGTGGCCCTCGTGCTCGGTGGCCGTCCGGGAGAAAGGCTCGCCCAACGCCTCGCGATGCCGGTCAGCGCCGATACGTTATTGCGCCTCCTGCGCCGGCGCGCGGCACCGCCGCCGGCCACGGTCCGCGTGGTCGGGATCGATGATTTCGCCTGGTTGAAGGGCCAGCGCTATGGAACGATCATCTGCGACCTGGAGCGACGCCGCACCATCGACCTCCTGTCGGACCGGGAGGGCGGTACCGTCGCAAACTGGCTCGCCGCCCATCCCGACGTCGAGATCGTCTGCCGCGATCGGGGCAGCGGATTTCGCGAAGGAGCTGCCAAGGGCGCGCCTCAAGCGCTGCAGGTCACCGACCGCTGGCACCTGCTGGAGAACGCCACCGCCGCCTTCGTGGAGGGCGTCAAGCGGCACATGGGCTATCTTCGTCGTGCCATCACCAGCGGCGACATCGATCCCGACACGCTCAGTGCTGCCGAGAAGCTGCAGTTTGCCGGATGGCAGCGCCGCGAAGAGGTGAATGGGGCAGTCCGAACCCTGTACGGCCAGGGCCGCAGCATCAAGAGCATCGTCAGGACGACCGGCGTGTCGCGCCAGACCGTCCGCCGCATCCTGGCCGGCACCCGCGACGACGTGTTCCGGTCCCGCGAAACCACGCTCGACAGCTGGGCGGAGCGATTGAAAACCGACTGGGACGGAGGCTGCCGGAACGGCGCCGAGCTGTGGCGACGCCTGCGCGATGCAGGATACGGCGGCAGCCAACGCGTGGTGACGGAGTGGACGACCCGCAGGCGGCGTGCCACCAAGGCTGGCTCGGAGGCTCCCGGAGTGATTAGTGCGCCGGGAGACCGGCAAGGAGTATGTGGTGCAAGTCCACTGCGATGAAGGAGTAGCAACCCACATCGGCCCTGAGCCGTGCGCGTCT
>JAABUM010001829.1_pt1 | contig 30399 bp, 24 predicted proteins | sample 5559161 | NCBI WGS metagenome assembly JAABUM01 (sample SAMN10711868, study PRJNA513369) | rock metagenome | isolation source: Antarctica rocks | place: Antarctica: Victoria Land, Siegfried Peak nord
TTGCCACCGTAGAAGTCAGACATTGCCCGGCTCGGGAACCCCCCTTGCGATCAGCCGCCTACCTCGCCCCTTGTATGCAGCAGGGCGGCCTCAGTGCAGCCCATCCAGCAGCGTTGAACAGCCCTGCCAGCTAGGCGCGGATGAGGACGAAGCCGCCTTCAAGGCCAAGCTAGCGCAGATCGCACGGCAGAAGGTGAAGGATGCGCCGGAGCCTGAAGTAGAGGAAGTGAAATGACAGGGCCTCTCTGGCTAAATCTGGTCCTTTCTTGGTTCCCACTGGTAAGTACATGGTTGATTATTGGCCTGTTCTGGCGCTCCAATTTAAAATGTAACCGGAAGATTGCTCATCTTCTAACCGAGATTAGAGATCGCCTTCCTAAAAGACAGTAGTCCTAGAGCTTCAAACGTGTTTGCCAAGTGCGTAACCCCCCAAATGAAGCTGTTTGGTCCGGACATGCTCTACGCGATGCCGCCGCCGGCGGCCAGGGCGCGCAGGGCCGGGCCGTAGCGGAACAGGCGCAGCAGCGTCTTGACCGCCGCCCCGCGCGCGGACTCCAGCCGCGGGTCGCGGTCCAGCAGCACGGCGGCGTCCTTGCTGGCCATCTGCAACAGGCCCTCGTGCTGCACCGGGTCCGCCAGCTTGAAGCCGGGCAGGCCGGACTGCCGCTTGCCCAGCAGGTCGCCGCCGCCGCGTATCCGGAAGTCCTCGTCGGCGATCACGAAGCCGTCCTCGGTGTCCTTCAGCAGCGTCAGGCGGCGGCGCATCGTGTCGGTCAGCCCGTCCTCGTGCAGCAGCAGGCAGTAGCTCTGCGCCGGGCCGCGCCCGACGCGCCCGCGCAACTGGTGGAGCTGCGCCAGGCCGAACCGCTCGGCGTGCTCGATCACCATGATGCTGGCCTCCGGCACGTCCACGCCGACCTCGATCACGGTGGTGGCGACCAGTAGCCGTATGGTGCCGGCGGCGAAGGCGGCCAGGGCGGCGTCGCGCACCGCCGGGTCCTGCTGGCCGTGCGCCAGGCCCACGCGGTCGCCGAACCGCTCGTGCAGGGTTGCGAAGCGCGCCTCCGCGGCGGCAAGGTCGGTCAGCTCGCTCTCGGACACCATCGGGCAGACCCAGTAGGCCCGCTCCCCCCGGTCCAGCGCCCGGCCGATGCCGTCCACCACGTCAGCCTGCGTCGCCAGGGAATGCACCGAGGTGCGGATCGGCTGCCGGCCCGCGGGCTTCTCCATCAGGCGGCTCACCTCCATCTCGCCCCACTGCGTCAGCAACAGCGTGCGGGGGATCGGGGTCGCGGTCATCACCAGGATGTCGGTCTGCTCCCCCTTGCCGCCCAGCAGCAGCCGCTGGTCCACGCCGAAGCGGTGCTGCTCGTCAATCACCGCCAGCGCCAGGTCGTGATACTGCACGGCGTCCTGGAACAGCGCATGGGTGCCGACCACCAGCTTGACCCGGCCGTTGGCGATGCCGATCAGCGCGTTGCGCCGGGCCACGCCCTTGACCGAGCCGGTCAGCAGCTCGACCGGCACCGGGGACAGCCGTTCCAGCGTGCGGTGGTGCTGCTTGGCCAGCACCTCGGTCGGCGCCATCAGCGCGGCCTGGTGCCCGGCCTCCGCGGCGCGCAGCATCGCCAGCAGGGCGACCAGGGTCTTGCCCGATCCCACGTCGCCTTGCAGCAGCCGCATCATGCGCCGGGGCGCTGCGAGGTCTCGGTCTATCTCGGCCAGCGCCTGCACCTGGGACGGGGTGGGGACGAAGCCGAACCTCTCCAGCGTCTGCGCCCGCAGGCGGCCGTCGCCGGCCAGGGCGCGGCCGGGCCGGGTGCGCTCGCGCTGCCGCATCCAGGCAAGCGCGACCTGGTGCGCCAGCAGCTCGTCGTAGGCCAGGCGCCGCCGCGGCAGGTCGGTGTCCAGCGCGTCCGGCGCCTGCACGGCGCGCAGGGCGCCGCGGAAGCCCGGCCAGCCCTCGCGGCGCAGCAGCGCGGCGTCGTGCCACTCCGGCAGGTCCGGCACCAGATCCAGCGCATGGCGCAGCGCGTTGCGGAGCTGGCCGGGGAACAGCCCGGCCGTTAGCGGCCACACCGGCTCGATGGACGGCAGCAGGCTGGCATGGGCCGCGGGAATGACGTGATCCGGCTTCGGCATCGTCAGCCGGTCGCCGAAGGCGTCCAGCCGCCCGGACACCACCAGCCGCGCGCCGGGCACGATGGCCTTGGGCGGCGGGCGGCCGAAATAAACCAGCTCCATGAAGCCGGTGCCGTCGCCGCAGGTGATGCGCCACGGATGGCGCGCGCTGTCCGGCGCGTCCTGCCGGACAACCTCCACGGCCAGGGTCGCCACCTGGCCCGGCACCGCCCCCTTGATTGTCGGCCGGTCCCGCCGGTCCAGGTACGACTCCGGCATGTGGAACAGCAGATCCAGCACGCGGTCCCCGCCCGAAACCTTGGCGATCAGCTTGCCCAGCGCCTCGCCCACCCCGCGCAGGCTGGTCACAGGCGCGAGAAGGGCGGAGAGAAGGAGTTGCTGCGGTTCGGCCACGGGCTGACAGTGCTGGGGGTCGCCGCTATATGCCCCCGTGAGCGCAGGGACCCAAGAGTGCAGAGCAACGACCCCCAAACCGATCTCGGCAACCGACGCCGCCGCATCCTGTTCCGCGCCACGCACCGCGGCACCTACGAGAACGACATCCTGATCGGCAACTTCGTCCGCAACCGCCTTGCCGCCTTCAGCGAAGTGGACCTGGACGCCCTGGAGGAGGTCATGGAGCTGCCCGACGCCATGCTCGCGGACTGGCTGACCGGCCGCCAGCCGATACCTGCCGACGTGGACACCCCGATGCTGCGCGCGATACGCCGGGCGGCGGAGGACGGCGAGGGCCAGCCGGGGAACGGCGCATGACCGCCATCGTTTATGGCGCACCGGAGGGCTACGACGCCCTGCTGCTGTCCCAGCGCCGGGCGGAGCACGCCGGGGAAATCCTGCACGTCGCCCGCGACGACAGCCGCATGGCCCGGCTGTCGGAGGCGCTGGCCTTCTTCGCCCCGCATGTGGACGTGCTGCGCTTCCCGGCCTGGGACTGCCTGCCGTATGACCGCGTTTCGCCGAACCCGGAGCTGGTGTCGGAGCGCATCGCCACCCTGGCCCGCCTGCTGGACCCGCCCACGCGCCCGCGCATCGTGCTCACGACCGTCAACGCCCTCGTGCAGCGCGTGCCGCCGCACACGGCGTTCCAGGGCGCCAGCCTGGTGCTGCGCGCCGGCGGCACCGCGGACCCCGACGCGATCATCAAGTTCCTGGAGGCCAACGGCTACGGCCGCAGCGGCACCGTCATGGAACCCGGCGAATACGCCACCCGCGGCGGCATCATAGACATTTACCCGGCGGGCGAGCCGGACCCGGTGCGCCTGGACCTGTTCGGCGACACGCTGGAAACGCTTCGCCGCTTCGAACCCAGCACCCAGCGCAGCAACGTCAAGATCAAGGACCTCGTGCTGCGCCCGGTGTCGGAGGTGCCGCTGGACACCGCCAGCGTCAGCCGCTTCCGCGAGGGCTGGCGCGAGCTGTTCGGCCCCAACGCCGGGACGGACCCGCTGTACCAGGCCGTCAGCGACGGCCGCCGCTACCCCGGCATCGAGCATTGGGTGCCGCTGTTCCACGAGCGCATGGACACCCTGCTGGACTACCTGCCCGACGCCTCGCTCAGCCTGGACCACCAGGCCGAGGAGGTGCTGGAAGGCCGGCTGGAGATGATCGCCGACCATGCCGAGGCCCGCCGCGTGCCGCCGCGGGACGGGGAGGTGCCGTATCGCCCGATGCCGCCGGGCCGGCTGTACCTGGACCGTTCGGGCTGGGACGCGATGCTGGCCGCCGGGCCGAACATGGTGTTCAGCCCCTATGGCCGACCCGATGGCGCCGGAGGCGTGGATGCCGGCGGGCGTCCCGGCTACGTGTTCACCAAGGCCGGCGCTGCGACCGGCGCCAACGCCTTCCAGCAGTTGGGCGAGCAGGCCGCCACCTGGTCCGCCCAGGGCCGCCGCACCGTGGTCGCCGCCTGGACCCGCGGCTCGCGTGAGCGCCTGGCGCTGCTGTTGCGGGAGAACGGCTTCAAGGTCGAGGGCTGCGACACCTGGGCCGAGGCGCAGAAGCAGCCCCCCTCCGTCACCGCCGTCGTCACCCTGGGGCTGGAGCGCGGCTTCGTCAGCGGGCGGACCAGCCTCGTCAGCGAGCAGGACCTGCTGGGCGAGCGCATCAGCCGCCCGCCGCGCCGCCGCAAGCGCGCCGACCAGTTCATCGCCGAGGCCACCGAGATCGCCCAGGGCGACCTGGTGGTGCATCAGGAATACGGCATCGGCCGCTACGACGGGCTGGAGACCTTGCGGGTCGGCCCGGCGCCGCACGACTGCCTGCGCCTGATCTACGACGGCAGCGAGAAGCTCTATCTGCCCGTCGAGAACATCGAGCTGCTGTCCCGCTTCGGCAGCGAGGGCGGCGGCGTCGCGCTGGACAAGCTGGGCGGCGCCGGCTGGCAGACGCGCAAGGCCAAGATGAAGCAGCGCATCCGCGACATGGCCGGGGAGCTGATACGCACCGCCGCCGCCCGCCGCGTCCGGGAGGCCACGAGCCTGGCGCCCGCCGAGGGCACCTGGGACGAGTTCTGCTCCCGCTTCCCGTTCGCCGAGACGGAGGACCAGGCCCGCGCCATCGCCGACGTGTTGGAGGACATGGCCGCCGGCCGCCCGATGGACCGGCTGATCTGCGGCGACGTGGGGTTCGGCAAGACCGAGGTGGCGCTCCGCGCGGCCTTCGTCGCCGCCATGTCCGGCGCCCAGGTCGCCGTCGTCGTGCCAACGACGCTGCTGGCCCGGCAGCACCACCGCGTGTTCAGCAAGCGCTTCGAGGGCCTGCCGATCCGTGTCGAGCAACTGTCCCGCATGGTGACGCCCAAGGAGGCCGCCGCGACCAAGCGCGGCCTGGCGGACGGCAGCGTCAGCATCATCGTCGGCACCCATGCGCTGCTCGCCAAGGGCATCGAGTTCGCCGACCTCGAGCTGCTGATCGTGGACGAGGAGCAGCACTTCGGCGTCTCGCACAAGGAGAAGCTGAAGCAGCTCAAGGCCGATGTCCACGTCCTGACGCTCTCCGCGACGCCGATCCCGCGCACGCTGCAACTGGCGCTGACGGGGGTGCGGGAGATGAGCATGATCGCCACGCCGCCGGTGGACCGGCTGGCGGTGCGTACCTTCATCTCGCCGTTCGACAGCGTCGTGGTGCGGGAGGCCATCCAGCGCGAGCGGTTCCGCGGCGGCCAGATCTTCTGCGTCGTGCCGCGGCTGGAGGACATGGACCGCATGGCGACGCGCCTGCGCGAGATCGTGCCCGAAGCGCGCATGGCGCAGGCGCACGGCCGCCTGGCGGCGACCGAGCTTGAGCGGGTGATGACCGAGTTCGGCGATGGCAAGTATGACATCCTGCTGAGCACCAACATCGTGGAGTCCGGCCTGGACATGCCGGCGGTCAACACGCTCATCATACACCGCGCCGACATGTTCGGGCTGGGCCAGCTCTACCAGCTTCGCGGCCGGGTCGGGCGCGGCAAGCAGCGCGGCTACGCCTACCTGACCTGGCCGCAGAACCACCGGCTGTCCGCCGCGGCGCAGAAGCGGCTGGACGTGATGCAGACGCTGGACAACCTGGGTGCCGGCTTCACCCTGGCGTCGCACGACCTGGACATACGCGGCGCCGGCAACCTGCTGGGCGACGAGCAGAGCGGCCACATACGAGAGGTCGGCATCGAGCTGTATCAGCAGATGCTGGAGGACGCCGTCGCCGACCTGCGCGTGGAGCGCGGGCGCAAGAAGGACGGGGACCGCGACTGGACCCCAAGCATCCAACTGGGCCTGCCGGTGCTGATCCCCGAGACCTACGTGCAGGACCTGCCGGTGCGCCTGGGCCTGTATCGTCGCATCGGCGCCCTGTCGTCGGACGCGGAGACGGAGGCGATGGCGGCGGAGCTGGTGGACCGCTTCGGCGCCCTGCCGCCGGAGGTGGACAACCTGCTGCAGGTCGTCACCCTGAAGCGCATGTGCAGGGACAGCGGTGTGGAGAAGCTGGAGGCGGGTCCGAAGGGCATGGTGGTCGCCTTCCGCGGCAACGCATTCCGCAACCCCGGCGGCCTCGTCAGTTGGCTCGGCACACGCAAGGGCACGATCCGCCTGCGTCCCGACCACAAGCTGGCCATCGCCCGGGAGATGACAGTCGCCGAGCGGATGCGGCTGGGCCGTGACGTGCTGGGCAACCTGACGCGGCTGGCGGCCGAGGTGCAGCAGGCGGCATAGAGCGTGGTAGGCGCAGGTAGATGCACCTACCATGCCTTATGCTTTGTTTTTGCGAGCATGTTCATCGATCAGGTTACTTAGCCTGATGCGATCATGCCCTGACGTGGCGGACCGGGACCGGCCGTGTCAGGTCGGGCTTGTCTGGGTCGGCTACTTGCCGCCCATCTTCATCAGGTCCACGCCGTTCACCAGCAGCTTGCCGCTGTCGAACGACATGTCCCAGACCATCTTGCCGCCCTCTGTGCGGCCGATGCCTTTGGCGAATACGATGGCCGGAATGGCCTGCGCCAGCGCCGGGTTCGCCTGCACCTTGGCCAGCAGTGCGTCCACGTTCGTCGCCGTGACCTGCGCCGTGCCGGACGCCTGCTTCGGGGAGGGCACGTCAACGCTCGCCTTGCCGGCGAAGCTGGCGCCGCCGATGTCCACGGCGAAGCTCTCAAGCCCGGTCTTCAGGGCGCCGTGGCTGAACAGCGCCGCGACCAGCGCCGGGGGCGGGCCGCCGTCCGGCTTCTCCATCGAGGACTGCAGCAGTTGCAGCAGCTCCTGGGTCGGCACATTCGACACGATGGGCCGCAGCGCGACGTGCCGCGGCAGCAGGTCGGCGAACGTGTCCAGCCCCATGCCGGGCAGCGCCAGCCCGTCCAGGCCGATGTCCATGCTGCCCGCCATGAAGCCGCCGTCCGCCTTCGCGTCCATGGCGAGCCGCAACTGCGTCGAGGCAAAGTTGAAGCCGGTGCCGGCGACCGTGAAGTCGTCGAGCACCTCCACCATCGTCATTCCCGACGCCAGGCCCTGCATCGCCTGGATCAGCAGGCGCACGGCCTCGGGGTTCGGCGGCGCCTTCGCGCCCGGGGCGGTGCCGGCCGGGGGCGAGAGGCGGGCCAGCGCCGGGATGATCTGCGCGCTCCGCTCCCGCGAGACGCCGGCCAAGCCCAGCGCGACCTTGACCTGGCGTGCCGCGACCTGCATGGCCGGCGTCCCGGCAGCCGGGTCGGCAACCTTCATCTGCAAGGAGTAGCCGGTTCCGGTACCATCCATGTTCACGTCAACCCGGCCGTCCGCCACCGGGCGCAGCGTCAGCGCGGACGCCGTCCGCTCGATCTTCGTGACCTGCTGCACGCCGGCGGTGTCCGCCACCATCTGCAAGCCGGTCGAGTTGGTGTTGATCACCGATGGGGTCGCAAATGTCGGGTCCCAGGTCCCGCCGCCATCCTGCGTCGCGTAGCTCACGGTGTAGGTGGTCGGCACGGGCGGGCCAACCTTCTCGCCGGGTTTGGCGGGTTGTGCGGGCATCTCCACCGTGAAGGTCGCCGGAGACTGCATACGCACGCCGTCGAGGGTCCAGCGCCCGGCCTCGGCAGGCCGGGCGTTGACGCTGAAGGTGGGCCAGCCCTTGACCGGCATCGCGGCCCCGGCCGGCGGCACGGTCAGGCGGAAGTGGTCGCCTTCGGGCGTCACCTGGATCGGGGATGAGGCGACGGGCAGGTTCGGTCCGGCCACGGACGCGAACCAGGCCCGCAACTGCCCCTCAAGCGTTCGCGCCTGATCCGGCGTGACGTCCGCCGCGCGGCCTGGTGCCGGCGCCAGGATGACGAGGGTGGCGAGTAGGGTGGCGCGGAAGGTGGGATGCATGGGCGTCCTCGGTTCGGTCGGCGTTCGATGAAGGCGGCGCGGCAGGCATTTTGGAGAGGTAGGGCGGTCCTGTCCCACCCGCAGCCACGGGAACCGGCTCCGGCGCCACGAGCGTTGCGGGACGGCACGCGGCTGGTGCGCTGCGCCGAAGACCAGCCTGCCCTTGCCGGCAAGCTCCCGGCCAGCCGGCGCGCAGGGAGGCAACGGCTTCAGGGCACGGCGGCGTCCACCGCCGCAACGTCCAGCAGGCGCTCGATCACCTCCGGCTCCTGCGCGCCCGAGATGGCGTGCTGCCCGGCGACGATGAGGCACGGCACGCCGTTGATGCCCAGCCGATGGGCGCGCAGGTTGTCGGCATGGACCAGGTCCACCTCGTCGTCGCTGCGCAGGAAGGCGGACAGCCCGTGCGGCTCCAGGCCGCAGGACAGCCCGATGGCACGCAGCACCTGCATGTCGCCGATGTCGTGCCCGTCCGAGAAGTGCGCGGCGAACAGCGCCTCCACCACCTCGCGCCCGCGGCCGTAGCGGTTGGCCCAGCGCACGAGCCGGTGGGCGTCCACGCTGCTGGGCGTGCGCCTGATGCGGTCGAAGCGGAACTGCAGGCCCTCGGCCGCGCCGATCTCGGTGATCGAGGCATATAGGCGCCGCGCCCGGTCCTCCCCGCCGAACTTCCGCACGACGTAATCCGTCCGCGACATGCCGGACCGCGGCATGTCGGGGTTGAGCAGGAACGGCCGCCATGCCAGGTCGAACAGCAGGTCCGGCCGGCGGCGCATCGTGCGGAACAGGCGGCGCACCCCGAGGTAGCACCACGGGCACACCAGGTCGTGCACGACCTCGATGGGCAGGCGGGCCTTGGCGGGAGCGAGGATGTTCACGGCACGATCCTAAAGCGCGCCGGGGTGCGCCGTCATCCCCTGATGTTGCATTCTGTTGCAGGCCATCCTGTTGCAGGAGGAGCTGGCGGAGGAGGTGGGATTCGAACCCACGAGACGCTTGCACGCCCGGCGGTTTTCAAGACCGCTGCCATAAACCGCTCGGCCACCCCTCCGGCGCAGCGCACACTTACAGTCCCGGCCCCGGCCGCTGCAAGCCGCCTTCCGGCCCGCGCCGGCCAGGGGTTCCACGCGGCCCGGCAAGCCGGTATGGAATGCAGCAACCTACGGCAAGGCGGCGCGATGCAGGCCAGGACGATCTTCACGGCGGCACTGGGATGCGCCCTTGCCGCCCTCGGCGCCGGGCAGGCGGAAGCGGTGCCGCCGCCGGACCCGCAGGGCACCTGGACCTTCCAGGTCGAGAACGACGCCGTGTCCACCTTCAAGGGCACCTCCGACCAGTATTACACTAGCGGCCTCCGCCTGGGCTACACCAGCGGCACGACGCATGTGCCGGAGTTCCTGTCCGGCATCGGCCGCGCCGTCTGGGGGGACGGGGTGCAGCGGGTCAGCATAGACCTCAGCCAGTCCATCTTCACCCCGCGCAACACCCAGGCCCGCCAGCCCGTGCCCGGCGACCGCCCCTATGCCGGCTGGCTGCACGCCGATCTCGGCCTGGTCCACGACACCGACGAGGCGCGCAGCGTGCTCGGCCTCAGCCTTGGCGTGGTCGGGCCGTCCGCGCTGGGCAAGCCGGTACAGAACGGCTTCCATAACATCGTCGGCGACACCCCGAACCTCGGCTGGCGCAACCAGGTCAAGGACGAGCCAGCGGTGATGCTGCTGGCGGAGCGGACCTACCGCCTGCCGCTGTATCGCTTCAACGCCGGGCTGAACGGGCTGGAGACGGACGTGCTGCCGTCGGCGACGGTCGGCATCGGCACGGTGCGGGACTACGTGCAGGCCGGCATCAGCCTGCGGCTGGGGCAGGGGCTGGCGAGCGACTTCGGCGCCCCGCGCATACGTCCGGGCTTGACCGGGACCGACGCCTACCTGCCGGTGCAGCCCTTCGCCTGGTACGTGTTCGCCGGCGCAGACGGCCAGGCCATCGCCCGCGACGTGTTCCTGGACGGCAACACCTTCCGCGACCGGCCGACGCCGCACGTCACCAAGCGGCCCTTCGTGGGCGAGTTCCAGGGCGGGCTGGCCGTCATGGCCTATGGCGTGCGGCTGACCTACACCCACACCTGGCAGACCGAGGAGTTCCGAGGGCAGAAAGCGGGGCTGTTCAACTTCGGCTCCCTGGCGCTGTCCGCCAAGTTCTGATCCGGCCCGCTGCGGTGCCGGCCCTGCCGATCCCGGACGCGGCAGCCGGGCCAGCCCTGCGCCCGCCCGCTGCGAGCGTGCCGTCGCGCCGGGTCATGTGGATTGCGGCTGCGGCTGTGGCGGCGTTGCTGTTCGGGCTGGCGCTGGCGCTCGACCGGCTGCCGCGTTTCTACCAGGGCGACTCGCTTGCCTACCTGACCACCGGCCTGAACGGCTGGATACCGCCGGACCGGTCCTGGGCCTATGGATACGGGTCGCGCTGGCTGGTCGAGGGCCTGCACAGCGCCGCCGCGCTGGTGGCGGTGCAGGCGCTGCTGCTGCTGGGAGCGGTCCTGCTGGCGTGCCGGGTCTTCTTGGCAGGGCGTGGCACGGGCTGGGCGGTCCTGGCCTTTGCGGTCGTGGGGTCGCTCGATCCGCTGAACCAGGCATATGCGCGGTTCTGGCTCAGCGACACCCCGGCGGCAGCGGCCTACATTGCCATCGTCGCCCTGCTGGCCGCCGGGGTCGCGGCGCCTGCCGGCCGGTATTGGCGCCTGGCGCTGGGTATGGCGGCGCTGACCGTGTTCGCCGTCTTCGTGCGCGTCGCCTACGCGCCGATACTCGCGGCAACCCTGGTCATCGCCGCCGCCGCAGCGTGCCTCGTGCCGCGCCAGGCCCGGCCGCCGCGGCTGCGCCGGCGGATGCTGGCCCTGCTCGCGCTGCCGGCCATCGCCGTGGGCGCGCTTGCGCTGGCCAACTCGCAGGTGTCTGTCGCCTCCCTGCGCGGCCAGGTCTTCGTCAACCGCATGTCCGGCATCTACACGCTGGGCGTGTTCCTGCCGGCGCTGCGCTACGAGGATTTCGAGGAGGCCGGCGTTCCGATCACGAAGGCCGAGTTCAGCGCATTCGACCGCTCCCTGGACGCCCGGGAAGGGCAGGTCTGGAGCGATGGGCCGGAGTACGTGCGCTGGCTGATGGCGCAGCGGCTGGGCGCGAAGGACGCATATGACAAGCGGCTTCAGGCCGCCGCAGCCGCCGTGGTGCGGACGGGACTGCGGCGGCACCCGCAGACCTTCGCGATCACTCACCTGCAAGGCATGCTGATCATGTTCGATCCCATGCGCTGGCGCCGCGTGATGCGCGCGGAGCTTGGCTTTGAACTGCCCTTGCCGGACTGGGCGGCGGATTTCCTGAGCGCCGTGACGGGACGCACCGTCCTGCCGGCCATCACGGCGCAGCCGTCGCTGCTGCCGAACGCGCTGCTTGCGGTGGCGGGTGCCTACCCGGTGCTGCTGCTGCTTGGCACCGCCGCTGCCGCAGGGATGCTGGCCTTCGCCCGCCCCTTCGGCACCCGGCATGTGCTGGCGGCGGCCATCCTCGCCTCCGTGCTGGTCACGCCGCTATTCAGCCATGCTCCGAAACCCCGCTACCTGCTGGCGCCCGTCCTGCTGTCCGAGCTGCTGCTGGCGCTGCTGGTCGTCAGCCCGGCAGGGGTGCGGTTCGCCCGCGCCCAGGTCCGGACGCCGATGCTGCCGGCCGCCGCGGCACTGCTGTGCATCGCGGCCTATGCGGCGCAGCTTGGCCTGGGGCGCTGGCAAACGGACGAGTTCATGCTGTTCGCCAACCAGCGGGACGGCGGCTGGCAGGTCCTGGTGCCGCGCCTGGCCTACTCGCCGCGCCCGTTCTCCGAGGGCGTGCTGTTCCTGTACGGGCTTGCGGTGAACGGGCTGGGCCGACCGCTGATCGTGCCCTTCCTCGGGCTGCTGTGGGCCGGGATCGTGGGGACGGTGACGCTCGCGGCATGGGCGGCGCTGCCGCGCTCGCCGAGGCGGCTCCTGTCCGCCGCCGCGCTGGCCGGGGCGCTGTTCGCCTTCGTGCTGGCGACCAACGAGGTGACGGAGGCGTTCTACTGGCCGATGGCCTCCGCGGCCTACCTGCCGGTTGGCGGTTCGGCTGCGGCGCTGCTGTTCCTGCTGTCCCGGCCGCTGGACGCCCGGCGGCGCATCGGATGCTGCGCCGCGCTGCTGGTGGCGGCCGGCAGCAGCGAGATGGGCGCGGCCCTGGCAGCCGGGTTCGCCGCTGCCGCCGCCGTCGAGGCGGCGACCCGCCCCGGCAGCGTCCGTACCGGTGCGGTGCTGCGGGACGGCCTGTGGTGGCTGCTGCCGGGCCTTGTGGGCGCCTGCGCCCTGGCAACCATCGTCTTGCTGCGTGCCAATGTCGTCGAGCTTGGCTCCGACACGCAGCCCTACACCGGGCGCCTGCTGCCATCCCTGGGCATGACGCTGCGCCAGCTCGCGCTGGACCTGCCGGGTTTCAGCGGCACCGCGGCACCGGCGGCCATCCTGGGCGCGCTGGCGGCGAAGCTTGCCTTTGCAGCAGGTTTTGCCGGGCTGTGGCGGATGGCGGACCGCGGCGGTGCCGTGCCCGAACGGCCGCAGGCGGTGCTGGCTGCCGCCCTGGCGGCGGCGGCGGGCTTTTCCATTCTGGCCGCCTACTACCACTATGGAACGCTGTGCTGCGAGCGGCAGGGCGCGACCCGGCATTGGCTGCTCGACCTGCTGCTGGTGCTGGCAGCCTGCTGGGCACTGGCGCGCTGGCCGGCGCCGGGGCGCTTGCTCGACCGGCGGACGTGGCTGGCGCCCGCACTGCTCGCGCTGTCGCTGGCGCCCGTCCTGGGCCGTGCCGGCGGCTTGCTCCAGGGCTATGACACGCAGCACCTGGCGCTCGAAGGCGCCGCAAAGACCTGGCGTTCCGGACGGCAGACCGGCACGGACCAGATGGAGTTCTACCTGCCTCCTGATGGCGAGGGGATGCTAGTCCGCGGCACAGCCCAGCCCATCGGCACGTATCGCACCGGACCCGGGGCCGGACCCGAGGTTCCGGAGATGGTCCGGGAGCTTGGCCGCTACTTCGGCAAGCAGGTCGTGTTCACCTGCCAGCCCTGGCAGAACGAGAAGTCCTGGCTGCTGAACGGCCAATTCATCCCGGCCTGCCCGCCGCATGACGGCCCGCCGGACGTTACCTATCCGTCGCCCTGACTCCGGCCGTCCCGTCCGTTTGCCGCCGGTGGCGTCAGAGTGATGCAGGTGTTCGTTTGCTTTAGCTGGTTTGCGCCCGGTCCGCACCTGTCATCGCAAGGAGCGCAACGGCGCGGAGCGGAGGAGCGGCAAATGCAATCAGGTTGCCGCCTAGGTTGCCATGCCGCGGACGCAGCCCGCAACGAGGAACAAGTCGGTGACGGAGAGGCTCAGAGCGATAATCCGTCGCCACCAGCCCACGATCCTTCAATCCGCAGTTCTTCGATTTGCAGTTCCTCAACCAGCGGTTTCATGGATCAGCGCGGAGCTGACCGGCTCGGACAGCCCGGCCTCCCCGTCGGTCAGCGTGCGCCAGGTACCGCTGATCAGCACTTCGCTGGGCCGGAACCGCGCCTTGTAGGCCATCTTGCGGCTCTCCGGCACCCAGTAGCCAAGATAGACATACGGCAGGCGCAACGCCTTCGCCCGGTCCAGCATCCACAGGATCGCGTAGGTGCCCAGGGACTGCCGCTCCAGTTCCGGCGCGAAGAAGCTATAGACCGCCGACAGCCCATCGCCCAGCCGGTCCGTCAGGCAGGCGCTGACCAGGCGGCCGGACGGGTCGCGGAACTCGGTGATGCCGGTCTCGATGGGCGTGTCCTCGATCATGGCGCGGTAGTCGTAGAAGCTCATGGTGGCCATGTCGCCGTCGCCGTGCCGGGCCTGCTGGTAGCGCTGGAACAACTGGAACTGCTCGGCCGTCGCGCGGGCCGGAACGTCCTGGCCCTCGACCCCGGCGTTCGCGCGCTGGATGCGGCGCAGGCCGCGGTCGGGCTGGAAGGTGGCGACCGGAATGCGTATCGGCACGCAAGCCTGGCAGGACGGGCACACCGGGGCATAGGCGATGTTGTGGCTGCGACGGAACCCGGCGCGGGACAGCCGGTCGTGCAGGGTCTCGGCGTCGGGGCCGGTGATCTCGGTCACGACCTTACGCTCGGTCCGCCCGGACACGTAGGGACAGGGCAGCGGCGCCGTCGTGTAGAAGAACTGCGGTCGGCGTGGCGGCTTGTATGTCATGCGTGCGGAAGTCCCCACTCTATGTTCGGGGAAGCCGGGGCCGTGGTCAACGGGGCGCCGACGGCACAAGGCGCAAGGTTTCGGCATCCGGGCCGGCTTGCGGCCCCAAGCGCAGCCCGGTGCCGTCCCGCCAGCGCGGCAGCAGCGATGCCGCAGCCCGGCGCAGCGGATGGCCGGACTGCCCCGGCGCCATCGCGAACAGGCTATTGTCCAGGTCGGCCAAGTCATATACGCCGCGGTATCCCGCGCCATGCACCGACGCCCAGTTGTTCGTCCGCGTCCCGCCGCGGTTCACGGTGGTATCGTCGCCGGGCTGCTCGATGGACCAGGTGGCCAGCCGCGCCAGCAGGGGTATCTGGCCCAGCAACGGGTGGGCGAAGGCGGCGCGGTGTTCGGCGCCCCACCGCCAGCCCTCCGGCGCCGGGCCGTGCCGGGCCGTCAGGGCCGCCACCGCATCGTGCAGCGAGCTTGAGAGCTGCGGTCCGCACTCGCCCCTGCACCACCAGGCGCCGGCCGGGGACAGGGCGTAGGCCACCACGTCGTAGCGCGTCCCGGCGACGCTTGCCGGCACACCGGCCTGCTGCAGGAGCGACGCCTCGAAGGCGCGCACCCACTCGTTGAACAGCAGCGGCTGCGGCAGGTCCGTGCCCATCGCCCCGTCCCACCGGGATAGCAGCCCCAGCGCCCGCGTCGAGGCATCGTCGGCCGGCGCGGTCGCCAGCAGCCGCGGCAGGATTTCCACGGCAAAGCTGCTGACGGCGTCCACCTGCATCGCGGCGAAGCCCGCGGCGTCGTGCGACCCGGCCGCGTCCAGCAGCGCCCGGATGCGCCGTGCGCGCCAGTCGCCGAACCAGTCGCGGCCCATGTACACCGGGAAGTCCGGCGCCGCGACGCGCTCGTTGGCGTTCACCAGGCGCCCGCCGGCCGGCGCGACCCGGTGCGGCAGCGTGTCGCCGCCCGCCATGCCGGTCCAGTCGTGCGCGCCGTCCGCGCCCGGCACCGGCACCGAGCCGTCGCCCGCCGCCCGCACCGGCACCCGCCCGGTCGTAAACTGCGCGATCCCGTCGCGGTCGGCCACCAGCATGTTCTGCACCGGCGCCACGATCAGCGCCGCCGCCCGGCCCGCCGCCGCCACGTCCATGGCGCGGTTCAGCGCCAGCAGGCCGGGCGCGGCGTCGCCGGCTTGCAGGTTCGCCATGGCGACGGCCAGCACCGGGCCGCCCGGCGCGTCCAGGTCGCTCAGCACGGGTCCGTGCCGGGTCTCGCGCACCTGCATCACCTCGTCGGGACGGCCGCGGACCCGGATGCGCTCCTCGCGCGTCGTGAAGGGGCGGGGGCCGTCGGGCGTGGCATAGGCGCCGTCCGGCAGCGGCGTCTCGACGAACACGTCCTGCGTGTCGGCGCCGGTGGTGGTGAAGGTCCAGGCGATGCGGCCGTTGCGGCCCATCACTAGGAACGGCACGCCCGGCGCAGTGGCGCCGGCCAGCACGCCCGCGGGCGTGTCCAGCCGCGCCAGGTACCAGATGCCCGGCATCGAGAACCCGAGATGCGGGTCCCCGGCCAGCAGCGGCGCTCCCGTGGCCGTGTGGGCGCCGTCCACCGCCCATTCGTTGCTGGCGTGGTCCGGCAGGGTAAACGGCGCCGGGAAGGCCGGCACCAGCTCCGCCAGCCGGGTCGCCAGGCCGGTGCCGATGCCGGCCTCCGCCGCCGGGGTGCCGTCCTGCGGCGGCCAGTACTCCTGCACGCGCAGGCCGGGCTGCCGTTGCAGCAGCGCGGCGCGTGCCACCTCCTGGCGCCAGTTGCTGGACAGGTAAAGTCCCATGGTCTTGCCCCACAGCAGGCTGTCCACCGGGGTCCAAGGCTCCGGCGGGCCGAGCGGGATGAACTCCGGCGCGGCCAAGCGCCCGCGCGCCCCGATCCAGGCGTTCACCCCGGCGGAATAGGCGTCCAGCATTGTGCGGGTATCGGCGTCCAATCCGGTCAGGTCCGCCTCGGCCCGGCGGCGCAATCCCAGGATACGCATCAGGCGGTCCTGCGGCAGCGCGGCAGGCCCCGCCAACTCCGATAGCCGTCCGGAGGCGTTGCGGCGCATCAGCTCCATCTGAAACATGCGGTCCCGCGCGTGCATGAAGCCCAGCGCCGCCGCCGCATCGCGCTCCGACGCCGCCGAGATGCGCGGTATGCCGTCGGCGTCCAGGGTGATTGATGCCTCGGCCCCTAGGCCGGGCAGTGCCAGCCCGCCTGCCGGCGGAAGCGACAGCCAGACCGCGGCGGCGACGGTCGCAACGGCCAGCAGCGCCAAGGTCCACAGCGCCGCAACGCCGCGGCGCAGCCATAGCAGGAGGCCGCGCCACACCCGGCGCTATCCGCGCCGGCGCATGGCCCTAGTGCAGCCGGGGCGACTTCAGGATGGTGGCCCGGTCGGTGCTGGTCACGGTGACGGCCGAGGTCCGGTTGCCGCGCCCCAGGCTGACCTTTACGTCGGACCCGGCGGGGCCGGACGCCCATACCGCGCGCCACAGCCCGGCCAGGTCCGGCACCTCTTCGCCGTTCACGGCCAGGATGCGGTCGCCGGTGCGCAGGCCCGCCTTGTCCGCCGGGCCATCGTCGGCCAGGCCGCCGACCACCAGCGTGTCGTCGTCCTCCATCGCGAACAGGCCCAGCCAGGGGCGGGCGGGACGGTTGACCCGCCCGAACGCCAGCAGGTCGTCCAGGATCGGCAGCAGGAGCTGCACCGGGACGGCCATGTTCATGTCCTGCCGCTTGCCGCCCTCGCCGCCCTGCTGCAGCACCAGCGAGCCGATGCCCAGCAGCTTGCCGTCGCGCCCGATCAGCGCGGCGCCGCCCCAGAAGGGATGCGACGGCGTGGTGAAGATCGCATCGTCCAGCAGGTATTCCCAATAGCCCGCGAACTCCTGCCGGCCCGCGACCTTGCCGGCCACGCAATGCCTGCGCCCGCCGGCGGCGGCAAAGATCACCGGCTCCCCGACGCGCGCCTTGGCGCTGTCGCCCAGCTCCATCACCGGGATGTCCAGCTTGCCCAGCGCCTGCACCAGGCCGAAGCCCGTCTCCTGGTCATAGGCCAGGGCATGGCCCGGCACGCTGCGCCCGTCATGGGCCTTGAGCCAGACCTGCTCGGCCTCCGTTATCAGGTAGCCGATGGTCAGGAACAGGCCGGGCCTGATCTGCACGGCGCTGCCCATACGCTCCGTCCCGAGCGTGCCGGCGGTGAACGCATCCTCCGGCACGTCGGCGCGCAGGGCCACAATGCAGCGCAGCGCCTGCTCCAGGTCGAAGCCGTAGTCGCCGGGCTTGGGCTGCTGATTGGTGGGAATGCCGTCTGATTTTGCCATGGGGTCAGCCGTAGTTCACCATGATGGTCTTCTTGTGCATGAAATGCTCCAGCATGGATTCCAGGCTGGCCTCCTTGCCCAGGCCGCTGCTCTTGACGCCGCCGTAGGACAGGTTGGCCTGCACGACCAGATTCTGGTTGATCTGCACCAGTCCTGCTTCCAGCCGGTGCGCTAGGTCCAGGCCGAGCTTCAAGTTGTTCGTCCACAGCGAGGCGGCAAGCCCGTATTCGGTGCCGTTCGCCTGCGCCAGCACGGTTTCCGCGTCGTCGAACGGGAAGACGCAGGTGACGGGGCCGAAGATCTCCTCCTGCACCAGGCGGCTGTCGTTGGGTAGGTTGGTGAAGATGTGCGGGCGGATGAACAGGCCGTCCTTCATCGCCGGGTCCGCCGGCATGGCGCTGGCGGGGCGCCCGGTGGCGCCGGGGGTGGCCATGCCCTCCTTTATGAAGCCGCTCACCTTCTCGAACTGGTCGGTGCTGATGATGGTGCCGATGTCGGTCGCCTCGTCCAGCGGGTCGCCCATCACCATGGCGTCCACCTTGGCGGCCAGCGCCTCCACGAAGCGGTCGAACACCGGGCGCTCGACGTAGATGCGGCTGGCGGCGGTGCAGCTTTGGCCCTGCCGGGTGAAGCGCATGGAGGTGATGGCGCCCATCACGGTCTTCTCGAAGTCGCAATCGGCGAACACGATCATCGGCGACTTGCCGCCCAGCTCCAGCGTGACCGGCACCAGCTTTTCCGCGGCGGCCTTGGACACGATGCGCCCGACCTCGACGCTGCCGGTGAACGTCACCTTGCGGACCTTGGGATGCGCCACCAGCGGCCCGCCGCACTCCGGCCCGAAGCCGGACAGCATGTTGAAGCAGCCTGGCGGCAGCACCCGGTTCATCAGCTCGCAGACGCGCAGCACCGTCAGCGGCGCCTCCTCTGCCGACTTCACGACGACGGTGTTGCCGGCGACCAGCGCGGGCGCGACCTTCAGCGCCATCAGCAGCATCGGCACGTTCCAGGGGATGATCGCGCCGACCACGCCCAGCGGCTCCCGCACGGTGACGGACAGCACGTTGGGGGCGAACGGCACCGTCTCGCCCTTCAGTTCGCCGCCGAGGCCGCCGTAGAACTCGAAGATGTCGGCGACGACCTGCGCCTCCACCCGGCTTTCGGTACGCAGCGCCTTGCCGGTTTCCAGGGCTATCAGCCGGGCCAGCTCCTCGACATGCTCCCGCAGCACGGCGGCGCACTGCGCGACCATCGCGCCGCGCTTCCTCGACGGGACCTTGGCCCACGCCTTCTGCGCGGCGTCCGCGTTCTCGACCGCGGCGTCCACGTCGGCGCTGTCCCCTTCGGCGGCGCGGGCGACCTCCTTGCCGGTCGCCGGGTTCACGATGGCGAACGTCCTGCCGCCGCTGGCCGGCACGAACCGGCCGCCGATGAGGTGCTTGCCGGACAGCGCGGTCGCCAGCGCCTGCTGGTCCAGCGTCGGCGCATCGAAGGTCGGTGCGGCGGGGGTCGGCGCAGCGGGGGCGCCCCCGTCCTGGTGTGCATACGGCCGGTCGAGCATCGGATTTGCCTCAAGGCTCTGGGTGCATATAACGCTCCGGCGACAATGGACCCGGCGAATGGGCCGGACAAGGGCAGGGAGCCTCATCCAGGATGACCGATACGCAACAGGCAGGCGTGCAGCCGACCGGACCGCTTGCGGGGCTGACCGTGTTCGACCTGACCCGCGTGCTGGCCGGGCCGACCTGCGTGCAGATGCTGGGGGACCTGGGCGCCGACGTCATCAAAATCGAAAAACCCGGCAGCGGCGACGACACCCGCGGCTTCGCGCCGCCGTTCATGCCGGGCACGCAGGAGAGCGCCTACTTCGTCGGCGTGAACCGCAACAAGCGCAGCGTGACCCTGGATATCGCCACGCCCGAGGGCCAGGAGATCGCGCTGGCGCTGATCGGGGGCGCCGACATCCTGGCGGAGAACTTCAAGGTCGGCGCGCTGGCGAAGTACGGCCTGGGCTACGAGCAGCTTCACGGCCGCTTCCCCGGGCTGATCTATTGCAGCATCACCGGGTTCGGCCAGACCGGGCCGTATGCGCCGCGGCCGGGCTATGACAGCCTGGTGCAGGCGATGGGCGGGGTGATGAGCCTGACCGGGGAGCCCGATGGGATGCCGCAGAAGGTGGGCGTGCCGGTGGCGGACCTGTTCGCCGGGCTGTACGGCTGCATCGGCATCCTGGCGGCGCTGCGGCACAAGGCGGCGACCGGGCAGGGGCAGCAGGTGGACATCGGGATGCTGGACACGCACGTCGCCTGGCTGGCGAACCAGGGCATGAACTACCTGGCGACCGGCGAGAACCCGGAGCGCCTGGGCAACCAGCATCCCAACATCGTGCCCTACCAGGTGTTCGCCACGGCAGACGGCCATGTCGTGCTGTCGGTCGGCAACGACCCGACGTTCCGGCGGTTCTGCGAGGGCTTCGGGCTGGGGCACCTGCTGGCCGACCCGCGGTTCGCCACCAACGCCGCCCGCGTCGGCAACCGGCAGCTTGTGACGGACACCTTGGCGCCCGTGCTGCGCGGGCAGCCCACGGCCTGGTGGGTGGAGCGCCTGGAGGCGATAAAGATCGGCTGCGGCCCAATCAACACGTTGAAAGAGGTGTTCGCCGACCCGCAGGTGCAGGCGCGCGGCACGGTGGTGCGTATGCCGCACGCGGCGTCCCCGGACGGGGTGCAGGTGATCGCCAACCCGGTGCGGCTGTCGGAGACGCCGGCAGACTACCGGCTGCCGCCGCCGGTGCTGGGGCAGCATACGGACGAGGTGCTGGGAGCGCGGCTGGGGCTGCCCGCGGCGCGACTGGCGGAGCTGCGGGGCAAGGGAGTCATCTAATGCCGGAAGAACGGGCATTCTGCTCCTGCTCCCTCTCCTTCCGGAAGAGGGCCGGGGTGAGGGGGCCTTGAGGCGCGACACCCAGCCCGGGAAAGCCTTCGCCCAACAGCGCCAAACTTTGTCGTGCCGCTTCGAGAAGCTCTCCCGATTCCGGCCCTCGTGGTCGTGCCCCGGTCAGAAATCCGTCTATCGTTGCCGCGCTGACCGGCCCGGCCCCGTTCAAGGGCAGGCCAATTCGGGAGCGTGAAAGCAGATGAGCAGGACCGAGAGGGAAAAGATGCTGGCAGGTGAACTCTACCGGCCCGGCGACGCCGAGCTTCAGGCCGAGATGGCCGCCGCGAAGGTCTGGATGTCGGAGTACAACGCCGCGATGGCGGCCTCAACGGCCGACCGCCGGACGCTCCTCAGGAAGCGTTTGGGCCACATCGGCAAAGGCGTCGTGGTGAGGCCGCCGTTCTTCTGCGACTACGGCTTCAACATCAGCATCGGAGATGAGGCATTCCTGAACTTCAACTGCATCATCCTCGACGTAGCCCCGGTGACGATCGGTGCAGGCGCGCAGATCGGACCCGCCGTGCAGATCCTTGCCGCCGACCACCCGCGCGACCACGAGCAGCGCCGTTCGGGGCTGGAGCTGGGGCGGCCCGTGAGGATCGGGGAGAACGCCTGGATCGGCGGCGGGGCGATCATCCTTCCCGGCGTCACGGTCGGTGACGATGCCATCGTCGGAGCAGGCGCGGTGGTGACCCGTGATGTCGCGCCCGCGACGACCGTCATCGGCATTCCAGCCCGCCGCATCCCGGACTGAGGCAGCATCGTTCTCTCCTCCCGGACGGAGAACGGCAAGCAGGCCGGCAGTCATCATAGAGGCTGCCATCGCGTTGCCCGGTTGCACCGCTGCTGCGCCCAACGCTCCGGCTACAGGCTCGCAGCAAGCGTCCATTCCTGCCAACGGCGTCATCCTCCGCGCCGTGTCCACTTTCTTGTTCAGCCCCGCAACCCGCGCCGACGCCACGCGGCAGGCGCCTGCGTTCCTGGACGCCCTGCCATAACCGCAACCTGGTTTGTGGCGGCCTGCGCCCATGTTATGCCGGTCGCCATTGCACGGACCGGAATCGACCCATGAACCAGCAGACCCCACCCTCCAGCCTGTCCCGCTTCTTCTCCGCCTCGCTCGCCGACTCCGACCCGGAGCTGGCCGCCACGATCTCCTCCGAGCTGGAGCGCCAGCAGGACGGCATCGAGCTGATCGCCAGCGAGAACATCGTTTCCGCCGCCGTGCTGGAGGCGCAGGGGTCCGTGCTGACCAACAAGTACGCCGAGGGCTACCCCGGCCGCCGCTACTACGGCGGCTGCGTCGAGGTGGACCGGGCAGAGGTCCTGGCCATTGACCGCGCCAAGGCGCTGTTCGGCTGCGCCTACGCCAACGTGCAGCCGCACAGCGGCGCGCAGGCCAACCAAGCCGTGTTCCTGGCGCTGCTCAGCCCCGGCGACACCATCCTGGGCATGAGCCTCGCCGCCGGCGGCCACCTGACGCACGGCGCCGCGCCGAACCTGTCGGGCAAGTGGTTCCGCGCCATCCAGTATGGCGTCGTCGAGGGCACGGGCCTGCTGGACTACGACGAGCTGGAACGCCTGGCCCGCGCCGAGCGCCCGAAGCTTATCATCGCCGGCGGCTCCGCCTACCCGCGCATCATAGACTTCGCCCGCATCCGCCGGGTGGCGGACGACGTGGGCGCGATGTTCATGGTGGACATGGCGCACTTCTCCGGCCTGGTCGCGGCGGGCATCTATCCGACTCCGCTGCCGCACGCGCACGTCGTGACGACCACCACGCACAAGACGCTGCGCGGCCCGCGCGGCGGCATGATCCTGTCCAACGACGAGGGCTTGGGCAAGAAGTTCAACTCCGCCGTGTTCCCCGGCTTGCAGGGCGGCCCGCTGATGCACGTCATCGCTGCCAAGGCCGTGGCCTTTGGGGAGGCGCTGCGCCCGGAGTTCCGCACCTACCAGCGCGCCGTGGTGGACAACGCCCGGATGCTGGCCGAGACGCTGATGGAGCAGGGCTGCGACATCGTGACCGGCGGCACCGACAGCCACCTGATGCTGGTGGACCTGCGGCCCAAGCGCGTCACCGGCAAGCTGGCCGAGGCCAGCCTGGAGCGGGCGCACATCACCGCCAACAAGAACGCCATCCCGTTCGACCCCGAGAAGCCCGCGATCACCAGCGGCATCCGCCTCGGCACCCCCGCGGCGACCACCCGCGGCTTCGGCACGGCGGAGTTCCGCGAGGTCGGCGTGATGATCGGCGAGGTGATCGAGGGCCTGGCCCGGTCCAACGACGGCAGCAACGCCGCGGCGGAGCAGGCCGTGGCCGCCCGGGTCATGGAGATGTGCGCCCGCTTCCCGATCTACACCGGCGCGCAGCTTGGCGGCGGGGCGCACCTGGGCGGCTAGGCCGTACCTGTGGGCAGCGTGGCCGGCTGACAGCCTGTGCGCTGCCCGTTCTGCGGCCACGACGACACGCAGGTGAAGGACAGCCGGCCCACGGATGACGGGTCGGCCATCCGCCGCCGGCGGTTCTGCGGCGGCTGCGGGCAGCGCTTCACCACCATCGAGCGGGTGCAGCTCCGCGAGCTGACGGTGCTGAAGAACGACGGGCGCCGGGTGCCGTTCGACCGCGACAAGCTGGCCCGCTCCATACGCATCGCGCTCCGCAAGCGGCCGGTGCAGGAGGAGCGCATCGAGCGCATCGTGAACGGCATCGTCCGCCAGTTGGAGGCGACCGGCGAGAACGACATCCCGAGCAAGCAACTTGGCGAGCTGGTGATGGAAACCCTGAAGGAGGTGGACGCCGTGGCCTATGTCCGCTTCGCCAGCGTGTATCGCGACTTCCGCGAGGCCAAGGACTTCGAGACCTTCCTGGGGTCGCTCGACGAGCCTACATGACGGCGATGGATGACGAGCAGCACATGCGGGCGGCGCTGGCCCTGGGTCGGCGCGGGCTGGGCGCGACCTGGCCGAACCCGGCCGTAGGCTGCGTGCTGGTGCGGGACGGCCGCGTCGTGGGCCGCGGCACGACCGCGCCGGGCGGGCGGCCCCATGCCGAGGCCGTGGCCCTGGCGATGGCCGGCGATGCCGCCCGCGGCGCCACGGCATACGTGACCCTGGAGCCGTGCAGCCATCACGGCCGGACCCCGCCCTGCGCCGACGCCCTGATCGCCGCCGGCGTGTCGCGCGTGGTCGTCGCGGGCGGCGACCCGGACCCGCGGGTGGATGGCGCCGGCGTTGCCCGGCTGCGCGCGGCTGGCATGGAGGTCGTGACCGGCTTGCTGGCCGCGGAAGCGGACGAGCAGCAGGCGGGCTTCCTGCTCCGCGTGCGCCAGGGCCGGCCGATGGTGACGCTCAAGCTGGCGACCACGCTGGACGGGCGGATCGCGGCGCGCACGGGCGAGAGCCAGTGGATCACCGGGCCGGACGCGCGCCGGGCCGGGCACGCCTTGCGGGGACGGCACGATGCGGTCCTGGCCGGCATCGGCACGGTGCTGGCCGATGACCCCGACCTGACCTGTCGCATCCCCGGATACCGCCCGACCCCGCCGGTCCGCATCGTGGTGGACAGCACGCTCCGCACGCCGTTGACCGCCCGCCTGGTGACAACGGCGCAGGACGCACCCACCTGGATCATCCACGGCAGCGGCACCGACGCCGGACGCCGTGCGGCATTGGGGGCGGCGGGCGTGCGGCTGTTCGAGACGGATGGCCTGCGGGTGAACCTGCTGGCCGGCTTGCGGTTGCTGGGCGATGCGGGGCTGACGCGCATCATGGCCGAGGGCGGGGCAGGGATCGCGGCGTCGCTCCTCGCGGCCGGCCTGGTGGACCGGGTTGCCTGGTTCCATGCCCCGGCCATCATGGGCGGGGACGGCGTAGCCGCGGCGCAGCCGTTCGGCGTCGCCGGCCTGGACGGGATGCCGCGCTTCACGCGGACGGGATCGCAGGCGGTAGGAGCCGATATGCTGACCGAGATGCAAAGGGCCGCCTGATGTTCACGGGCATCATTACCGGCATGGGCAGCGTACGCAGCCTGCAGCCGCTCGGCGCCGGGCAGGACATGCGCGTCGTCATCGCCGCACCCTGGCCGGACACCGGCAGCATCCCGGTCGGCGCCTCCGTCGCCTGCGGCGGCTGCTGCCTGACCGCCGTGGAGGTCGGGCCGGACTGGTTCGCCGTGGACGTGTCCGGCGAAACCCTGTCCAAGACCAAGCTGGGCACCTGGGCGCCGGGCAGCCCGATGAATCTGGAACGCTCGCTGCGCATGGGCGACGAGCTGGGCGGGCACCTGGTCTCCGGCCATGTGGACGGGCTGGGGCGGGTGCAGTCCGTGGTGTCCGAGAACGGCTCCTGGCGCGTGCGCGTCGAGGTGCCGCGCGACCTCGCCCGCTTCATCGCACAGAAGGGCAGCGTCTCCATTGACGGGGTGTCGCTGACCGTCAACGAGGTCGAGGCCGCCACCTTCGGCGTGAACGTCATTCCCCATACCTGGACCGTCACCACGCTCGGCACGCTGCGGGCCGGCGACCCCGTCCACATCGAGATAGACATGCTGGCCCGCTACGTCGCGCGCCTGGCGGAGGCGCTATGAAGGCCGCGACGCTATCCGACTATCTCGCCCCTGCCGCCGACCTGATCGAGGAGGCGCGGGCAGGGCGCATGTTCATCCTGGTGGATGACGAGGACCGGGAGAACGAGGGCGACCTGGTGATCCCCGCCCAGTTCGCCACCTCCGACGCCATCAACTTCATGGCCCGCCACGCCCGCGGCCTCATCTGCCTCGCCATGACCCGGCAGCGTGTCGAGCAGCTCGGCCTGCCGCTCATGAGCCAGAGCAACAGCACCCGGCACCACACCGCCTTCACCGTCAGCATCGAGGCGCGGGAGGGCGTCACCACCGGCATCAGCGCCGGCGACCGCGCCCGCACCATCGGCGTCGCCATCAACCCCGAGAGCGCGCGGGACGCCATCGTGACGCCGGGCCACGTCTTCCCGCTGGTGGCGCGCGAGGGCGGCACCCTGGTGCGCGCCGGCCACACCGAGGCCGCGGTGGACCTGGCCCGCCTGGCCGGGCTGAACCCGTCCGGCGTGATCTGCGAGATCATGAACGACGACGGCACCATGGCGCGGCTGCCGGACCTGTGCGCCTTCGCGCAGCACCACAACCTGAAGCTCGGCACCATCGCCGACCTGATCGCCCACCGCCGCCGCACGGAGAAGCTGGTGCGCCGGGTGGAGACGGGAACGCTCGACCACGCCGTCGGCGGCGAGTGGCGGCTGATGGTCTATGCCACGACGTTCGACTACGCCGAGCATCTCGTGCTGGCCAAGGGCGACCTGTCCGGGCCGCAGCCTCCGCTGGTGCGTATGCACGCCGTGGACATAGTGAACGACATCACCGGCGGCCCGGCCTGGTCCGCGCTTCACGGCTCCATGCGGATGATCGCCGCGGAGGGCCGGGGCGCCGTGGTGCTGATCCGCGACACCCGGCCGACCGCGGTGTCCGACCGGGTGCGCGCCATGTCGGCCGCCGCGCGCCCCGGCGGCTTCTTGCGCGACTACGGCATCGGGGCGCAGATACTGACCGATCTCGGGGTGCATGAGATGGTGCTGCTGTCGAACACGCGCCGCACCGTGGTGGGGCTGGAGGGCTATGGCTTGAACATTGTCGAGCACCGGCACATTGACGACGGCACGACCGGGGAAGGTACGGCTGGGGAATGAGTACCGCCGACGCCCCGCTGCCTGCCGCGCCCCAGGTGCCGGGCGCACCGCCGCGCATCCTGCTGGTCCGCGCCCCCTATTACCGGGAGGTGGTTGACGGCATGACCGCGGGCGCCCGGCGCATCCTGGACGAGGCCGGGGCGACCCATGACACGCTGGACGTGGCCGGCGCGTTCGAGCTGGCGCAGGCCATACGCATCGCGCTGCGCGGGACCGGGCGCTTCGACGGCTTCGTGGCGCTGGGCTGCGTCGTGCGCGGCGAGACGGACCACTACGACCACATCTGCCGGGAGAGCATGGCGGGGCTGATGCACGTCGCCCTGCAATACGGCATTGCGCTGGGCACCGGGCTGCTGACGGTGCAAGACATCGGGCAGGCCGTCGCGCGGTCGCGCGGCGACGGCCACAACAAGGGTGCGGAGGCGGCGGCGGCGGCGCTGACGCAGGTTGCCGTCGTGCGCCGCATGGAGGCGGCCTGATGGCCCAGCGCACGAAGCCGCAGGGCCGCCCTCGCACGGCGTCCCGCGTCGCCGCCGTCCAGGCCCTGTTCCAAAGCGAGCAGAACGGCGAAACGGCGGAGACCGTCATTGACCAGTTCGTCCGCCACCGCCTGGGCGGGCTGCCCGGCCCGGAGCACCTGGGCGGCGGCGGCTTCGAGGAAGGCCGCGTGCCGGACGCGCACGTTCCGCTGTTCAACCGCATCGTGCGCACCGCCGTGCTGGAGCAGGACCGGCTGGACAAGCTGATCGCCGCCGCCCTGCCGCCGGAGTGGCCGATGGCGCGGCTGGACCCCGTGCTACGCGCCCTGCTGCGCGCCGGCGGCGCGGAGCTGTCCATGGCGGACGGCCCGCCGCCGCGGGTGGTCATCAACGAGTACCTGGACGTGGCGCACGGCTTCTTCACCGGGGAGGAGCCGCGCATGGTCAACGGGCTGCTGGACCGCCTGGCGCGCGACCTGCGCCCCGGCGACTTCCCGGCGGAGGCGGCGCAGCCTGCCTGACCCTGACGGCGGAGGCGGCGCGCCGGCCGAGTTCGGCCTGATCGCGCGCCACTTCCGCCCGTTGGCAGCCGACGGCGGGCTGGATTTGCTGGACGACGCCGCCCTGCTGACGCCGCCGCCGGGCCGGCAGCTCGTGCTGACGGCGGACGCCATCGTGGAGGGCGTGCATTTCCTGCCCGGCGATCCCCCGGACACCGTGGGGCGCAAGCTGCTGCGGGTGAACCTATCGGACCTGGCGGCAATGGCGGCGGCGCCGCTGGCCTACCTGCTGACCGTCTCGGCCCCGCGCAGCACAGAGGACGAGTGGTTCGCGGCGTTCGCCGCCGGGCTGGCGCAGGACCAGGCGCTGTTCGGCGTCGGGCTGCTGGGCGGCGACACGACCAGCACGCCGGGTCCGTTGTCCCTGACCGCGACCTGCATCGGCCATGTCGCGCCAGGAAGGGCGTTGCGCCGGGCCGGTGCCGCGGCAGGCGACGAGGTTTGGGTGACGGGCACCATCGGCGACGGTGCGCTGGGCCTCCGGGCGTTGCAGGGGCACGTGCCGGACCCTGACGGCTGGCTGGCCGGGCGCTACCGGCTGCCGCAGCCGCGCCTGGGCCTGGCGCTGCATGGCGTCGCGTCCGCCGGCATGGACGTGTCGGACGGCCTGCTGCAGGACCTTGGGCACTTGTGCCGGCTCGCAGGGCTGGGCGCGCGGATCGAGGCGCCGCTGGTGCCGCTCTCGCAGGCCGCCGCTGCTGCCGGGCCGGATTGGCTCGGCACCTGCCTAACTGGCGGCGACGATTACGAACTGCTGCTGGCGGTTCCGCCGGGCCGGTCAAGCGCCTTGCAGGCGGTCGCAGCGGCGGCTGGGGTGCAGGTGACGCGCATCGGCGCCTTCGTGCCGGGCCGGGGCGTCGCCGTGCTGGACGCGGCTGGCGGCCTGGTCCCGCTGGATCGGCCTGGGTGGAGCCACTTCTAGCTGCATCGCCACGACCCTATACCGGGCCGCATAAGAGTTGGCCTGTCCCCTTCGTGCCGTTCAGCACAAGCCTAGATGCGCCGGCACCAAGTCAGGACCTATGCAGGCCGGTGTTGCTTCTTGCTGTGAGCGCCATGCACCCAGGCCACGCCTGTAGCCGCGAGAAGCGCAGCGGCGGGGCATGATGCCGACGGCCATCCGCTCTGACCCTCATTGGCATTGCGAGCCGCGCTTGCAGCGCGGCGATCCAGGGGCGGCAGGGACTGCGCCTGCGGCCCCTTATGCCGCGCCGAAGCCGGCTCGCAACGACGGAAGCGATCAAGGCAAAAGGCCGTTGGCGCTACAGCCCCGGACTGCTGGAGGCCCCGCTGCCGCCTGGAGTGCGTGCGCCGCCGCTGCCGCCGGGCACTCCTCCGGTGGAGAATTTTCCGACGTTGCCGAGCAACTGCTGCATGAACGACGCCTCGCTGCCCGGAGAGGGCGTGGCACGGCCCACCACCGCCACGTCCATCCCGTCGTCCTGGTTCAGTTTTTTCACCCTGCGCAGCACGCCGCCGGCATCGAAGCTCAGTACGACGACATCCTGTTGCGTGATGCCCGGCGTGCGGGCCACGCGGGTGCGCGTGGTCTCGCCGATATAAATCCAGGTGTTGTCGTCGAAGGTCGCCTTGGCCGTCGGCGACCCCAGCAGCGATGTCGCGTCAGCCCGGGTGGAGGTGCCGGGCACCAGCTCCTTGAGCTGGTCGCTGTCCACCCGGTTGCCTCGGAGCTGCCGCGGCGCCTCGACCACGCTGCAAGCGGTCAGGAGCAGCGCGAGCAGCAGGGGCAGGGGGGTTCGGCGCACGGCGGTGTCTCTGGTTGGGTAGGGTCGGCGGGGCCGCATTGACCGGAACGGCGGACGGCCCCATCTCACGGGATGCCTGTCATGCGCCGGGGCGGCTGTCAATCACGCCGTTCCGCGCGCCTCGGCATCGGAACCGGCATTGAGGATATGGAACGCATGGGCCTGTTCAACCTGTTCAGCCGCAAGCCCTACGAGCGTGCCGGCTTCGAGCTTTACACGGCCTCCGTCCGGGCGGCGCGCGCTCCGTACTTCTTCGGCACCCTCGGCGTGCCCGACACGCTGGACGGCCGGTTCGATATGGTGGGGCTGTTCGTGTTCCTGGTGGTGAACCGCCTGCACGCCGCCTCGGAGGAAGGCAAGAAGCTGGCTCAGGCGGTGTTCGACGCGATGTTCTCCGACATGGACATCAACCTGCGGGAGATCGGCATCAGCGACATGCGGGTGGCAAAGAGCGTCCGCGACATGTGGGAGGCGTTCAACGGCCGCTCCTCCGCCTATGCCGCCGCGCTGGCCACCGGCGACGAGGAGGTGCTGGCCGCCACCATCGCCCGCAACGTGTGGCGCGGCCGGGAGGCGGACGACTCGGCGCGCGCGCTGGCGCGCATGGTGATGGCGCAGGACCGCCACTTGCAGGCGCAGCCGGTCGAGGCCCTGTTCAAGGGCCAGCCCGGCTTCCTGCCTACGGTGCAGGCCGCGGCGTGATCCCGGAAATCAGCCGTCCGCTGGCGCTCGACCGGGTCGGCCCGGCCGGCCTTGCCCTGTTCGTCGAGGCGGACCCGGCGGAACTGCCCGCCGTTGCGGCCCGGCTGGGCGTGCCCGCCGTTCATGCGCTGCGCTGCGACTTCCGGCTGCGGCGCATCGGCGGCGCCGTGATCGAGGCGCAGGGCGACCTCGTCGTGAGCCTGACGCAGCAATGCGTCGTCTCCCTGGACGACTTCAACGGCCTGGTGCGCGACCGCTTCCTCGTCCACTTCGTCCCGGCCGGGACGGAGGACGACGAGCCGGAGCCTGACGCGCCGGACCAAATTCCGTTCGAGGGCAGCGCGGTTGACCTGGGCGAGGCCGCGGTGGAGCAGCTTGCGCTGGCCCTGGACCCTTATCCGCGCCGCCCCGGCGCCGAGCTTCCGGCGGCGGCGTCCGACACGCCGCTGGGCGCCTTCGCGGCGCTGGGCGCCCTGCGGCCCAAGCAATAGCCGGTCCGGCTTGCCGGCCATGCTTGCCAGCAGTTCTAAGTCGGCCGCCGACGATGGGATCATCACCTGGCGACCTGGGCTTCGATGTTGGGCGGTGGTTTGGAGTCGATCAGGGTCTGCATGAGGGTGGCCCAGTCTGGGAAGACCAGGTA